>Ga0080064_1001948_pt1 | contig 38100 bp, 32 predicted proteins | sample Subgrocontami54m_FD_69260 | JGI IMG/M metagenome (GOLD analysis project Ga0080064, IMG submission 69260) | Subsurface groundwater microbial communities from S. Glens Falls, New York, USA - GMW46 contaminated, 5.4 m (SPADES assembly) (version 2) ...
TGAGGACCCGGAAGCCCGCGTGTGAGGCCTCGGCGAATCCGATGCCTTTGAGTTTACCTTCGACGATCTGTTTCACCCATTCGTACGGGGCGACCTCGAGGAGGTCGATATCGCCGGCCCGAAGCGCCGTCATCCGCACGGTTTCATCCGGAATGGGCCGGAGGATCAACCGGTCTACAAGGGGTTTATGGCCCCAGTAGCTTTCATTGCGCTCAACGGCGATCTGTTGCCTGGATTTCCATTCGACAAAACGGAATGGGCCCGTTCCCGGCGGATAGTTTGACGGCTTATCCACCCCTTCCTGCAGGGAGCCCTTCGGAATCACGCTGACGGACTGGATGCTGCTGAGCGCCGCGAGAAAGGCCGGACTCGATTTTTTTAAGGTGATTTTCAAGGTGTGCTTGTCGGGCGCGTCCACCCGCTCCACGAGAGTGAACCGGCTGTAGCCGTAGGCGCCGTTTTTTGGATTCATCGTGAAGTCGATGGCAAATTTGGCGTCGTTGGCGGTCATCTCCTGGCCGTTGTGGAATTTGACCCCTTTGCGCAGGTTGAAAGTATAGATTCTCCCGTCCCGCGATATCTCCCACGACTCGGCCAGATTAGGTTGGATGTTTCCCTTCAAGTCGATTCCTACCAGGGACTCGAATACGAGGTCCCGGATCGATTTGTCCGTGGAAGAGGTCCTCACCATGGGATTCATCAGGCTCAAATCTTTCCTGATGGCCATCGTGAGGGTGCCTCCCTGCTTCGGTCGATCGGAGGCGGCGTGTGCCGGCAGGGACAAGCTCAAGCCGGCGAGGAGAGCGATGAGGGCGGTATGGGGTTTCCGTTTCACGGGTTCACCTATTTGAAAAGCTGATGGGCAATCTTCGACGCCGGGTCGCGCACTTTGTAAATTCTATCTTCCGACTGATTTTCCATGGCTAAAAAGCGTTCCGGCGTCATAATGTCCTTGGCCGCCAGGACGCCGGATTCTCCAAGCCACTTCGTATCCACGTCCAACCGGCGAGTCGCCTGTCCCAGGCTCTTGGTAAACATCTCCTGGCCATCGCGGGAGAGGAGCCAGTTGACGAATACTCTGGTCGCATTGGGATGCGACGGCTCTTTGATGACCACGAGGTTGCCGCTCCCGCCGGTCGTGTAGCTCCCCTCACGCGGGGTCGGAAGAGGCTTCACCGGCAGCCCGGCCTTGATAAAGGGCTGGAAGGTGTATTCCGTGAGTCCGAGCGTCAAAGCGATTTTTCCCTTCACCAGGGCCTCGGCCAACTGGCGCTGGTCATTTCCGAGGACCAGATCTTGGGCCGCCATCTTTTTGAGGTAATCCTCGCCCTTCACCATCAAAAGGTAAGACCAGGTGGCATCGCCGGCGCCCGGCGTGCGCGGGTCGAGGAAGCCTATTTTTCCCTTCCATTTGGGATTGAGGAGGTCGTCGTAAGAGCGGACTTCCTCCGGCTTCAGGAGGTTGGGATTGTACCAGACATTGGCGAAGGTATAGGCCTGAAACCCGTAGATGTATTTTCCGGCCTTATCGATCCACATGTGGCCGCCCCACCAGTTCTTGGCGTCTTTGACCTCCGGGAGGATGAAATAAGGCTCCACCGGATCCAGAACGTTTTCGTTGAGAAGTCCCTGTACCGCGGATGAGGTTCCGCCGATGTGCACATCGACATAACGGATGCCGGCCTTATGCTCATCGGCGATCTTTCTCACGCTGGGGGAGCCTCGCGCTACCATCAGCTCCAGTTGGATTCCGAATTTGGGTTGGAAACGCTCCTCCATACCCTGTCTCAACTCCGCGCTGGCGGGAATCGAGACGACGACTTTACCTTCCTTTTTGGCCGCATCGACCGTCTTTTGCCAGTCCGCCGGCGCGGCTGCCAGGGCGGGATCCCCGGCGTGGGCGAGGATAATCGCCGCAAAAATAGCGAGAAGAACTCCAGCTGGGAATTTTCTAGGCTCTGTCATGGAAGATCCTCCTATGCGGATCCTCTCTGGTGAGAGGCTTGCCGCCTAAAAAACCTGTTTTTGAACCATGATACCGTTAGCGCGCCGGTCAAACGGATGCAAACCGCTGAGCATCGTCAAGAGAATTCACCTTGAAGCAAGCGGCCCAATGTCCCGCTCCTTTTTCTTCCAAAGGGGGAGTGGTTTCCAGGCACTCTTGGCTTGCGATCGGGCATCGGGAGGCGAAGCGGCAGCCGGGCGGCGGGTTGATCGGAGTCATCGGCTCTCCCTTGATCTCTACGGGAGGGACCTCCGCGCGCGGGTCAGGCTCCGGATTGGCCGCCAGGAGAACCTGGGTGTAGGGGTGGAGAGGTTGAGTGAATAGATCCTCCGCGGGACCCTGCTCGACGATTTTTCCCGCGTACATCACGGCCACTTCGTCCGAGACATATTCTACGACGCTTAAGTTGTGGGAGATGAAGATCATGCTGAACCGGCGTTCTTCTTTGAGGCGAATGAGGAGGTTGAGCACCTGCCCCTGAACGGAGACATCCAGCGCGGACACGGGCTCGTCGGCAATGAGCAATTCCGGTTCGGGGGCCAACGCCCGGGCGATGGCGATGCGTTGACGCTGGCCGCCGCTGAACTCGTGCGGATAGCGATAGAGGTGATCCGATTTCAGTCCGACCGCTTCCAGCAGCTCCGTCACGCGGTCGATCAAATCCGGGCCGTGGAGGCCCAGGTGTATCGAGAGGGGGCGCCCAACGATGTCCACGATCCGCTTTCGGGGATTGAGGGACGAAAACGGATCCTGGAAGATGATCTGCATCGACTTCCTGAAAGGCTTGAATTCCCTCTGGGAGAGAGAGAGGATCTCGCGGCCGCGAAAGAAAATCTCGCCCGCTGTCGCCGGTATCAACCGGGTGAGCAGCCTGGCGGTCGTGGATTTACCGCAGCCGCTTTCTCCGACCAGGCCGAGGGTGCTGCGCTCCTTGAGCGCGAAGCTGACGCCATCGACCGCGCGCAGGATCCGTTTGCGGCCGAGGGCACGCTCCAAAATGCCGGGGGCAAGGTCGAACGCTTTGACCAGTTGCCGCGCTTCCAGGAGCGGAACTTCGGAGGGCTCCGGGTGAGGGCGTGAGTGGGGAACCGGAGAGTTCATGCCCGAAGTTCCTCTCCCTGGGATTCTTTTCCCGGAAAGAAGCAAGCGGTCGAATGGAGGGATTTCCACTTCGCGAGGGGCGGTCTTTCCTCCTTACAGCGGGCTACGGCCCTGGAGCAGCGGGGATGGAAAGGGCAGCCGGGAGGGAGATGGAGAAGGTCCGGAACGATTCCGGGGATGGGCCTAAGCGGTTTGTGGCGCGAGCCCTTGCGGGGAATCGAATCGAGGAGTCCCATAGTGTAGGGGTGAAGGGTGGATTCGAATAGGGAGTATTTATCCCCATACTCTACGATGCGTCCCGCGTACATGACGGCGATGTGATCGCTGACTCGCGCTACGACTCCCAGGTCATGGGAGATAAAAACCATGGCCATTTTGAGCCGCTGCCGCATCTCGTTGAGAAGGTCCAGGATCTGGGCTTGGATGGTGACGTCGAGGGCGGTCGTGGGCTCATCCGCGATAAGAAGCTTGGGCCGGCAGGCGAGGGCCATGGCGATCATAACCCGCTGGCGCATGCCGCCGCTGAATTCGTGGGGATAACGGTGGAGCATCTGATCCGCATCGGGGATGCGGATGCGGCGCAGCATCTCGGCGGATCTCCGGTAGGCCTCGGGTTTTCCTAGACCAAGATGGACCTGGTAGACTTCGGCGATCTGGTTGCCGATGGTATAGGACGGGTTCAGGGAGGTCATGGGCTCCTGGAAGATCATGGAGATCTTTCGGCCCCGAATGGCACGCATCTCGCTTTCGGACTTGGAGAGGAGATTCTCACCGTCGAAAATGATCTCTCCTCCGGCGATGCGGCCTGGAGGGGAAATGATCCGCATAAGGGAAAGCGCCGTGACGCTCTTCCCCGACCCCGTTTCTCCAACGATGCCGAGGGTCTGCCCTTCTTCCAGAGAAAACGAAAGCGAATCGACCGCCTTGAGTATCCCCTGGCCGGTGGCAAATTGGGTCTGTAGGTTTCTGACCTCAAGCAGTGGCATCGGATTCTTTACCGGCTGATTGGTAATGTCTGGGATCGAGAACGTCCCGGAGCCCGTCGCCAAAGAGGTTGAATCCCAGGATCATGAACGTAATCGCAAGCCCGGGAAAGACGGCGGCCCAGGGTTGAAGTTCGAGAAAGGGCGTCACCTCCTTCAGCATGAGTCCCCAGCTCGGAGTCGGGGGAGGAAACCCCAAGCCCAGGAAGCTGAGAGAGGACTCGATCAGGATCGCGCGCGGGAAGTCCAGGCTCAAGTTGACCACGAGGGGCGCCATGCAATTAGGCAGAATTTCCCTGAAGAGGATATGAAAGTGCGATTCGCCCACCATGCGCGACGCCTCCACGTAGTCCCGCTCTTTCTGCGAGAGGACCACGGCGCGGATGATGCGCGCGTTGCTCGGAATCGCGCTGATCCCGATAGCGATATAGAGGGAAAAAAGCCCTCCCCCCATCGACGCGACCAGGGCGATCGCCAGGAGACGGCCGGGAAAAGCCAGGAGGGCGTCGTTGACCCGCATCAGCGCGGAATCGACGTGGCCGCCGCAATAGCCCGATATCGCCCCGAAGGGGAATCCTATGCAAGCCCCTATCAGCACCGCTCCGATCGCGACCTGAAAGGCGGTGCGGGCGCCGAACAGTAGGCGAGTATAAGTATCCCGTCCCATAAAATCCGTGCCGAGCCAATGTTCCGCCGTCGGCGGATTGAGACGGTCCGGAATGTTGATCTCGAAGGCGTCATGGGTGACCAGCAAGGGAGCAAAAATTGCGGTCAGGAGGCCTACACTGATGATAGTGAATCCAACCACGGCAAGGCGGTTCCGCGCCAAGACCTCCCAGGCCTTTGCCAGCCGGGAGACGACGCTTTGCCTCGGCGCCGGAGTCGAGCGAACGGGTGATATGGCTACGGGTTTCATTCCTTTTTCGTCTCTCATTGAGCTAGCCGAGCTGAATGCGCGGGTCCAGCCATTTGTAGAGAATATCGACGACCAGGTTGATCAGGACATAGGTCACCGCCACGAACAGGACGGCGCCCTGGACGATTGGGTAATCGCGGGCATAGATTCCTTCGATGAGGAGGCTCCCCACGCCGGGCCAGGAGAAGACCGTCTCAATAATGGTGGAGCCTCCCAGGAGTCGAGAAATATTCAGACCGACGACCGTCACGACCGAAATCAGGGAGTTTTTGGCTGCGTGCTTCAGGTTGACCATGCGCGGGGGGAGCCCTTTGGCCCGCGCCGTTCGCACATAGTCCTGACTCAACTGTTCCAGCATCTCTGCCCGGAGATAGCGGGTCAATCCGGCCGCGACATCGGTGCCGAGGACGATAGCGGGAAGGGCCACGTGTTTCAAGAATTGCAATGGATCGGAAAGGGGGCTTGCATAGCCGATGGAAGGAAGCCAGCCGAGCTTCAGACTGAAAAGTAAAATGAGCAGGAGGGCCAGCCAGAAATTCGGCATCGCCAGTCCCCACAGGGCAAATCCCATTGCGGAGTAATCGACGGCGGTATTCTGGCGCACCGCCGCGATGACCCCCAAAGGCAGCGCTATCAGCAGGGCCGTAATCAGGGCCGTCACCGCCAGGTAGACCGTGGCCGGGTAGCGCTCCTTCAGCGTATCGATCACCGGCCGCCGCGACCTGAGCGAAAGGCCGAAGTCACCGTGCAGGATTCTATTGAGCCAGCGCCCGTATTGGACGTAAAGCGGCTTGTCCAGGCCAAGCTGGTGCTGGAGGGATTGATACTGCTCTTCGCTGTAGCTCGCCCCGGCCTCCGGATCGACTCCGAGCATGGTCAACACCGGGTCTCCGGGGATGATATGGACGATCAAGAAGACCGCCAGGCTCACCATCAGCATAACGGGGATAAGCTGCCATAAGCGTCGAACGATATAACCGGCCAGCACGAAAACTCCTATCTGTCTTTATCCAACCAGGTTTGGGACAGGCCGCCCTCCGGGTTATTGAAGCGACCGGCGTCATCGGTTGCAAAACCCTTCACGTAATCGCGCAAGGTGAAAAAGCGCGGGATCGACCCCAGGAAGATTTCCATGACCTCATCGGCGGCCTTGGTGAGGATCTGCTTGAACAAGGCCTTGCGCCGGCCGGGGTCGAGCTCGGTCTCGGCTTTCGTGAGCAGACCCTCCATTTCTTTATCACAGTAGCCGGATCGATTGGATATTCGCTTTCTCAGGTCAGGTTCGCAGCGCAGGTCTCGTCCGTAGGTCGTCCAGGGGTCGGGGTAGAAGTCTCCTCCGCGGAACCGGAAAGCAAATTCCCCCTTGCGGTCGCGCTCGTTATACGTGGACACTTCCAGAGTGTCAAGAGCGATGTTCATTCCGATCTTTTTCAGTTGCGCCTGGAGCGTCAGCGCCATGGTTTGATCGCTCCCTTCCGGCGACGTGATGATGGGAATGGTCTCACCCTTGTACCCGGCTTCCTTCAAAAGCGCCCTGGCCTTCTCCAGATTTTGGGATGGCCAGGGCAATCCGGGAAAGTACCAGGCGTGATCCTTGGGATATTTTTGATCGTTCACGGTGCCGAAGCCGAGATAAGCGGCATGCAGGATTTCCCGTTTATCCATGGCCATGGCGATCGCCTGGCGGAGTTTTTTATTATTGAAGGGCGGGTCCGCTACATTGAAGAGGAGGGCTCGGATATCGGCATAGGAGGCCTCCGAGTAGACGATTCCTTTAAGCTTCCCGTCTACGACCTGCCGGACCCATTCGAGAGGAGTGCGCTCGACCAGGTCCACGTCCCCGGCCCTGAGCGCGGTCAGCCGGACCGTGGCGTCCCGCACCGGCCGGAAGACGACACGGTCCAAGAGAGCTTTCTGCCCCCAATACCCCTCAAAACGCTCCATGACGATTCGCTGGCGCGGCTGCCATTCGACGAACTGAAACGGGCCGGTCCCGGGAGGAAAGCGGTTCGGTTTGTCCGCGCCCTCCTGCAGGGATCCCTTGGGAACGATGGAAAAGGCCTTGATCTCGGCGAGGAAAGAGAGGAGCCCGGGATTGCTGTCCTTCAAGGTCAATCGGAAGGTGTATTTGTCCAGGGCCTCGGCGCGGGTGACGAGATTGAGAAGGCCCTGGCCGTAAGCGCCGTTTTTGGGATTCAGCGTATAATCGACGGCGAACTTGGCGTCTTCGGCGGTCATCTCCTGGCCGTTGTGGAACTTGACCCCACGGCGCAATTTGAACGTGTAGATTTTGCCATCCTTCGAGACCTGCCAGGACTCGGCCAGATGGGGCTGGATGTTCCCTTTCAGGTCCATCGCCAGGAGCGGTTCGAATACCAGCTCGCGGACCGACTGATCGGTCGATCTCGTTCCCACGAGGGGATTCAAGACGACCATGTCTTTTTCGATGGCGACGTTGAGTGTGCCGCCGCGCTTCGGCGTTCCTGACGCGGCTTGGGCCGGTGAAGTGAGCCAGCAGACAATGCCGAAAGCTATTCCGAGAGTGAATAGACGCTTCATGGCGCGTTTCCTCCGTTTAAGTTAAGAATCATTGGGAGAAACAGCCTGTTATTTTACATAGAGCTTGTCGATAAAGCCGCTGTCGTCGATCTTGCGGAGGTAATGGAAATTCCACAGCTCCATGGGATTGACCTTCTCAGCGGCCTTATCCTGCCGCACTCCTATCTGATAGGCGTTTTGGATCGCCTGCATGCCGGCATAGGGTTTCCGCGGCAGCCGCTTGTCCAGTTCCTCATAGAGCAGGGTGGCGGCCTCCAGGTCGAGATCGCCCTGGGCGGTGTGCCTTTCCTGGATAATACCGATGGATTCCTGTTTATTGTTTTTGAAAAAGGCGATCCCCTCGATGACTCCCTTGAGAAATCGCTCCACGATATCAGGATGCTTCTCCACGAAGGGGAGTCCCGACGACAGAGTGGTAAACTCGACCATCGGGAGAGAGTCCAGCGGAATCACTTTGAATCCGGCCCTGCGGGCAAAAATATCCACCGGCGGGGTGACGATCGCAGCCTCCACTTCTCCTTTCCTGACCGCTTCAAACAGATCCGCCTGCTTCTTGATCACCGTGAGATTGATCTCCTCTTTATCCACGTCCAGGCCGTGCTGCTTGAAGAAGAGGTATACATTGAGGCCGGGATGGCCTCCCCCCCGGTGCGCGACCACTTTGCGCTTGAGCTGTGCCACTCCCGAGACGGGAGAGTCGGGTTTCAGGGCCAGGGCAAAGTTAACGCGATCCACGGTCTGTCCGAGATAGACCCATTTATCGCCCCGGGTTCGCGCCGCATAGGTCGATAAATGGTTGCCTCCCACGAATTCAACCGTCCCGTTGGCGACCGCCTTGTGCGCGTCATCGGCGCTGATGTAGTAATCGTACTCCACGTCGAGACCGTGCTTCTCCCATGAGCCGGACTCGGCGATGACATGGAGCAACCTCAGGTGGCCGTCGGAGCGATAGGGAAAATGAATTTTATCCATGTGACGGGTTCCTCTCTTATTTTAGTTGTCCGGGTATTCAAATATTCTTCTTTCAGATCGTCTTATTTGTCCAGCCAGGTATGGCTCACCCCTCCGCCGGTCCAGCGGAAGGCGCCGTCGCCGTCGGTAGTGAATCCCTTGACGTAATCCCGGAAGGTAAAAAACCGGGGCACGTAAACGAGCGGCAGCTCCGGGATGTCCTCGTTCAATTTGATCACGATCTGCTTGAGCAGCGTTCGCCGCTTGGCCGGATCGAGCTCGCCCTCGGCGCGTTTGATCAGAGAGTCCATCTCTTTGTCGCAGTATCCGGCGGCATTGTTATTCCTTCTCTTGAGGTCCTCTTCACACACGAATTCGGTTCCATAGGTCGGGGAGGGATCCGCCGAAAAGTTTCCGCCGCCGAAATAGAAGTTAAATTCACCCCTTCGATGCAGCGCGTGCGCGGCGCCGGCCTCGACGACTCTCAACTGGATGTTCATGCCGATCCTTTTGAGCTGCGCTTGGAGCGCGGTCGGCTCAGACTCCTCGCCTTGCTGCACCATGATCTCGATCGTTTCGCCCTTGTAGCCGCTCTCTTTGAGGAGGGCCCGCGCGCGGTTCGGATCGTAAGAAGGCGAAGGCACTCCCTCGAAATACCAGGCGTGGCCTTTGGGGTAGAGCTGGTCTGCCGGCTCGCCGAAACCGAGGTAGGCGGCGTCGAGGATTTCCTTTTTGTTGATGGCGTGGGCTACGGCGAAACGAAGCTTCTTGTTATTGAAAGGGGGATTGGCGACGTTGAAAACGAGCTGGCGGTAGCCCGCGTGCGGGGCGTGGATGTACGACATGCCCTTGATCTTTCCGTCCACGATCTGCTTCACCCACTCGTACGGAGTTCGCTCGATCATGTCCACGTCGCCCGCTCTGAGCGCGGTAAAGCGGATCGTGGTATCCCGAATGGGCCGGAGAATCACGCGGTCTACGAAAGGCTTGGGCCCCCAATAATCCTCGAAGCGCTCGAAAACGATCTGTTGCGTCGGCTTCCACTCGACAAACCTGAACGGCCCGGTCCCCGGAGGAAAGCGGGCAGGCTTGTCGATGCCTTCTTGCAGCGAGCCTTTGGGAATCACGGTGAAGGCCTGAATATCCGTGAGCGAAGAGAGAAAGGGGAGGCTCGGTTCTCTGAAGTGGACCCGCACAGTATATTTGTCGGGGGTTTCCACGCGTTCGACCAGTTCCAGCTTGACCAGGCCGTAAGCGGCGTTTTTCGGGTTTCTGGCGAAATCGATGGCGAACTTGACGTCTTCCGAGGTCATCTCCTGGCCGTTGTGAAATTTGACGCCGCGGCGCAGCCGGAAGGTGTACACCTTGCCGTCTTTGGAGGTGTCCCAGGACTCGGCCAGCTCCGGCTTGATGTTCCCCTGGAGATCGATTCCCAAGAGGGAATCGAACATCAGGTCGCGGATCGACTGTTCGGTGGATCTTGTCCGGACCAGGGGATTCATGAGCTCCAGGTCCCTGACGATGCCCAGCGTGAGCGTCCCGCCCCGTTTCGGTTTGTCCGAGGCGCTCTGCGCAAGCGACGCTGAACTCAGCAGCAGGCCCAGAATCCAAGCGTATGTGAAAGTGCGCTTCATAACGGTTCCTGCTTTCTTTGGGGAAATACGGACATTCCTGGAAATTCCAAGGTCCTTCTACCCCACAGGACTTCAAAGAGTCAATGGGACTTTGGTTGCGATCTTTACGGCTCCCGGATCGGGTCAACCAGGATACGGCTCGACCTCCTTCGGACGGATGAAGCGCGAAGCCAGAATAGAAAAAACCAACTGGCGGCGAAAATGGAACACGAGGGCGCCGGAAGTAAAAAACTGCCGTGAGCGCTCATGCCCGGCTCTTTCCCATATTCTCCAACCGAAGGATGCGTTCCTCTATCGGCGGATGGGTGCTGAACAAAGCCATGAGGCCGCCGCCCGTCAAGGGATTCACGATGAACAGATGGGCCGTGGCAGGATTCGTCTCCATAGGCACGCCTTGCGCGGCTTGTTCGAGCTTTCGCAGGGCGTTAGCCAGATCCAAGGGACTGCCCGAAATGGCCGCTCCGGTCGCATCCGCCCCGAATTCCCTGCCGCGGGAAATCGCCATCTGGACCATCATGGCCGCGATCGGCGCGATGATGATCATCGCCAAAGCGACAATGGGATGGCTTCCTTCCCGATCATCGCCGCCTCTGCCCCCAAAAATCATTCCCCAATGGGCCATGTTGGCCAACATGGAAATGGCCCCGGCCAGTGCGGCGGCGATCGTCCCGACGAGGATGTCGCGATTCTTTATGTGCGACAGCTCATGGGCGAGCACCCCGCGAAGCTCCGCCTCGTTCAGAATTCGGAGGATGCCCTCGGTAACGGCAACAGCGGCGTGGTTTTCGTCCCTGCCCGTGGCAAAGGCATTCGGGGAGTCTTGGGGGATCCGGTAGAGTTTGGGCATAGGCATTTTCGCCCGCAAGGCGAGATCTTGCACCACCCGGTGGAGCCCCGGAGCTTCATGGGCGCCGATCTCTTCTGCCCCGTACATGCGCAGGACGATCTTGTCACTGAACCAGTAACTGGCGCCATTCATCACCAGGGCGAAAAGAAAGGCCAGAACCATCCCCCCCTCGCCCCCCAAGGCCCCGCCGACCGTGACGAGAATCACCGTCAGAAGGCCCATCAGAAAAGTGGTTTTCAGCATATTCATTGCAGGGTTCCTTTCAAATTCCTAACCGGCCAGGTTGTCCCGGGCCGAAAGACAACTTCCGCGTCTTCGGAAGGTTGTCGCCAATGAGTTTCGATCCGCGGGAGCCTGAAGGGTAAACGTGGTTTGGATATTCTAGAGACGATAGACCCCGAATCGCTGAAAGAGGTCTTGTTGAGAGAGGTGTGGGAAAAGGGGGTCTTTGTTCCTGGACTCCGGTCGAAAGGAAAGGGCGACGCTCGTTCCGAAACCGGGCACAGCCTCGCCGGGAGCCTTGCTTCTCGAAGCCCTTCTCTGGATAACCCCTAGGAGAACAGCGTTCGGGGGGATGCCGTCGGTGGAATGGATGAACAGAGAAGCGTGATCCGGTGTGAAATGGATGCCCTTGCGCTCCTCAATCTCGACATCGGTACCGCCGAAACTCAGGAAAAAAAGCGAAAGGGCAAGGATCGCGGCTCTTCGCATCAAGGACTTTTTATCAGCCTTGAATCAGGCTGTCAATCAAGCGTCGTCGCGTTTGCTGCGGCGATCTGTTTCCGGGGCTCGAACGGTCCGGCTTTGAGCCCATGAGGTTTTTCCGTATCGTTACCTTCGATTTTGATTTCCGTAGAGGTTGTCAATGAAACCGCTGTCGTCGATCCGGCGCAGATGATAGAGGTCCCAGAGCTCCATCGGGTTGGTCTTTTCCGCGGTATCGTCCTGTCTGAGCGCGAGCTGATAAGCGTTTTGAATCGCTTCCAGCGTGGGATAAGGCTTCCGGGAAAGACGGTCGTTCAACTCGTCGTAGAGATAGGTTGCGGTTTCGTCGTCCAGATCCCCGTCTACCTTGTATCGGTTTTTGATGATGGAGATCGTCTCTTTCCTACGGGTTTTGAAGAAGGCGATTCCCTCCACCATGGCCTTGAGGAAGCGCTCGACGATATCCGGATGTTTCTCCACGAAGGGGAGTCCGCTGGAAAAAGTGGTGAATTCGATCATGGGCAGGGGATCCAGCGGGACGACTTTGAGACCAGCGCGTCGCGCCGGCCGCTCAACCGGGGGAACGACGATGGCGGCGGCCACGGTCCCTTGCCGCACGGCTTCCCAGAGTTTTTCCTCGCCTTTGATCACTTCGAAGTTCACTCCGCCCGTGTCGACGTCGAGCCCCCGTTGCTTGAAATAAAGCCATACGTTCAGGCTCGGATGGCCCCCTCCGCCGTGGGCGACGACCTTTCCCTTGAGGTCCGCCACTCCGGAGACCCTGGAATCGGGTTTCACAATCAAGTTGAAGTTGAGGTGGCGCACGCTCTGCCCGAGATAGATCCAGCGATCGCCTTTTGGCCTCTCGGAATAGGGACTGACGTGGGTTCCGCCCACGAACTCGATCGTCCCGTCGGCGATGCCCCTGTGGGCCTCCTCGGCGCTGATGCAGTAATTGTAATCCACGTCGAGCCCCTGCTTTTCCCAAGCCCCGGATTCCTGGATCACGTGGAGGAGGCGCAGGTGGCTGTCCGCCCGGTAAGGAAAATGAATTTTATCCATGTCGGTTTGCTCCTTTATTTCTCCAGCCAGGTGTGAGTCAGGCCGCCGCCCCACCAGCGGAAGTTGGCGTCGCTGTCGGTGGCGAAACCTTTGACGTAATCGCGGTGGGCATAAAACTGAGGCGCATAGCCCACGTACATCTCCGGCATGTCGTCCATCAATTTGGCGACGATTTGGCGGACCAGCGCCCGGCGCTTTTCGGGATTCACTTCCTTTTCGGCTTTTTCTATCCAGCCGTCCATCTCCTTGTTGCAGTAGCCGGAAGTGTTCTGCGCCCGCTTGCTCAAATCGGGCTCGCAACGGTACTCCCCGTAAGCCATGAGCGGATCCGGGTAGAGCGTGCCTCCGTCAAATCGGAAGGCAAATTCTCCCTGGCGGGGGAGGGTTCGGTACTGGCCGGTATCCACGAGCTTGATCCTCATGTTCATGCCGATCCTCTTGAGCTGGGCCTGGAGAGCGGTCGCTTTTGCTTGATCGACTGGAGAGGAGTGAACGAGAAAGTCGATGGTTTCTCCTCGATATCCGGCCTCCTTCAGCAGGGCGCGCGCCTTCTCCGGATTGAAAGACGGAACGGGCATCCCGTCGAAGTACCAGTCGTGTCCCTTGGGATATTTCTGGTCCGTCACCTCGCCCAGTCCCATGAAGGCCGCCTGGAACAGCTCTTCCTTGTTCACGGCGTGGACGACGGCCTGACGCAGCTTCTTATTGTTAAAGGGAGGGACGGCCACGTTGAACTCGATACCGCGGAGCTCCGCGTGTTGGGCCGCGGAGTAGCGGACGCCTTTGATTTTGCCTTCAACGATTTGTTTGACCCATTCCAGCGGCGCCCGCTCGATGAAATCGACATCTCCCGCTCGGAGGGCTGTGAATCGGACCGTATCGTCCCGATTGGGTTTCATAATAAGCCGGTCAACATAGGGCTTTGGACCCCAAAAGTCGGCAAAGCGCTCCAGAACCACCTGCTGCTGGGGCTTCCACTCGACGAATTTGTAGGGGCCGGTGCCGGGAGGAAAGGCGGTAATCTTATCCAGTCCCTCGGCGACCGAATCCTTCGGCGTGACTGTAAAGGCCCTTATGGCTGTCAATGAATAGAGAAAGGCGGGGCTCGATTCTTTCAGAGAGACCCTGAGGGTATAGCGGTCTACCGCTTCGACATTCTCGACCGGAGCAAGCTCTGGAAAACCCTGGGCGCCGTTCTTGGGATTTCTGGAGTAGTTCATGGAGAACTTGACGTCCTCGGTGGTCATCTCCTGGCCGTTGTGGAACTTGACGCCCTTGCGCAACTTGAAAGTAATGACCTTCCCATCCTTGGAGGTTTCCCAGGCTTCGGCGAGGTGGGGTTGAATTCTCCCCTTCGCGTCCAATCCCAGCAGCGGGTCGAACAGGAGGTCCAAAATCCTACCTTGTGTGGACCTTACGTTAACGAATGGATTGGTCAGGAGGAGGTCGCTTCGGATGGCCAGGGTCATCGTTCCTCCGGTCTTGGGCTGATCCGAGGCGCCGAGCAAAGAGCCATGGAGACCGACTCCCATACAGACGCCGACAGCGAGTATCACAAAGAGCTTCTTCATTCTTCCCTCCTTCATTGTTTTACCCGGAATTACTTGTCGAGCCAGGTGCGGCTGAGCCCGCCGCCCGACCATTGGAAGTTGCCGTCGTCGTTGGTGGTGAAGCCCTTGACATGCCGGCGGAAAGCAAAGGTTTCCGGCACGAAGCCGAGAAAAAGCTCCGGTACATCGTCGAACAGCTTGGCCACAACCTGGCGGAAAAGCGCTCGACGCTTGGCGGCGTCCAACTCCGCGTCGGCCTTCTTGAGCAAAGCCTCCATCTCCTTGTCGCAATATCCGGAAGAGTTCGTTGCGCGCTTTTTCAGGTCCGGCTCGCAGACTAGGCCAGGTCCATACATGGGGGAGGGATCGGTGAAGAGACTGGTGCCGGAAAACCTCAAGGTGAACTCACCCCGGCGGAAGCGGCTGTTTGCGGCGGCGGCGTCCATCATCGCTAGCTGGATCGGGATGCCGATTTTTTTGAGTTGCGCTTGGAGCGCGCTGGCTTCGGCTTGTTCCGCGGCCGATTGAATGATCAGGAGCTCTACCGGCTCGCCTTTATATCCCGCGTCCTTCAACAGCGCGCGGGCCTTGGCGAGATTATACGAAGGCGCCCGCACTCCCTCGATATTCCAGGGATGCCCTTTGGGAAACTTCTGGTCGTTAGGCTCCCCCAATCCAAAATAGGCGGCATCGAGGATCTCCTTGCGATTAACGGCATGGGCCACTGCCTGGCGCACCTTTTTGTTGTCGAAGGGAGGTTGAGCGGCGTTGAAGATGATGCGGCGGAAACTCGAATGGGGGGCCTTCTCGTAGCCGATCTCTTTGAGCTTGCCGTCGACAATCTGCCTCACCCACTCGCGCGGGGTGCGCTCGATCAGGTCCACGTCGCCGGTGCGAAGGGCGGTGATTCGCGCCGTATCGTCAAGGACGGGGATCATCACCACCCGGTCCAGTAAAGCTTTAGGACCCCAATAACCGTCGAATCGCTCGAAGATGAGGCGCTGTTTGGGCTGCCACTCGACGAAGCGGAATGGGCCGGTTCCCGGAGGATAGGTGGCCGGCTTTTGCCCCTCTTCCAAAGAACCCTTCGGAATCACGGAGAAAGTCGTGATTTGAGTCAGCGAGCTTAAAAAAGCGGGTGTGGCCGTTTTTAGATAGAATTTTAGGATGTAACGGTCGGAAGCTTCGACCCGGTCGACCAGGGCGAGTTGATTCGCGCCGAAGGCGCCGTTCTTGGGATTCATCGTGTAGTCGGCGGCGAACTTGACGTCCTCGGCGGTCATCTCCTGGCCGTCATGAAATTTGACGCCCCTCCGGAGCTTGAAGGTATAAAGCCTTCCGTCCTTGGAGACTTCCCAAGACTCGGCCAGATGGGGCCGGACGCGGTCTTTTTCGTCGAGCGCCAGGAGCGGCTCGAACATGAGCGTCCGGAGATCCTCATCGATCGACCTCGTCGCCACCAGAGGATTCATCAGTTCCAGATCCCGATAAATCCCCATGGTCAATGTGCCGCCGGCCTTCGGTTTGGCCGAGGCGCCTTCCACGGCCGCTGCCGACGAAAGAAGCAAAAGCGGCATTATCAGCCAGTTCATGACGGTTTTTTTCATAAGATCCCAGTCCATAATCCGCTAAAATTCGCCAATTCTGAAGGTCTTTTATCGTAGGGGCCCCTGTGAGTCAAACGAGGGCTCACGGATAGCGGGCGAGATCCGGAGTGATGCTTGACTTCTGTGCTTCCCGGTAATACAGGAGCAGGTTGACGGCGCGAAAATTGGGTTGCCGAAGCCTCATCGTTGGACATGCGCGTGACGTCGGAAGGAGGAAAGATGAAGAGACAAAGGACTTTCACGATCCTGGGCTTGACCGTCTGCGCCGTTTTGTTCTTCCATGCGCGCGGTTACTCTCAGCGGCCGGCGGAATGGGAGCGAACCGTTGAGGCGGCAAAAAAAGAGGGACGAGTCGTCATCGGCATTCCCGCCAGCCCGGAGCTCCGCACGGCACTCGATGCCGGTATGGCAAAGCGCTGGCCGGAGATTCAACTGGAGATGATCGTAGGGGGAGGTTCGGTGGTCGCCAGAAGGATATTGGATGAGTACAGGGCCGGGGTTCGCAACTTCGATCTCCTGATTAGCGGAGCTCCGACACCGTTGGGGATTCTGGCGAGCGGCGCGGCGGAGCCGGTGGAGCCCTACCTGATTTTGCCGGAAGTGAAAGATCCGAAACAATGGTGGGGCGGCCACATCTGGGGCGATAATAAAAGCACCAAGCGCTTCATTTATTCCTTTCAGGCCTATCTTCCCGATCTTATCTGGTACAACACGGGGTTGGTGAAACCCGAGGAGGTCCGTTCTTATGACGACTTGCTCCTGCCCAAGTGGAAAGGCAAAATCGGATTTCTCGATCCGCGCATTCCGGGAGGAGGGCAGGCGATCTGGGCCTATCTGAGAATGGTCAAGGAAGAGGCGTACCTGAGAAAGCTCGCGGAACAGGACATTATGGTGAGCGACAACCAGCGCCAGCTTCCCGAGGCGCTGGCAAAGGGAACTCTCGCCCTGACTTTAGGCCTCAGCTATTATCAGTATCTTCCTTTTATTAAGGCGGGCCTGCCGGTGAAGCCCCTGCCCATTCCGAAAGAAGGAATCAACGCGACCACGGGCTCCGGATCGGTGACGATCATCAAGAACCCGCCGCACCCGAACGCCACCAAGGTCTTCGTCAACTGGCTTCTGAGCAAAGAGGGCCAAGAGGTGTTCGGCAAGGCGATGGGGCAACCGACGCGGCGTCTCGACGTGGACACGCAATGGATGGCGGAGATTGGCGCCCGTGCGGCCAAAGACTTCTTGAGCGTGGACGAATACTACCGCCGCCAGATCGATCTGGAAGACAAGTTCACCACGATCTGGGACCCCGCCGGCGAGCTGGCCAGGAAGCTTTTCAAGTAGTCGCGCCCGACAGACTTTTCCGATTGGAGGCTGAACATGGCGGGATTTTATCGATGCGGTATTCTGTTACTTCTTGTTTTGATAGGGAACTCCGCCGTTTCTGAAGCGCAACCCTCTCAACCGAGGTCTGAGCCTGGTTTGAAAACGGAGTGGGAGCGAGTTCTCGCAGCGGCTAAAGAGGAGGGGAAGGTCGTGGTGTTGGGACCACCGGGCGCGGCGGTACGTAGGGCGCTGACCGAAAATTTCGAGAAATTGTTCCCTGGCATCGCAGTGGAGTATAGCGGTTCCACTGGATCAACGATGGCTCCGAAATTACTCTCCGAAAGAAGATCCGGCTATTATTTAGCAGATCTCCACATTGGAAATCCTGGGACCATACTCACGAGCCTGCTTCCGGCCGGGGCGCTTGATTCTATCAGGCCGGCCCTAATCTTGCCTGATGTGGTGGATCCCCAAAAATGGTGGCAGGGCCAGCTCGATTTCGCCGATCAGGCGGGCCAATACAACCTGGTCTTTAGCAGCAATGTGATGAGCCACGTCGCGACCAACCCTCAACTCGTAAACAAAGAGCAATTCCACTCCTACTCGGACCTCCTGGACGCAAAATGGCGGGGAAAGATCACCATGAGCGACCCCACGATCATGGGTCCCGGTTTAGGTACGCTGACCTTCTGGTACAACCATCCCAATCTGGGCAAAGAGTTCGTCGGGAGACTGCTTACGCAGCAGAAGGTCACGTTCTCCCGTGAGAATCGTCAAGTACTGGAGTGGATTGCGCGCGGGGAGCATCTCCTTGCTTTGGGGCCGGACGATTTAATGGCTACCGAACTCAGAGCGAAGGGATTATCCATTGAACCCGTCCACAGTGACCAGTTCAAGGAGGGCGGCCTCCTCAATGCCGGTTTCGGTTCTGTGGTGTTGATTAACCGGGCTCCTCACCCCAACGCGGCAAAGGTATACATCAATTGGCTCTTGACTAAGGAAGGGCAGACGGCGTGGAGCAAGGCCTCTGGCTATCCCAGCCGCCGCCTCGACGTATCGCGCGATCAATTCAAGCCCGGCGAGCTGCCCAAAGAAGGGGTGTCTTATCTCTATGGATACAATGAGAAGTACGCGACCATGCGCGCGGAGACCTTGAAATTTGCCAAAGAGTTACTCGGGAGATAGCCCGCCCAAGGCTCCGCTGAGGCTCTTGGCGATTGAATTCAAGGATCTTTTGAATGACATCCGGCTGGTCAATAAAGCTAATGATGCGCATCTCTCCCTCAAGGTCTATGGGCAGCGAGTGAAGGAGCTGCGACGGGGGCGGGCCATGTATTTGTGCCGGGTTTTGGGAGGGCATAAGCTGGCAGATATAGGGGGCTTGGGCTAGATAACTATTCCTCTGTGAGTTCGGCATGGTTGGCAATGAAAAGGTGGGCGGAAAGGGGGAGAGAGAGTAGCGCGTCGTGCTCGGCAGGTGGAGGATCTCATCATAAAAAGCCAAAAGCAGACTTGATAATCATCTAGCAGGCTTCTCCGAGAGGCGCTAAGGTTGGCGATGAGCCAACCCCACAACTCAAAAGGAAGAGACGAAGATGAAACTGTACGGAGCGATCGATCTGCACTCGACTAATAACGTGACGGTGGTGATCGATGAACAAGATCGAGTGGTCTATCAGAAGCGCTTGCCCAACGATCTGGCATTGATCCTAAAGGAACTCTCTGTCTATCAATCCGAGCTTCAAGGCATTGTCGTGGAGTCCACCTACAACTGGTACTGGCTGGTCGATGGTTTGATGGCAGAAGGCTACAAAGTGCACTTGGCCAACACGGCGGCGATCCAACAATATGAGGGGCTGAAGTATACCGACGATCACTCCGATGCGCGCTGGTTGGCGCACCTGTTGAGGCTGGGCGTGTTGCCCCAAGGATATATCTATCCCAAAGCCGAGCGACCCGTGCGCGATCTACTACGCAAGAGAAGCCAGATGGTACGCCAGAGAACGACGAATCTGTTGAGCATTCAAAATCTGATGACCCGCAACACGGGGAGTTCGCTGAGCGCCAACCAGATCAAAGGGCTCGATATCCAACAGGTCGATGAGCTTTTGCCCAATGGGGATCTCGCCCTGGCCGTCAAGGCTAACCTGTCGGTGATGGGCAGCGCCGATGAACAGACGGAGATCCTGGAGCACAGGGTCACAGAGCTCGTCAAGCTGAGACCTCAGTTCCGCTTTCTTAAGACCGTGCCTGGGATCGGTGAGATCCTCGCGCTCACCATCATGCTTGAGACCGGCGACATCCGGAGATTTTCCAGTGTGGGAAACTTCGCTTCTTACTGTCGCTGTGTGGGCAGTCAGAAGATCAGCAATGGCAAGAAAAAAGGCAAGGGCAACACCAAGAACGGCAACAAGTACCTGGCCTGGGCGTTTGTGGAGGCGGCCAACTTTGCGATCCGGTTCAACTCTAAGATTAAGAGTTTCTATCAGAGAAAGAAGGCCAAGACCAAGGGAGTGGTAGCGCTCAAGGCGGTGGCGCACAAGCTGTGTCGGGCGTGTTACTACATTATGAGGGATCGGTTTCCTTTTAATATAACCAAAGCCTTCGGCTAGAAGTAAGTTTACACGGTTGGGATGGGGCAGTGAGCTCAAAATGGGGTTGGCTCAAAACCACAAGACTTGATTGGCCGCTGTCCCGTCCCTCAGACACAACTCGCAGGGGTTGTGATCCGCTGGTACGCCCACGCCGTGAGCTAAAAAGGGGTTGGACTCCTGAGAAGGAGAGCCACAGGATTTGTGAATCCGCTACCGTTGGAGGCGGCGTGGTACCGACAGTTTTCTGGGGCAAGGTAACTTGCCAGGGGCGGGAAGAATTCTCTTTTAGAAATCTTCCAGTGCCTTGATCCTGATGACGGTTCAGCCATAGGCTGATCAGCCTGAGGCTGAGACTGGTGCGGACCAGGAATCCGACACCGAATGAAAAGAAAACAGGGACGCGTTACCGAAAGATCACGGACTCGGCGAGAAGAAAAAAAGGGGAAAGAAGAAAATTCTTTTCACGGGAAACGTCTGTGCTTCTTGACCTGCCTGCTAATGGGTGCTAATGGGTGACCTGCCTGCTAATGGGTGACCTCTTTTCCCTTATGTCAACTCGCGGACGGTTTTCAGATAGGGCCGGACATCGCCTAGCAGCTTAGGGTAAGAAGAAATCAAACGAGCTGGGAGTAAGGGGGGTCAAAAGTGATCTCTTTTTCTTGTTGGCCTCTGTCCGGCGGCGCCTGGGCTTCTTCCCAGAGACCTAAAAAGAAAGAGCTTCTAATAAAAGACAAAATTTGGTATCAAACCCCATGGTTCGCAACCCTTTCGACGTGCAGCGATATCTGCTCGAGAATAAATTGTTCGTTGACCGTGCTTTGGATCATTACCTCAAACCAAACCACAAAACGTCTCTCCTTCATCAAGCCGTCTGTTATAGCGTTTTAGATGGAGGAAAAAGGTTCCGTCCGACATTGACTCTAGCCGTTGGCGAATTGTTCGGTGCCAAACGGAGAGTTTTGTTGTTGTTTGCCTGCGCCATTGAATTAATTCATTGCTACTCACTGATCCACGACGATCTGCCGGCACTGGATAACGACGACTTGCGGCGGGGAAAACCGTCCTGCCACAAACGGTTTGGCGAAGCGATCGCCCTTTTGGCCGGAGATGCATTACTCACTGAAGCCTTCTTCATGATGTCAGATCCCCGGGTGGCACGGCTGTTAGGCGATCCTTTAATCTCAAAGCTGATTCGGGAGGTCTCCGACGCGGCCAGCATTAGAGGAATGATTGGCGGACAAAGCACAGAGCTCGAATTGGTCAAGCATAAGGTCACGCCATCTGTTCTAGAAGGTTTCGACCGTTTGAAGACCGGTGCGTTGATCACCACAGCGGCCCGTGTCGGAGCGATGATCGGCGGCGCCTCACGCAGCGATCTCAACAGGGTTACCCGATACGCCCAATCTTTGGGTTTGGCGTTTCAGATCACGGATGACATTTTGGACGCCCACGAAGTTTCCAGCGACAACTCGAATCACAAAGGGATAGCAAATTACGTATCCGTAGCGGGGCCCGCGAGAGCTGGTGAACGTGTTAAAAGCCTTTTGACAGCGTGCTTAAGAGCAATGCAGCCTTACGGCAGTGCAGCGGAACCTTTGCGAGAAATTGCCCGATACGTAGCTCAAAGAACGGAGTAGCCAGTGGAGCCCCGTAAAGCTGGTCGGCTAAGGAAAATCGGAAGACAAAATGAGGATAACGGAGCTGGACATCTGTTTCGGATCGACGTAATGAAGAAGTTGTTAGACCTGTCAACGGGACTAAAGAGTTACATAAGGTCGCCGGATAGCCTTAGCCCCACGAAATGGAGGATAAAACATGCCGCCTTTTAGAGACGAAAGCGCCATGTCTAAACTCACCTCGCCTCCCAGCTCAGATCGTATCGATCGTGCGCCGCGAAAACTATGGCTCAGCGATGATGATTTTCAGTCGGAGATGTTAAAGGGAGTTTCGCGCACATTTGCCTTGACCATCCCACAGCTTCCGGCAGAGCTTTGTCGAGTCGTCTCCAATGCCTATCTCCTTTGCCGCATTGTCGACACTATCGAAGACGAGCCGATTTTAAGTGGCGCGCAAAAAAACTCGTTTTGCCAACAGTTTTTGAAGACTCTACACGTGGCGCGGAACACCGAGCCGTTTTCCCGGCAACTGTGCGCATCCCTCTCGAACCAAACGCCCCCCGCCGAACACGAGCTGATTCGCAACGTTCCTCGTGTGATTCGGATCACCCGGGGCTTCTCTGAGCCACAGCGCGAAGCGTTGCAGCAGTGTGTCCGTACCATGGCCAAGGGTATGGGACAATTCCAGCTACGCGGCGAAAAACATGGCCTGCAAAGCTTGGAAGACCTCGATCAGTATTGCTACTATGTCGCAGGCGTTGTAGGGCAGATGTTGACTCGCCTGTTTTGTCTTCACTCACCGGAAGTCGCGAAGCATCATGATGCCCTGATGGCTTTGGCGGTCTCCTTCGGCCAGGGCCTGCAGATGACCAACATTCTCAAAGACGTCTGGGAAGATTATCAGCATGGCGCCTGTTGGTTGCCCCGGAAGATCTTCACCGAAAAAGGCTTGGATCTCAGCGACTTAATGAAAGCCGGAAACCGGCGAGGGTTCGAGCGTGGCGTTCAGCATCTCGTCGGCATCGCGCATCGACACCTAAGAAACGCCTTAGCTTATACGTTACTCATCCCGAAAAAGGAACCCGGCATCCGTAACTTCTGTCTCTGGGCAATCGGGTTGGCCGTGTTAACTTTGCGCAAGATCAACAAACGCCTCGATTACACGGACGGAAGCCAGGTTAAAATATCGCGATTGAGCGTCAAAGGAACTATCTTGGCAATACAGCTTACGCGACAAAATGAGACTCTCCTGAAGCTTATTTTCTATTTTGCTGCATGGCCTTTACCATTGGAGTCTCACCTAACGAGGCTGTAGAAAAAGCAGGTTTTGAAAAGGCTCCCTATATCTCTTCATGGGTAAAGACCTGAATCACCACGCAGAGCTTATGGTCGAGGTCGATGGCGTAAGATAAAAGGAGTCGCCACTGTACGCTTACCGAACGGCGCCTTGCGCAGGGTAGAGTTGCATTGGCACGAGGCTCATGGCATAGGTAAAAGAGACCTCAGAATTAAGCGCTATTTGGATGAGTGATGAAACAGCTAACGAAGCATTTTGCCCTGTGCGTCGATAACACCGAATATGAGGCATCATTGATTCCCGGCAAGGCCTATCGAATTCTCCCGGATCTGAGAGCTGCCCAGGACGATTTCGTGCGCCTCGTCGATGAGGGCGGCGAGGACGGGGGGAATGTTTTTTAAGCATAGTCCACGACGGGCACTTCGATCACCTGAGCCTTAGACCATCCTTTGTGGCCTTCGAGAAGCCTTGCAATACGCCGCCCGACCTCGGCCCGCACCACTTTCGCCCCGCACTGAGGACAAACTCCGGCGGGAACATGATCGATGACCAGGAGCTTACCGCGTACCCAAAAATCCTGTTTGATTCGCTTCTCAACAAGCTTCGTATCGCAGATCTCGCACTCGCCGTAATTGTATTTCATAAAGCTCACCTCCTAGGCTAATCGATCAACTGCGTAGGTGGTAATCAGGAGGAGTCTCCCTGTGCTCTTTATCCGACAGACCACAGCAATCTCTCTGTCACCGTCAACCGTTGCGCTCCCTACCACCTCATATCGTGTTCCCCGTGGATCACGAGTAAACCTCCGTCGAATTCTACCACGCCGAATTGCCATTTCAATGTCAGAAAAAACCAACCCATCCGCAGCCATCTCTTCGAAGAAGTGTGGAATCACGACTCATACTCACCATCCCTTATCTTCTTGCGGATTCGCTCGATGAGTGTCAATTCACTCTCCCAACATGGTCACTATCTGAAGCCCTATCGATCATCGATCTTCAAAGCAAGGCCATGGAACTTGCAAGACCCGAAACTCCCAACCCTTACGGCTTGATATCCTGCAAAAACCAATCGGTCGGGATTTCTCTTCCGAGCCCCTTTTCTTTTGCGGTGCGATAGGCCAAGTAGCCCAGGGCGGCGAACTGGATCGCGGTGCCGATGTTGTTGAAGAAGAAGGTGATCTGTCGGTCGCTGGTGCGGCCCGCGGCGCGGCCCACGATTAAATCGCAGATTTCTGGATAGCGGCTCCAATCCCTTTCTTTCTCCCGGCGGACGCCGGGAAGATCTTTATCGATTCCCGGCGGCTGAAAGTGCTCGATACCGCCGAAGCGGGTATGGATCGCGACGACATCGCTTTTTTCGAGGGCGGCCTCGTCCATCTCGAATTCTCGGATCGCGTTGTAGTGCATGCCGGACCTGAGCCAGGCGGCATCGACGACCGGACGGGACGAGTTCGTGGCGGTGCAGACGATGTCGCAGTTTTGGACCGCTGCCTTGGCGCTCTCGACGGCTTCCGTGGAAATGCCGGTTTCCTTTTTCATCTCAGCGGCGAACATCTTGCAGTGATCGGGATTGGGGCTGTAGATTTTTACCCGTTTGATCGGGTGGACAGTTGTGAGAAAGCGGAAGTGGGAGCGGGCCTGTCCTCCCGAGCCGATGAGGCCGAGGATTTCCGAGTTTTGGCGGGCCATGGCTTTGGCTCCCAGCGCGCTCGTGACGGCGACGCGGGTCTGTTGGATCAAGCCGTCCGGCATGATCGCCAGGAGCTCCCCGGTCTCGACGCTGAAGAGCTGAATGAGACCCACGAATTGTCCTTTGCCTGCCAGGGGAAGCTTTTCCAGGCGGATGGAATGATTGACGTTCTGCTCCTGCACGATATCGGAGGTGATGCGGAGGGCCAGGACTCCGAATTTTTTTATGCCGCCGTCCACGGATTTGAAGGCGTAGGTGGACTCGGGAAGAGAGTGGGGGAGGTAGCAGTGGCTGGTCGGACGGCTGACCGCACGGCTCTCAGCCAGCTCGCGGTACGCCTCTTCCATGACTTCCAGGCAATCCTCGACACCGAGCGCCTGCTGGATCTCGTCGTTGGTGAGAATAAGAGTCATGGCAAATCGTTGTTCGTGTTCGTGGCTCGTGTTCGATTAAAAAATAATCCCTTTTTTTCTGTGATTTCTGTTCTCCCCGAGCACGAATCACGAGCACGAGTAACGGCAGTTAGCTTCTCACCACCATCCGCCCTCCCACAATCCGCGCGACGATTGCGGTCAAAACCACCAAGCCCACGATAATTACCCCCACAACCATGGCCTTCTCCGTGGAGGCGCTGCCCTTCAGCCAATCGAGCATCAGGAGGGAAAGGGTCTTCGAATTGACGCTTCCCAGGAGGATCAGCGTGCTGATGTCCCGTGCGGCGGAGTTGAAGATCAACAGGGCCACCACCAGGAGCATGGGCAGGCTCAGCGGCAAGACGATACGGACATAGGTCCGGAACCACGAGCCACCGCAGACGCGGGAGGCCTCCTCCAGCTCGTTCCCCAATTGAAGCATGATGGTCTTCATGAACTGGACGCCGAAGGGCATGCTTTTGATGATGATGGCGATCATGAGCAGATAGGTCGTCCCATGCAGCGATTTGAGGAGCGGGGTATTCAGAAAAGTCCACAGCAAACCGAATCCCAAAAGAATGCCCGGGATGGACCATGGCAGCCAGGAGACGAAGTCGAGGACAGCCTTTCCCGCAAAGCGGCTTCGGACGATGATGTAGCCGACCAGGGAACAGAAGATCACACCGACGACTGAGGAACCCAGCCCCACTAAAAACGTATTGGTCAGGGCGCGCAGGAAGCCCGTGTCATCGAGCACCGCCCGCCAATGTTCGAGCGTCCAGGGGTCGGGAATATCGAAAAAGCCGAAGACTGTCATGAAAGTTCCCATCAGGAGAAAGGTCATTGGAATGACGGTGATCAGGAAAACCACCAGTGCCACCGCGAAAAACAGCGGGTATCTCCAGCGCCCCAAAGGGATGATGCGATTGGAAAAGCGGCCGGTGATCGTGGTGTACTCCTTGCCTCCGATGTAGAGCCGGTTGAGCACCACCATCGCAAGCAGGAGGATGAGAAAGAAACTCCCCAGGGCGGAAGCGGGCGCCATGTCTCCGTAGGGATCGTACTCGATCATGTGGTGAATCTTGGTGGAATAGACATCGATGCCCACGCGAACTCCCAGAATCAACTCGATCTCGAACGCCTCAAGCGATCGAATCAGCCCCAGGATCGTCGTCACCAGGATGGCCGGCGCCATGATCGGAATCACCACCCGCCTGAGCGTCGTGAGCATGGTCGCGCCCGTGGAACGCGAGGCCTCTTCCAGCGCCGCGTCCATGTTGCGGAAGGCCGGGGTCAAGAGCATGACTTTGATCCCGAGCGCGGTGGTCGTGAGATGCGCCCAGACGATTCCCCAGAAAGAGTAGATGTTGAACACCGGGCCGTCGATGAAGGGGAGTTTTCTGAGCCAGGTGTTGACCATCCCGACCTTCGGATCAAAAGCGAGAATCCAACCCAGGGTGCTGGGCAGCGCCGGCATGAAAAAGGACAGCCAGAACATGAACTCGAGCCAGCCCTTCCCGGGGATATCGGTGCGCGCGAGCAGCCACGCGAGTAAAACGCCCAAGACGAGGGCGATGAGCTGCCGGGTAATGGCCAGGGAAAAAGTATAGTAAATCGATTCCAGAATGCCCGGGCTGGTGAAAGCCTCCCTCCACCCGCCCAGGCCATAGACGACGGGCTCCCAGGGTTTGGACAGGACAAAGCTGCTGAAGAGGGTCCAGACGAGCGGCGTCACCACCAACACCGCGACGAACCCCAGCAGCAGGGTCAAAAAAATCGCCTGAAGGTTTGGAAGCCTCGCCTTGGAGAGGACGCCGGGTAAGACAGCGATGTTGGGTCTAGCCATTCTCCATTGAATCCCGATCCAGATTTCTCACGCCGCCCATGGGTTGCCTGGAAAACTTTGAGAAGCGGTTGCGAGACACTACTCGGCGCTCCTTTTTCGTGATCGGGTCAACGTTTCATCACCGTCCTCAAAAAGTCCACGATCTCGTCCCGCATGGCGACATATTTCTCCTTGTAATTTGCCTGGTAGGAGTCGTACTTCTCCGCCTTCGGGACGATGGCCTGCTCCAGGTGGTCGGTCGGCACGTCCACGCGCCGGCTCCAGTAGGTCGAGGCGCCGCTGTAGGCCGCTTGAGCGTCTTTGGTCAACAGCCAGTTGATATAGACCTTAGCGGCGTTTGAATGCGGCGCGCGATTCATGAGCCCCAGGCTCGCCGTCGCAGTCGTTAGGTAGCTCCCCTCCTTGATGCGGTCCACGGGAAATCGTCCCAAGGGCAACCCCTTCTTCGCCAGCTCGTCGTAGATCCCCAGGTGAATCCCCCAGCCCAGCAGATAATTTCCCCGGGCGGTTTCCTCGAGGATCTGCCGGTAGTCCAGACTCAAATCATATTTTTGCTCCGTAAGGAGCTTGCGCAAGTAGTCCTTGCCTAGTCCCTTCTGGGCATAAATGAAGGTCGCGGAGGCGAGACCGGTGCCCGGCGCGCGCGGGTCGAACATGATCAGCTTCCCCCGCCACTCGGGTTTCAGGAGATCCCACCAGGATTGAAACGCATCCGGCTTAACCAGCTTGGTGTTATAGGCGAAGGGGGGCTGAACGTAGCCGCCGAAGGCGAGGTTATAGGTCTCCGCGTTGTCCGCGTAATCGATCTCCCCGCCGAACCACTTCTTGCCGTCCGTGACCTCCGGCAGGATCAAGACCGGCGGAATCGGGTCGAGGGCCTTGGCAGGGATGAGCAGCGTGAGGGCCGTGGTGGTGCCGCCTATATAGACGTCCCAATCGTATCTGCCGGCCCTTCGCTCTGCCAGGAGCCGGGGAGTAACGTTCTGTCCGCCGCCCACCAACATTTCCACCTGAATTCCCGGGTAGGCCTTTTGAAAGCCGTCCTTAAGCATATTTTGCATGGTGACGCTCGCGCCCCCGCCATGCAGGACCGCCACTTTCCCCTCTTTCTTGGCGGCGGCAACGGTCTTATCCCATTCCGCTTTCCAATCCTGTGTAGCCGCGCCGGCGAAGGCCATCGCCGCAATAAAAAAACCCGAGAATAACAAAAAAAATACCGAAAACACTTTGCCTTTCCGAGCCATAAACCCCTCCTCCTTCTAAACTATTATCATGAATGGCTCGCCCCGATCGCCGGCATACTGCATGGCACGCCGACCGCGGCGAGCTCCACCTCGAATTCACGCCGAATCTGGATATCCTCGTCTTCGTACTCGATCATCGTTCCGCCTTTTTTGATGTTCTCCGTCGTTCCCACGTCGCGGTGGAACCCGACGCGATATTTCGCCCCGCCGGTGCGAAAGGCGATGTGGCGCGCGGGCCCCTTGCCGGTGTTGAAATGCTGGTGAAACCAGCCCTCCCCGGGGCTGTAGACCGCGCCATCCCCCCAACGGAGCTTGATGACCTTATCGCTATGGCCGTTCTGGTATGGGGTCGTCCCCAGCTCCTTCGGCCAGAGCAAAACGTAGCCCTGCGACTTCAAACCCAACAGCACCGCCCCCGGCCCATGATAATGAGCCTTGTGATAAATTCCCACCGGCCATTCCGATAGGTGACCGGTGACGACGTTCTCGGACATCTCGAATCCGATAAAATGGCCGCCCGCGACCTTGGTGGGCCGATCGGTGGATTTGTCCTCGCCACCCATGAACGATGCCCTCAGATCGGCGATGAAATTACTCTCCAGGACCGTCATTCCTTTTTGCCGCTCGACTTTTCTTCCGGTCCGGAAATAGTCTTCCTCGCTATTATAACGGTCCCGAAAAGCAAAGGGAGCGCCGAAGACAAACTCGGTGTTGTGAAAGAGATCGATCACCAGAGGGGCCGTCGTAAGCGCGAGCAACAAGACCGGCTCCCTTCCCGCATTATAGAGACGGTGCCACGCGTTGAGCGGCGGAGAGAAGAGGCTCCCCTCGCCCCATTCGAAGCTTCTTTTCCCCTCTCCCTCCTGCCAGACCTCGGTGGCGCCCTGTCCCTTCAAGACATAAAGCATCTCTTCATAGAGATGCCTCTCCGGCTCGAGCGCCTTTCCCGGCGGGATCTCCATCACATACATCCCGCTGACCCCACCTTCCCTCATCCCTTGCAGGTGGATAAAAACCCCTTTGCCGCCCGTGCGCGCCCACGGCTTGCGCTCGAGCGTCCTCACGTCTTCGACGCCGCCGACGGCGTGGACGATCGGAATCCCTTCCGACTCCATCCATTCTTCGTAGCTGGTTTTATCGGGACGCGGTCCCTGGCTGATCGGACGCTTCATGGTCGCTCCTTAACAACCGTCACAAAGGTTTGCCTGCCATCCGCCGGCCTGGGGATTTCTCGAAGGACCGATGCACCGAGCAGAGAAGATCGCGCGTATTTTCGTTCGAAGCGTGGCACTGCACCATTGCATCGGGCCTGAGAGAAATTTTCAGGCCGGCCCCCATCGTACCCCACGACCCGCAAGAAAGTTTCATAATTCATCCTTCATCCTTGCTTATCTCTGCGTGCAGCGTGGATGGGCCGCGCCCATCGCGCAACACATCCCTTCGTGCGCCATGGCCGTCTCGAATTGCGCGTGAATTTGGGGATCTTCGTCTTCGTGCGCGATCAGCGCGCCCCCTTTTTTGATATCGGTGACGGTGGCGTCCTCGTTGTTTCCGGCCTCGCCCAGTCCAACCTTATACTTGACCCCGCCGGTGCGAAAGGCGATATGGCGCGCCGGTTCCTTGCCGGTATTGAAATGCTGGTGAAACCAGCCATTTCCCGGGCTGTACACCGCCCCGTCTCCCCAGTTGACCCGGATGACTTGATCGCCGTGGCCGTCTTTATACGGCGTCGTTCCCAGCTCCTTCGGCCAGAGGAGCACGTAGCCCTTGGACCGGAGCCCGAGTAAAATCGCGCCGGGGCCATGGTAGTGGGCTTTGTGGTACATCCCTACCGGCCACTCCGAAAGATGGCCGGTCAAGACATTCTCCGCCATCTCGAAGTTCATGATTTTGACCTTCGCCCCTTTGACTCCCTCCAGCGGATCGTCGAGCATGTCCGCGGCCGCCTTGAGATCGGGGATGAAGTTGGTGTCCCAGACCTTGTGCACGGTCGTCCCGCGGTCGATCTTTTCGCGCACGCGGAAATAATCCTCCTCGCTGTCGTAGCGGTCCCGGAAGACGAAGGAGTCGCCGAAGACAAACTCGGGACTATGAAAGAGATTCATCACGATCGGGGCATTCGTAACGGCCAGAAAGAGCGCCGGCTCCTGCCCGCCGTTATAGAGCCTGTGCCAGGCGTTCAGCGGGGGCGAAAAGAGGCTCCCCTCCTCCCACTCAAAACTCCGCTTGGACTTTCCTTCCTGCCAGATCTCCGCGGCCCCTCTCCCTTTGAGGATGTAAATGATCTCCTCATACATATGTTTCTCGGGCTCCAGGGCCTTCCCGGGCGGGATCTCCATCACATACATTCCGGTAATTCCGCCCTTCATCCCGTCCAGATAGATGAAAGCCCCGTTGCCGCCCGTGCGCGCCCACGGTTTTCGCTCGATCGTCCTCACGTCTTCGATGCCGCCCACCGCACGGACGACTGGAACTCCCTCGCCTTGCATCCACTCCTCGTAGGTCGTGGTCGCGGGCTTGCGGGTTAGACTGACCGGCTTTTTCATCTCTCTTGGGCGTCCGTTTTGTCGACCCTATCCAGCGGTCTCAGAAAAAAATCGCCAGGTGCCTTGCTTCGACCACGTTTTGGTCTAGAAGCACCGTCCTTTTGGCGAGCCGCCATTTTTCATCGATTTTTCTGAGAAGGTCCTGCCGTTCTCCGCAGAAAAGATCGGCGCTCGCGCCCGGAGAGCGGTGGCGGTAGATCAGCACGGAGCTCGACACTTCCAATTCATCGGGCCGGGCCGTCGCCCACGCTCTGATATTCGTCACCAGGTGGCGCGTCCGCGACGGCGGGTCTTCCGCCCAGGCAAACTCGGTCCCGAGCTTCCGGACCCTGACCCGCAACGAGGCGAGATTCTCGGAAAAGATCTCCGTCTCTTCAGAATATCCCGGAGTCCGCCCGCGGGTCACCGGCTGGGGCATCCGATAGCTGATATCTTCGGTCAGAAGCTCCAGCCACTCGGAGAAGCGACGGCCGTCCAGAAGCTCCGCTTCGCTGTATAGGAATTCGAGGACTTCGAAATAACGCGGATCGCCCGGAGAAATCGGCCCGCCCTTGACCGCGCCATTAGATCCCTCATGGGTCTGTTTTGTTTCCATGGCTCCCTATCCCTGCATCATCTCGATGCACTTCTTATAGAAAACGCGCTCGAGCAGATCGGAGAACGGCGGCTGGCCAAAATAGCCGTCTCCCGGCCCCGGCCATTCTTTGGATGGCTCACTGTCGAGACCCACTTCATAGTGGAGCCAGAGCTGCTTGGCCACGGTGCCACTGAGCCCGGCGGTAATCTCCGCCCAGTTCTCGAGGTCGTCCTGCTCGAAGATCCCCGCCACCCCAAATACCCTCTGGTAGCATTCTTTGGACATTTCCTTCCACCGGGAGGGGGCGTTCTTATCCATAAAAAGCCAGGTCAACCCTTCCATCTTATCGGGTCCCTTCGGCTGCCACTGGCGAAGAGTCAAAAAGGATATCGATTGTCCCTCCGGACCTCCCCATTCCTCGGGGGTGTGGCCGGCGGTCTGAAGCATGCTCAGGTTGGGAAAGACGTTGGCCGCGACGATGATCAGCGGCCTGACGATCTCGAGCTGCTCCTTGGTGAGCTTCCGCTCCATCTCCGGCCAGAGCTCCCGTGGGAGCCCTAGATAATAGTCCTTGCCGCCGGCTGGACCCACAAGCGAAGCTGCATGTCCATTCCCGGCGGATACCGAAAAACCCTTGGGAGGGCCGCCGGTCGCTTGGAGCTCGTGGAGGCCAAGCTGGGTCGAAAAACCGTGCGTGACAAAAACATGGAAACCATCGCCGGTAAAATTGGCGGCGCCTAATTTCCAATTGGTATCCGCCACCCACCGGACCGGAGAGCCGACCACTTCGGTCCCTTCGGTTCGACCGAAGAGCATGTCCAGAATCCACTTCATCGGGCCGAGAAAGTCGTCGAGCGGACCGGCCTGGGCGTTCCAGCTCGCGAAGACGAGGCCGTGATAGCTGTCGGATCTGGCCTGGTAGAGGCCGCTCCCGTTCTTGTCGAGCTTGTCTTTATAAGCCTGGACGAAAGGCACGGCCAAGAGCTCGCCCGTATCACTGTAGGTCCAGCCGTGATAGCCGCAGATGAATTTGGAAGTGGCGCCCGCATCCTGATTGCAGACTCGTCTCCCCCGGTGGCGGCAGACATTGAGAAAGACCCGCACCTTGCCGTCGCGGCCGCGGCAGACGATCACCGGGTCCTCGCCCATCTGGCGCGTCACAAAGTCTCCCGGGCGCGGGACCTCGGACTCGTGCGCCACGTAGAGCCAGGTCTTGGCGAAAATCTTCTCCTGCTCCAGACGATAGATTTCGGGATCGGTGAAGATGCGCGCGCTCACAAGCCCCTCTTGGGGTTTGATCAGATCATTCAACGCCGATGCATCCATTGGACCTCCTTAAAGCCTCATCTGTCATCAGCCGCCCTGGGAGTTTCTCGAAGGGCCGATGCACCGAGCAGAGAAGATCGAGCGTATCTCCGTTCGAAGCGTAGCACTGGCCCATTGCATCGGACCTGAGAGAGGCTTCCAGGGCGGCGGTGTTTCCTTACCATCTTAAACCTTGAAAAGCGTTCTGGCATTCCCGCCGAGAATCTTCTCGCGATCCTCGGCAGAAAGATTCCACGCGCCGACGGACTCCACGGTCTCCTCGAGCGGGACAAAGGGATAATCCGAGCCGAAGAGGATCCGGTCGGGCCCGAAAAAGTCATACCCCTCTGCCAGCGCCGCTTTATGCCCATGCACGGCGGTATCGCCGTAAAACTGTTTGAAGTAAGTGAGCGCCGGCGAATGAAGCCGCGATCCTCCCGATTTCTCCAAGGTCCGGCTGACGTCGGCAATCCTGCTGGCCAGATAAGGAATAAAGGCCCCCAGGTGGTGCGTGACGATCTTCAGCCGAGGGTACTTCTCCAGGACCCCGGAGTAAACCAAACGGGCCATCGCCACGCTGGTCTCGAAGGGCCATCCTATCATAAGCCACAGCATATAATCCCGGGTGCGCTCGTTATAGTCGCCGCCCACGGGATGGAGCAGAATCGGCACATCCCGCTCTACGATCCTATCATAGAGCGGGAAAAATCGGGGATCGTCGATCGGCCTCTCGTTGACGTGGGAGAAAATCTGAACTCCCTTCAATCCCAAAGAACCTGTGGCCCGATCGAACTCGCTCAACGCATCATCGACATCCATCATCGGAAGGGTGGCGACGCCGATGAAGCGTTCCGGCCGGCGGGTCGTCACTTCGGCAATCCCATCGTTGGCAATGCGCGCGGCTTCCCGCGCCTGCTTTGTTTCTGCGGGACCAAACATGTTCAAGGCAGGCGTCGACAGGGTCAGGACTTGCCTGTGGATCTGATGCCGGTCCATATCATCGATCTTCGCCTGGACATCGCAGAGCTTGGGAAAATCCTCCACGCGCGTGGAAAGATTCAGCCGGCGCAAAAAATCCAAATATCCCTGGGGGTAGATGTGGGTAAAGGCGTCGATGACCATGCCCGGGTCGGACGTCACTGCTTGTCCTCGAAGATCTGCTTCGCCAGCGCGTAAATCGCGCGCTGCCTTTCCGTGCTGAAATCCGCGGGATCAGGAACCATGTAGGGCTCTCCCTCGGTGTAGCGGAATTCCGGCCGGATGTAATCCTGGCCCACGTCCTTCCTCAACGCGATGGTGAGGTTGTTCTTGGAGACGACCGTCTGTCCTTCCTCCGTGAAAAACCAGTTGACAAAGGTCCTGGCCGCATTGGGATGAGGGGCGTGGGTGAAGAGGCCCATTCCCTTGGGAGCCAGATAGGAGCCCTCCTTGGGCCGGACGATTCTTATGGGCGCGCCCTCCTGCAGAAGGCGGGGAGTCACCGAAGTGGAAACCGCCATCCCGATGGGATACTGCCCACGCGCCACGGCGCTCGCCGAGTCGGCGACGGCGCGGACCAAAACAATCTGCTTGGCCAGGCTCTTTAGATAGTCGAGCCCCAACTTCTTATAACTCGCTATGAACCAGCCGGAGCCGGAGCCGGCAACCGCCGGGCTCTGCATGACGATTTTTCCCTTCCAGCTTGGGTCCAAAAGATCCTGATAGCTCTTCGGCTCTTTCCCGGACGGAACTAGATTGTTGTTTACCAGAAAGCCGGGATGCAAAGCGAACTCAATAAACAACCAATCCCGGTCCTTGGGCTCCGCTGCGGCGGGGTCCTGACGCCATGTGCCTTTCTCCATAGTGGAAGGGGCCAGGATCGGCGCCAGATACCCCCTGGGCTTGAACTCCAGGTTGGCGGAACCGAATCCGAACATTCCGACATCCGCCGCGTACTGTTTGGTCTGGTGCTCCGTCAATACGCGTGGGATCATGTCGTTGGTGCTGAGCGGCGTCCATTCAACGACGATCCCATATCTTTCTTTGAAGAGGTCGCTCACCGCCCGTTGCGCCTCCGGACCGGCATGGCCCGCCGCGGAGTAGATGACGAGCTTTCCCTCTTTCCGCGCCGCCGCCTCGATCTGGCCCATCGGCCCCCACGGCTGCAAAGCCGAAGCGCCCCAGGAGCCGGTAGGCGTCCACAAAATCAGCGCGAGCAGAGAAATAAACCGTCTCATTGTCAATGTTCTCATGACCTTCCTTTCTATTTCCCTTCCTCGAAGATCTGCCGGCCGAGCTGGAGGGTGGCTTGGGGCCGTCCGGGCTCAAGGTCTTCCACCGCCTGAATAAAAAATGGCGTTCCTTCTTTATAGCGTTCCTCCGGGGGAAGATGATCTTGGGCGACGTCTTTCCGATTGGAGATAGAGCGATGGCTGCGGCTGTAAACCGTCTGCCCCTCCTTGCTATAGAACCAATCAATGAAAACTTTGGCGGCGTTCGGGTGCGGCACGTTCGACAGTAAACTCATTCCTTGCTCGGTGATGTGGCCCCCCTCCTTCACCATGACGAATCTCACCGGAGCTCCTTGCAAGATCGCTTCGCGGGACCGGGCCACCGTGGGCGATATGCCGATGGCGTATTGGCCCCGGGCGACGCTGTCCGGCACCTCCGCGCCTACCCGCGCGAGGGCAACGCGACCCGCCAGGTTCCTCATATAGTCCAGTCCCAAGGGGTGGTACGTCGCGCGAAACCAACCCAACCCGCTTCCCCCATGGCCCGGGCTTTCCACGATGATCTTCCCTTTCCATTTCGGGTTGAGCAGGTCCTGGTAGCTCTTGGGCTCCTCCCCCGACCGGACCAAATTGGTGTTGACGATCAAACTGGGCGTAATGGAAAAATAAAGAAACAGCCAATCGCGCTGCCGAGGCCGGTCCCGCGCCGGATCGAGCCGCCAAATCCCTTCTTCCAGCGTGGAAGGCGCCCAAACCGGCTCGACGATTCCCCGCGGCGCGAACTCCTCGATCGTCGTGGTGGGTCCGCCCATGACGATATCCGCGGCAGGCCGCTTCGTCCTGTGTTCCGTCAGGATCCGGGTGGCATAGTCCCGCGCGCCGCCGACCGGCGTCCAATCGACGGTCACGCCGTACCTTTGCGCCATGACCTTGCCGATCGCCTCCTGATCCTGGGGCAAGATATGTCCCGCCGAGGCGTAAATGACGAGCCGCCCCTCTTTTTTCGCCGCCGCCTCGATTTCCCGCATCGGACCCCACGGCTTAGTGGTTCGAGTCTCCTCAGACTTCGAGTGAGCCTCAGTCAAACTCCCACCCTGAGCAGCCTGTCGAAGGGGAACCGACGCGCCCCATGCCAGCGGCGCCATGAGAATAAAGATTAATATCAATATAAAAAACCGGAGCGCGATCTTGCTTGTCTCGATGAACATGGACTACTTTTTTTCTTCAAAGATCTGCTTGCCCAGGGCATAGAGCTCCAGGCTTCTCTTATCCGTCAGGTCTTCTACCTCTGCCGCCAGAAACGGACGGCCTTCGATGTACCGCTCGTTGGGCGCCACATGATCCTGCGGCACATCTTTTCTTAGAGGAATCGCGTTCATCGGCTTGGTATAGAGGAGCTGTCCCTCCTGAGTGTATAGCCAATTGAGAAACAGTTTGGCCGCGTTGGGATGGACCACGGGCGAGAGCGCGCACGTACCGATATAGGAGAGGTGAGGCCCTTCTTGAGGCCAAAGAAACCTGACCGGAGCGCCCTCCCGAACCAGCTCTCTTCCCCGTCCGGTGGAAGCGCCGAGCCCGATAGCGTATTGGCCCCGGCTGACTTGATCAGGCACATCGTTGACTTGAGGCACGATCACGACCTGCCCGGCCAATTTCCTCAGATAGTCAAGGCCAAGAGCCTTGTAGGTCGCGCGGAACCAGCCCGATCCCGAACCGCCTACGGCAGGGGTCTGGAGCACAATCTTACCCTTCCACTTGGGATGGAGCAGGTCCTGATAGCCCTTCGGCTCCTCACCCGGCGGAACTAAATTGGTATTGATAAAAAAGCTCGGAATTAGAGGCATAAAGAGATACGCCCAATCTCGCTCCGTTGGGGCCGCGGCCAACGGCTCCAAGCGCCACACGCCCTTTTCAAAAGTAGACGGCGCCAGGATGGGAGCAACATAGCCGGCCGCCTTCACCGGGGTGCAGGCGCCTCCCAGGCCGGTCATGATAAGATCCGCCACGTACTGCTTGGTCCGCTGCTCGGCCAGGACCCGAGGGGCGATGTCGCGGGCATCGATGCCCGTCCAGTCGATGGCGATGCCGTACTTCTGCTGGAAGTGTTGACTCACCGCGCGCTGGGTATCACTGTTCGCATGCCCCGGCGCGGCGTAGATGACGAGTTTTGCTTCCTTGCGCGCCGCCGCCTCGATCTGGCCCATCGGCCCCCACGGCTCGGGCGCGGAGGCGCTCCAGGATTGCCCTGCTCCAATCCCAAACAGAATGGCCAAAGTCAACAGCCTAACCCACGTTGTCATAACTTACCTCCTGTTGTGCGAACGTCACTTACTTTCCTCCCTCAAAGATCTGCCGCGCGAGGATCAAAGTCTCGGCAGGGCGGCCGGGCTCCACATCTTCCAGTGCCTGGATCAAGAAAGGCCTGCCGTCAACGTAGCGCTCCTGCGGAGGAAGGTGCTCCTGGGAGACGTCCTTACGAAGCGATACGGACCGGTGATGCTGGTTGTAGACGGTCTGCCCCTCCTTGCTATAGAACCAATTGATAAAGACCTTGGCTGCGTTTGGGTGCGGGACTTCGTTCAAGAGGCTCATGCCCTGGCTGGTGACATGAAGCCCCTCTTTGGCCTCGACGAACTTGAGCGAGGCGCCGGCCTCGATCAGCTCCCGGGAACGAGCCACGGTGGGCGCAATGCCGATGGCATATTGGCCTCTTGCGACGCTATCAGGCACGTCGGCGCCCACCCGCACGAGAGCCACCTGTTTGGCAAGCGCCCTCATGTAATCGAGTCCCAGGGTCCGGTAGGTCGCCCGAAACCAGCCGGAGCCGCTCCCCCCTTGGCTCGGTGTTTCTATGACGATCTTCCCTTTCCATTTCGGCTGCAGAAGATCCTTGTAGCTCTTTGGCTCCTCTGGCGGCGGCACAAGCTGCGTATTGACGATGAAGCTGGGAATGATGCCAAAAAAGATGAAGAACCAGTCCCTCTCCTTCGGCCGGTTCCTGGCCGGGTCCAATCGCCACACCCCTTTCTCCAGAGTCGAAGGGGCCAAAATGGGCTGAACGAGCCCCCTGGGCGCGAAGTGCTCAATCGTATTGGTCTCCCCGGACATGAAGATGTCGGCGAAGTAGCGCCTGGTCCGGTTCTCCACAAGGACTCGCGGTCCGATATCACGGGCGCTCAGGGAGGTCCATTCAACGAAGATCCCATACTTTTCCTTCATGACAGCGCCGATGGCCTGCTGGTCAGGAGGTAGGGCGTGACCCGGCGCGGCATAGATCGAAACTTTCCCCTCTTTGCGCGCAGTGGCCTCGATCTCGCTCCAGGGTCCCCAAGGTTGGGGGGCCGACGCGCTCCATGCCGCAGCGGGCGTCCACAGGACCAAGACGAATATAAAAGCCGGGCGCAAGATTTCTCTTATCTCGATGAACATGGACTACTTTTTTTCTTCAAAGATCTGCTTGCCCAGGGCATAGAGCTCCAGGCTTCTCTTATCCGTCAGGTCTTCTACCTCTGCCGCCAGAAAC
>Ga0080064_1001949_pt1 | contig 38082 bp, 40 predicted proteins | sample Subgrocontami54m_FD_69260 | JGI IMG/M metagenome (GOLD analysis project Ga0080064, IMG submission 69260) | Subsurface groundwater microbial communities from S. Glens Falls, New York, USA - GMW46 contaminated, 5.4 m (SPADES assembly) (version 2) ...
CGTGGCGCTCGCCGATCTGCTCCCCATGTCATGAATGGAGGTGCCACCGCGCTACTCGACAAGACCGATCCTCGTCCATCCGCGAGGCGCCCGGCCCCGCAAGCCTCGCAATCGGCGGCGGCCTTGCCGTACAACAGCTCCGCGCCAACTTTTCCGTGCGCGACACACAAAAACCGGAGTCTCTACAAAACCCGGGGCGGTTCAAGTATTGGTTCCGGCCCGCGTCTTTGAGAACAACTAACTCGCGCTCAGAAGCCGAGGCTCTCGCCGACGAGGATGAGGCGAATCCGGTTGGGCTCGGACTCGCGGTAGAACACGACGAGCTTGCCTACCTCGCTGCCGTGACCCCCGATCGACTTGATGCGCGCGTCCTCGCCCGGAAGCGCGACCTCCCAGATTCGGCGGAAGGCGTCGTCGAGCGTCGGGACGATCTTGTTGATGCCGACGACCCAGATGACCTGCAGCGCGCCGAACACGTATCCGCCGATCCGGGTCCCCGAGGCGTCTGAGCAGACGGCGAGCCCGTCCTCGGTGAGCGCATTGACGCTGCCGAGGAAATATGGCGCGAGGGTAGCCTGACGGCGGTTCGACGTCCGCGCCCCGGCATCGCCGATGGTTTGAACCTCGGCGCGGAAGTACCGGAGCTTGCCCGCCTCGTGCAGCTCTTTCAGCCAGCCGGTGAAGCCGATCTGATCGAGCGTGGTTGAGCTTCCGGTCATCACCTCGGTGGCCATCGGTATGAGCTCTTGCAGCCGTGCCAACGCCTCCGCGCCCGTGGGCACGTACTCCATGGCGATCTGGCGCTCTGAGAGCGCCTCACGAAGCTGCTCGATCTTCTCCCGGTCCATCGTTTGAGCCAACCGCATCACCTCACCGATTGCGTTTGTGCGGCATCAGGATACCAGCGACCGGACGGCCAGAACTCAGGAGGTGATGCTTGGCTCTGCGCCAGGTTCGCTTGACTCACGAGTGCGAAAGAATGCCCTCCAGCGCTCGTACTCCTCAGGGGTGTCCACGTCCGCGAGGATGCCCGGCTCGTCCGTCGCCACCTCGAGGATCTCCTCGGCGTGAGCTCGAACGACGACTCGCGCCCCCTGATCGAGCGGCGCGTCCCGCAGCTCGCGGAACAGGTGCGAACCGAATAGCACGGGATGCCCGCGCCGGCCGCCGTGTACGGGCACGACGATCGGAGGGTGCGTCTGCTCATAGCCCTCGATCAACGCGTCTATGAGCTCAGCAGTGACAAATGGGTGGTCGGCCAGGCAGAGGAGGACGGCGTCCGCGGATGCCCCGACGGTTTCGAGGCCAACGATAAGCGACGAGAGCTGCCCGAGTTGATAGCGCTCGTTCACGACGGCGAATGGTAATACCTCGGGCATCGCCTCCAGTACCAGTTCTGGCTTGTGGCCGAGGACGACGACAATCCGGTCGACTCGGGATGCGCGCAGCTCGCCGAGGAGGTGGCCGAGAAATGTTTGGCCGTTCAGGGGAAGCAACGGTTTGGGCCGGCCCATGCGGGAGGATTCACCCGCCGCGAGGACGATGGCCGCGACGGACGCACGAGACTCAGTCACCGCCGGGAGCTAGATCGTGGAGCTCGGCGGGACCGACGGGGATAGCGCCATCCTTCCACTCGCTTTCGGCTCCGAGGGTGCGGATCAATGCTTTGATGTCGTCGATCGTTACTCGGGCGGTGTCTATTCTGGTCCAGTTGACACCTGGCTCGGTATTTCGCGGGTTGGTCGCGTAGGCGAGCTGCCAGCTCAGGATCCCGGTGCGGTCATCGATGCTGATAAAGGCGGCGCGCTGGGGGGTGGTGGGCGTCCAACAAAAAACGAGGTACGGCTTCCGATTAACCGTTCCTTGCGCCACATGGACCGGACTTATTGCATCTCGTAGCCCCGAATGAAGCAGGAGCACATCGCGGTGCAACCGCTCCGAAGCATCAAGCCGTTCATTCTCGGCTTGCCGCACGGCATCCCGCTCTGCCTGCCCGCGGGCAGCGATCTCAGTCAATTCTCTAGCGAATTCCGCCGCGTCATTAGACCCCTCGTCCATTCCACCGCCTCTCATGCCTGAGCCACGGCCTTCGTGCGCGTCCCTATCGCCCACGCAGGCACATTTCCTGGTTCACCATACCCGCTCTTCTCGGGTGTAGCATTCAAGCGATTCACATCGGGCATACGGAGGCTCACCCATGCGGGGCGACGCGATTGGACGTGACGTCATTGGTTGGGCGCGCGAGCGCGTGCATGCGCACGCCGATCGGCTTTATCGGAGCTTGATTGTCGCGCTGGCCGTTGCCGCGATTCTTGGCATGATGGGCGGCACGTGGGACGCGGCCTGGCACGTCACGTTGCGGCGCGAAGGCTTCTGGAGCCCGCCGCACATTTTGCTGTACGCGGGCACATCGCTGACAATGATCATAGGCACCGTTGCGCTTGGCTCTGCGCTCCTCCTGGGCTGGAGGACGCCTGGGCCCTGGGTCACACTGAGCCGGCCGATTCCGCTCGGCTTCGCGGTCGCGGCCCTGGGCTCGGCGATCGTACTGGCCGCGGCACCCGTCGACGACTTCTGGCACCGCACCTTTGGCGCGGACGTCGACGTCTGGAGCTTTCCTCACCTCGTGGCGATCGCGGGCGGGTTCATCATCAATCTCGGTGCCGTCATGGCGGTCGGCGCGGAGCTGCGCGCGCTCGGGGGCCGGGCTCGCGGCCACCGCCTGACCATGCTGCTCTTCCTGTCAATCCTGTGCTGGCTGATGATGTTCAGCCTCAACTGGTACACGTTGGTGCTCGCGCGCTGGCGCGACAGCTTCCAGTACCCGATCGTCGCGTCGTTCGTGACGCCGCTCGCGCTGCTCGTTGCCGCTCGGGCATTCGGCCGGGGCGGGGCGACGCTCGCGACACTGGGCTACACCATCTACACCGCGGCCGCTCATTACACGCTGCACGGGCTCGGGTATGCGCTCCTGCCGTTCCCGCCCCTCATCGTGGTTCCGGCCATCATGATCGACTTCGTCGTGACCCGACCGTTCGGGCACGGCTGGCAACGCTCGCTGCTCGCGGGCCTGCTCTTTGCGCCGACCTTCTTCGTCGCGGAGGCCGCGTCGCTCGCCTGGTTCCCGCATCCCTACATCGCGGAGCCGCCGACGACCGGGTTCGCGCTGGCGTACATGCTGCAGGCCCTCGATCGACCCTGGGAGCTCGGGCCGATCCTGCGCACGCTACCCATCGCGATGGCGATGGGCGCCATGAGCTCCCTTTTCGGCTGGTGGATCGGCGCGCTCACCTGGCGGGTGCAGCAGGATCCGGGGCCATTTCCGAAGCGACCACCGTTGGCGCCGGATCGCGAAGGTGCGTTGTCTCCCCGATTACTTCCGCGATAGCTCCCTCAGGGTAAAGGTCCAGGACCGAGACGGACGCCGGCCGAATGGCGAACTGCCAGTACGCGCGGGGTGGTACGCCGAGCAAGTGCGCCAGCAGGACCCGAATCGGCCCGCCGTGGCTTACGAGCAAGACCGATCGGCCCGCGTCGCCACTCGACTGGCCGCGTGCCGCGGCGTATGAGAACCAGTCGTGGGGCTCGTTCCGACGCGACGGAAGCTCGATGACGGCCTCGAGCGCAGCGACGCATCGGTCGAGGAGTTCCTGGAGCGTCTCACCCTCCGGCGGCCGCGCGGTGACCGGATCGGAAATCCAGGCGCGCCAATCGTCGGGATACTGCACGGCGATATCCGTGGTGGGAATTCCCTCCCAGCGGCCGAACGCCAGCTCCCGGAGCGCCGGCGTCTCATGCGGCGAAAGCCCCCGGCCAGCGGTGATGGCCGCGGCGGTGTCCCGCGCGCGCGAGAGATCGCTCGTCAGGCAAAGATCGATTTGCTCATCGGCGAGTCGTGCCGCGACCCGAAGCGCCTGGATTCGACCATCCTCGCCAAGAGGCACATCCGTGTGGCCCTGATAGCGTCCCGCCTGATTCCAGGCGGTGACACCGTGCCGCACGAGGATGAGTCGGCTCATCGCGCGGCCCAGGGATCGAAGGTCGGCTCGGCTTCGTGCACCGCGAGGCCGAGTACTTCACGCGCTTCGGCGACCGTGTACAGCGAGCCGGTCACGACGATGACATCTTCTACACCGGCCTCCCGGCGGGCGGATGCGATCGCCTCGAGGACGTTCGAAACGGTGCTTGTCGCGGCGCCGGCCGCGGCCGCGAGCTCGGCGATCTGAGACGGATCAGCCGCCCGCGGATGACCTGCCCGCGTGGCAATCACCCGTGGACGCAGTCCCCGATCGTCGCCAGCACATAGCTCCGCAACGATCCCTGGCACGTCCTTGTCCGCTGCGATCCCGAGAATGAAGATCCGTCGGCGCGCGCCCAGCTCTTCGCCGAGCGCCTCGCGCAAGCGGATCGCTGATTCAACGTTGTGCGCGCCGTCCAGGACGATGGGCGGCGAGCCAGCGAGAAGCTCGAATCGCCCGGGCCAGACCACCCGCTCGATCCCTTCGCGCACCGCCTCCAGCGGCACATCCAGGGTTCCATGCTCGGCGAGCGCGTCCAGTGCGGTCGCCGCAACGGCAGCGTTCAGACGCTGATGGGCTCCCGCCAGGGCCGGCCGGAGGTCTGCGAGCAGCCCGCGCGCGGTGTGCAGCTCCGGCCGGTCACCACATGTGATCCAGCGCGCGGCATCTTCTGTCGCGACGCGCAGGAGCGACTGGCGTTCCGCGGCCACGCGGCGGATCACCGCCATCGCTTCGGCCGGCTGCGGAGCTGAGATGCTCGGCCGCCCGACTTTAATGATGTCTGCCTTTTCCTCCGCGATCGCGCCGACGGTTGGCCCCAGGATCTCGACGTGATCGAGACTGATGGACGTCAGGACGGAGATGTCGGCGTCGACGACATTGGTCGCATCGAGCCGGCCGCCGAGACCAACCTCCAATACCGCGACGTCGACCTTCGCGCGCGTAAACTGCTGGAGGGCGAGAGCGGTGGTCACTTCATAGGCAGTCGTCGACGTGCGACTCCGGTCTGCCTCGACGGCGTCCCGTACCGCGCGAAGCGTCGCTGCAAAGTCAGCCGGGCTCACGGGAGCACCGTCGATCTGAACGCGCTCCCGAATCGTATGGAGATGGGGCTGGGTGTAGAGGCCCGTGTGATAGCCAGCGGCTCGTAGTGCCCGCTCCAGCATCGCCGCTGTGGAGCCCTTCCCCTTTGTGCCGGCAATCAAAATCGATCGGTAGCGGCGTTGGGGATCATCGAGGCGCGCCAGCAGGCAACGGATGCGAGTGAGCCCGAGCGGCGCGGCGCCCATTCCCCTCCGCTCGAGATCGACAAATTGCGCCAGGTACCCGAGCGCCGCGGCATAGTCGGCGGGAAGCGATGTGTGACCCGGGTCAGCGCCACTCATGAGTCGTCCGTCCAGCCACGAACGATCGCGTCGGCCATTTGCGCGACCCGCGCCATCGCGGGCAGGTCGTGGACCCGAACGATGTCCGCGCCGTGCTCGATGGCGAGCGTCACCGCCGCCGCGGTCCCCTCGACGCGGTCGTCGGGCGGCAGATCCAGTGCCACGCCGATAAACGATTTGCGTGAGGGGCCAACGAGCAGCGGCCGGCCGAGCACGCGGAGCTCGCCCAGCCGCGCGACAAGCTCGAGGTTCTGCTCCGGCGTCTTTCCGAACCCGATACCAGGGTCCAGAATGATGTGCTCCTCGGGAACGCCGGCGGCGATGAGTGTGCTGACGCTTTCGCGGAGGCTCACCGCGATCTCCTTGAGCAGCGCTTCGTATGGGACGGCCTCGAAGTAGCCGCCGATACCGGTCTGGGCCGTGGCCTGGGCTGGCCGGTTGTGCATCGCCACGACGATCGCACCGTGCGCGGCGGAGACGCCCGGGAGATCGCGGTCCGACCCCTGGAACCCCAGCACGTCGTTGACGATGTCGGCGCCGGCCAGCAGCGCTGCCCCTGCGACGGGGGCATGCGACGTATCGATGGAGATCGGGACGTCGGTCCGATCGCGGATGGCGCGGATCACGGGAACGACCCGGTCGAGCTCTTCCGCCACGCCGATGGGGGCCGAGCCCGGTCGCGTGGACTCACCGCCGACATCCAGAATGTCCGCGCCCGCCGCGATCAGCGCCAGGCCCCGATTCACGGCTGCTTCGGGGCTCAGGACACCATCGCCCGAAAACGAATCGGGCGTAACGTTGAGGATGCCCATGACGTAGGTGCGCGTTCCCCACTCGAGCGTCAGAGAACGGCAGCGCGTCGGCGCGGGAACTATGGCAGATCGGGTCACGCGGACTCCTGAACGCGCGGACTCCTGATGCGCGGACTCCTGATGCGCGGACTCCTGACGCATGGAAGCAAATGCACCAGATCACCGAGCGATGAGGAACATTTCCTCATACATGTTCTCGACTCGCTCGGCGACCTCGGTGCAGGAGACATTCGCCGCGAGCGCGGCCGCGATCGCCGCGCCGCCCGCACCTACGCCCTCTTTTACCAGATACTCCTCGTACCGCCGCAGCTGCGTATGGCGTGAGTCCGCGAACGTCAACGCCGTCGCCAGCAGCGGCTCGTCGCCCACATCTCGCATCAATCCCGCTGCGTCGGCGGTTGGATCGTCGACGACCCAACGAGTCGTCCCAACGGCGAGCATCCCTGCGGGCTCGGGACAACTGCCGAGATCTGCCAGCCGCCACAACAACGCGGTGACAGCGATCATCTGGGTCCCACCCGCGAGCAGGACCGGTGCGCCGGCCGCGATCGCGCCCGCGGCGATTCCCGCCGCACCCGCCTGCATCGGATCGCCGACCTCCCGGACCGCGAGCAGTGGATCACGAGCCACCGCGGCACGGTCCACACGTTGGAGCGCGCGTGCCGCGATATTGCTCTTGAGCGCGTGGGCGTTGCCAGCCATGCTGCTGCTCACTCGCCCTTCTGCCGGGATGTCGAGTGCCATGAGCAACGCGAGCGCGGTGGTCGTGCCTCCAGGAACGCTTTCCCCGACGACCAGGTAGTCGTGCCGGGCGGCCAGATCCTGACCGAGCGCGAATCCCCGCGCAAACAACCGGTGGGGGTCTGCTACGGCGACCGTTTCACCAAGCATGCCGCCGGGGGACCCGCCGAGATCGATCGCGGGCGCATCCGGCTTGACTCGGCAGCCGGCGTCGACCACCAGCGCCGGGATCCCAGCGAGCTCCAGCGCGGCGCGCGTGATGATCGCGGGGCCGGGTGGTCCAAGCGGGTTACAGGGCACGCCGGCGATGCAGCGGGCCGACCCGTGTACGAGCACCTCGGCATCCGCCGCCGCGGTCAGGGGAATTAGCTCTGTGCTGGCGCCCGCTGCAGAAATGCCCGGCACGAGCGCCGTGTCCGTCGATGCGATGACGCAGACGAAGAGCGGGCGCTGACCACTTACCCGATTGACGAAGGCGTGCCCATTGGCTGCCGCATGCGCAAAGAGAATCGAGAGCTCAGCCATGCCATCCAAATCCGGCGGGACCTCGTGGATGTCCTAGCGGAGTGTACCGGCAGCGCCCATCCGGCGAAAGCGGTTCGCAAGATAGTCGCCTACGGCCAGATAATGGGGATCGCTCCGCCGCTGATTTCATAGATGATGCGGTGGAAGACGGGGAGCCACATCGCTGCCGCGATCTCGACGCACTCGCTAATCGCGCCGTAGGTGTCACCTGTCAGGCCCGGGATCTTGCTCATGATGGCACGGGCGAGCAGGACGGTTGTGACCCAGGCCAGTACCAGCGCCGCGAGGCCCGCGACACCGGAGGGGAGGACCGCGATCACCACAAGAGCTGTCGCGATTGCAAGCTCGCGTGGTCCGACGCCCGCCTTGTACGCGTGCCCCAGCCCCGTGCTGCGCGCCGCCGGGTAGCGCACCGCCGCGTAAACCATCGACCAGCGGGAAAGGGCAACGAGTGCGACCAGCGTGACCACGCGGCTCGCGGATGGAATGGCCAGAATCGCGGCGTATTTGAGGAGCAGGGCCGTCGCGGCGCCGACGATGGCGAAGCTCCCCACCCGGCTGTCCCAGAGGATCTCGAGCCGTCGCTCCGCGGGGACTGGCGCGAGCAGCGCATCGCAGCTATCCATCAGCCCGTCGATGTGCAGTGCGCCGGTGAGGACGATCAGCAACCCCACGAGGAGCGCCGCCCGCAGTTCGGGGGAAAGGACAGGAACGAGCGCAGCATCGATGAGTGCGAGTCCCAGCCCGATGAGCGCGCCGACGGCCGGGAACCAACGCATCGACCGGCCCATCATCGTCGCGTCGATCTTCAGCCGGAGGGGGACCGGGAGGCAGGTCAAGAACTGCACCGCGATGAGGAAGGCAGTCACCGGAGAAGTACGGCGGGCGCCGCGAGGAGCACGCCAAGCTGGGTAACCTCGCAGATCGCTCCATGGATGTCGCCGGTCAGGCCCGGCAGCCGGCGCAATGCGAGCTGCCCCAGGCTCACCGAAACGACCAGCGCGCCGGCGATCAGGGCAAGCCCCGCGGCCTGCCCCGCGATTGCCGCGACGCCGATCCCGACGCCAAGTCCGAGGAGCGAGCGTAGCGGGGTCGCTCCCTCTTTCATGGCGAGACTCAGCCCAGGCTCCGATCGTCCGTATGGAAACAGCGCATAGCCGAGCAAGATCGCACTCTGCCCGCACATCGGCGCGAGCACCAGCCCGGCGAAACGCGCCTCGAGCGGGAGATTGCCCAATGCGACGAACAGGGCGAACACCATGCCGCAGCCTGCAAGCGCGCCCGGCACGCCGGCCACGCGCTGGCGCATGGCTGCCAGGCGCGTGGCGGCGTCCGGACCGCTGGTCAGCCCGTCGACCGCGTCGATGAGACCATCGAGGTGAAAAGCACCCGTAATCGCGACGAGGGCGAAGACGACGGCGGCATTCGCGACAGTCGGGGCGAAGATCCGGACGGCTGCCTGGTCCACCACGGCAAGCATGAGCCCGATCAGGGCACCCGCCAACGGAAACCAGACGACGGAGCGACCCAGCTCTGCCATGGTGGTCGCCGGGCGGGAAGGCAGGGGCAACCGGGTCAAGACCTGGAGGGCGAGAACGAGCGAGGGCAAGGTGCGCTCAAAAAGAACCGGCGTGCCCGCTCATGCCGGGCACGCCGGTTCCTGGTAACGGCGAGTCACCCCTGTCCGTTCGGGGACGTGGTCGGCCGCTAGGCGGACACCGCGGCTTGCTGGGCTTCCGCCGCCTCGTGGTCATGCGGGGCGATGGGGCCCATGAGTCGCTGGGTCGCCATGATGTGGCTGCACACGCCCCACTGGGGGAAGAAGCTGCAGGTACAGGTCCATCGCTCGGAAGCGTACCGCACGGTATAGGTATCGTGCTCTCCCCTGAAACTCGCGGAGAACTCATGAACCTCGACCCGGCTTGGCTCTTCGGCGTAGAGATGGGCCTTCTGAATCTTCCCGATGAGGCTGGAGTGCATATGTCCCCCCTCGACTATTCGTACCGGACACAAAAAATGCCAACCCGCACCGCGCGGATTGGCATATCTCTGGTCCCTGGAGTCTTCGCTGTGCCACGATGCACCGCGTATCTCCCGCCGCCCCCTGCCGAGGTCGGCTCCATGAAGTATAGCCCTGACCCGAAGAACCGTCAAACGCCGCGCGCCATGCCATACATGGCGAAGGCGCCCGCCTGTCACATACCTCTGGTCGCCTCGACCGTCGGCGGAACGGCGGACGCCGCACGACTCCGAGCGGGTCCCTTTGGTCTACTTTCCGTAACCTGCCGTCTATGGACACCGCGGTCCGACGCGCGGTACCATGTCCGAAATCACCCCGTTACTTCCTTGCGGAACGCCTGCGGAACGGCTTCCACAACCCCACCGGGCGCTGTCGTCCCGGTCTCCCCAGCAATCAAGCCGTGCCAGCGGAGGGGCCCATTGCACGTCCAGCGAACCGGGTACGATGACCTGCAGGTGCTCTTTCTCATGCGCCTCGTCAGGCTGATGAAGATGCGCGGACGGTACGATGGGCGCCCGCCGGGGGAGGATTCCCGACGTCGGTTGATCGACGCCGCGTTCCGTTCCACGCTCGGCGACTGCGAGGCGCTCGGTGTCCTCGGCGAGGCCCGCGCGCTCATAGAGGCGGACTAGCAGCCACACCCGCCGGGCCGCCGGGTCGTGTGCCATTTGCTTCGCGGTCCGGCGCTGCCCCGTGCCGCTAACGCGCGTCCTGCAGCGACACATCCCCCGGCCCCCGTGTGGGCGGTGGCTCGCGCTGGAGCAGCATTGATGAGCCCGCGCCCGGGGGAGACTCAGGATGCCGAGTCGCGGAGCCTTCGCGTCCATTCGCCGCATCTCCCCTCCGCTGCCAGGCTTCGCTATGAGTTCGCGGCGGCCGTTCGTGCTTGCCGGGCTGCCCTGGCACAGCGGCCCGCGGGCCTGCTGACGGACGTCGACGGCACAATCAGCCCAATCGTGCTCGACCCAACGGCCGCGTTTGTTCTCCCGGGCGCCCGAGCCGCGCTCGCGGCGCTGGTGCATCAGATCGAATTCGTGGGCGTGCTCTCGGGCCGCCGGGCTGAGGACGCGCGATCTATGGTTGGCGTGGATGGTGTGGAATACTTCGGCGTCCACGGAATGGTTCGCTGGACACCTGAAGGGACTCTCGTCCACGCGGAGGCAGCGGAGTTTGTCACCCTGATTGCCGACGCGGCCCGGGAGGTCAGCGAGCGCCTCGATACCCCAGGCTTGCTCATCGAGCCAAAGGGACCGGTAATGGCCATCCACTATCGGCAGACTGCTGACCCGGCGGCTGCCCGATTGCGCATCCTCCGCGAGCTCCATGCGATCGCGAAGGAGAGCGGGCTCTCAGTCGCGGAAGGTCGGATGGTCGTGGAGTTGCGTCCGCCACCGCCGTTCGGAAAAGGCTGGCTTGTGGAAGACCTTGCCGATGAGCTCGGCCTCACCGGCCTCGTCTATCTGGGCGACGACCGGACCGACATCGAGGCGTTTCACGCGATCCGCACGTGGCGTGACGCGGCAGCCGGCCGCGTCGGCGTCGCGATCGCGGTGGCGAGCCCTGAAATGCCGCCGGAGCTCGTCGACGCTGCCGACTACGTCGTCGACGATGTGCCCGCGGTCGAGTTGCTGCTCAAGCAGCTCGCGCATCAGGACGAGTCTCGCGCGCCGGGTTGGGTATGAGGATCGAATGCCAGGCTGGCTCAAAGGCTTCCTGAGGCGCCCATTCGTCCGCGCCCTCTGGACCCTGCACGTCGAGATCTCGCGCAACGACGTGTTTGGGCTCGCCGCCGAGATGGCCTACCGCTTCCTCTTTGCCCTCTTCCCCTTTCTGATCTTTCTCGCCGCGTTCGTCGGGTTCGTCGGGTATCGGATTGGGTCGGCGGATCTTTTCGAACGAGTGATGGGGTTGATCGGAGTCCTGTTTCCGGGGGCCGTGCAGCAGGTCCTCGAGGACTGGGTGCGTGGCGTGCTGTTAACCCAGTCGACAGGTTTGCTCACGGTGGGCGCGGCGGGTGCGCTCTGGGGCGCGGCCGGCGGCGTTGGCACGCTCATCAAGGGGCTCAACCGAGCGTACGGCGTGAGCGAAACCCGGCCTTTCTGGGTGGTTCAGGGCCTGGCACTGCTCACGACCCTGGTATTCGCGCTGCTCATGCTTGGCGGGGTAGCGGCCTTCACGATCGGGGACGCCATCATTCGATGGGCCGTCGAGAATCTCGGTGCAAATGCAAGGATCTGGTTCTGGTGGAACCTCGTTCGGGGCCCGGGCATCACGATCGGGCTGGGAATTGCCCTCGCCGTGATCTACGCGGTGCTGCCGAACCGGCGGCTCGGATTCAAGCACACCTGGCCTGGGGCGATCTTCGCGACAGTCGCCTGGCTCGCATTAACCAGTGGCTTCGGGCTCTACGTCACGCATCTCGGCTCGTTCGACCGAACGTTTGGCAGCCTCGGGGCGGCGGTCGTCCTGATGGTGTGGATGTACGCGGTGGGCGCGATCCTGCTCATCGGCGGGCACATCAACGCGCTCGTCAGCGGGCACGCGAGACCGGCGGCCTAGCGGACGACCTTCTTCTTGTTGTTGACGTAATCTAGCAGGATGTACTCGCCGAGGCGGCTCGGCGTGGCGTAGAAGGCGCGGCCCCGGTTGATGCGCGCCATCATCGCGACGAAGTCCGTGAGATAGCGGTCTTTTTCCATCATGAAGGTGTTGATCGTGATGCCGTCTTTCGTGCAGCGAACGACCTCCCGCAGGGTCTCCTCGAGCGCGCGCGGGGAGCGGCGGTAGCCGTCCCAGGCATCATCGCCGCTCCAGCTACTGAACGTCGTCGGCTGGCCGTCGGTGATCATGATGATCTGCCGGGTGCCGGCCTTGTGCTTGTTCAGGATCATGCGCGCCTGGCGGAGCGCCTCCTGGAAGTTTGTGCCCCCGCCGTACTCGACCCAGTAGCTGTCGAGCAGCATCTCTGGCTTGAGCGTGAGCACAAAGTATGAGAAGGCAACGACGTACAGCGTGTCCTTGGGGAACTGGGAGCGGATCAGGCTATCCAGCGCGAGGGCGACTTTGCGGCCCGCCTGGAAGCGGCCGGCCATCATCATCGAATAGCTCATGTCGAGCATGATGACGGTCGAGCATTGCGTGAGCGTCTCGGTCCGGTAGATCTCGAAGTCGTCCTGACGAAGCTTGATCGGTGATCCAGGACCCCCCCGGGAGATCGCGTTCATGATGCTCTTCTCGACATCGATCGCGAACGGATCGCCGTACTGGTACGGTTTCGTCTCGTTCAGGCGCTCCATGCCGATGCCGGACTGCTCGATAGTGTGGTCGCCAAACGTGGCGGATTTCAGCGAGCCAAAGATGTCCTTCAGAGCGCGCTCACCGATCTTGCGCACCGCCTTGGGCGTCAACTCCCAGTCGCTGCCCTTGCGGCGGATCAGGCCGGCCTCTTCGAGCATCTTCGTGAGTTGCTGCATCTGTTCGGTCATCTTCTGGGCTTCCTCGCCCAACAGTCGGCCGATCTCATCCGAGTCGATATTCGAGACGTCATTCGAGCGGATCGCTTGCATGAACTCGCGCTCGAGCTGGTCGAGCCGGTTCATGTCGCCCATGAGCCGCATCGCTTCCTGAAGCGTGAGCGGCTCGTCGCCGCCGAACTGGAAATCGTTCGGGGCGCCGCCGGACGGGTTCAGGCGGCCCAGGTTCTCGGCCAGGCGGCTCATCTCTTGCTGGAAGCCGCCGTCCTGGAAGAGCGCGTCGACCATGTCCTCGAGCTGCTGCCGCATCTCCGGGGTCATGGAGTTGAGGAGCGACTCCATTTGGGCGATCTGCTGCTGGAGGTGGTTGGCGAGATCGTCAACGTTCTTCATCCCATCGGGAAAAAACTCGCCCCACTTCTTCATGAAGTCTTCGAAGTCGTCCTCGGTGTCCTCGCCGCGGCGATGCTTCTCCAACAGCTCGTTCAGGTCCCGGACCATGTTTTGCATCTGCCGCATCGATTCGGGCGTCATCGACTGCAGGCCCTGCTGGAGCCCCTTGAAGTAGCTCTGCATCACCTGTTGCTGCAGCATCTGGAGCAGCTCTTCGAACTGCTGCCGCGCCTCGGGGTCCATGAAGTCGTATTCCCGGAGCTGGCCGATGCGGCCGCCGACATCTGGTGGGAGATGGTCGAGCTGCTCCAGGTGGCGGCGCGCCATGCCCTCGAAGATCTCGCGGAACATCGGATCGCTGGAGCCGGGCGCGGGGCCGCTCTGGCCCGAGCCGGCGTCGCTGCCCGATTGGTCGCCGTCGCCTTGTTCGCCGCTGGCTTGCTGGCCGCCTGTTTGTTGGCCCGCTTGCCGACCGGGGGATTGCGGGCCGGCAGCTTGCTCCGCTCGTGGCGTGCGCGCGCCTTGCGGTGAGTCCTCGTCGCGCGGGGACTGGCCGCCCCCGCTCGGGCCATCCTGTGCTTGATCCGCGGGGTCCTCGTCGTCTTCGCCGAGGCGGTGCTTGATGCCCTTCCGCTCGGTGTCGATGACCTGCTCGAGCTTCTCGGTGATGTCGTCCATGATGGAGCCGAGGTTATAGCGGTCGAGGTTATTCGACCGAGCCTCCCGCAGCTTGTCGAGGAGCTCCTGGAGGCCCATCATGCGGCGACCGCTGGAGAACTCCGCACCGCGCTGCATCATGCGGCGCAGTGCACTGCGGAGGCTGCCTTCGTCCAGCATCTCGTCGGCGATGTGCTCCATCACGTCTTCTGCCGTGAAGAGCTCGAGCTCCTGGGAGCCATCCCAACGAGAATAGCGAAACGATCGCATGGCATACCTCCGTCGTCGCAGAGCCGCCGGGCGGCGCCCTCAGGCAACGATACTTTACCGGCACGAGGGTGTAAAGCTGACTCGCTATACTTCAGCCGTGACTGCACCGGCGCCCGGCCAACCCCCGAGCGACAACTCCCTCGAACGAATCGTGGCGGAGCTCTGTGCGCTTCAGGGACTCCAGCTTGGCCCCGGTGACGCTGAGGCGGTCGCCGCGATCTATGCTGAGTACCTGCGGCTGGTCGACGAGATCCAGGCAGCGCCGCTCGAGTCTGAGGCTGCCCCTCCACTGCATCTTGACATCAGCCGTGCGTCCAACCCGATCCCGCCAGGCCACCTATGACCGAGGAAGGGCGTGTGTCGCGCCGCAACTTTTTCCGTCGCTGGTCGCTCCCGGTGAACAGTGCGACCGCGGATGAGTCGCTCGCCCAGCTCACGATCGCCGAGGCGGGACGGCGAATGGCGGCGCGCGACATCTCACCCGTGGAGCTGATGCGCGCCGTGCTGGCGCGCATTCAGCGCGTCGAGCCGACGGTCGGCGCATTTCTCGCGCTCGCCGACGCCGAGCGCTGCCTCGATGCGGCGCGGCAGGTGGAAATCGAGATCGGGGAGGGCCGCTACCGCGGCAAACTCCACGGCATTCCCGTCGCCGTGAAGGACACGCATTACACGCGGGCGCTGGCCACCACGGCGAGCTCACCGATCCTCGAAGGCTTTCACCCTGAATTCGACGCCACGGTTGTGCGCAAGCTCGAGGATGCGGGGGCGATCCTGGTCGGCAAGACCAACTTGCCGGAATGGTCGTTCGGCGGGGGAACGCCGGGCACCCAAAATCCCTGGGACACTACCCGGGACCCGGGCGGATCGAGCGGCGGCTCCGCCGCGGCGGTAGCGGCGGACCTGATCCTCGGCGCGACGGGCGGCGACACGTCAGGGTCGATTCGCTCGCCCGCGATCGCGTGCGGCGTCGTCGGCTTCAAGCCGACGTTCGGCCGCGTGAGTTGTTTCGGCGTTGTGCCCATTTCGTGGACGCTCGACCACGTCGGGCCCATCGCGAAAACGGTCGAGGACGCGGCGATCCTGTTGACCGGGATCGCCGGCCACGATCCCCACGACCCGAATAGCGCGCGCGAGCCGGTGCCGGTGTTCACCGCGCGGCTTCGTCGAGGCATCCGAGGCTGGACCATCGGCATACCACCGGTCAGCATCCTGGACACGCATCCGCCGGACATCCGGCAGGCGTTCGAGGTCGCGCTCGAGGTTCTACGCGGGCTGGGTGCTACAGTGCGCGAAGTGTCCCTCCCGGCGATCTTTTCCGCCGCGCAGGCGAGTCAGCGGATCATTCGCATCGCCGAGGCGGCCGCCTACCACCGGCAGTATCTGGTCTTGCGGCCCGACCTGTACGGTCCGGGTACGGTACGCCACCAGGTGCTCGCCGGGAGTCTCATCACCGCGGCCGCGTACGAGCGCGCCCAGCAGGTGCGCCAGGTGTTCATCCATCAGTTCTGGGAAATGTTCGAGGAGCTAGATGCCTATGCCACACCGAGCTGGCGCACGGCCGCCGATCCGCGCGGCTTCCCGAGCGGGCCGGTTCAGAGTGGGATGTTCAATCTCTCCGGGTTCCCAGCGATTGTGCTGCCGGCCGGATTTACCGACGACGAGCGCCCGCTCCCCATCGGCCTGCAGATCGCTGGGCGGCCGTTTGAAGAGGACGTGGTCCTCGCCGTTGCCCGGGCTTACGAGCAGGCGACCGACTGGCACAACCGCAGGCCGCCGCTCTGAGTAGAGCTAGAGGCCCCAAGCGCCACTCAGGTGTAGATTGGCGCCGTTGACGTAACGGGCGTCGTCGGATAGCAGGAACCGCGCGGTGTTCACGGCGTCCTCCATCGACCCGATGTAGCCGGCGGGAATGCGCTTTGCCATGCCCTGGAGCTCTTCCATCGGGGCGCTGCCCGAGTTGATGAAGCCCGGCGAGATCGCGTTCACGGTGATGCCGTGCGGAGCCAGCGTGCGCGCCAGCGTCCGGGTCAGCACGAGCACGCCCATCTTTGCGATGAAATGCGCGGTGATGGTCGGCTGGGCGGCGAGCTGATCCGCGTTGGCCATCCCGAACGAGATGATGCGACCCCATTTGCGCTCGATCATGCCGGGCGCAACGGCACGGGCGAGGTAGAACACCGGGTCGAGGTTGTTCGCGAACATCTCACGCCAGCCATCATCCGTCTCGTCGAGCAGCTCGACTCGGTGATAGGGGCCGGCGCAATTGATGAGCGCGTCGATGCGTCCCCACGCGCTCTCGACCTGTTGAACGAGGTTGCGGCACGCGGCCGGGTCCGACACATCCGCCTGCACGGCGAGCGCGCGGACGCCCTGCGCCTCGATCGCAGCAGCGGTCTCGGCTGCATCCTGCGCGCTGGTGCGGTAACACAGGGCGACTGACCAACCCGCGGCCGCGAGGTCGAGACCGATGGCTCGTCCGATGCCCCGCGCGCCGCCGGTGATTAGGGCAACTCGCTCTTCCACATCAGGCCCCCGAATCAAACTTGAAGGCTCGTGAGTCTCCGGCGGCTGGCGCTCACATCATAGCCCGTGCTCATGAGTGATACACGGCCCGCGCCGTCGCCACGCCGCCGTTCCATTGAGGGAAACGGATGAGGGAGGCGGATCTCAGACCACTGGGGCAGAGATGTTGTAACGATCCGATTCCCGCTCGCGTTTGGTCTATTGAGTGTTCCGAACAGAGATTGGCGCCTTCGCCGCCTTTTACAGCGCACTCGGGACTTACCGCTACGCGGCGCCGGGCGCCGCGCGAGGCACGTGCTAGCAGAGCGCCGTGTCCCATCTTTACGATAACAAGGAGTAACGGTGAAGACTGCTACTCGACTCGACGGGCGCGCAATCGAGCCCCGGCTCATCAATACCTTCCTCACTGAGGTCGTCCCTGGCGAGAGCTGGCCCCAGATCGACAACCCCACTGAGCTCCAGGATGAGACCTGGGCGGCGATGCATTCCCTGGGGGAGCGCCGTTGGGTGGAGCGCGGCGCTGTGCTCTTCCGCGCAGGCGATCCGGCGGGCAAGCTGTTCATGATTGCCAGAGGCCGGGTCAAGGTCATCCTCTATTCGCGAGATGGCGAAGAGGCATTGGGCACGGTTCTCGGCCCGGGCGAAGTGCTCGGTTCGACGTCGGTAATCGATGGCCGGCCCCGGAGCGTAACCGCGACGGCTGACGAGCGCACCGAAGTGCTGATTCTCCCGCGGGATGCCCTCGAGCATTTGGTTGCGACGAGTCCAGTCGTCGCCACGGACATCTATCGGCTGCTGGTCCGGCAGCTTCGCCGCAGCTACGCATTTATCGAAGACACGATCTTCCTGGATGTCGCGGGGCGGGTGGCCAAGAAGCTGTTGGAGCTCGCTGAGGCTTATGGCGAGGAGATGGATGGCGGCCTAGTCATCGATCTTCCGCTTACTCAGCTCGAGCTGGCCACAATGGTCGGTGTGACGCGCGAGACCGTCAACAAACACCTCGGCGCCTTCCGCGCCCGCGGCATCATCGACGTGCGTGACCACCGCATCGTGATTCGCCAGCCCGAGACGCTGCGTCGCCGCATCTACTAGGTCGCGCTCGCGGCGGATGTGGCACCTGTGGGCCACATCCGGTCGGGCGCCGGGACCGAGGGCATTCGTCGCGGAAGTAGAATTTCCGTGGACGAGTTGCACCAGGAGGTCCCTCCCTCATGATTTCCGAGCGGATTCCGGCAGACGAGCGTCTCGGTGGACTATTCCCGAGCATCGAGCGTTACGGGCACGAGCAACTGCTCTTCTGCCGAGACCGCGGCACGGGGCTCCGTGCCATCATCGCGATCCATAACACCACGCTGGGGCCGGCACTGGGTGGCATCCGCATGCGCCCCTACCCGAGCGAAGAGGCAGCGCTGCATGACGTATTGCGCCTCTCCCGCGCTATGACGTTCAAGGCTGCCATGGCGGGCCTAAACCTCGGTGGGGGCAAGTCCGTCATCATCGGCGACCCGCGCACCGACAAGAGCGAGGTTCTCTTCCGCGCCATGGGCCGGTTCATCCAGGGCCTAGGCGGGCGCTACGTTGCCGCGACCGATATTGGAACGTCGGTCGACGACTTGATCTCGGTTCGAATGGAAACCCCATATGTCACGGGGCTGCCCGAGGCGTGGGGCGGCCTTGGCGATACGTCCATTCTCACTGGCCTCACGGTGTACCTGGGAATGAAGGCCGGCGCAGAGGCTTGCTGGGGCTCCGATTCTCTCGCCGGCAAGCGCGTCATGATCCAGGGCGCTGGCAAGGTTGCGACGTACCTGATGGAGTATCTCCAGAAGGAGGGCGCTCAGCTCCTCGTGTCCGACGTCATCGGCGAAAGTGCGCAGCGCGCGGCCCAACGGTTCGGCGCGACCATCGTGCCACCCGAGGACGTGTACCACGCCGACTGCGACATCTTTTCGCCCAATGCGCTTGGGGCCGTGCTCGACGATGATACGATTCCCCGGCTGCGGTGTCGGCTCGTGTGCGGCGGGGCAAATAATCAGTTGGCCGAGGAGCGCCATGGCGAGCTGCTCCACAGCCGGGGAATCCTCTACGCGCCGGACTACGTCGTGAACTCTGGCGGCGTGATAAGCGGCGAATGTGAGCTTCTGCATGCGCCGCGCGCCCGAGCGGACGCCCTCGCCGGTCGTGTCGGCGTGACGATGCGTCGCGTGTTCGGCACCGCTGCCCGGGATGGGGTTCCGCCGGTGGTCGCGGCTGATCGCCTTGCCGCGGAGCGGATCGAGCAAGTCCTCGGGGTCCACCGGTCGTATCTGCCGCGCTAGGTTGGGATGACCAAGCGCAGGCTAGCGGACGAGACCACCCGGTCCGAGCCAGTAGTTGATGATGAACATGCCCGCCGCCAGCAGTAAGGATGCCGCTACGCGATGCATGTGCGGAACGGCGCCGCGCAGACCGCGCGTCACGGCGCCGCGGAAGAAGGCGGCGCCGACGATCACAGCGGTGAGCATCGTGCCCATACCGAGCGCGTAGCTCACGAAATACGTCATCGCCTCCAGGAGGCCGCCGGCGAGGAAGGCGGTGCCCACGACGACCAGAAAAACGGGCAGCGTGCATGCGAGTGAGGCGATGCCATAGGCGATGCCGAACACGACGAACGATCGCGCGTCGCCCCGCGGCTTCACTATGCCCATCGCGCGACTCGCCGCCGCGACGCCCATCGAGCTATTCGTCACGATCATCCAGAGGCCAAGGAGCGTGAAGATCACGCCGATCCCAAGCCCGAAGTAGGGAAAGTAGCGGCCCAGCGCCATTCCGCCTCCACCCAGCACCCCGCCGACAACGGCGAACAGCGCCACGAACCCCAGGGTCGCGGCGGCGCCGAGGAGCAGCGCCCGCACCGCGCGCTCGCTCCAATGCATGGACGGTGCCTCTTCGCTTCCGAGGTAGTAGGCGACGAGCGAGGGCACGAGGAGAATTCCGCACGGATTCACGGCGGCGACCATCCCGGCCGCGTACGCATAGCCGAAGGGAAACGCCTGGGCGACGCTCGTGACGCTGCCCTGCACGCCATAGAGCGTGGTTTTCATCGCGATCAGCGTCAGTCCGAGCCCGACCCCGAGCGCGCTGTAGAGGACGACGTGCAGCATCGCCCGTCGATCGGCGACGTGCGCGGCCGCGACGGTCACTGCATGCCTCGAGTCGAATCCGGCGTGCGGGCGCCACGATTGACAGGCAGCGCGGTGCATAGACTTGGAATCGAGATACGTTTCATCAGGCCCAGACAGGGCTCGAGAGCTCGCCTGGCTCTGCCTGCTCAACCCAGCGGCGCAATGCCAAAACCAGCGCGGAGCGCACCGTGAGCGTTAGCAATTCGTGTCGGCCCGGGCGCGTCGCGTCGCGGGTGTCGATCGCAACGCCAACAACCAGCGCAGTGGCGCCGTCGTCTGGGCTGATCGGCGCGAGATCCGGCCGCGGGCCCCAGCAGCCTAGCAGTGGGTTCGCGGGCCGGTCGGGATTCGGGCGCAGACCGTAGGTCAGCGTGGCAGCGGAGGTGAGCTGCTCGCAAAGAAAGCTCCACAGCTCAAAGGCGTCCTCCTGCGACGCACGAGGCCGAATGTCCTTGAGTGCGAGCGGCAAGCCGTCTTCAGTGAGCGCCCAAACCCGGACGACGTCGACGTCCGGGCCATAGTCGTCGAAATGCTGGACGGGCGAAACCTGAACGGTGATCCGGCGCCGCCCGATCTCGACTCGCTCGCTATAGGCGGCGTCCGACATGTCAGGGAGGCCTTCGAGGAAGTGGTCAAGCATACGCTTCAATTGTACGCGTGTCCGCGGATGGTGGGCGCGGACGGCTCCGTGAAGAGGCCGGGCTCGGCTCGCTAGATCGGGAGGGCGAGCTGACCGGCCCGCGACCGGGGTCCACCGGAAATGGGCTCCCGCGCAGTCCCCGCCATGTCGTTCGAGCGGCGCGCTCCGTCCAGTTCGTTCTGGATGCGGAGCTGATATCCGATCGGCGCGCCCATCGTGGAGCCGTACAGCCGCGTGTAGCTCGATACCAGGTTCGGGAAGTCGGCGGCGAGCCGGTCCATGAAGTGCTCTTTCACTCCAGGGCCAAGGCGCAATGTGCTCGTCCAGACGTCGCGCGCGCCGTGCTCCGCCGCGGCGTGGACCACGGCCTCGATCTGGTCGGTTCGGTCGGTAATTCCCGGCAGCACGGGCGAGAGGAACACGCTGACGGGAATGCCGGCGGCGCTAAGCCGCTCGATTGCACGCAACCGGCTCGCCGGCGGTGGTGCTCCGGGCTCGAGTCGCCGCAGCAGCTCGGCATCGAGGCTGATGAGGCTTATGTGGACCGTGAAGTTGGTCCGACGAGCCAACTCGCCGATGACGTCGATGTCGCGGATCACCAGGGTGCCTTTTGTCGTAATCGAGCCTGGGTTGTCGACCTCCGCCAGCTCCTGCAAGCATTGCCGCGTGAGGCGATACTGGCCTTCGATCGGCTGGTACGGGTCGGTGCCCGTGCCGATCGCGATCGATTCGCCGCGCCAGCTCGGCCGGCGCAGCTCACGACGAAGGACCGCGGCGACGTTGGTCTTGGCGAAGAGCTGCGTCTCGAAGCTGGAAGGCGGGAGGTCGAGGTAGGTGTGGTAGGCGCGCGCGTAACAGTAGGAGCAGCCGTGGCCGCACCCCTTATACGGATTCAGCGACCACTTGAACGGCATGCCCTGCACTGGGTTGATCGCGGACCGAGCTTCGATCTCGTGGATGATCGGTGGAATCATGCCCGCCTCCGCACATCAGAACGAGTGTTCTGTTCATTATAGAACAACCGTTCGTTTTGTCAAGAGGGCACAACCGTTGGCCAAGATACCGTCACGCTGAGGTGAGCCGGAGCGGCGTCACGTCGCTGGCGCCCTCCACATCGGTTGCACCGCGGAGCACTAGATCGGCCACGATCTGGGTGGTAATCGGCGTCAACATGATCCCGTTCCGATGGTGACCGGTCGCTATCGTGATGTTTTCCCAGCCCGGCGCCGTTCCGATGATCGGCAAGTCGTCCGGAGAGCCGGGGCGCAGGCCGGTCCAGATGCGATCGATGGGAGCATCGGCAAGGTCCGGGCAGAGCGCGGCAAGCGTGTTGAGGAGCCAGGCGACGCCCGATGCTGTTGTCACCTTGTCATAGCCCGTGTTTTCGACCGTTGCGCCGACCACGACGGTCCCATCGAGCCGGGGCAGGAGGTAGGCGTCGAGTCCAAAGACAACCGCGTGGAGCGGTGGAGGCACGGCAGCCACGGTCAGGATCTGCCCCTTGGCGGGAAACACGGGGATATTGATCCCCAGCCATTCTCCACAACGGGCCGTCCAGGCGCCGGCCGCCAGAACGACGTGCGCGGCATCGAAGTCGCCCGCCGTGGTTCTGACGGCCGTAGCCCGGCCGCCGCTTCCCGAGATTCCGACGACGTCCAGCCCAAACTTGAACCGAGCCCCGCGGCGAGCCGCCGATTGTGCGATGGCGGTCGTGAGCCGCGGCGGGTTTACCTGGAACGCGTCGGCATCGAAAAAGCCACCGCGCGCAGTGGGCGATACCGCTCGCTCCGCGAGGAGCACGGCCGGCTGGTCATGCCACGCGACGTCGTGGCCGAGCTCACGCAGCCACCGCACCTTGTCACGCAGCAGCTCTTCGCGCGCCTCATCGTGGGCGAGGTCGTAAACGCCCGTCCGCGCGTATTCGACGCCCAGTCCCGTTTCATCGCGGAGCTCGGCGACCAGCGGCGCGAAACGCGCGTGGCTCGCCATCGCGAGTGGGAACATCGCGCCCTCGGTGGCGTGGACGCGGGGCGCGAGGATGCCCGCCGCAGCGCCTGACGATTCTGCCGCGACTCGCGAACGCTCGAGGACGAGGACGTCGAGGCCTTCCGCCGCGAGCGCGCGCGCTGCCGCGCAGCCGATGATGCCGGCACCGATGATGACGACATCCGCGTTGTTACCCGACATCGGTCATCACTTCCCGGTCCTCGACTGCTGCGAAGACCTGTCTCGTTCCGGATGCGCGATTCGGGGTGGCCGGTCGCCGGTTTGGGATGCAACCAGCGCTATCGGGGCGGGCTATTCTTCGTCGCCGTAGCTCGTCGACAAAGGACGAATCTGCACGATGAGCTCGGTTTCGACGGGTATGTCGTCGTTGAGCTCTGAGGCGCCGAGGGCGAGGCGCGCGTGTCGGCCGCGGTCCCCAAGCACCTCGACGAACAGGTCCGAGGCCCCGTTGAGCACGCCGGGCAGCCGGTTGAACCCGGGCGCGCAGTTGATGTGCCCGACGAGCTTCACGAGGCGCTCGATACGGTCAAGGTCGCCCAGGAAGTCCTTGAGGATCGCGAGGTGGTTTATGGCGCACATGCGGGCCGCGTCGTAGCCCTGCTCGAGCGTGAGCTCGCGCCCGAGCTTGCCCTGGTACTTCAGGGTGCCGCGCACTCGATTCGAGACGCCGCCGAGGAAGACGAGCTCGCCCACCTGGACTGCGCCGATGTAGTTCCCAAGTGATTGGGGCGGCGGCGGGAGCTCGACGCCGAGATCCGCGAGCCGCTGCTCAACCTTCATATTGAGTTGCCTTCAGTTTCCGAATTTGGGACCGTCACGCGCCCAGCTCTACAGAAACTCGAGGAGCGCCTTGTTGAACTCTTCCGGCTTCTCGGTGGGAATGAAGTGATCGCAATTCTCGACGACGACCAGCTTCGAGTTCGGGATGAGCTCGGCCGTTCCCTTGCCCATCTCCTCGAAGGAGTTGGTCGAGTCCTGGCGGCCCCAGATCACCAGGGTGGGCGCCTTGATCTTCGGCAGTCGACGAATCGTGTTGTAGCGGTTCCTGGTCACACTGTTGTTCATGTGGTTCAGGATTCTCTGGTACGCCTCGACGGCTCCAGGGATTTGCGCCTTCGCCATCTCGCGGTCGGCCATCGCGTCGTAGTTCACACCAGGTGCGCGGACGCGCTTCTCGAGCTGCGCCTTGATCTCATCCTTGGTAGGAGGCTTGAAATTCGTCATCGAGTGCAGCGTGCGCGGGGCGAGGCCGCCGGGCGAGACCAGCACGAGCTTGTCGACCCGGTTCGGGCTCTCGTACGCAAAGAGCCCAGACACCCACCCGCCCATCGAATGCCCGACGATGTGCGAGTGCTCAATCCCGAGGGCATCCTGAAACTCACGGATGAAGTCGACGAGGTAGGCGAAGGAGTACTCGAGGTCCAGCCGGTCGCCCTTGCCCCAGCCGACGAAGTCGGGGGCCAGTACTCGAAACCGCTCCCCGAGCGGCGCCATGTTGAACTCCCAGTTCTCCGCCGCGCTCGTGAAGCCCACGCCGTGGAGCAGGATGACCGGGTGTCCACTCCCCGCCTCCAGATAGCGGGTCTTCCCGTGACTCAAGTCGACGTATTTCTCCGCAACGCTCGTCGCGACCATGGTCGCCCCCTTTTCGATAGTGGGTGAATGACGGTCGGCCTCCGCGGCCTCTGCCGGTCTCATCCAATCGGTCCCCGTCAACGAGCGAAGATAACCCACGCTCTGCCCAACGTCAATCTGCAACATGCGTGAACGAAGCCGCCTGTGCCTAACGGTACAATTGATCGGATTCGGGAGGGACTTGCACGTGGCTGCAACGGTTCTGGTGGGAATGAGTGGCGGAGTGGACAGCTCCGTCGCGGCGGCGCTGCTCGTTCAGGCGGGGTACCGGGTCATCGGCATCACCCTGAACGTGTGGCCTGAGCAGAGCGCGGGCGTCATCGAGCGCGAGGATGCCTGCTGTGCGCTCGGCGCCGTCGAGGACGCGCGGCGCGTGTGTGCCAAGCTGGGCGTGCCGCACTATGTCGTGAACTTTCGCGACGTCTTTCAGCGCTTCGTGATCGACAACTTTGTTGCGGAGTACCGCCGTGGGCGGACGCCGAACCCGTGCGTGCGTTGCAACCAGTTCATCAAGTTCGATGCGCTGCTTTCAAAGGCAGAGGCGCTCGGCGCGGACTGCGTCGCCACCGGACATTACGCCCAGACCACGCAGCTACCTTCGGGCCGCTGGGCGCTGCGTCGTGCCGTGGATCGCCGCAAGGACCAGTCATACGTGCTGTACGTCATGACCCAGGATCGCCTGGCCCGCACCCTCTTCCCCCTCGGAGAGCAGACGAAGGAGCAGACTCGGGATATCGCCGTCGAGCTCGGTCTGCACGTCGCGGGCAAGGTCGAGAGCCAGGAGATCTGCTTCGTCCCAACCAAGAATTACCGCGATTACCTCCGGGAGAACGACCCGGGCGCGATGCGCCCGGGGCCGATTCTCAACGCGGACGGGCGGGTGATCGGCCGCCATGAGGGCGTCGCCTTCTACACCATAGGTCAGCGCCGGGGGCTTGGCCTGGCGTCGGACCGGCCGCTCTTCGTGCTGGACATCTGGCCCGACGCCAACACGCTCGTAGTCGGCGAAGAGTCGTCGCTCTATCGCGAGGATGCCTACGTCGAGGGATTGCATTGGATGGCGATCGAGCGTCTCGACGCCCCCCGTCAGGTCACCGCGAAGGCCCGCTACAAGGCGGAGGAGGCCCCCGCGGTCGTCGAGCCGATCAGAGAGGACCTCGCCCGCGTCGTGTTCGCAGAGCCGCAGCGGGCGCTCACGCCAGGGCAGACGATCGTCTTCTACGACGGCGACGTTGTGGTCGGTGGTGGCACGCTGACCAGCGCGCCTGGCCCTGAATCGGTGGGTCCTCCTCCCATACTCGCGGCGAGCGGCGCGCCAGCGGCGCGACCATGACCCAGAGAACGCCGCTTAGAGAAGCCACCCGCTATGAAAGGCTGGACCGGCTACGCGCCATCCTGCTGGAGTTGGACCGCGTCATGGTCGCGTATTCCGGTGGTGTTGACTCGGCATTTTTGCTCAAAGTCGCGGTGGACACACTCGGAGACCGAGTGCTCGCGGTGACCGCACGCTCGGACAGCTACGCCGAGGGCGAGCTCGAGGACGCGGTGCGCGTCGCCAGCGAGATCGGCGCCCTCCATCTCGTCGTCGACACTCACGAGATGGAGAACGAGTCGTACCTGGCGAACCCCGCGAACCGCTGCTATTTCTGCAAAGCGGAGCTGTGGGACACCCTTGGTCCCATCGCCCATGAGCGCGGCATTCCAGCGCTCGTCGACGGCTTCAACGTAGACGACGTGGGAGACTTCCGTCCCGGCGCCAAGGCGGCGCGCGAGCGCGGCGTCCGCAGTCCGCTCCGCGAAGCCGGGCTTGGCAAGCAGGAGATCCGCGTGTTATCCCGTGAGCTCGAGCTCTCGACCTGGGACAAGCCGGCGCTCGCTTGCCTCTCGTCCCGCGTTCCGTACGGCGAGTCGATCGATCGCGAGAAGCTGGTCCAGATCGACCGCGCAGAGCGGTTGATCCGCGAGCTGGGGTATCGCCAGGTGCGCGTTCGGCATCACGGCCAGATCGCGCGAATCGAGCTCCCAGCCGGGGAGATCGGCCGCTTCGTCGGCGAGGGGCTGGCCGAGCCCGTGTCTCGCCGCATCAAGGAGCTTGGCTTCCAGTTCGTGACGCTGGACCTCGAGGGGTACCGCACCGGCAGCCTGAACGAGACGCTGAAGGTCCTGCCAGTGCCCGCCATCCGTCCCACGTCCGAGCCGGTCCGGCGCGCCGATGGCAGCGCCGAGTCGGGCGCTCCGGCCTAACGGAGATGCTCCTCGCCATCGACGTCGGCAACACGGATATCAAGCTTGGCGTCTTCGCGGGCGAAGAGCTGCGCGCAACGTGGCGCTGGGCCACCGACCGCGCCAGGATGGCGGACGAATATGCCGCCTATCTGGGCTGGCTGCTCGCCCACCACGAGCTCTCGTTTGGGTCTATCGATCGGGTCGTCCTCTCCAGCGTTGTGCCGCCGCTCACCGAGACGTTTCGCCAGCTTGCTCGGCGCTACTTCACGCTCGAACCACTGAACGTGACCGCGGAGCTCCGATTTGGCATCCGACTCGCAGTGGACAACCCGCGGGAGGTTGGCGGCGACCGCATCGCCAACGCTGTCGCCGCCTATCGCCTGCATGGCGGCCCGGCGATTGTGGTGGATTTCGGCACCGCGACGAACTTTGACGTCGTCTCAAAGGATGGCGCATTTCTTGGCGGCAGCTTCGCGCCGGGCCTGCTCACGGCGTTGGACGGACTGCTGGCCCGAGCAGCGCGGCTGCAAGGGTTCGACCTCGTGCCGCCAGGCCGCGTGATCGGCACGAACACGGTTGCCTGCCTGCAGTCCGGGACGATCTACGGCTACGTCGGGCTGGTTGAGGGGCTCGTCGCGCGCATCAAGGAAGAATTAGGCTCGGACGCCCTCGTCATCGGCACGGGCGGGTTGGTCGAGGTTATCGCGGCGGAGACGACGGCGATCGCCGTCATTGACCGGGACCTCACCCTCAAGGGATTGCAGGTGCTCGCAGACATGAACGCCTCATGAGCAATCGAAATCCGCTCGCCGACCGCCGGGTTGCGCTGGGCGTAACCGGTAGCATCGCCGCTTATAAGGCCGTGACGATCGCGAGCAGCCTGACGCAGCAGGGCGCGCTGGTCGACGTGGTGATGACGCCGGAGGCGGCGCAGCTCGTGCAGCCGTTGAGCTTCCAGGCGATCACGCACCGTCCAGTGGCGATCGACATGTTTCACCTGTTGGCGGAAACGGAAATCGGTCACGTGTCCATCGGTCGCGCCGCGGACGCCTTTGTCGTCGCGCCCGCCACTGCAAACACGATCGCCAAGCTGGCCCTCGGCCTTGCGGATGACATGGTGACTACGACTGCCCTGGCGACGCGAGCCCCGTCCTTGCTGGCACCTGCTATGGAGACCGGCATGTGGCAGCACCCTGCCACACAGGAGCACATCGCGACGTTACGCCAGCGGGGTTGGCACATCATCGAGCCGGAGGCCGGCCACCTGGCCTCGGGCGCGACCGGTGAAGGTCGCCTGGCGCCGCCAGAGCTCATCGTCGATACCCTCAAGAGTGTGCTCGCTCAAGACGGTGATCTCGCCGGGTGGCGGGTCGTCGTGACTGCGGGGGGAACGCGGGAGCCGATCGACCCGGTGCGGTACATCTCGAACCGGTCCTCAGGAAAGATGGGCTACGCGCTCGCCGAGGCTGCGCGCGACCGGGGCGCGGCGGTGACGCTCACCAGTACAACCGGCGCTCCCGTCCCGGCCGGGGTCGCGCTGGTGGCGGTGGAACGTGCCGCTGAAATGCGGGAAGCGGTCGTCCGGGCGATTGCCGAAGCTGACGTGCTCGTCATGGCGGCCGCGGTTGCCGACTACCAGCCAGTAAAAGTCGCCCCGAATAAGATCAAAAAGCGCGAGGGCCTGCCTGCGATCGATCTGGAGTCCACGCCCGACATTCTGGCCGAGGTGAGCGCAGCACGCGCCTCAGGGAGCGGTCTCATGGTCGTTGGCTTCGCCGCCGAGACCAACGACCTGCTCGCAAATGCCCGAGCCAAGCTGGCCCAGAAGCGATTGGATCTGCTGGTCGCGAACGACGTCACGCTCGAGGGGAGCGGCTTCGGCACAGACACCAACAAGGTCACGATCCTCGATCGCCACGGTGGCGAGCAAGACCTCCCACTGCTCTCCAAGCTCGAAGTGGCCCACGCCCTGTGGGATCGCGTGCTGGAGCTGCGCGGCAAACCCGCCAGGTGACGCTGCTACAATCGACGGCGAATGGTCGCCGGCGAACGGTGGCGCAACGGAAAATGGTGGCGACCGCGCGAAGCGTGAGTTGCGAGGCATGACAGCATGATCAACCGTGACGGGCTCGAGGTCTACGACGACGAGGCCATAAAGGCGGCAGTCGTCCAGCTCCTCCGGGCGGTAGGCGAGGACCCCAACCGAGAGGGGCTTATCGACACGCCAAGGCGCATCGCCGAGATGTATCGCGAGCTCTTCCAGGGCCTCCACCAGGATCCAGCCGAGGTCCTTCAAGTCGGGTTCGAAGAGAACCACCAGGAGATGGTGATCGTCCGCGACATCCCGTTTTATTCGATGTGCGAGCATCACCTCCTGCCCTTTCACGGCACATTCCACGTCGGGTATATCCCCCACGGTCGCGTGGTCGGCATCAGCAAGCTGGCCCGCCTGGTGGAGATCTACGCGCGCCGCCCCCAGCTCCAGGAGCGGCTCACGAGCAACATTGCCGACACGCTGATGGAGGAGCTGAAACCCGAGGGTGTGGCCGTCGTCGGGCAGGCCGAGCACCTCTGCATGACGATGCGTGGCGTGAAGAAACCCGGCTCGCACGTCGTGACGTCGGCGAACCGCGGGCTCTTCCGCGATCGGGAGGCGACTCGGATGGAGTTCATGGCGCTCCTCGGCAACGGCCGCCACTAGGCGACGCCGTGGCTAGCCGCAACGCGCCGTTCGAACCCGGGGCCGAGCCGCTCCATTGGCGCGCTCTGCCGATCCGCCAACGGACGATCATCCTTGGCGTCGTGAACACAACTCCAGACTCCGAAACGGGGAACGCCGTAGGCTCCGACCCCGCCCGCGCGGTCGAGCTAGGCCTGCGGCTGGTGGCGGAAGGGGCCGACGCGCTCGACGTCGGCGGCGAGTCGACGCGGCCGGGTTTCACCCCCGTTTCCGCGGCGGACGAGATCGCCCGCGTCGTTCCCGCGATCCAGGCCCTCGCTCGCGCGGGCAGCGTTCCGATTTCGATCGATACGATGAAAGCCGCGGTTGCGACTGCCGCGTTAGAAGCCGGCGCGACGATCGTCAACGACGTATCGGGACTCCGCGCCGATCCCGCCATAGCGGCGATTGCCGCCAAGCATGGCGCGGCGCTTATCCTCGGCCACTGGGCGCGTGCCGAGTGGGGCACCACAGTCGGCGACCACGAAGATCCGGTTGGCCTGATCGTGACGCGCCTCGCTGCCAGCGTGGACCGAGCGATCGCCGCCGACGTCGGGCTTGACGCCATCCTGGTCGATCCCGGTCTCGGCTTCGGGACTCGGCCTGAGGTGAGCCTCGCGTTGGTACGACAGCTCGATCGCATCGCCGCGATTGGTTATCCGGTCGTTGTCGGCCCCTCGCGGAAGGGATTCGTGGGTCGCGTGCTGGGCGTGCCCGCCAGTGACGACTGGGAGGGCGCGGCCGCCCTCGTCGCGCTTGCGATCACTCGGGGAGCCCGGGTCGTGCGCGTTCACGACGTGCACCGTCTCGCACGTGTGGTCCGGATGACCGAGGCCATCGCGATGGCAGGATCGAAGGCCACCGGCGCTTGAGGATGCTCCGGCCGGCGAGCGCACCAACGGAGGGAACAGGAGATCGTGATCGTCGTATATCTCGGACTTGGGTCGAACCTGGGTGATCGGGTCGCGAACCTGGACGAGGCAGCGCGACGTCTCGCCGGCGTGCCAGGGTGCGCGGTGCTGGCTCGCTCGCCACTCTACGAGACCGAGCCCATCGGGCCTCCCGATCAGGGCTGGTACCTCAATGCGGTGCTCGCGGTCGAGGCGACGCTGACGGCGACCGAGCTGCTCGCTGCCGTGAAGCACGTTGAACGGATCATGGGCCGCCAGCCGAGCGAGCACTGGGGCCCGCGACTGATCGACGTCGATATCCTGCTCTACGATGAGACGAACCTTGCCACGCCGGACCTGACGATCCCTCATCCGGAGCTCTGGAACCGGCGCTTTGCGCTCATCCCGCTCGCCGACCTCTACCCGGCCGGCCCATTGCGCGATCGCATTCTCGCCCGCCTCGAGGAGCTCGCTGCCACGCCAGTTGTACGCCGTTTCGAGGCGTCCGGTGCGGCTGAACAGGCGACGGGAGCCGGCTGAGACTGACTGCCGCGGGTCGTCCGACAGGCGTCAGGCAACGCCTCGGTGGTTGGGCTCATTCGCGAGCATGTTCTATAATCGTGCCCGAACACGGCCCGAGGTCGCACCGGGTCAATGGCAGGAGGCCTCGGTTGCCCAAAACGACGCGGGGACGGCGTCCCGCGCCCAATCCCAAGAAGCGCACCCAGCATCACATTACGCGTCCGTCGCCGCTGGACGACACCGGGGCAGCATCGCTCGCGAGCACGACTGGGGTCGCCGAGCCGAGTCCTTCGGGACGACCGACCGCGCCGCCTGCCCGTCCCGCTGCTACCGGCACGTCTCTCCGTCGGATGCCCCACGCCACGCCTCGCCGGCGGTTCATCGACAGTGTGGCGGAATACGCCTACGTGGGCAGTGACCTGCGACGCATCGGCATGGTAGCCGGGGGCTTGGTCATCTTGCTGGTCGCGCTGTCCTTCGTCATCCGGTAGCCACTGCGAGGCGCAACGGGGCGCTCGCGGTAGCGACTGGTCCCCGGCCTCGAGCCAGGGATTCGGCACTCCCCCCAGGGCGTTCGACGCCGCACGCCTCGCCCGATCGTTCGGTGCGCTCTGGTTTCACCCGGGCCGCCCTCGCCCGCCACGCGTAGCAGAGGAAACGACAATGCATGCAGTTGTGTCGATCAAGCAGGTCCCGGATACGGCTGAGGTCCGCATTGACCCGCGGACCAACACCATGATCCGATCGGGCGTTCCGTCTATCGTGAATCCAGAGGATGTCCACGCCATCGAAGAAGCGATTCGCCTCAAGGAGCGTTTCGGCGGGAAGGTTACCGTCGTGACGATGGGTCCAAGCCAGGCAACCGCGGCGCTCCGGGAAGCGATCTCGCTGGGTGCGGATGTCGGGATTCTGTGCGCGGACCGCGGTTTCGCGGGCGCGGACACACTCGCGACCTCGTACGTCATCTGGAAGGCGCTCGTCCGGATCAACGCCGAAGAGCCGGTGGATATCATGCTCGCCGGCCGCCAGGCCCTTGACGGCGACACGGGTCAGGTGCCGCCCGGCGTCGCGACCCGGCTCAGTTGGCCCCAGCTCACGTCCGTGCTACGGATCGAAGAGATCGACATCGATCAGCGCTACGTCCAGGTTGAGCGCATGGTTGACGACGGTCATGAATTTGTTCGCTCGCGACTGCCCGCGGTGTTGACCTGCACCCGCGATCTGAACGCGCCCCGCTACGCGACGTTTCCGAACATGGTGCGCGCGGCGCGCTACCAGCCGGTCATCTGGGATAAGGCAGCGCTCGGCATTGCGGACGATGATCCGAACATCGGGCTCAAGGGCTCGCCGACGATCGTCAGCAAGGTCTGGGCGCCCGCGCCGCGGCAACGCTCTGGCGCGCTGCGCATCGATGGCTCTGACCCCGAGCGTTGCGCCGATGAGCTCGCTGAGCTCCTGACTGACCGCGCAAAGAACCGCGCGCGCAACCCTGATCGGGCACCAGAGCAGGTTCCCACAGGCGGCGCCGCCACGGGGGCTTGAACGTGACTGCGCCGACCGCAAACCGGAACGAAACCGCACCTGACTTTTCCGATCACAAGGGTATCTGGGTTTACGTCCAGCATCGTGGCGGACGAGCGGCACCCGTCGCCTGGCAGCTCCTCGGTGTCGCGCGCGACATGGCCAGTCAGATTGGCGTACCGATCGCGGCTGTCGTGCTGGGATCGAACGTGGACCGTCTTGCCGACGAAGCCCGCTCCTACGGCGCCGAGACCGTGTACGTCATCGACGACCCGGTGCTCGAGAACTATCGCACCATGCCCTACGCGCACGGCGTCGCCTCCCTGATTCGAAAGTACAAGCCCGAGGTCGTCCTCTACGGATCGTCGATCCACGGGCGTGATGTGGCCGGCGCGGTTGCCACGCTTGTCGGCACCGGCCTTGCCGCGGATGCGACCCAGCTTGCCATGGAGGAGGAGGGACACCTCCTCCATGCGAGCCGCCCGGACTTCGGCGGCAAGCTCATGTCCACGATCCTGTGCAAGCGGCACCGTCCACAGATGGCGACCTGCCGGCCCGGTGTGTTCCCGATGCCGGAGCCGAACCCCGACCAGAAGGCCGAAGTCATTCGCGAAACGCTTGGATTGACCGAGGATGACGTTCCGACGAAGCTCGTTCGCTATCAGCCAGAGGAGCGTCGAGTTGATCTTTCCAATGCGGAGATCATCATCGCCGGCGGCCGCGGGCTGGGTGGCCCGAAGGCCTTTGACATGCTCTTCGAGTTGGCAGATGCGATCGGCGGAGTCGTAGGCGCTTCGCGCGCGGCGGTCATGGCCGGCTGGATTCCGTACCAGCACCAGGTTGGCCAGACGGGCCAGACGGTGCGGCCGCGGATCTACATCGCCTGTGGAATCTCCGGCGCAATCCAACACCTCGTCGGCATGCAAGAATCCGACGTCATCGTCGCGATCAACCAGGACGCGGACGCGCCGATCTTCAAAGTCGCCGATTACGCGGTTGTGGGCGACGCGTTTCAGATCATTCCCGCCCTCACTCGCAAGCTGCGGGCGCAGCTCGCGACCGGCACTGGGCGAACAACTCAAACCGAAACCGTGCTCATCGGTGACGTGAACAATCCAGAGGAGGCCGAAGCTGACCAGTAGCGAGCGATTCGACGTCGTCGTCGTCGGGGCGGGCCTCGCCGGAACGGCCGCGGCGTACCTGATTGCGAAGGCGGGGCTCAGCGTTCTCATGATCGAGCGCGGTGACGAGCCGGGCACGAAGAACGTGATGGGCGGCGTCTTATACCGCCAGCCGACCGAAAAGATCATTCCGGGTTGGTGGCGCGAGGCCCCGGTCGAGCGGCCGATCGTCGACGAGCGCATGTGGCTCCTGACTGAGGACTCGATGATCCAGGCCGGTTTCAAGTCCACTCGCTACGCCGAGGAGCCCCACAACGCGTTTACGGTCCTGCGCGTCAAATTCGACAAGTGGTTTGCGGATAAAGCGACGGGCGCCGGCGCTGTGCTCATCACGAACACAGTGGCCGAGGACGTCATCCGCGAGGGCGGCCGGATCGTCGGTGTCCGGACGGGACGGGAACAGGGCGATGTCTACGCGAACGTGGTGATCGCCGCGGACGGGGTGAACTCGCTCCTCTCGAAGAGCGCGGGCCTGCACGGCGAAATTCCTCCGCACCACGTTGCGCTCGTTACCAAAGAGATCGTGAACATGACGCGCGAGAAGATCGAGGACCGCTTCCTTCTCAACCCGAACGAGGGAGCGACTATCGAGGTCTTCGGCGATTCAACGATGGGCATGCTCGGCTACGGTTTCATTTACACCAACCGTGACTCGCTCTCGGTCGGCGTTGGCGCTCTCCTCTCGGACTTGATTCGCAAGAAGGTGAACCCGAATGACCTCATGGAGCGGTTCAAGGCTAACCCGATGGTCAAACGGCTGCTCGAGGGCGGCGAGTCGAAGGAGTACATGGCGCACCTCATTCCGGAGGGTGGCGCCGCGGCGATGCCGCCGGTGTACACGGACGGCATGCTGGTCGTCGGCGACGCGGCGGGCATGAGCAACGCGATCTATCGGGAGGGCTCGAACCTCGCGCTCATCTCTGCCAAACTTGCCGCGCAGACGTGCATCGACGCACACAACCGCGGTGATTTCTCGGCGCGCTCGCTTGCCCAGTATCGCCACCTGCTGGACGAGAGCTTCATCATGAAGGATCTGCGGCTCTACAGCCGCACGTCTCAGTTCTTTCAGAACAATCGCGATTTCCTCGAGGTCTATCCGGGACTCCTCGCCGACGCGGCCCACCAGATGCTTACGGTGGACAGCGTGCCCAAGCAGGACAAGCAGCGCGCGATCGTCCGCCGGCTCCTGAAAGAGCGTGCTCCATGGGACCTCGTCCGCGACGCATTTGGCGCGCTGCGGTCTCTGAGCTAGAATCCCTGACTCGGAGCGCCCGGCCCAAGCACAGATGAGACACGAAGAAACTAGGTGAACAATGGCAGTCAACGAACAGACATTTGACCTTGCGGCTCGGCCAGCCAGCGCTCGGGTAGAGGAAAAGCTCTACAACGTCCGGTTCAAGACCGACGAGGATCAATCCCACCTCATCGTCATGGATTCGGAGCTGTGCGCGCGGTGCACGGACAAGCCCTGCACAACGTTCTGCCCGGTGACCGTCTACAAGTGGGAGAACCACGACCGCAAGATCAGCGTCGGCTACGAGAAGTGCGTCGAGTGCGGGGCATGCCGCATTGGTTGCCCGTACTACAACATCGAGTGGCGCTACCCGAAGGGTGGCTTCGGGGTTCAGTACAAGAACGGCTAGTCGCTAAACGATCATGAAGGCCAGCGGTGCATGCCTTCGCATCGCTGGCCTTTGCTTTAATGGTTATGAAGAGACCTTTAGCGCCCGCGCCAGCGCCTGAAGGCCCGGCGACCCGCGCCGACGCCGGCGCTCGCTGCGGCCTGATAGCTGCCGGCGCCGTCGGCTACCTCGCTGCGTGGCTGGCCCGCGATCAACTCGACGATTCGCGCCAGGTCCCGCGTAATCTCCTCTTCCTCGTGCTGATCGTAGTTGAAGAGCGAGATGCCGCGATTCGCGGCTTCGACGACCGTCCGGCCTGCGCTGATGACGGTGCAGTCCACGTTCATGCCCAGCTCTCGCTCGAGGGCGTCGAGGCGCAGGCCGCTGTTGGCGCGGTTCAGCACCACGAGCACCTTGTGGGCGTGGCCCATGCTCTCCGCGACCTCGAGGAAGCGATAGGTGCTGTACACAGCGCTGATCTCGGGCGTCGTGATCACGATGATTCGATCAGACGCCTCGAGGATGTGGTGATTCAAGTCATTCAGGGCCGGGAACGTATCGACGATCACGAAGTCGAAGAGCGATTTGTAGGCGTACAACACCCGGCTAACGCTCTCAATATCGATCCGCTCGGACATGGCGGGCGTGGCCGGCCGCAACAGGAGCGAGACGCCCGTATTGTGCTGTACCAAGGCGTCGGCAAGGCTGTTGAAGTCGACATCACCTCCGGACGCGATATCGAACAGGCTCTTGTTCGAGGCGATGTTGAGGCGTACGCCGACGTCGCCGAACGCAAGATCGCCGTCGATGAGGAGGACTTTCTTCCCGAAGAATCGGGTGAGCCCGACCGCGAGGTTCACTGAGATCGTGGTCTTACCAACCCCACCCTTGGCGGCGAAGACGCTGATGATCTGCCCCTTACGAAACTGATCGAATCCTTCAGGATGCTCCCCACCGGAAAACGGATTCCAAGACGGAACCTGGAAGCCCGAACGCACCATCATTGCCTGGACACGCAGGACGAGCTCCTCCGGTCTGAACGGCTTCGGAAGGTACTCGTCGAGGCTCGATCGGTGAGGGTCGAGCGCGTAGTCGCGGTACCGATCTGGGGGTACCGCGAGCAACGTAGGCATCGGATGCGCGGAATGCAGCAGCTTGTAGCTCTGGAACGCGACGTCTATTGGCATCTGGCCGTCGAGCACCGCGATGCAGTCGCGCATCTCCTCGACCGCCTCGGCGGACGTTACGCGCTCGACGTAGTTGAGGGCCTCTGCGTATGACGAGACGGAGTTCGCCACGATGGAGGCCGACCGCAGGGCGGTCACCCATTGTTCGGCTTCGGGATCCTGGCTGATGATGAGGACTTCGGCGACTTCGCTCATGATTGGCTCGCCTCGATGCCGAACGACGGCAAATTCGTTATCCCGCGAAGCGTGCCCCGGGTATCCTCGGAGCGCACGAGGACGGTCGCGCTTCCACCATCGGGTGAAGGCGAAACCATTGCGTAGGAGACGCCCGGTAGATCCGCAATGGCTTGTTCGAGAGCAAGCATGCCCGACAGGGTAAGCACCCCGGAAAGCCGGTATCGTTGGAGGTCGCCGCTCGGCGGAAGCGTGTCAAGCTGAAGCCGCGTTTGCGCAGCCCGTTGCCCAGACCCAGGGCGGCTGCTCGATTCCTGCATCTTGGCGCTCCTCCGAACCGTGCCTAAACGTGGTTGGTCAGTACCGTCGAACGCGTGCGTTATAGCGCAAGCGAGTATCGCGAGGCCATGGGTGTTTTGGCCGTGGAACGCGTGGCCCGGGGCAGTCGGCTCGGGCGAGACTAGCGAACTCGAGTCGCGCCGAACCAGCGGCTCGCCCAGTACGAGCTCGAGAGACTCGAGATCGTCACTCCCGTGCTGGGATCGGATGCATGGATGAAATTGCCGTTTCCGATATAGATCCCGTTGTGCGAGAGGCCAGCCATATAGGTGTTTTGGAAGAACACGATGTCGCCTGGTTGGAGCTCGCCTCGCCCAGGATGTGCCCCCGCGCCGTACTGGCCCCACATTCCGCGGGGAATGGAGCTGCCCGACTGGTTCAGCACGTAATACACGTAGCCCGAGCAGTCGAATCCCGAGGGCGTCGTACCTCCCCAGACGTAGGGAGTCCCTTGAAAGCGCATGGCCAGCGAAACAATCGAGCCGGCATTCGCGGATGCGCCGGCGCTCACTTGCGCCGGCGCCGGGGCCGGCGCGGGAACTGGGAGGTTTCGCGTGATGGTGGCCTGCTGTGTCTGCCCCGAAGATCGTTGCCGGCTGGTCGAGGCGATGTTCACTGTTCGGGCGCTTGCGCCGGCCTCGATTGCGAGGCTCTGGCCAACGGCCAGCCGATCAGCGCTGCCGAGACCGTTCGCGGCGACGATATCTGCCGAGGTAACTCCGAAGCGCTGGGCGATGCTGCTCGTCGTGTCCCCGGGAACGACGACGTACACCGGGGGCGCGCCGGGAGTCGCGGGGAAGGCGGGTAGCGGACGCCCACCGGGGATGATGAGCTCTGTCCCTACGCTGAGATGGTCGGCGTCCTCGAGATAGTTGAAGTCGATAATGGGGCCGAGATCAACCTCGAAAAGCGCTGCGATGCGGGACAGAGAATCGCCAGTCTCAACGTTGTAGAGGACCCCGGAGACGGGCAGGATCGTGAGCTGATCGCCGATCCCAATCTGGTCGGCGCTCGAAAGCTGGTTGACGGCAACGATCGTGTCCGTATCGACGCCGAACCGCACGGCGAGCGAGGAAAGAGTGTCGCCTGGCGTCACCTCATAAACGAGAGGCGACCGAGGAGCCTCGCTGCCAAGCGACGCGGTGTGCAGGCTCACGGAATCGGCGTCAGTCGTCGCGATCTGCGTCCAGAGTGGGATCGCCAGTGAATCGCCCGCGACAATCCAATCGGTGTCCGCGATGCGATTCGCAGCGACCAGCTTTTTCGGGTCCACACCCAGCTTCTCGGCGATCGAAAGGATGCTGTCCCCCTCGGCCACCGTATAGACGACCGGGTCCGAGGCACTGACCGCTGTCTGCTGGCTGGGCCCCGCCGAGCCGCCCCGCGTCACGTCGATCGGCTGGGGGGGGGGGCGCGCCCCCTCTTGGCCGCCCGCGG
>Ga0080064_1001950_pt1 | contig 38011 bp, 44 predicted proteins | sample Subgrocontami54m_FD_69260 | JGI IMG/M metagenome (GOLD analysis project Ga0080064, IMG submission 69260) | Subsurface groundwater microbial communities from S. Glens Falls, New York, USA - GMW46 contaminated, 5.4 m (SPADES assembly) (version 2) ...
AGCCACTTGCTCTGGGCGTGATCGTCTGCGAAGCGGAACGCGCGCCTGTCGAGCACCGCGCTCGCGAGCACCGCGCCGGCGGCAACGGCACCGCCGTACACCCAGTCCGCGTTCACGGTGACTTTTCCGGCGGCGACGAAATCGTCGGCCACGCGGCGCGTCGTGCGCCCCTCCGGAAGCAGATCGGTCAGCTTCGGCGCCGCTGCAATCGCCGCCAGATCGCGCAACCCCGCGATCGCGTCGGCCTCGCGCAGTTCCGGATCGTGCCACTCGACCGCGACGTAATCCTGCAGCGCCCTGGCATCGATCTCACCGCCGAAGAACCGGTTAAGGCGCGGCAGGTCGATGAAGTCATAGCTCACCACCGGCGCCGCGCCGCGGTAAAGCGCAAGCCGGATCTCGCGCGCCTCCAGCGGCGCAAGCCGCAGCGCCGTACGCGCCGCACGCCCCGCGACGACGCTCGCCGACCTGTGGTCAGAGTACGCGACCGAAATGTTGAGCCGCTGACCGGCGTCGTAGGTGACGTCGATGTTGCGGAACTGCTGCGCGTGGAGCGCCTGCACGACGGCGTGCTCGAATCGTCCGTCCGCGGTCCACTGTCCGGCGCGAACGCGCGGCGCCACCTGCACGTACGGCGAGGGGAGGTTGGGGGCCGGTGTCCAGTTCTCGCGCCGGTCGGCGGGAATCGACTGCTCGTTCGGCTTCGGCGCCGCTTCGACCCAGAGCGCGCGATCGTCGCGCGTGCGCGTGACGTCGTAGAGCATTTCGCTGCGCGAGAGCCTCGCGCCGCCGTCGCGCGTCAGAGGCTTCCACACGAAGTAGCCGGTCGATCCGGTCGAGCGCGTGAGCATCGCATCGAACGGAATTCCGAGGTACACGCCCTTGTCGAAACTGCCCTCGCCGAACTGCGCCGCCGAGACGTTCGTTTTCGTCATGAACGCACCGAGCGTCACGCCGTTCTTGAATGTGCGCGACATCTCCAGCGTCACGCCCACGTCTTTCGCGAGATACCGCCCGACGCTCACCTTCGACTGCACGTCGTTCCAGCCCGTGTCCCAATACCACGTCGCATGCCCGGTCAGAACGCTGTAATCGCGAAAGCCGAACGCCTGCTCGAATTCGCGCTGCTTTACGGCGTTCAAGTCCACGCCGAACGCGCTTCTACTTGCATGCGGCCGGTAGAGCCACTCGGCGCCCACGCCGCCGAACATGTCTTCCAGATATCCCGCGTAAACGCTGTAGTACTGGTTGTCGGAAAGCTTCCCGACGTGCGTGACCTGCAACTGCGGCATCGTCAGCGTCGAGGTCGTCTGGTATTCGCGCAGGAAGGTCCGCACGCGCGGCAGGTTGCTTGGCGCGGTGTATTTGTAGCGGTCGTAGTTGTTGATCAGCCCGAGGCGCAGACGCCCGGTGAGCCAGGTGTCGTCGCGGAACCGGAATTTCACCCGCTCTGAAGCGGAGAGTTGATAGAGGAGGAAGGAATCCGGCCCGCCGAGCGAGTACTGGAAATCGAGTCCAAGCCCCGCCTCGAAACGCGGCTGCGGCCGCAAGTAGGTCGTTTCGCCGGTTTCTCCCGCGGGGGCACGCGCGACCACGGTCTCGCGCCGCGCGTGCGGCGGCAGTGGCTGCACGTACTGCGTCACCCACGCATCGCGATCCACGACGTGTTCGGATACGGTCACGCCACGGTCGCGGTACGTGAAGACGAAGCGGTCCACCGCCGCCGGCGCATCGCGGTTCAGCACCGCGGCCGCACGGTCGATCCGGTCGCGCCAGTAGCCCGCGGTGGCGTCCGCCAGCGTCACTTGCACTTCACGCCCGCGCTGCGCGATTCGCTCGACGTGCCAGGTCGTCTGGCGCGCGATTTCGGCGCTCGTCCCCGCCCAGTCCGGTGCGTCTTGCGGGCGCCCCACCGCGAGTGGAATGCGCTGCGGATCGTTCAACTTCGGCACCTGCATGCGGTCGAGATCCGTGTGCAGCGTGATTCCGAGCATCACCGCGTTGCCGCGTTCCACGCCGAGCGAAACGTCCACCCAGCTCGCCGCGCGGTACACGAGGCCGAAATTCCATGCCGTGCGCTGGCGCTGGTTGTTCGCCTGCGGCTCCTTCTGGTAGTCGTTGCCTTCGTACTCGGCCTTCAGGATGAGCGAAGGCCATGGGGTCTGGTATTGCACGCCGCCGAAGAATGCCGCGGGGCCGCGGAAATAGGTGGAGAACCCGAAACTGCCGCCTTGGCCCACATCGATCTTGCGCGTTCCGACGCCCTTCCAATCGCCGCGCGAACCGAGGTAACCCCAACCGAGCCCGAGACTGAAGTCGAACGCGTTCCAGCGCTTGTTTGCAACTACGTATTCGCCGGAGAACAGTCCCGTTCCCGCGATGTCGCGCAGGCCGATCGAAAGTTGCGGCACGAATGCCGATTCCTGCAACAGCCGGACTTTGACGTCGATGCTCTTGTCCTTGTAGCTCTGGCTGCCACTAAGCTCGGCTGGGCCGTAGAGTCGATTGGAAACGTTCGTGTACCGAAACCCCGTCTCGAGCCAATCGAACGGTTGCACGAACACGTTGCCGCGCGAGTACGGCTGCACGTGCGTATAGCTGAACCGAAACGCCCCCGCCCGACCCATCCTTGCCGTCGGCGTCTGCATCAACCCCGCATCCCCCCAATCACTCGCCGTCACCCTGAACGGGGTCAGGTCTCGGACCTGACCCCCACTGAACGGGGTCAGGTCTTGGACCTGACCCCGGTTCTGATCCGACGGGCCTTGGGTGGCGAGGAACTGAATGAGCAGATCGGAGACGTTTTCCGACCAGCCGCTTGACCGCCCCGGCCCCCAGATCCACGCGCCCGGCGCGGGTTCGTCCTGCGGCTCAGCGTTCCACGCCGCGACGCCGAACCGCTGCACGCGGCCATCCGGTTGCGCAATCCAAGCCCAATCAGATCCAGTGCCACCGCAAGCCGACAGGTACGCGAGTGCTTTGCGACCCGGCGAATGGCCGACCGCGCAACGCTCCCCACGCGTGGTGATCACGACGACCGTGGTCGGTCGCTTCGGCAGGACGACGCTGTGATGCGGCAACAGGATCGGATCACGCGCGGGATTCGCCTGCAGCCAGCGGGCATCGGCGATCGCGACCGGAACGCGCCCCGTCAACGGCAGCTCGGTGACCCAGTCCGCCAGGCGTCGCGCCCCCTCGGCGCGCTCGCCCGCGAGCGCGTCGAGCAGATCGCGTTTGAGAAGACTCTGGTACGCGCGCTCCTCCGGCACCCGCCAGCTCAAACCCAGCGGATATGCCGCGTCGTCGCGTGAGCGCTCGAGCAGCCAGTCACTCAGCCGCTTCGGCGCCTCCTGCGCCCCCGCAACACCTGGGGTCAGAGTCAGCAGCAAGGCCGCGCACGCAGCCGCAAGGAGGGCCGTCATTCGATACGAAAGGCAGTTTCCTGACAGGGGCGGCACCAAGCGCGGCGCCGTGATTCACATACGGAGATTGTAATCGGGGCGGGTAGTGGCGGGTTTCGGTATTGGCTCGCCGTGGACACCGAATGTATGGAACTGGACAAATTACAGGCGTTGAGCCCCTTCTTGATTTCCCAGATTCCTGTCAAAGGTTCCGAGCGGCAGATGTCCGGCCTTCCGAGCGACCTGCAGAACAAGGCAATCTGAGAAGCTCTCCTTGCCTGGCTGTCGTGGCGACCCGGAACGCATGCGGTCCGAGTCGGCAGACAGGCCGCCCACGCAGCCGCAAAGACGTCCAACAATCAATTCGAGTGGCAGGTTCCCCGGGCCCGCGACTTTGCACGAGGGATCGTCAGTCAAGATCCTGACGGGGCAGGGGGACGTCTCGCCGTGACGCCGCGCAACGGGCGTTAGCGACCGATCGCTGAGACGGCATCGTGTTGACCCTCCAAGTTGAAAAGGCTATTCTGGCTAGATGAAAATAGCGTCAATAACCGAAACCAAGAATCGGCTCAGCGCACTGCTCGACAAAGTGCGTCAGGGCGAGACAATCCTCATCATGGATCGGGATCGGCCGGTCGCCCGTCTGGAGCCCGTTGCCGGCGACGAGCGAGTCGACCCGAAGAGCCGGTTGGCGCACCTTGAGCGCATCGGCGTCATTCGTCGCGGCAGTGGAAAGGTGTGCCGCCGGATCCTGGATACACCTCCTCCGAAGGCCGGGAAAGGTGCCAGCCTGCTGCAGGCGCTTCTGACGGAGCGTGAACAAGGCCGGTGAAATTCTGGGACAGTTCGGCAGTCGTACCGCTCCTCGTCAAGGAGGCGAGCACAACCTGGGTCGTGGATCTGTACCGGAACGATCCGGTCCTGCTGGTTTGGTGGGGAACCGAGGTTGAATGCGCATCCGCACTCGCGCGTCTCGAACGTGTGAAAGAAATTTCCGCAACCGCGAGTACCGACGCCCACGGCAGGTTAAGTGCCCTCAAGAAAAGTTGGCAGGAAGTACAGGCCGTCGAGTCATTGCGAGAATCAGCAATTCGACTGCTTCGCGTGCACGACCTACATGCAGGCGATTCACTTCAACTGGCGGCCGCGATCATTGCCAGTCAACATCGACCGCCCACGCTGGAGTTCGTGTGCCTCGATGTTCGTCTCAAGGCCGCCGCGCGTCGTGAAGGGTTCGTCGTCCCGGAAGAAAGCGTTGCGGCGAGGTCTGGGGAATTTGGACCCTAGTGGATTGGGAGTTGAGGACACGATGGATCTCATTGATTTAGAAGTACTAACCTTACTCTGACCCCACTCGCCTCCCTGCTCGAGCGCCTTCGCGCCCGCAGTGCGACGATCGGCATTTTCGGCCTGGGCTACGTCGGGCTGCCGCTCGCGCTCCGGTTTACCGAAGCCGGCTACGGCGTGCTCGGGTTCGACATCGACGCAGCGAAAGTGGAGGCCCTCAACGCCGGCCGCAGCTACATCGGGCACATTCCTTCGGACACCATCGCCCGCGCTCGCAGCGCGAGGTTCGAAGCCACGGGCGATTTTTCCCGCGCGCGCGAAGCCGATGCGCTCATCATCTGCGTCCCTACGCCGCTCTGCGCCAATCGCGAGCCGGACTTGAGCTTCGTCCTTGGCACAATCGACTCGATTCTGCCGCGCCTGCGCGCCGGGCAAGTGGTTTCGCTCGAAAGCACGACCTACCCGGGCACCACGGACGAGGAACTGAAACCCCGCATCGAATCACGCGGCTTCACGGTGGGTGGGGACGTATTCCTGTGCTTCTCGCCCGAGCGCGAAGATCCAGGCAACCCGCAATTCGGCACCCGCACGATCCCGAAGCTCTGCGGCGGCACCACGCCCGCCTGCCTCGAAGCAGGGCTCGCGCTCTACGGCCAGGTGATCGACCGCGTCGTGCCCGTGAGTTCCACGCGCGTCGCCGAGATGGCGAAGCTCCTCGAGAACATCCACCGTTCGGTGAACATCGGCCTCGCGAACGAAATGAAGCTGATCTGCGACCGCATGGATATCGACGTGCACGAAGTGATCCGCGCAGCCGCCACCAAGCCCTTCGGGTTCGTGCCGTACTGGCCGGGGCCGGGGTTCGGTGGCCATTGCATCCCGATCGACCCGTACTACCTTGCCTGGAAGGCCCGCCGTCACGGTGCGGACGCGCGCTTCATCGAACTCGCGGGCGAGATCAATCGCGGCATGCCTGCCTGGGTGATCGGCAAGCTGGAAGCGGCGTTACTCGAGAGGGGCAGGGAAATCGCGGGCAGCCGCGTCCTTGTTCTCGGTCTCGCGTACAAGAAAAACATTGGCGACACGCGTGAGTCCCCCGCGGTCGAACTGATGGAACTCCTTGTCGCGCGCGGTGCGGAGGTGGCTTACTCCGACCCACACGTGCCGGAGTTCCCGCGCATGCGAGCGCACGCCTTCGACCTGACGAGCCTGCCGCTTACCGAAGAATCGATCGCCGCGTTCGACGCGCTACTTCTTGCCACCGACCACGCCGCGTTCGACTACGCCCTCATCCTCCGCACCGCGCGCCTCATCGTCGACACCCGCGGCGTTTATCTAAAGTCAGCGTCGAATCTGGTGAAGGCGTGAACCTGGGGTCAGAGTAGCATTAGTCTTGGAAAATCAATGTGTTATAAACCACCTGACTCGGACCCCAAAGGTCACGCAGCCAGCTCGGCGAGCCAGCGTGCTGCCGGTTCGATGGCAATGCGTCCGCGCTGCTCCGGCTGGCGAAGTTCGCGCACGAGTTGGACCGCTGCGGCTGCAGGGAAATGTTCAGCAAGGGCCGGCAGCAGCGGCGCAACCGATGCATCGTTCAGCTTGCATTCCGCCAGGACGACGGGCGCGCCGTCTTCGCACAGTACGAAGTCCGTTTCCCGCCCGCTCTTGTCGCGCGCATAGTGCAGCGTCACGCGCGTCCCCTGCACGTCGTGCAGATAGTGGGTGTGCTTGAGGAGCATCGTTGCGCAGGCGTTCTCGAATCGTGCGCCCTCACCGCGGACCATGCCGGTATCGAAGAAATACACCTTGGGCGCCTTGAGGATGGCGCGTGCGACGCGGCGATGAAAAGGTCTCACCGCGAAAACGACATAGAGCGCCTCCAGGATATCGAGGTACTTCGCCAGCGTCGTCGGGGAGACCTGCAGATCCCGCGTGATCGAGGCGAGCGAAACCGGAGCGCCGACCCGATCGCGCAGCAGCTCGACGAAATGCCGCATCGCCTGCACCTCGTGAATGCGTGAAAACTCGATCACGTCCTCGCGCACGAGGCCGTCCAGGTACTGGTTGCGCCAGCGATCGGCGTCGTCGCGGTTCTCCGCCAGGAAGGGTTCAGGGAATCCGCCCCGTTCGAGCAGGCGTTCGAGCGCATCCGCGGTGCCCGACTCGTCGCGCCGTTCGCGCACCGAAATCGGGTGAAGCCGGAGCGCGAAGAACCGTCCCGCGAGCGAAACGCCCGACTGCCTGAATGCATCCAGGCGGGCGCTTCCGGTCACGAGCAGGGCCTGGCCGGCAGCGCGGCCGTCAAAGACGCCCTTCAGGTACGCCTGCCATCGCCGCATCTTGTGAACTTCGTCGAGCACTACGAGCCTGGCGCGCGGGCTCCAGCTCTGTGCGAGGAGAACGCGCCGATCTCCGGGGACATCCCAGTTCAAGTATTGGGCGTCCGCGTAATCATCCATCAGAGCCTTCGCCAGGGTGGTCTTTCCCACCTGACGCGGACCGGACAGAAATACCATTTTCTTGCATCCAAACCACTGGAATCGGGGAAGGACCACGTTTCTCCCGAAAAACGTGGTCTGTCCCCGATTTACGCGCGCCGGGTTCGATGACGTCCGGACTGGTACACCTTGATTCCCGGCATGCGATAAAGCGAGACCGAACTTCGCCGCACGAGTGCCGCCGCCTACTTTCCCGCCGGCCAGCGCTGCCAGGTAAAGCACAAATCGGGGGAGAGGCACTGTTCGCCGTAAGCCACGCGCTCGCCGCCGCCGGCGAGGCTCACCGCGTACCGCGCGGGCGGAAGCGCGGATTCTCCGCCCGTCGCACCCTCGACGCGCTCCTCGAACCAGGTGAGCTGATCTGGATCGAGATCCCGCAGCGCGCTCTTCGCGGGCGCGGCGACGGGCGCGAGCGCGAGCGACTCGCGCACCCCGTAGCGGTAGCCGGGCATCACGTCGCGCGTTCGCGCCAGGTGCTTGGGCGCCTGCATGCGCGCGATCGCTGACCACTGTGGAACGTTGGAGAGTTTCACGTTGCGCCACTCGGTGAGCATTCCGATCGCGCCAACGACGCGCCCATTCTGCAGCTTGAGCACCTCGCGCTCGGCGCTGTACCAGACCTCGATCGGGCCAAGCGCATCTTGCTCCACGTAGCCAAGCACGAGCAGCGCCGCGCGGCCACCGATCGTGACGCGCAGATACTGGAAATTCGGATTGAGCTGCGCCGTTTCCGTGCCGCCGTCGCGCGATACGATGGACTTCAACGTCTGAACCATCGCATCTGGCGCGGCAGCGCAGCCCGCAAGATGCGCGACCGCCACCGCGGACACAAGGCAGTACGCGAGCTTTGTCATTGCTTACCGAACCGCATCTGCGCGCACAAATGAAAAGAGCCTTGGCTCGCGCCAAGGCTCTTCGTCAAAACGTTCGTAGGTTTATTGGGTTCCGGTGCCCGTGGTTCCAGCCGGAGGCGTCGTCGAGCTATCCGATGCCGCCGCCGCCACCACGGCCACTGCCGCAGCAATCGCCACCGCGGTCGCCACAGTCAAGCCACCAACCGCAGCGCCGGAAGCCGCGGCCGCGCCCGCACCACCACCCGCACCGCCTGCCGCTCCAGCGCCAGCGGGCTGTTGGGCAAATGCCATCGACGTCGCGAAGAGGAACGCGGTCGCAATCACAAGCAATCGTTTCATAAGATCCGTCCCTTGGGGTTGTTCAGGTCACTGCTCGGTCAGGATTAGAGCACAGGCGTACGCAGCGATGCAAGTCCCTCGCCAGGCGGGCAATCGGGCGCGTTGGAGACGCCCCACGATGCGGGTTCCAGCCAATACATCCGTATCGCCCGTTTTCCCCAGGTTCAGGGACCTTTGTCCTATTGACGAACCAGCCGCAATATGCCTGAAGAAAACTTTGTTCGCGGTGCGCCGCGTACCGGCGTCACCCAGCCCGGGCGCGCGGCTTGAGGGAAAACGGGGCGACTGATCTTCGACAGGTCTCATTAAATGGACTATGTGGCTTGCATTGCAAAATTGATAGGGCAATCCGTGCCTGTCGCGACGACCCCCCTCAAGCCAAGAGGGCGGTTTTCCGAGCCCTGCCTGGAGCGCTTATTGCCGCCAGGGGCGGTTACAGGATGAGGAGGTGATTCTTTCCCGCGCCCCGCACCGCCTCCGGGGAGACGGCGGCATCGAAGGTGACGAACCGCCCGCCATGCCGGACGGCGAGGGCGAGCAGGTAGACGTCGGTCAGCTGGCGGGGTCCGTGGATGCGTGCGGAATCGGCAATGCGCGCATCGAGCAGGCTGACGTCATCGGGCCAGAACGCGTGCAAGGTGCTTGCGGCAGCCTCCTCGAGGCGTTCCATGACTGCGCGCACCGGCAACGCATTCGGATAGCCCGGATGCGACATGATGCGGATGCACCCGTTCTGGGTGATCGGGCACGACGCCCAGCCGTCCCGTGCATGGCTGGAGAACCATTGCGTCGCGCGTGCGTGCAGCGAGTGATCGGCGTCGAACAGGGCGATCAGCACGTTGACGTCGAGCAGCCCACGCATCAGTAAACGTCGTCTTCGCGCAACTTGTCGATCAGTGCGTTGGTCACGAGGGCACCGCGCTTCGCAAACGGGCGGAAGCCGTAACGGACCTTTGGCGCGCGCGCGGCCGATGCCGCCGGCGGGGCGGTCAGCGCGCTGCGCGCCAACTCGGAAATCACGGCTCCGGTGGTCTTCTTCTCGCGCCGGGCGCGCTCCTTGGCGGCCTGCAGCACGTCGTTGGCGATATCGAGGGTGGTGCGCATGCATCAGATGCTAATGCATCAATCATCCGGCGTCAAACCGAAACCTCCCGCGAAAACTCTGCCTCCGCCGCCTGAGGCATCGCGCGGGTCAGAAGCAAGACCCGGCGTGATATCATCGGCAATATGATTGAACGGCTGGTCGTGGACACGAATGTTCTCGTGGCCGCGGCTTGCAGCGCGGGGGGTGCTTCGTTTGTCGTGCTGCGGGGCATCGTTGAGGGCAGAATCCGGCCGTCGGTGTCGGTGCCGTTGTTCGTCGAGTACGAGAGTGCACTGCTCGATCCGCGGGTCCGGCGGATGCATCGCCTGTCCCGCGCCGACGTGATTGTGCTGCTGGACGTCATCGCGCTGAGGGTGCAAGCCGTGAAACTGCATTTTCGCTGGAGGCCGCAGTTGAGCGATCCCGGCGACGAGATGGTCCTGGAGACCGCTGTGAATGCCATGGCAAAGACGCTGTTGACGTTCAACGAGAGGGATTTCGCGCCCGCGGCCGGCAAGTTCGGCGTCGAGGTGCTCGCGCCGGGGGCGTTCGTGTTGCGGCATCGCGCCCGCCTCGATGCGTAAGGGAGCACTGAGATGAGCCAATATGCGCTAAGACTGCCGAATTCCCTGATGGAGCACGTGAAGAAGCTCTCCAGGCAGGATCGCGTGTCCATGAATCAGTTCATGCTCTCGGCGATTGCCGAGAAGGCCTCCGCGGTGGCGACTGAAGAGTACTTCAAGAGCCGGGCGGCACGCGGCGACCTGGCCAGGGCGAGGGCCGTGCTGCGAAAGATCCAGCGCGCCGGGAATCCGCCGTTGCCGCAGGATGAACTGCCGACGCGCGCTCTGCCGGCGCGACGCAGGACACGACGCTCCGTAGGATTGGGGTCAGAGTAAAACGTGCCGCGAAAAGTTACTCTGCCCCCCGTGCGCGACCCCCGTGCGCGAACTCCGGCGCACCGCGGAATCGGCAGGCACATCGTCCTCGCGCCATCTGCCAGAATTGACTATACTATCTGCCAAGTGGCAACTACTGGAGGGCAGTCATGGCGATTGTCGAGGGTTCGGCTCCCGCAAGCTTCCGCTCTGTCGAGCACCTGCTCGGCGGCCGGCAGGTCCTCGGCGCCAAATCGCACTCGACGTTCGACTGGATCGAGACGATCCGGAGGGGGATTCCGGCCGCCGCGGTCGAATCCCTGCGCAAGGCGATCGGGCTGTCGCAGACCGAGATGGCACAGGCTCTGGGCATTCCGGAACGTACGCTCGCCCGCAGGAAGCGCGAGGGCGTGCTGAGCAGCGACGAGTCGGCCAAGCTGCTGCGACTGGCTCGCGCGGTCGGACGCGCCAATGAGGTGTTCGAAGCTCCCGGAGCCGCTCTCGACTGGCTCAAGTCGCCCAATTCGGCGCTCGCAGGAAAGACGCCCATCAGCCTGTTGGATACCGAGATCGGTGCCGAGAGCGTGCTCGACACGCTGGGCCGGATCGAACACGGCGTGTTCGCGTAGCGGCGGCAATGCTGACGGTCTGGCGGCTCACCACCGCCCGGTTCGCCAGATCCGCGTTTTCCGGCGAGGGCGCGCGGCTCTACGGGGGACGATGGAACCGGAAAGGCGTCCGCCTCGCATACACGGCGGCAAGCCAGTCCCTCGCCATGCTCGAAATGCTGGTCCAGGACGAACCTCCGCGGGCGCGCTACGTGATGATCGAGGCGCGCATTCCGGGCGCAGTAACGATCGACCGCATCGGGATCGAGGACCTTCCCTCGGGCTGGCGGGACCTTGCGCGCCGCGAAAAGCTGCAGGCGATTGGAACGGCATGGGTCAGAAAGCAAAGTGCAGCGGTGCTTGCGGTACCAAGTGCCGTGATTGCCGCCGAAACCAACTACTTGCTCAATCCGCTGCATCCGGAGTTCCGTCGAATCTGGATCGGCAGGCCGCGCAAATTCGAGACCGATCTTCGGCTCATCAGGAGTGCCTGAAATTGGGGTCAGAGTAAAATGTCGCCTGAAAATCGACTCTGACCTCCATGCTCGACCCCGACACCGAGCGCGCCGTACGCGCGTTCCTCGCGAAGGCCGCCCGCCAGTACGACGTGACAGGCGCGATCCTCTTTGGCAGTCGTGCGCGCCACGGCCATCGTCCCGACAGCGACGCCGACGTGGCGGTGCTGCTGCGCGGCCGGCCGGGCGAGTTCGTCCCGACCAAGCTGGCGATGGCCGATCTCGCCTACGACGTGCTACTCGAAACCGGCATTCGCATCCAGCCTTTGCCGATCTGGGAGGAAGAGTGGGCGCATCCGGAGGCGTACTCGAATCCGCGCCTGCTGCGAAACATCGAGCGCGAGGGCGTGCGCCTTCAGTGATCACCGCGCGCGAGCTCATGACGAAGGCCGAGCGCGCCGCCGACTCGGCGAAGCTGTTGCTCGAAGCGGGCGATGCCGACGGGGCGTGCAATCGTGCCTACTACGCCATGTATGACGCTGCACGCGCCGCGTTACTTGCCACCGGCGCCCCGGTGGAAGCCGAGGTCACGCGAACGCACAGCGGTTTGATCTCGGCCTTCAGCCTGCACCTGGTCAAACCTGGCCGCGTGCCACTCGAACTCGGTCGCGCTCTGAACCGGGTTGAAGAAATCCGATTGATCGCCGACTACAAGGGCGATGCAGTCGAACGGGAACAAGCCGTCTGGGCAGTCGATCAGGCATCGGCGTTCGTCAAGGCCATGCTTGTCGAGTTCATGCCGCAAGCCCCGGATCTTGGAAAGAAGTAAGCGAATGTCCCGGAGCTCGGTGGTTGCCTAGCCTGTGGCAAACTCCGTTCCAGACCCCACGCGTAAACCCCGGCCTGCGCCGCAGCGCAGCGCCAACCACCGATGACCGACGAAACCACGACCCTCCCGCCCGACGACGGCCTGCTCGACCTTTTACTTGTCGTCGCCGAGAACGCGCGGCTGCTGATTTTCGGGCCGCTCCTCGCCGGCCTTGCGGCGCTCGGCATCGCGTTCATCATTCCGCCCACCTTCACCGCCACCACCCGCATCCTGCCCCTTCCGAAAAACATCGAGCGCGAAGGGGTGCGTCATACTTGACCCCGAGCAAGTTCAGTTGTCGGAGAGCTGACTGCGAGGTATGGCGATGCTGATCTACCCCGATCTGTGCTGCCTCGATCGACCGTTCGATGATCAGAGCCAGCTTGTGATCAGGCTGCAAACGGAGGCGAAGCTCCACATTCAGCACGAGATCCGTCAAGGCGGCTTTGCGCTGGTCTGGTCAGCCGCCATGGATCTTGAAGATGACGCGAATCCGGACCTCGAGCGCCGCGATGCCATGGCTGCCTGGAAGTCGGTTGCGAGCGTGGATGTTGAAGATGAGGGGCGATACGCGGATTCAGGTGGCCGATCCGGTAGACTTCGTCCGTGCAACCCGGGGCGCAAGCGATGAAAACTGATGCGGAGATCCGTCATGAAGGCGTTCGAGCGCTGATGCATGCGCTCGTCACGGTCGAGGCGGAACGCTTCATCGCGCTGATCAATCGCGAACAGTTCGACCATACCGAATGGCGCAGGGCGCAGTGGCAGGACGAATCCGTGGCGACGCTGGCGGAAAAGGCGCGGTTAAAGCGCGCCGCGGACAAAGCCTGACCCACTATAGAACGCGGCCTGCGCCGCACTGCAGCGCCAACCACCGATGACCGACGAAATCGCACAGCTCCCGCCCGACGACGAAATCAGCCTCCTCGACCTGTTGCTCGTGGTCGCCGAGAACGCGCGGCTGCTGATTTTCGGGCCGCTCCTCGCCGGCCTTGTGGCGCTGGGCATTGCGTTCATCATTCCGCCCACCTTCACCGCCACCACCCGCATCCTGCCGCCGCAACAGCAGCAGGGCGCGGCGGCGATGCTCGCCTCGCAGCTCGGGGCGCTGGGCGGTCTTGCTGGCGCGGCCGGGCTCAACATCAAGAACCCGGCGGACACCTATGTTGCGCTGATCAAGAGTCGCACGGTGGCGGACAAGCTCATCGACCGCTTCGATCTGCTGAATGTGTATGACCAGAAATACCGGCAGGAGGCGCGCAAGGAGCTGGAAAACACAACCAAGGTTTCCGCCGGCAAAGACGGACTCATCACGATCGAAGTGGACGACAAGGACCCCAAGCGTTCCGCCGATATGGCAAATGCCTATGTCCAGGAACTCTCCAAGCTCACCGGCTCGCTTGCGATCACCGAAGCGCAGCAGCGGCGCGTGTTCTTCGAGACTCAGCTCAAGCAGACGCAGGAAAACCTCAAGAAGGCCGAACTCGCGCTCGGCCAGGTCGGGGCGAGCGAGAACCTCATCAAGTCGGCGCCCCAGGCGTTGGTCGAAGGCATGGCGCGGCTGAAGGCGATAGTCACCGCTCAGGAGGTGCGCGTTGCAACCATGCGCGGCTATCTCACCGACGATAGTCCACAGTTCCAGCTCGCGCAGCGCGAACTCGCCTCGCTACGCTCACAGCTCCAGCAAGCCGAACGCAATCAGCCGGCGAGCGGCGCGCCGGCCGCCGAGTACCTCAATCGCTTTCGCGACTTCAAGTATCAGGAAACGCTCTTCGAGCTGATGGCTAAGCAGTACGAGATGGCGCGGCTCGACGAGGCGCGCGAAGGGGCGGTGATCCAGGTGGTTGACCCCGCGGTGGTGCCGGAGCGGAAATCGAAGCCAAAGAGGGCGCTCCTCGCGGTTCTAACAACTCTCGTAGCGGGGTTCGTCTTGTTGCTGTTTGTGTTCATGCGTCAATCGCTCCGCAATGCGGAGAAGGATCCGGAGGCCTCCGGCAAACTGGCACGGATTGCCGCACTCTTCCGGCGCGCAAAGGGATAGAACTGGTGGTGTTCAGGCGAGCCGGCAGGCTCGCGCATCGCGAAACGCCACTTCCCAGGCCGTACGGTCAGGTATTCTTTCCATTGCTATGAAGAAACTCGGCCCAGCTCTAGCGCTCCTTGTCGTTCTGCTCATCGCGGGGATACTCAAGGACACGCTGGCCCCTTCGTTTCATCACCCGCTCGTCGTCATCGACGCGCCGGGTGGCATTCGGCTTAGCATCCTGCAGCGGGGCCAAAAGGGTACCCAGTGCGCTAACGCTGTTACGACTCAGCTCGCCGCCATTCAAGGCAGTTGCCCGACTTGCCCCATCGTGGAAAGCCATTGCGTCTCACGTCTGAGCGACGCGCAACGGCAGTGGTTCGGAGAAGCCCCGCTGAGTACACCGTCCGCCCGCATGCAGAACGGGGTCATCATCTATGAAGCCCGGGATGCTTCGCTCGCGCTGCAGACCTGTCAGGAAAGCGAACGCCAGGCCCGCTCAAATCCACCTTCGTCCAGAGTCACCTGCAATCCTGTCGGCACGGCGCGGCCTTTGCCGGCGGCAGATCAGCAAAAGATAGCCAAGGCGCAATCGGCGCAGCAAGCGTTCTTGCTAGGCATTTCTGCCTTGGCTGTTGCGCTGATGGGACTGCTTGTTATTGGGTCCGTCATGCGCCGTTCATTCGACACCACCGCTGCGCCACCAACCGATCCGTCGCTCGCGCATCTACGCCGTGTGCCAAAGTTTCCGTGGATCCAAAAACTCGTCCTCGCCGGGGCGGACGCTCTCATTCTTCTCACCATCTTCGCGCTGCTCGGCTTTCCGCGCGCAGATGATGCCGCCGCCTGGGTGCGTTACGACCTCAATAATCTGGGCGTCCACGTCGCGCTGACCGCGATCACAATTGGGTGGTTCTGGATCGGGCTCGAGCAATACGCGCGCCGCCGTCCCTTCTGGGACGAACTGAGGGAGATATTTCGCACCTTGAGCATGATGTTCCTGCTAGCCGGGGCGACAGTTTTTTACGCGGGCCTCGACACGGGACGTGGCGTGTATCTGTGGGTCTGGGCTTTTATCTTCGTGCTGCTTCCGCTAGGCCGCGCAACTGCCAAAGGGATTCTGGATGCCCTACACCTCTGGCGGCGGCCCGCGGTCATTATCGGTTTCGGCGAAAACGCTCGCGACGCTCATCTCGCTCTCAAGAGCGAAGAAGGCATGGGCTACGAAATTGTTGCCTTCGTCGCGCCGCAGGCTAACGAGCCTACGAAATCAGGAACAATCACGATCAAGGAGGAAGATCTTCCGGTCATTTCGCCCGAAGCAGGCATCGAGGCGTTGTTGGCGCAATTGGCAAAGCCGCAGGTAATCGTTGCGCTGGAAACGCTGAATACAACGGAAACCCACGCGTTGGTGCAGGGTCTCGCTGCCAGCAATCAAAATGTCCATGTCATTCCGGCCATCCGCGGCTTGCCGCTCTTTGGTACCCAGCTCTCGCATTTCTTCAGCCATGAGGTGCTGTTCCTGACGCTCCGCAGCAACCTTTCGCGCCGAACTTACCAGTGGACCAAGCGGGCATTTGACGTTATCGCGGCGTCAATACTGCTGCTATTACTCTCTCCTGTGATGCTATATGTCGCTTGGCGTATCTGGCGTGAAGACGGTCGGCCAGTCGTCTTTAAACAGCTTCGCGTGGGCAAAGAAGAGGGCGAGTTCCCATTCTTGAAGTTCCGCAGCATGGTGAACAATGCTGATCAGATCTTAATGCGTTGGCGAGAGCAGAATGCCCCCGAATGGCAAGAGTACTACGCCAATAATTTCAAGCTGACCAACGACCCGCGGGTGCTCCCGATCGGGCGATGGATCCGTGCAACAAGTGTCGACGAACTTCCCCAACTACTTAACGTGCTGCGCGGGGAAATGAGCTTGGTGGGACCGCGCCCACTCCTCTCCCGGGAACTTACTGAATATGGCGAGGCAATCCAGCTCTACAAGCTTGCTCGGCCGGGCTTAACCGGGCTGTGGCAAGTCAGCGGGCGCAGTGCTACGACTTTCGCCGACAGAGCCAATTTGGATACTTGGTATGTGCAAAATTGGTCTCTTTGGTACGACATCGCCATCCTGTTTAAGACCGTCGATGTAGTGCTCAACAGGCGTGGAGCTTACTGATCGACAGCCTCGTTTCGAACGACCCTTCCCTCCTGAAGCGAACGGCAAACCGTGCCATTACTGGGCGACAACTCGCGCGCCTCCGCCATCAAGTCTGCAATCAGAAACTCACGCATAAATCACCAAAACAGTAATATGCTTTCTCAAAGATCAGCGTTCCCGACAAGGCGACCACTCAACCTTACTGTCCATTCATCAAGAATATCCCTCAGTGTTTGATCTATCGAGTACATTGGCGCCCAACCGGTGGCGTTACTTAATTTCCGACTATCACCACGGCTGCGGCGTAGCTCGCTTGGTCGAAAACGGCTGGAATCAGTTCGAAGCTCAACTGCAATACCTGCCAACTCACACATACGTTCGATCAAGGAACGAATGCTGCGCTCAATGCCAGAGCACACGTTATAGATCTCACCGTTTATACCGCGATCAAGCAGTTGCTTATATGCCGTCACAATATCGCGAACATCAGTAAAATCTCTTGTCGTATCGATATCTCCGACATGGAGTATTGGTGGTGCCAAACCAAGTCTAATCATCACAATCTGACGACCAAAGTCCGATATTGCAAAGCGCGGACTTTGGCCAGGACCAATGTGATTGAATGGTCTGCCAACCACGATATCGAAGGCCTCAGTCTTGGTCCATTGATAACATAGGGCTTCCGCAGCTATTTTGGCTACTGCGTAAGGGCTTTGCGGTTTCGTCTGATTTGTTTCCGAGACCGGCAACTCGTCTTCATGAATCAATCCATACACTTCACTTGAGCTAACGAAGAGCATGCGCCCGGAAAAGCCAGCCGTTTTCAGGGCCGACAGAAGGTTGAGTGTTCCGCAAAAAGTTGTTTCGAACGTGTTACGCGGGTCTTCAAATGATTCTCGAAGAGTGGTGATTCCGGCCAGATGAATCACTTGGTTCGGGCGCTCTCTAAGTAAGAACTCCTCAAGCGCAGGACGATTGCGTATGTCCAGCGATCTGCCTCTGGCCGTAACCATGCAATTCTGGGACATTAGCGCATTAAGGTGGGACCCAACAAATCCGGTTCCACCAATCAACAGGACGTTTCGCATTTTGCTGCCGCCATTACTGCGCTCCGGATTTGCTGCCTGAAAGCAGGAACACCCCAACGCGAGGCATGAGTCACCAGAAATTCAGGATTGAATTCGGCTCTTTCAAATTGCTCCACCGCACGCGCCAAGGCATGAGCCGTCTGCTCGTGGAAAAAAAGTGCGGTGGCTCCGTATCTTCCCGACTTCGACTGCCAGGGAATCATGGTCTCTGTCACCCCCCCTTTCCCATAGCAAATTACAGGCGTGCCGCTGGCGTTTGCTTCAAGCGGAATCAGCCCATACTCGAGGTAGGGCGTGAAAACGACCGCTTTTGCCAGAGCATACTCTCGGGCCAGGGCTTCATCGTCTACGGGACCAAGGAAGGTGATGTTTGATCCGGCGATCTTTTTTAGATGGGCTTCTTCGCTGCCCGTGCCAATAACGCGCAGGCGAAGACCAAGGCGGTTGAAGGCTTCAATGGCATATTCAACTCGTTTCCATTTCTCAAGTCGGGAAACAATCAGGAAATGGTCACCTCGGCTTTGGGATGGAGCAAACCTTGTCAGGTCGATCGGAGAGAAGATTATTTTCGAATCGCGGTGGTATGTCGCCGCAATTTGCTCCTTGGTAACCTCAGATATGGCAATGAACTGATCGACTCGTTGCGCTGCGGCGTAGTCTTGGCGCCTGAGGTAGGTAAGGAACGGCCTGATAATCCAAGCCTTCAAGCCAGTGCCGAAGTATTCGCTCGTTTGCCAAAGCGCACGGGTTGGAATGTAGCAGTAACAGAGGTGTCTACCATGTGCCACCCGGACATATTTCGCGACCGATGCTGATGAGCTTAGGACTACGTCATAGTGGGACAGATCGAGTATTCCCATCACCTTGGTTGCCAGCGGGAATGACCAGCGAAACGCATCCATCGTTCGGATAAAGCTGTTCATCCAGGTGGTATTGATTGTTCTGCTCTTGAAATAGGGTAGGCATCCGTCAGGATTGTAGGCAAGGGCGTAGACATCCGCTTCTTCAAATTCCTCGCAGATGTACTGGAAGACCCGCTCCGCACCGCCCATTCCGCAGAGGTAATCGTGAACGATGGCAATCCTCATCCGGAGGTTCTAGTGCAATTCGCGGCTGGACCGTGACGCAGCCTACTCATTCGTCGGAAATAGAACTTCCTGATTAGAGATAACACAGAATTAGGGATAAGGAATAAAGGAAACACTTTGATCCAGAATCTGGGAAACATTGAATATCTGCCCACATACAGTCGCAGAAGCTTCAATTGAGTTGAGAAATCGCACCCGTCGGCCTTGATAACCGCGAGGCTTCTGGGCATGCGATCGGAGACAATCGTCATTAGAACCCTTGTATAAACCGTGCTAGAGGCTCCAAATAGAGCCCGGAGCGTGAATTCGAAATTGACATGAGTAATCAACTGCCGGCCATATACACCCAGTCTTGCCGCAAATGAATCATTCCCGCTCCGGTATGCAACCAGTTTTTTGTTGACATAAAACCATTTCACTGGGTCGCTTCGAAGCATCTCTCCAATCATGTACACCAGTATCCACGCATTGCAGAATGGCTCGAGGGGGCGGCTTGACGCAACCGCGTTCCACCCCTTTCGATTGACGATTTGCCCGGAAATAAATCCAAAGTGCAGTCCCAACAGGGAGAAACATTGGTTCCGGTCTTCAAACAGATAATCGCCGACCAATCTGTTGCCGCTGATTGACGGAACTGCCCTTACCCTGTATTTAAGCTCGCGATCGTAGGCGGCGATGTTGACGCTGATTCCAGTGAGTGAATCTCCATGGGTGTCCAGTATCTTGCGCACATAGCTCAACGCGCCTGGTTCCAACTTGTCATCATCGCTCATCAGCCAGCAGAATCTTCCTTTCGCGAGATGTACCGACAGGAGAATATCCCTGTCCACGCCAACCCCTTCTTGACGAAGATAATGGACAAGATTTGGGTAAAGTCCCCTGAATTGCTTAATAACCTCCGATGTATCGTCCGTGGAGGCGCCATCAACAATGATGATTTCAATGTCATCTGCCGCTTGTTCAAGCAGGCTGTTAAGGCACTGCCGCAAGTAAGGCGCGCGATTCCTGGTGGGGATGCAAAAGGATAACAATGGAGCCAAGTTCCCAATAGCCGAATTACCTGGCATCGCGTTTTGCCAACAGTCGGGGTGTAGTGGCGCTTTCCACGGTATTTACGGCGATGAGCATTGCACACACGAAGTAAAAGTAGCCAAGATAAAATTCTAGCCCCGACAACATACCGGTGAGGATCAACAGAATGAGTGAGGCAATCAATCCTTTCTTCAGGGGAAAAAGGCTGACCTGAACATTGCCGGTTGCACTTGGGAAAGAGCGAAGGTCCTTGAGTCCATTTCGGATGATGTAAATCATAAGGCCGCTGAACGAAGCCAGGCCAATCAGGCCGGTATTGGCTAGCAGGTTGACGATGAGGTCATGACTCGTGGTGATTCCCCAACCTATTCCTAGAATCGGATACTCAAGAAAATATCCCCATGACACCGCAATGGAAAGCATTCTTTCCAGGAACGAGCCAGATCCGCCTTTTTCGACCGTTGCGCTAATCAGCACGTCCGTCGTGCCCGGAAAAACGACAATAACCAGTCCGACCGAGAGTAGGACGAGTGAAGCTACAATGGACAGTGCCGAAAGCTTCGCGATGTGGTTCGTCGAACTTAGCAGGGCACAGATCATCATGCCCAGGATCAGGCCTAGGTAGCCGATGGCGGATGTCGTCACCAGCAAGGCGGTGCACATGAGAAGCAGTGCCAAGGCGTCCTTACCCTTGCCCATTAGCGGAGTCTTCATGAGAAAACAGAGGCTGACGACCGGTATCGCTGTGAGTAGATATTTGGAAAAAATAGATGCTTCATGTGTGACTGATGAGACCCGAGGGATGAGATCGTCTCCAACCTGGAGCCCTTGGAGGTAGCCTTGCACGGAATCGAGCTTTACATTGTTGAAGAGGTAATAAGGGTACTCAATCTGGAAGACCGCATTGCACAGGAACTGAAAGATACCCCAGGCGGATACCACCATCGCAGAGACAATGTATATTCTCAATGCACTGACAATGGCTTCCAAGCGCCTCAGTGTGGAAGCCAGCGAGATCGCAAAAAGGGTTCCCATGACCACCGGGAGCGGAAGCTTCATGTTGCTATCAGTGAGCTTCAGTGGCTCAGCGTAGAGATTATTCAATTGGTTTGAACTGACCTCAAGGCTTCCGTCAATGATGTACGGCATGACCATTGATGCTGCAGCAATACCCGCAAAAAGCAAAAACAAGATTATTGACTTGTCGCCCTTTGGGCTGATCCTAAGTCGGCCGCTCCACAGCGTCACCAGCATGCGGTGAAGGATGAACATCGAACCAAACAATTGAAATGGTGAAAGCGGCACGTCCGAGGACGAGTTCAGGACAGAAGAAGCTGTAAACGGGATGAAAAAAATCGCCAAGTGAGCGAGGCGGTTAGGGAATGCCAAATAAGTCAGCAGTCCTAACGGTATGAGCACGAATCCCAGCCAGGTTAATTCCATGTTCGGACGCTACGTCAGCGAAATCGATTGAGCAGGGCGGAATCAGGAAATCGCCGGTTCAGTGCCAGGGCGAGTTCCACACAAGCCTTGTTTCGTCCCAAGAGGCCACAGCAATATAGTGTTGCCGGCGAATATCCGAACTCCGTCAGCTGACGACACAAGGTTTCCCAGCGATCTACACTGATTGCTGCTCTCAATTTAACCAGCCGATACCAGCGGTGTTCCCTGGTGGTCACCTTGAGAAAAAGCCTGCGCAATTCCGGATCGCGGGCCAAACAACGGTCGGCCAGCTTCAGGTATCCGTTGAAATCCATCATATATCGGCGTTCGATCCCTCCGCTCGAGAAGGTGTCGTTGTCGCCGCGGTTCAGGACGAGATGGGAAGGAAGATACTGGAGCGTACAACCCTGGTTAACCATGGTCAAAAGAGTATGAACATGTGCGTATCCGCTTCTTTCGAATTCCTCATTGAAGGGCACCTGCACCCAGCGATCTCGCCGGAAGATGATATTGCTCATGTAGCAGAAAAGTGCATTATTCGATGTGGCGAGGGAAAGGTATTCGACAACGTCCCCACGCTGCTTGAAATCGAACCGATTTCTCTTCCGGCGCCCAGCAAGATACGCCGACCTTCGAAGGGGGGTCATTAACCGGTCGCACAAAATGACGTTGCAGACGTAAATGTCATCGTTTGAGTCCAGTGCCGACATGACATGTGCGACCGCATCAGGGGCAATCAGGTCGTCGCTGGACATGAGCCAACAGTATTCTCCCGAGGCCATATCCACCGAAGCCGCCATGTCGCTATCCACGCCCTGATTCTCTTGATGGCGGACGTAGATCACATTGGCATGCTTTTTCATCCAGCCGCCAACAATCTCCGCCGTATTGTCGGTGGAGGCACCATCGACTATGACAATTTCAACTCCCTCTGCGCGCTGGCTCAAAATGCTTTGCAGGGTGTCATCTATGCAGTCCGCTCGATTGTAGGCAGGAATGCAAAAGCTCAGGCGAGGCCGAGAGGGTGCGTGCCCTCCAACGCGCGCTCCATGATTCCGGGTATCCCCAAAAGTCATGGATGCGCCTTTCCAGAAAGGGCTGCCGCCTTTGCACTCACGTCCTCATAGATGGATGCATGCTGCAACGCTATCGATTGCCAGTCGTTGTCCAGGTCGGTGGGGGGCGCTCTTCGCCTGCCAATAAACTCTGTCAAAGCCTGTTTCATTGCGGCCACATCGTCCGGCCGGGAGTAAAAGACATTTTCAGCCTCAATGAACCCGCGCCTTTCCAGAGAGGTTGTTATCGTGAACGTGCCCTGGTTTCGTGAAGCGAGGAAAGACCCATTCCGCATTCCAACCCCATTCCTGAACGGGAACACCGCGGCATCGGCAGCGCTCAGAAGTTCGGCTACCTGCCGCGATTCCAGAAATCCGGTGATCATGACCCGACCTTTCCACTTGCTCTTCTCCATTTCGTCAACGAGCTTGCGGTGGTAATCATCCCGGTCCGGTTCAAGTGCCGTCATCAGCACCAAGGTATCGCGTTCAGGGTCGGCAATCTTGAACAGCAGTTCCAATCCCTTGCTTGCATACGCAAAACCAAAATTAACCACTAGCCTGCGTGCCGGACCGGCATACTTCTCGCGGATGACATTTCGCTCGTCCGCGGTGAGATCAACAGCGGGAATGTTCGATCCGATGGGAATGAAGTGTGTCCGCTTGCGACAGACAAGGCGGGCGTAACGGTCTCGCATGCGGTCAAGGAATTCGGGCTCAACACCGATCAACGTATCGCTCGGCAATGCATTGGGGAAAAAGCGAAATCGGGTAGGTGGCTCGTGCCACGTCTGCACTACCTTGAAGCCAGTACACTTAAGTAGCATCGGGAGGAAGTATGGAAACCAGCTCTTGCCATAACCCAAAGTCGGGTATTGCACATGCACAACATCCGGCCTCCATCTGCATATCGCTCCAATAATTCGGGGTGCATCCGATATTCGCCATGCCTTGACAATGGCAATTACTTCAACATTGGAACCTTCGATGTTTCCCCCTCCGGTACTGGTGAGCACGCCGACAGTCAAGCCTTGCAATCTTGCAACTTCGCGGGCGAGCCGGGCGGAATAGTCTCCCACGCCGCACAACATCGGAGGCAGTGAACCAGTAATGAATAGAACTCGCATTAGTGCATCCCGACACTGCCATAATGACATATTAGCAGGCACATGAATTCAAGTGTCGCTGTAGAAGGCATGTTGATCTTTGACGTGGACTGGAAGTGGCTGGTCGATTCTCAGAACGTCTGCACATGCAACCCAAAGTGGCCACGCATGTCTTTCCCGAGTGCTTATTGCCTGGCCTCGCCGTGCTAATGGGGCAATGTGCGAATGCGACGAAGCGTGCGGATTATCGGCACGACGCATTCAATCCTTCGGAGTAGGCCGATGAGAAACAGGCCTGCCGAGGCGTACCCGAAACGCCGCAGCTTATTCGAAATGCATCGCCACTTTTCGCTGTCATCAACTCGTATGGCCACCCTTACCCACATAATCCAGGCATGTTCCCATCGCATGACGCCAAAAGCGGCTTGGCGAATCGGAGGGGGGTAATTCTGGTGCGAGAGGATGCGCAAATAGCCGTCTAGGTCAATAAGATATCTACGCACGATTCCCTTGTCTCCGGATTCGAGGAAACTGTCGTTGCCCCCACGACACCATACCAGCGGGTCGCGTATGTACCTGAGCGTGCCTTCGCCCTTGAGCATTTGCAGTATCGTGTTCACGTGCATGTAATTGGTGCCCGCAAAATTGAAGTCGATGCCAACTCTATTCCACCTGTCCCGGGAAACTGTGATTGAGCTGATGTAGCTGAAAATGGCACCGAGCGAACGGGCTTGGGAAAAGTATCGGGTCACTTGCTCCATATCTTTGAAGTCAACCTGGAGGTCCCTCACACCGGCCTCGAGCCATGATTTGACGGTCACAGGAAGAAGTTCAACATCACACTCAATTCGATTGAACAGATACACATCGCAGCCGGATCTGATTTCTTCAAGAATCCGGCTAACAGCGCCGGGCATTGGCACATCATCGGCGGACATCAGCCAGCAATAGCGTCCCCTGGCCATTGAAACCAACGTTGCCAGGTCGCGGTCAATCCCGCCCGCCTCCGGCTGCCTGTAGTAGCGAATGAAGGTATGCCGAGTTGCCCGGGCTTCAACGACGGCTTGTGTCTCATCGGTCGAGCCCCCATCCAGTATCACTACCTCAAGCCGTTCATCCTGCTGCTTAATGATGCTATCAAGCGTTTGGCGAATGTATGCGCCGAAATTGCGAGTCGGGATGCAGATCGATAGTTCAATGCTACCCACGTGTCCAATCCGTTAGGCGCTTCGCAACCGGGTGGAAGTTGCGATACAGAATACGTCCGATCGAGTGCTTATAGGTCCATCTTGACAGGTGTCCCTGAAGATCCCCTGTGTCAAAACACAGGTCGAATAACTCATCGAGCTTCGTCTTTGCAAACTTGTCCGTATTCGGAAGTCGGTCATACAGAGAGACATAGACGAGCAACGGCCATTCATATCTAAGTACGCGCTTGATTTCCCTCTGCTCCAGCGACTCATCTCCAAAAAAAACACGCCCGATCATTAAGTATCCGTTAACTGATACTCCAATTCTATGTACGAGTCCTTGGTCCATAAATGAATCATTGTCTCCCCGTTTGAGAAGAAGCGACTGATCAATAACTTTTAGTCTCAATCCATGAGGCAGTATGCCAAAACACTTCGCTGCATGTGTCCAAAGAGTCCCTATGAAGGTAGGATCCAATTTTGATCTTTCCCACTTCTCGCGCAAGACGATTATGGAACCCAGAAAACTAAAGATAGCAGTGGTTGTCATAGCGCGTCGAAAGTAATCGTGTCGATCTTCATCAGCGCTTAGATCAAACTCACACTGTCCCTTCACGTTGATAATATGATGGCGACTTATGGGATGCATCTCCCTGTTGCATAATGTCAACCCGCCAAGATAAAGATCGAAACTATTCGCAAGCTCAGAGAAGACTTTTTCAATGGCTCCGGGAAGTAGGGTGTCATCACTGCCGAATAACCAGATGTATTCACCAGAAGCAAGTTCAGCCACTTTTAGATAATTTAAGTCGGCCCCGACATTCGTCGGATGACGGTAGTAAACGAGATTCTCTATCCTGCCGCGGAAGGACTCGACCACTTCTAAGGTGCAGTCGCTGGAGGCATTATCAGATATCACAATTTCAACACTGTCGTTTGCTTGCGCAACGATGCTTTCCAGCGTTTCTTTAAGCAACTTGCCTCGGTTGTATGTGGGTATGCAAACAGAAAGCGTGGGACTCAAGTAAATGTCTCCGAGTGGCGTTTTTGGATGTGCTTTACACGCAACGGGAGTATCCAGCTGACCGTTAGAACCCACGACAGGCAAAGTGCGATTGCGGTTCCGTGGATGCCAAATCGTGGAACCAATGCGAACTGCAGCATTGCTCCGACGATTGCTTGGCCTACCGCGCCCATCATCAGAACGTTCATGTCGTTCACGCTTTGCAAAACAATGGCAAAAAAATCTGTCCACAATCTAATAAGGTAGAGAATCCCCATAAGCATTAGGAATCTCGCATCAATACTGATAAGCCCCTGAGACGAAAAAAGCCAACCAATTTGCGATTTCCAAAATACCAAGGAAAAAGTGAATGCCACGATTCCGAATCCTCCCCAGATTAGGAATTTATTCTTGAAATCTTGCATTACCGACCAGTTGCCCGTTGCCAGGGCCTCTGCACATACCGGCCAAAACGCTTGAAGGAGAGCGCTGTAAAGAAATCCGGCAACGGTAAAGAGTTTCAGTCCAATGCTATAGACCACGATCTGGTCAGGAGGGGCAAATTGTGAAAGAATTAATACGTCGATCTGGAAAACGCAAGCGGCAATAACGTTGAAGGCGCAGAATCTGGAGCCCCGGGTCAGTATTTGGATTGTGGTTTTCCGATAGTCAGTGAATGTTTTAGGTGAATTCCAGAGGCGAGTTGCTAGTGCGATCGCGGGCAGTATCGCGAGCGGTAGATTGGTAGAAATGAGGCATAAGAGAAATTTGTTTTCTATATCTATGCGACTGATCGTGTATATGCAGATGAATGCCACTATGGAAGCTACTGTCGTTGCAACGTTGGCCAGATATCCCTTGTGCTCGGCATACCAAATACGATAAACAATGGATCCCCAAGCCGAGAGCATGACAATGCTCGCGGTGCTAATGAAGGCCGCGTACTTCTCGTTTGGTGTCAGGAATTTGAATTGTCGTAGCAGGCTTTCAGCCATGCCTTGACCTACGAGTGCGAAAATCACAATTACGCTCAGGATTACGACAAAAGTCGTGACTGCGGTTGATGTAATGTAGTCTGTATAGTTCCGACCTGCAGTTCTCGATTCGGAGATGAAATTCTGCAAGCTTTGGCCAGTGCCGAAGTCGGCGAGCGTAAACCACCCGACTAGCGCCATTGCAATAGCGTAAGCTGCGTAATGCTCAACGCCGAGCGTATCAAGAAGAATCCTGACGGTAAGCAGTGACAGCACCGTGGTTACTACACGACTTCCCCAGGAACTTGCTGCTACAACTAGATAGTTTGGAAGTTGCAACTGTGTGAACGTGGTGAGGATCCACTTAATCATCAAGCGATGCATCCCCGACCTGAATCCAGGTGATCATGCGTTGAACACCTGCGGTGGAACTCACTTCTGGAGACCAGTTGAGAGAGTTTCGCGCCTTGCTTATATCGGCTACAAATACGCGTTGATCACTCTCGCGAGGAGGCAGGCGCGTGTAAGTCAGCGATACGCCCACCATATCTTCAAGTAACTTGAGCAACTCCAGCAGGGACAGGCTGTTGCTGATGCCACCGCCTATGTTGAATGCCTGGCCTGAGGCGGGTTTGCCATGTTTGATTGCAGAGAAATAAAGTCGAGTCATGTCATCAGCATGAAGAACATCCCGCACCTGCTTGCCGTTGCCGGAGATGGTGAAGGGCGCGGGCAATCGGCCGGTTCGCGCTTCAATTGCCTTCTGGCAGAACCAGCCTAGCCAGCCCTGGTCATAGGTGGCAAATTGCCGACCGCCATACATCGATGAGTGACGAAACACGACCGTGTTGAGGCCGAAAATGCGGGCGTAGTCGAGCATGTACTGGTCGGCGGCACCTTTGGAGCACCCGTAGGGAGAATGGAAAGCCAAGGGGGTGCTTTCATCGAAACCTTCTGGGAATTCCACACATTCGTATCGGGTCGCGGTTTCGCGATAAGTGAATTGCTCCAGATCGCCATAGACCTTGTTTGTCGAGGAATAAACCACCACCGCCTCGGGCGCATGAAGGCGCGCGGCTTCAAGTAGGTTCTGACTTCCAATGGCATTCACCTCGAAATCTAGGCGGGGATTGGCGATGGACGTGGTCATGGCTACCTGGCCCGCGAGGTGAAATATCGCATCGGGGCGAAAATCATTGACCATGCGCACCACATCATTGGAGCTGCGAATGTCCCCATGGACGTGGGTAAACCGGCCATGTGAGCGCAACCAATGCAAGTTCTCGATTGAGCCCTGGCGAGATAGATTGTCGAAAAGAAGCAGTTCGAACTTCCTTTTTAAGGCCTCACGGGCGAGGTTGCTTCCAAGAAAGCCGCAGCCTCCTGTGATGAGGAGCTTCATTGGTTTCGTTCCGATTGAATTACGTTCAAAAGGCCCTCCTCCAGCGACATCTTGCATGACCAGCCCAATTGCCTGAGCGGCTCGAGCTTTGGTCTAGACTCCATGTATTCATGGTCACGATAAGGTACGGCATCAAAATCTAGAATGGATGTCGACGCGGTCATTCTGGAGACCAGCTCGGCGAATGACCGTACTGTTATGGGTGTGCCACTACCTACGTCAAATTCGGAATATCCAGCGGGAATGTTTTCCGTTACAGCGGCCTCCGTCAGACAGGTAATCGCCGATATCACATCATCAATGTGGATGAAATCCCTGACTTGCTTACCACTTGTCAGGGGAATACGTGGTGCATTGATGATGCATTGCTTGATGAGCCAGGTTACGAATTTGCTCTGGTCATCGCCGGGTCCATAGAACTGCTCAGGTCTGGCATTCACAAAGCGGAATGAGGTTGACCCGATTCGGCAGAAAGTTCGGCCCCAATTGGAAAACTGCGTCTTTGATAGGGCGTATGGACTCACGTCCCCGCTAAGGGAAGTACCGATGTTTATGAATGTGCCCGTTCCACTTTGCATGGCGCCTTGCAGGATGCGAAGGGGATATGTGACGTTTGCATCGCAAATGTGGGCCCAGTTCTCTCCATTACGGCCATATGAGACAGCTGTATGGATGACAGCATCGAATTGCCTGTCTGGGACGGCAAAGCCGCCTTCTCCGGAAACCTTCAGCACATTAATCGATCCGAGAAAGGCTTCCAGCCGCCTGAGGTTGGAGCCGGGACGGGTAAGTGCAGTGACATGGACACCTTTGGACAACAATGCCTTGACCAGTGAACGGCCAAGAAATCCAGTCGCCCCTGTAAGCAGAATCCTCAAGATCAACTCTAGACGCTGACAATTTGAAATCGGGGGAGCGGAAACACCAGTTTTTGTCCTTTCATCTTGGGGAGTGACTCGAAGAAGGCTCTGAAGTGCCAGGGGAGCACGAGAAGATAATCGGGGTTGGAAGCCAAGACTTGGTCTTCGGGAACCAAGGGAACGAGGCTGCCCGGAGTGAAGGACCCAAACTTGTCTGGGTTCACTTCCCCGATTTCTGTTAGCAGGTCCGATGTGATTCCGTAGTACTGCAGCAGAACATTTCCTTTTGTGGAGGCCCCGAGACCGGATACTCGCTTACCCTGTCGCTTCGAATCCTCGAGAAACTGCATCAGTGCATTCCGGGCGTCCTCAACCCGGGCCTTGAAATCATCGAATGCCTTGTTGCTGCCCAGGCCCAACGCTGCCTCGTCTGCAAGAATCTTGTGCAGCCACTCAAGCTTTGGTTCATGGACTGAACTGCTCTTCGCCGCAGTAATGGAAAAGCTCCCGCCATTTACATCGTTGAATTCAACGTCGAGAACCTTCAAGCCAGTATGCTCCGCGATCCATTTGATCTGCTTCAGCGCGTAGAACTCAAGGTGCTCGTGGCAGATGGTGTCGAAGGAGTTTGTCTTTAGCATTGAAGGCAGATAACTTTGCTCGAAGTTCCAAATCCCGTCGTCTGCGAGTGCACCCTCAATTTCTGTGGCGAAGGCAATGGGATCTTCGAGGTCGTAAAACATGGAATACGAGCTGATTACCTTTGCCTTCTTCCCTGAAAGGGCTCTTGAAACAGCGTCAGCCGAGAAAAACTCTGGAATCAGACGAATCTCAGGAGGGTAATAAGAGGAAAACTTGATTCCTGTTGGGTCGATACCCACCAACTGATAAAGACCTCGCGGATAGGCTCGCAAAGTGGTTGCGTCATTGCTACCGATATCGATGACAAGGTCACCATGCTCAAGAACGCCTAGTCCCAGAATCTTCTCGACCTTGGACTGCAAATGCCGAACCATGCTGGCATTCAACCCCGAGCGGTATCCGTAGTTCATGCCGTACATTTCGCTAAGGTCGTAGCTTTGCTTCAGCTGAACCAGACCACAGCCACCGTCAGTATCGCACTTGACTAAATCAACGGGGCCGCTTGTGATGTGCTCGGTGCGGGATCGCGGAAATACCCCGGTCAGTGCTTGCTCGCCCAGCGACATGACATTTACTAGGTGGTCGCCGGCGCAGATGCGGCATTTCGAAATGTTCTTGAACATTAGGCGTTTCCTTGTCGTGCTGTCCTAGATCAGAAAGTAATGCCGAAGAAGGTTTCTATTTGTCCGGCGACGTATTCGAGCATCTCTCCCGTCAAACCGGGATACACGCCGATCCAGAATGTGTTATTCATGACGACGTCGGTATTAGTTAGTGCTCCACTGACGCGGAAGTTTCGTCCGGCCATGTATGGCTGGCGCGTTAGGTTGCCGGCGAAAAGCAGGCGCGTGCCAACCCTGTTTTGATCCAGATAATTGAGCAGATCGACACGGGCGACGGGTCCGCTTTCTCGCAAGGTGATGGGGAAGCCGAACCAGGAAGGAGACGACTCTCTTGTGGCCTCGGGCAGGATGAGAAATTCTTCGCAGGACTCGAGACGGTTCTTGAGCCAGGTGAAGTTGTTGTTGCGCGCCTGAATGAAGTGGTCCAGGCGGTCCAACTGCGCGAGCGCGCATGCCGCTTGCATGTCGCTGATCTTGAGGTTGTAGCCCAAGTGGCTGTACGTGTATTTGTGGTCGTAGCCCTTTGGCAATTCCCCAAGCTGCCAGCCAAAGCGCTTTCCGCATGTGTTGTCCTTGCCAGGTGCACAGTAGCAGTCGCGCCCCCAGTCCCGGAAAGATTCGGCGATTTGCCTGAGTTCGTAATTGTTGGTGAAAACCGCGCCGCCCTCGCCCATGGTGATGTGGTGCGCTGGGTAGAAGCTGAGGGTGCCAATGTCGCCGAAGGTGCCGACAAGCTTACCGTCGTATGTCGAGCCTAACGCATCGCAGCAATCTTCGATAAGCCAGAGGCTGTGCTTCTTGGCAATACGCGTGACTTCGGCTAGGTTGTAGGGATTGCCCAAGGTGTGAGCCAGCATGACGGCTTTGGTCTTAGGACTGATGGCTGCTTCGAGCTTTGTGACGTCGATGTTGTAGGTGGGGATGTCAACGTCAACAAATACCGGTACCGCGCCAAACTGCAGGATGGGGTTGACGGTGGTGGGGAAGCCAGCAGCGACCCCAATGACTTCGTCACCTGGTTTGATGGCGCGATCGCCCAGCTTGGGGCTGGTGAGCGTAGAAAAGGCAATCAGATTGGCGGATGAACCCGAGTTAACGGTGATGACGTGTCTTACGCCAAGATACTTCGCCAAACGTTGTTCGAAGGCATCGTTGAATCGACCGGCGGTGAGCCAACCATCGAGCGAGGCTTCGACCATGTTCTTGAGCTCGGCGGCGCCTATGACTTTGCCGGAGGGGGGAATGGCAGAGGCGCCTGGGCTGAAGGGCTTTGGCGCAAACGCGAGTTCAGCGTATTCATCGACGAGTACGGCGATTTGCTGACGGAGCTGTTCCATTTTTTCCATGATCGTTCAGGGTCGCGCAGCTTCGTACTCGGAAATTTGACTGAGAGTGAAGGCTTTCATGTCGGCTCTATTAAGGAAGGCCTTATGCCAGGCCACGATACTCGCCACCGTATCTGGAAGTTTCCATCGAGGGTTCCAGCCGAGTTTTGTTCTCGCTTTGGAGCAGTCCAGTTTGAGGTAGTGGGCCTCATGAGGCTGGGGGTCCTGATCCAGTTGCCATGAGGCGCCTCCACCCCAGACCTGAGTCAAGCGTTCTACGATCCATCGTACCGGTCTGGCGTCTTCATCGGCGGGGCCGAAGTTCCAGGCTTCAGCGAAGGTGGCGCCTTCTGTGGAGAGCTTTTCGGCGACGGTGAGGTATCCGCTGAGAGGTTCGAGCACATGCTGCCATGGGCGGATTGCGTGGGGACTGCGGATACTTGCGGGCTGATCGGCCTCGATCGCGCGCAGGATGTCGGGGATAAGGCGATCTTGCGCCCAGTCGCCGCCGCCGATGACGTTGCCGGCGCGGCCGCTGGCGAGGGCGACGCGGTGTTCGCTGTATGTGGCTGGGTTGAAGTAGGAGTTGCGATAGGCGGCGGTGACGAGCTCAGCGCAGCCCTTACTGTTGCTGTAGGGGTCGTAGCCACCCATCGGCTCGTTTTCCCGGTAGCCCCAAGGCCATTCCTTGTTTTCATAGCATTTGTCGCTGGTGACATTGACAACGGCGCGGACGGTGTCGGTCTGACGCACGGCTTCGAACAGATGTACTGTGCCCATGACGTTGGTGGCGTAGGTTTCCGCAGGCGCTTGGTAGGAATAACGCACCAGTGGCTGGGCGGCCATGTGAATGACAATATCCGGTTGCGCTTCGCGCATCCTCTTGGCCAAAGTTTCGGCATCCCGGATGTCGGCGATGATTGAACACATGCCTTCACCAACGTTAGCGACTTCAAAAAGGCTGGGGTTGGTCGGTGGCTCAAGGGCGTAGCCGGTGAGGTCCGCACCGAGTTTCTGAAGCCAGAGGGAGAGCCAACCGCCCTTGAAGCCCGTGTGGCCGGTCACAAAGACGCGTTTGCCGCGCCAGAAGGCGAGGCTCATGCCCAGACCTTCCATGGCGCTTTGTCGGTGGCCCACAGTTCTTCGAGCAGATTCTTGTCGCGTAGAGTATCCATGGGTTGCCAAAAACCTTCGTGTGGGAAGGCTTTGAGCTGACCGGATTCGGCAAGCGTTTCCAGAGGTTCGCGTTCCCAAATACTCTGGTCGCCAGCGATGAGGTTGATAACCTTGGGCGAGAGCACAAAAAATCCGCCGTTGATCATGCCACCATCCCCCATGGGCTTTTCCTTGAAAGAGGCGACGCGCTGATCCGAATGGATATCGAGCGCCCCGAAGCGACCCGGAGGATAGGTCGCGGTGAGCGTGGCTCGCAGGCCATGTGCATGGTGAAACTCGATGAGCTTGGTGATATCGACGTCGCTGACGCCATCGCCGTAGGTGAAGCAGAACGCATCCTCGCCTTTCAGATAAGACGCAACGCGCTTCAGGCGCCCACCCGTCATCGTGTTCTGACCGGTATCTACGAGGGTGATGCGCCAAGGTTCGGCGTAGCGCTCGTGCACTTCCATTTTGTTGTTGTGCATGTCGAAGGTAACGTCGGACATATGGAGGAAGTAGTTGGCGAAGTATTCCTTGATGACGTAGCCCTTGTAGCCGCAGCAGATGATGAAATCGTTGATCCCATGGTGGGAGTAGATTTTCATGATGTGCCAGAGAAGCGGCTTGCCGCCGATTTCGACCATAGGCTTGGGACGGGACACGGTCTCTTCACTGATTCGGGTGCCGAGACCGCCGGCGAGGAGGACGGCTTTCATATTCGATATTTCATGCTGCGAAAAGTGGCGGCTGGGTGGAAGGCACTCACTCGTGAAAATCCATCGCCTTGTAGCCGTGGGTCTTGATTAATTCATCCCGCTCGGCTGCCTTGAGATCTTCGCGAACCATCTCGGCCACCAGTTCGTCGAGAGTAGTTTTCGCCGTCCAGCCGAGCTTTTCCTTAGCCTTTGTCGAGTCGCCTAGCAATGTGTCGACTTCGGTGGGGCGAAAGTATCTTGGATCGACCCTTACTATCGTTCGAGTCGATCCACCTGCACTGTGTAGACCTATTTGACCAACGCCTTCGCCTTCCCAACGGATTTGCATACCGAGTTCCTTGGCAGCCGCATTAACGAAGTCACGTACGCTGTATTGCACGCCGGTCGCAATGACAAAGTCCTCGGGTTTGTCCTGTTGCAGCATAAGCCACTGCACTTCAACGTAGTCCTTCGCGTGGCCCCAGTCGCGTTTGGCATCCAGGTTGCCGAGGTACAAGCACTCCTGAAGCCCAAGCTTGATTCGGGCCAATGCGCGCGTGATCTTGCGGGTTACGAAGGTCTCGCCCCGGACCGGGCTTTCGTGATTGAAGAGAATGCCGTTGCAGGCGTAGATTCCGTATGCCTCGCGGTAATTGACGGTAATCCAATAAGCGTACAGCTTGGCCACCGCGTAGGGACTGCGCGGGTAAAACGGGGTGGTTTCCTTCTGCGGAATTTCCTGGACGAGACCGTAGAGTTCACTGGTGCTGGCTTGGTAGAAGCGGGTTTTCTTGTCGAGACCCAGCAGGCGAATGGCTTCGAGAATGCGCAAGGCGCCTAGGGCATCGGAGTTCGCGGTGTATTCGGGCTCCTGAAAACTCACCGCCACATGGGACTGGGCAGCAAGGTTGTAGATTTCATCCGGTTGGGTTTCCCGGATGATGCGAATGAGGGAAGATGAGTCGGTGAGATCGCTGTAATGCAAGAAAAAACGCACCCCCTTTTCGTGAAAATCCCGATAAAGATGATCGATTCGTGCGGTGTTGAACATGGACGTACGGCGCCGAATGCCGTGCACGATGTACCCCTTGGAAAGAAGCAATTCGGCGAGGTAGGCACCATCCTGTCCCGTTATCCCGGTAACGAGGGCAATTTTTCGCATTGCAGTAGTTCCTTGAATGTGCGGTCTTGGTTGGCTTAACGCATTCGTCGTTGGCGAGAGCAACTCCTAGGAATTGAGCCCCCGAGCGCGAAACCGGCAAGCGACAAGGGTCGCAACCGCGAGCTTGAGCAAGCGCAACAGCCGCCAAGCTGGTCGTTAATGTGGTTCATCGGTCGCTGTCATTTCTGCTTTTAGGGCTTGGATCTCGGACTGCAGTGCCTCGTACTCCGCCTCCTTGCGGGTGAGATAGGCGCGGGTCATGCGCACCTTCGCTCCGATACCCTTGGGCGTGAGGAGGTACATGTACTGGAACTTGTTCTCGGCGCGCCGGAAGTTGCCGGCTTTGATCAGGCCCTTTTCAAGCAGGGCCTTGATCAGGAAATTGGTCTTGCCCAGGCTGACGCCAAGCCGCTCGGCCAACTGGCGCTGGCTGATGTCAGGCTCCGCAGCGACGATCTTCAGGATGCGGAGGTGGGCTTCTTCGTGCGAGGACACGTGGATTGGGGAAGGCTGTTCAAGCGATGAACGGCGCATGTTAGCGATTGCCGTTCCGGAGCGCAAGAATTGAATTTCTATGCCAGCTCCCGCAGGCAATCGGCGAGCGGAAGCGCCTCGATTTTCTTACTCAGTGGAAAGCGGGCCTTTCCCGGATGGACCTCGAGCAATCGGTCGAGACGCAGGCCGGTGTCGCGCACGTACACCTTGGGCGTTTTGACCTCGCGCTTGCCGAGATTCTCGTACGAGGGCTGAAGCACGCAGGCCGAGCTGCGGAAAGCTAGCGGCGCCGCCGGGGCTTCGCAGGCTGCAGCGGTGGCGCTGTGGCGTCACCGATGAGTTCCGGATTGTGGTGCTTGATCCAGTCCGTCAGGCTGGCGAGCAGCTTGGCGACGGCCGCAATCACTGCTTTCACTTCGTCTTCCGAAGGGTCGAAATCCGCCTCGTACAAGCCGCTGGAACGCTTCTTACGGTACTCGTCCAGCGCGCGGAGCTCCAACGGGTCGATGCCGATTGATTTGGGCAGCAACTGAATGGCCAGTTGCTGGTGACCGGAATCGGAGGTCGCGCGGTAGCCGTTCGCGCGCAGCGCCACCAGAGCGATCTGCAGCAGCGCCTCGAAGGCAATGTCGAAGCGGCTGTCGAGGCTGATGCTGTCTTTCCTGCTGTCGGCGAGCTTGCGCCGGATCTTGGTGAGGTAGCGCGCGATCTCGGCGCGGTCGCTGGCCGCTCTTTCCAGCCCGCGCCCCACCATGTTATCGAGCGTCATCGAGATCTCCCACGAGGACGATCTTCGGACCGTGCAGGACCGAGATCAGAAAACGGTCGCGCCGGGCAAGCCGGCGGCGGTATTCCCTCTCCGAAAACAGCCGCGGGCTGATCTCCCTGCCGATCCGGGCTTCGGCCGGCTGCAGCAGGCGCACCAGTTCGCCGAAGGGCAGCACGCCAACCACTAGCAGATCGAGATCGCTGCGTGCGCGGTTGGCGCCCCGCGCGATCGAGCCGTAGATAAACGCCAGCCGTATGTTCTCCGCGGCCGGCTTCAGGGCCTGCCGGACCAGGTCTTCGATGCCGCTCGTCTTCTCGACGATGGCGCGCAGCTCGGCATGGATCGGCGAATCGCCATCGGCGCGGTAGGTCACCAGGCCGTTTCGCTCGCTGCGCCGCACGAGACCCGCTGCAGCGAGCTGGCGCAGCTCGTATTGCACCGCCCCCGAGCTGATGCCGGTGAGGCGCGCGAGCTCGCGCAGCCGGAACTCGCGCTGGGGGTCGAGGTAGAGCCTCGCCAGCACGGCCCGGCGCGTCTTGCCGAACAGGATCGCTGCCGCGCGTTCCATGGTGCACTAAATTATAGTTCAACTGCACTTTCTTTTGAAGCGCCCAGCCGGCCGCCGCGGAATCGGGGCCCGGCCCCGCTTTTTTTCCGGACGGCGAGCGCCTCGTCGCCGGGGTGTCTTTCACCGCCTTCATGTGCCTCGGCGCGACAAAGCCGGCGGCGCCGATCGGGGCGACCCGGCGTGGAGCGCCGTCGCGGTCCGGTTGCGCTTTAATGGGATCGATTTGGGTCATCCTGTTTCGAGCACGCTACCGCCCTTGGATTACGCGTCGCATTTCCAAAAGACGCCACCCGCTATTTTCAGATGCGCCCGTGCGGCGCACCCGGCAAAGGTCCTACGCCGCCCGCCGCAGCGCTTCTACCGGAAACGTTGCCGCGCATGGTTTGCCGAGCAGTTCCAGCAACACGATCGCCCGGGCTTCGCCGTCTGGAAGTTGGTATATCCCCTCGAGCCCCGCGAACGGGCCGTCGGTCACGACCACGCGCTGCCCGGTGTCGAACAGGCGCACGGGCGCCCTGTCGCAGGACAGGAACGCGTTCATCCATTCAGAGGGCACTTTGGCGGGCACCCCGCCGAATCGGACCACCTGGCTCACCCCGCGCGTGCTGCGCAGGACGTTCCACCTGGCGTCCGCGCCGCCGAGCTCGATGAAGAGGTAGCGCGCAAAGAGCGGCTCGTCGATCCACTGTCGGATTCGACGGCGGATTTTCTCGACCCGGAGCAATGGCAGGACGCAGCGAAAACCCTGCCGCTCCAGGTGCTCGCGGGCACGCAACTCCTGCCGAGGTCGCGTCTGCACGACATACCAGGCCTCAGGTGTTCGTGTCGGTGAAGCACTCCTGCCGGGAAGGGCTGCAGGCCGGAGGTCAACGGGGCTCATCGGCCGATGTCATTTCGTGTTTGAGCGCTTGGATCTCGACCTGCAGTGCTTCGTATTCCGCCTCCTTGCGGGCGAGATAGGCGCGGGTCATGCGCACCTTCGCTCCGATGCCCTTGGGCGTGAGGAGGTACATGTACTGGAACTTGTTCTCGGCGCGCCGGAAGTTGCCGGCTTTGATCAGACCCTTTTCAAGCAGAGCCTTGATCAGGAAATTGGTCTTGCCCAGGCTGACGCCAAGCCGCTCGGCCAACTGGCGTTGGCTGATTTCAGGCTCCGCAGCGACGATCTTCAGGATGCGGAGGTGGGCTTCTTCGTGCGAGGACACGGGGGTGGGGCGGACCGTTCAAGCGATGAACGGCGGATATTAGCGATTACCGTGGCAGAGGGCAAGCAGCGAATCGGTTGCTCTGACGAAAACGGGCGCGCGGTAGAATTTCCCGGGGTCAATCGCCTTACGGGCGAGTCCGGGAGGGAATCGTGAAAAGCTACAAAAATCTGCTCAGTGAAATTCAACGCCTTCAGGGTTTAGCCGCCAAACGCCGCCGCAAAGAAGTGGGCGCGGTGATCGCGGATATTCGCCAGAAAATGGCCGATTACGGGATTACCCTTGACGAATTGCAGGCGCCGGCGAAAAGACGGAAGGGGCGCGGCGGCGGGAGCGGAGCGAAGCCGGGACGCACCGGCAGCAAGAAAGCGGCGAAGCCGAATAAGAAGCACGCGAAGCGCAAGGTAGCGCCGAAATACAAGGATCCTCAGTCCGGCGCGACCTGGTCGGGGCGTGGGTTGACTCCGAAATGGCTCGTCGAGAAGGAAAAGGCCGGCGCGAAGCGCGAGGAGTTTCTGATCAAGGCTGCACCCCCGCAGGGAGCGAAGGGTAAGGCGCGGGGTTGAGTTCGTCGATTCCACCCCCCCCCCCCCGGGTCTGTACCACGGCCCCCCCCCCGGGAGGGGGGAACCCCGGGTGATTGGCACCACCCTTGAGGCAGTTTTTGAAGGGGGGTTGGGGGAG
>Ga0080064_1001953_pt1 | contig 37966 bp, 36 predicted proteins | sample Subgrocontami54m_FD_69260 | JGI IMG/M metagenome (GOLD analysis project Ga0080064, IMG submission 69260) | Subsurface groundwater microbial communities from S. Glens Falls, New York, USA - GMW46 contaminated, 5.4 m (SPADES assembly) (version 2) ...
TGCTCTCCGTGAGTGCGCCGAGCCGGTCGATGAAGGTGGCGAGCATGCCCTTCAGCGCCGCCTTGAGGTCGTCCATGGACTGCCGCATCACGCCTTGCTTGAGCAACACGTCCCTGAAGCGTCGCTCGGCGTCCTTCAGCTTGACCGAATCGATTGGGGCTGCGAGCATTTCCCGCATCATCCCGATCTGGCCCTTCAGCCAGGAATCGTCCGAGACCAGCTCGACGACGTTTTCCATCAGCAGGTTGATCAACCTCAGCATGCCCTGCAGCGTCTCGTCCTGCTCCCGGCCGCGCGACTCGAACTTGAACCAGAAGTCCTTGAGCTCGGCAGCGCAGTGGTTGATCTCGGTCAGCGAATCGGCGTGATGCAGCCGTTCGGCGAGCTGCTCTGCGCCCTCGAACAAGTCCTTGGGTTCCCCCAGCCGGTGGATGACCGCCATGCGCAGCGTGCGCGCCACCATCTCGCGCAGCAGGCCCGGAATCTCCGCGCTCGCGTTGATCACCGGCAGCGCGGCTGCGGCATCCGCCGCCGCGGATGGCGGACTCGCGCCGGGCTGCGCATTGTTCACCTGCGCACCCGTCGAATCGGCCGGCGCTTCGGACCAGGACTGGACCAGCCGGCCCAGCCGCTCCTGCAGGCGGGCGGCGTCCTCCCCCGAGGCTTCCAGCACCCGCTCCACGCTTTCGCGTTTGCGCGCGATCGTCCAGCCCGAATGGCGCCCCTCCAGGCCGCGCAGCAGGCCGCGTACGAGCTTTCCCCAATCGCCCGACGCCCGGTCCCTCTCCCCCGCGTCGCCCGCCGACTTTCCGCCGCGGTGCTTTTCCGCCATGTCGAGGAGCAGCCCGTGAACTTCCGCCCAGTCATGTTCACCGATCCGGTGCGCGAGGTGCGCCGCGGCCCCACCGTCCGCCGAGATGTCATCGGCCAGGCGCTGCAGCATGCGTACTGCGGCCCGGTCCACACCGCCTTGCGGGTGACCGGAAATTTCCTCGTAGACCTCGGAGAAGTTGTCGGGTGTGGGTGCGAGCTTGCGCGCTGCAAGGCGCTTGAGCGTCTCGCGCGCTGTCTCTGCGGGCGTTGTGTCCATGGCTCTGGGGAATTCTGTGGCCGGTATGCTGATTCTAGTCAGGGACGCGAACGCCGCTGCCCCGATTACGAGCAGGACGGCGGCCCAATTCTCCGCTTTGACGTGGCGTTGCCCTTCATCGCCTCGCTGTCCGGCGTGAAGTAGAAGCTCGCGCCCTCCTCGATCTTGCCCTCCGCCCAGACCTCTCCGCCGTGGCGCTGCACGATGCGCTGCACCGTGGCAAGGCCGATGCCGGCGCCGGGGAACTCGTCCAACCGGTGCAACCGCTGGAACGGCCCGAACAGCGTGTCGCTGTACGCCATGTCGAAGCCCGCCCCGTCGTCGCGCAGGAAGAATACCCTGCGTCCCTTCGCATCCCTCTGGACGCCGAATTCGATCCGTGCGCGCGCGTGCCGGTTGCGTGCCCGGAGCATCGGACCGGGGCCGAACCGGCGGGCGAGGATCAGATGTAGTTGAAGATCGACAGGCGGGAGACGCTGGCGAACGATTTCTGCGCCGCCTCCAGTATCAGCTGCTGCTTCGACAGCTGGCTGATCGCGGAAGCGTAGTCCACGTCCTCGATCTGCGACATGGCCGTCTTGAGGGCCGTGTCCTGGTCGCTCATGGAGGACTGCAGACTCTGGACCTCGTTCATGCGCGCACCCATCGCCGCACGCGTCGCAAGGATGCTATTGAGCGCATTGTCGAGATTCTGCAGCGCGATGCCGACGTTGCTGGTAAGGACAGTGCGTTGCGCCACGCTGGAGACCGGCGTGTTCAGCACGGTTACCAGGCTCTGCAGCGTATCGAATATGCTCTGCGAGGTCGCCGGCGCGATGTCGAACACGTCCCCCGCGTCTGGCGTGCCGGATATGTCGAACTGCATGCCGGGCACGCTGGTGATCGCGGCGCCGCTGGCGTACGGCTGTCCCGAGGCGATCGTCGTTGCAGTCGTGGTATCGACCACGTCGTAGGTCACTCCGATTCCGGTAAATACGATCTGGTACGAATCTCCCTGGACCAGCGCGCTGGTGTCGGTCACCTGCCCCGTGGAGATCAAACCGGTCCCCGTGTTTGCGGCGTCGCCGGCGGTCGTGAAGGTGCCGTTGCCGGCCGGAATTCGCTCGAACACGCTCGAACCGTTCGCCGACAGGTCGATCGCGCGCGTGTCCGACACCTGCAGCGCCCGCCCGCCCTGGTCGCCGGTGTATTGAACGGTGAGGCCGCCCGCGCCGAGGGTCTTCGAAAACGGCGGCGCCGTGTCGCTGTAGCCCCCGAAGAGGTAGCTTCCTTTTCCGTCGGTCGCGTTGGCGTAGCCGATCAGTTGTTCCAGCCGCCCGGCGATGTCCTGCGCGATGCTCTGCCTGTCCAGGTCCGAGAGGCTGGTGTTGCCCGCCGCAACCACTGACGTGCGAACGTCCTGGAGCAGCGAGGTGACATCGGAGAGGGTCGACTCGACCTGGGTGAGCGATCCGATAGCCGTCTGCTGGTTTCCCTGGTATTGGGTGTTCAGGCTGTCCGCCTGCCGCAGCCGCAGGGACTCGCTCGCAGCCACGGGATCGTCCGCGGGGGAATTGAGCCGCCTCCCGCTCGAGAGTTGCTGCTGGGTCTTCATCATCTCGGCCTGCCCGCGCATGATCGCGTTGGTGCCGATATCGAAGATGTTGCTTGTGCTGATTCTCATCAGGGAACCTCTCAACAAGTATGAGTTGCGTCGCGAGGCAGCGAAGCTGGACGAGCGAGGGAACGCCCAATCAAAGACTCGTGATGATTGAGTCGCGCGATGACCCTGGCGGTTTGGCTAATTCAGCGCTTCCTTAGCGGTCTATGCTCAGTATGGTGTCGAATAGCACGCCGGCGATGCTGACGATCTTGGCGGCGGCCTGGTAGGCCTGCTGAAAGCGCATCAGGTTGGATGCCTCTTCGTCCAGATTCACTCCGGACAGGGTGCTCTGCGCGTTGGTCGCCGCGGTGGCGAGGTTGGTCTGCGCCTCGCTGCTGACCTGGAGCTCGTGGGTCTTGTTGCCGACCTGGCTGACGAGTTGTGCATACGCCGTGCTGTAGCTCGCGCTGTCGTTGATCAGCGGCTGCGTCTGCAGCGCCGCCATCAGCCGCGCGTTGCGGTTGTCGCCCCAGCCGTTGCCGTTCGCGCTCACCGTGAAGACGTCGCCCGCGGCCGGCTGGCCGCTGATCTGCATCGTCCAGCCGTTGTAGGTGATATCCGTTCCGGAGGCATAGACCACATTCGCGGCGAGCGACCCGTTGACCGCGTCGTCCACGTCGAAGGTCGTGGGCGGGTTGTCGAACGTGATCGTCACCGTGTTCTGGAGATCGGCGTTGAGGGGCAGCGGGTTGACGGTGCCGGCGCTGACCGTGCCGGTGCCGGTATTGTCCTTGTCCGATGCGGTACGGATCGGCGCGGCCGCCGCGATGGTCCGCAAGTCGGAAAGCACGACCGCGAAATTCGTGGCGCCTGACCGGGTCGGCGAGAGCAGGAACTGGTCCCCCGAGGCCGGCGCGGTCGCGGGCGCGACGACCGAAGCCAGGCTGATCGTCATGCCGTCCACCGTCGCCGGCAGCGCAGCGCCCAGATTGGTGACCGCATTGTCCGAAAGCCGCGTGAGGATGTAATCGGTTCCGTCGTAGGCGAGGCGGTAATCGCTCGGCTCGAGCGCCGTGTAGTCGGTGATGGTCGCCGACACCACCGCGTCCACGGTCTGGTTGTTGCCGGCGTTGGCCGTAACCTGCACGGAGCTGCCGCCCGCGGTGAAGAAATCCCCGCCGAGGTCGCCGTTGAGATCCATGCCGAGCTGGTGCTGCGCGTTGACGCTCTCGGTCACCGCGATGGCGATGCGCCCCAGAGCGTCCTGCGCGTCGGTGAGCCCCCCTTGGCGGAATGCCATCAGCCCGCCCAGCTTGCCGCCGGTGAGGTCCTGGGGTCGAAGCCGCATCTGCGTCGACCCGACCGATATGGTCACCTGGGTATCCCTGACATTCTCCGCATCCGACACCGTGCCGAGCCTGTATGCCTGCGTGCCGAGCACCAGCGCCTGCCCGTTGGTGAGGAACAGGCTGTAACTGCCGTTGCTTCCCGCAACGACATCGGCGCGGATTTCCTTGTTCAGCTCCGCCACTAGCATGTCGCGCTGGTCGAGCAGGTCGTTGGGCTGCTGGCCGGTCCCCGCCGATGCGCTCGAGAGCGAAATGCTGTCGTTGAGCGCTGCGATCTGGCCGGCCAGGGTGTTGATGCTCGTCACGCTCGACTGGATGTCGAGGTTCGTCTGGCTGCGAAGATCGGAAAGCTGCGCATCCAGGGAATGGAAGCGCGAAGCGAGCGACTGGGCACTGGACAGGAGCGATTGGCGCGCCGACATGTCGGCCGGACTCGCCGCCACCGCCTGCATGCCCTGGAAGAAGCCCATCAGCGCGGGCGCCAGCCCCGCCGAGGGATCCCCGACCATGCCGTCGACGTGCTGCATCCGGTCCAGGTACGTCGAGGCCTCCGCCGCCTGGCTGTTTGCCTGGCGCACCTGCTGGCCGAGGAAGGCGTCGTAGACACGGGTGATGTTGGTGACCGATGCACCCTGTCCGATGAACCCGACCCCCGAAAAACTCGGTGTATTGGTCGTCTGGTTGGCCACCTGGCGCGAAAAGCCCGTGGTATTGGCGTTCGCTATGTTGTGCCCGGCGGTGGTCACCTCGATCTGCGCGTTGTTGAGGGCGCCGGCGCCGATGCTGTACAGGCCTCCCATGTTGTTTCAGTCTCCCTCTAGGCCTTCACGCTGAAATTCTTGTTGACGATGCTCGCGATCTTCTCCGCGTAGTGCGGATCGGTCGCATAGCCGCCCCGCTGCAGTCCCTGCGCGAACCGGCTCACGTCATCGCCGGCGGCGACCGCGCCCTTGTAGCGGGTCTTCAGCAGCTGGGCGTAGTCGAGGAACGCCTCGCTGTAGGAGTCATAGGCGCGGAACTTCTCGGTGGTCTTGGTCGGCGCGCCGTTCACGTACTCTGTCGTCACCGCGCTGACGGTCTTGCCGTTCCATCCGCGTCCGGCCTTGATGCCGAACAGGTTGTAGCTCAGGGTCCCGTCGCTGCCGCGGATTTCGTTGCGGCCCCAATTCGATTCGAGCGCGGCCTGCGCGGCGATGAAGCGTGCGGGCACGCCGGTCTCGCGGCTCGCCGCGATCGCCTCGGTGCCAACCTTCTCGACGAAGTCCCGAACGCGCGCCGGCGCGGCGGATTCCTTCAGCGGACGGGCGGAATCGCCGTAGCCCTCCCGGGTGTTGAACGGGTTCACCAGCCCCGGATCCGAGCCGGGGGACGCGGGATCCAAGGCGTTCAGCCCGGGCACGCCGCCGGCGGCGCGAAGCTGTTTCGCCAGCATGTCCGCGAGCCCCAGGCCGCCCTTGCTGCTCAGGCTCGTGGCGAGCTGCTGGTCGAACATGCTGGTGTAGGTGCGGGTCGCTTCGCTGTCGAGCACGCCTTCCTGCGGCAGGCTGTCGCGCATGCTCTTCAGGAGCATCTGGATGAACAGCGCCTCGAACTGGCTCGCAGCCTTGCCCAGCGCCGCGTCGGGTGCAGTCTTCGCCTGCGCGCGCAGTGCACCCAGCGATTGCACGTCGATCGCAAGTCCGCCCTGCAGGTCTCCGATCGTGGGTATGCCGGCCATGGATTCGGTCAATCAGATGATTTCGAGTTCCGCGCGCAGCGCGCCGGCCGCCTTCATCGCCTGCAGGATGGCCAGAAGGTCCTGGGGCGTCGCACCGACGGCGTTGAGCGCCCTGATCACGTCCGCGAGCCGCGGCGACGCCGGCACGGGGATGATCTGCCCTGGGTCCTGCTTGATCTGGATGTTCGCCCTCTCCGCGACCACGGTCTGGCCGCCCGTCGACAGGGGCGAAGGCTGGCTGATGATGGGCTCGGAGCTGACGGTCACGGTCAGATTGCCGTGCGCGATGGCGCAGGCTTCTAGCGTCACCGTCTGGTTCATGACGACGGAACCCGTGCGCGCGTTGATGATGACCTTCGCCGCCGGCATCACGCTTTCGATTTCGAGATTTTCCATCTTGGCGATGAAGGCGACCCGCTGGTCCGCATCCGTGGGCGCCCGCACCTGGATCATGCGCGCATCGAGTGCCATGGCCGCGCCCGACGCAACGCGTTCGTTGATCGTATCCGCGACGCGGCGTGCGGTCCCGAAGTCGGTCGCGTTGAGCTCGAGGTGAACGTAGGGCCCTTGTCCGACAGCGGTGGGCACGCTGCGCTCCACCGTGGCACCGGACGGAACGCGTCCTGCCGACAGATGATTGACCTGTACCCGGCTTCCGGCCGCGCCGGCGCCCGCGCCGCTGACCAGCACGTTGCCCTGTGCAATGGCGTAGACCTGGCCGTCGGCGCCCTTGAGGGGCGTCAGTAGCAGCGTACCGCCGCGCAGCGAGCGCGCGTTGCCCATCGAGGAGACGGTGACGTCGATCTGCTGGCCCGGATTGGCGAATGGCGGCAGGACCGCGGTCACGATCGCCGCGGCGACGTTCCGGAGTTGCAGGCTGGTGCCCGGCGGCAGGTTGACGCCGAGCTGGCTGAGCATCGAGGCGATGCTCTGCACGGTGAAGGGCGTCTGCGTCGTCTGGTCGCCGCTGCCGTCCAGGCCCACCACGAGGCCGTAGCCGATCAACTGGTTGGAACGTACGCCCTGTATGGACGCGAGGTCCTTGATCCGCTCCGCGTTCGCCGCGGGAACGAGCGCGAGCAGCAGCAGGCACGCTCCCAATGCAAGGGACGCCAGGGAGAGCCGTTGCGCTGCTTCGCGTTCGGCGTTTGGTGCGTAAGCTCGGCGCATGGGGAAAGGCCTCAGAACGGCACGAAAGTGAGGAAGAAGCGCGCCAGCCAGCCCATGATCTGCGCCTCGTCGATCGGCCCGTTGGCACGGTACTCGATGCGCGCATCGGCGACCTGGGTGGAGGACACCACGTTGCCCGCGACGATCGTCGCCGGATTCACGACGCCCGAGAAGCGGATGAATTCCGTGCCGCGGTTGATGCCGATCTGCTTCTCGCCGGACACGATCAAGTTGCCGTTCGGGAGCACCTCCAGGACCGTGACCGTCATGGTGCCGGTGAACGAGTTGTTGCTTGCGCTCTCGCCCTTGCCTTCGAAGGTGTTGGCCGACTTGGCGTCCAGCGAAACCCCCTGGAACGACTTGCCCGGCAGTCCCACCACGGTGGGCACGGACGCAGTGATCGCCCCGTTGCGGTCGGTCTTGGTCGTCGAATCCTTGCTGGCGTTGATCTTCTCGTTGATGGAGATGATCAGCGTGTCGCCGATGTTGCGTGCGCGCCTGTCCTCGAACAAGGGACGGTAATTTCCCGCAGCGAAGATCCCGCCGTTCGAATAGACCGCCTCCTGCGGCGCGGGAGGACGCACCGTCAGCGGCTGGTGGACGCTGATCGTGTTGGAGCTCGTGCAGCCGGTGCCGATGAGGAGCGGCAGCAGGGCGACCAGCGTTGCGGCCACCCGGTCCAAGAAGGAAGGTTCCCTGTCCAGCTCGGAATCGTCGGTGATCATCGATGCTTTCCTAAGCCGGCAAAGCCGGAACCAAACAGCTTGCTGTGACTTGCCATCCAAAATCGCGAGACCTATATGAACCCAAAATCTTGCCTAATTGTGTCAACACGTGGGTGCCAAGAGATTCATGCGCGGCCGCGGCCCGGGTCATCCGGCCATCAGAGCTGCGACAGGCGCTGCAGCATCTGGTCGGAGGCCTGGATCGCCTTCGAATTGATTTCATAGGCGCGCTGCGTCTGGATCATGTTCACCAGCTCTTCGACGATGTTGACGTTCGAGGTTTCCACGTAGCCCTGGTTGATCGCGCCCAGTCCGTTCGTTCCTGGCGTGTTGGCGCTCGCCGTCCCGGAGGCGGCGGTTTCCTGGTAGAGGTTCTCGCCGAGGCTCTGCAGTCCCGAGGGATTGATGAAGTTGGCGAGCTGTATCGCACCGACCTGGACCGGGGTGACGGATCCCGGCGTTTTCGCCGTGACCGTGCCGTCCTTGCCTATCGTGATCGTCGTCGTGTTGGGCGGTATAGAAATCGACGGCTGCACGCGGTAGCCCGACGCCGTGACGAGCTGCCCCTGCGCGTCCAGCTGGAAGGAGCCGTCGCGCGTATATCCGGTGGTGCCGTCGGGCATCTGGATCTGGAAGAAGCCGGCGCCCTGGATGGCGACGTCGAGGTTGTTTCCGGTCTGCTGGAGGTTGCCCTGGGTAAAGATGCGCTCGGTCGACACCGGGTGCACCCCGGTTCCGATCTGCAGCCCGGAAGGAATTTGCGTCTGCTGCGAGGACGCCGCACCCGGCTGGCGCAGCGTCAGGTAGAGAAGGTCCTCGAATACCGCCCGTGAGCGCTTGAAGCCGTTGGAGCCGACATTGGCGAGGTTGTTGGCGATGACGTCAAGCTGCGTCTGCTGCGCGTCGAGGCCGGTCTTCGAAATCCAGAGGGAACGGATCATCGGATGACTCCCAGACTAAGTGAGCGGGATGTTGAACGGATTGTGGGACACCGGACCCGCCGCCAATTCTCGAAACAGCGCGGGTTCCCTGCCTGAATTCGGGCCCTTGCCCGGCGGTCCCTCGCCGGCGGGGCGCCGTGCCGCTGCGCCTGCGGCGAAATGCACTGGCCATCACGAGGCGGCCGATAGCACCTGGTCGGCCGCGCGCTCGTTGGTCTCGGCGTTCTGCAGCAGCTTCATCTGCATCTCGAACTGCCGGGCGAGCCCGATCATGGACACCATCGCCTCGACCGCGTTGACGTTGCTGGTCTCGAGCGCGCCCGAAACCAGGAAGACGTTCTGCGCGCGGTCCGCAGGTTCGCCGCCGCGGGTGCGGAACAGCCCGTCCTGTCCCTTGGCGAGATCCCCGTCCGGCGGATTGACGAGCTTGAGCTGCCCCAGGGTGATCACGTTGGTGGAGGACTGCCCGGGCTGCACCGCCGATAGCGTGCCGTCGTGCGCGACGGTCACGCTGGCGTTGGCCGGAATCGAAATCGGCCCTCCGTCCGACAGCACGTTCAATCCCGTGCGCGTCTGCAGCACCCCTTCAGGGCTGATCTGAAGGCTGCCGTTGCGCGTGTAGGCCTCCGAGCCGTCGCGAGATTCGACGGCGATCCAGCCCGGCCCCTGAATGGCGACATCGAGGTCGCGGCCGGTCTTCTGGATCATCCCGGGGGCGAAGCTCGCTCCGGTGCTCGTATCGACCGAGAACACGCGCGTGGGCAGTCCGTCGCCCTGCGCCGCAACCGCGCGAAACGATGCGGTTTCCTCCCGGTAGCCGGTGGTGCTGAGATTGGCGAGGTTGTTCGCGACGACCGCCTGCTGGAGCAGGTTGTTCTTCGCGCCGGTCATCGCGACGTAGATGAGTTTGTCCATGTGCGCGCCTAGAGCGAGGAGAAGGACCGGGCCGGGTTTCCCTGCCCCGGTCCTTGCTCATCACCTCATGTTCACCAAGGTCTGCAGGACGTTGTCCTGGGTCTTGATGGTCTGCGCGTTCGACTGATAGATGCGTTGCGCAGTGATCATCTTCACCAGTTCCGCCGTGACGTCGACGTTCGAGTCCTCGACGGCGCCGGCCTGGATCTGCCCCAGCTTGCCCGCGCCGGGTACGCCCACCAGCGGCTGGCCCGAGTCGATCGATTCGGCCCACGAGTTGCCGCCGAGCGAGTTCAGGCCGTTCGGATTGGGGAAGTTGGCCAGCACGACCTGCCCGAGCGTCTTGGACTGGCCGTTCGAGTAACGCCCCAGGATCGTGCCGTCGCCGCCGACGTTGTAGCCCGACAGGCGCCCGGGTGCGTAGCCGTCCTGGATCAAGCCGTTCGCCGCGAATGGCGCGCCGTATTGCGTGGTCCCGGTAAAATCGAGCGTGAAGTCCAGCGGGCTGTCCGCCCCGTTGGTCAGCGTCGCGCTGGGAGTGAACGGGTAGACCAATCCGGTGATCGCGCCTCCCGCCACGGTCGCCGCCGTGCTCACCGCCGCTTCCGTCGCGGTGAGGTCCAGTCCGCCGGTCGAGCCGTCGAATACCAGGACCGAGATGGGATCGTATTGCTGGGGAGGCCCCGTCACCAGCGTGTCGGGATTGAGCATCGTGCCGTCCAGCGCGCCCATCACCCACCAGGTATTGACGGGGTAATTGACCGCATCGTCGCACTTCACGAAATACATCGAGAGCGCGTGCTGGTTGCCCAGAGTGTCGTAGACCGAAACCGAGGTCGCGCTGTTATAGGTCGCCGAATTGGACGGCGAGAACGCCGTCCAATCCAGGGCGGACAGCCGGGAATCGAGGTTGACCTGCGCCTGCACCTCCGTGGTCACCGCGGGAGGGATGTCTGCAGACGAAATCTGCAGATCGCCGGGTGCCGACGTGTCGAGCGTGCCGTTCGCATTGGCCCGGTATCCGGTCAGGCGGTCGGTGGCCGCGTTGACGAGGTAGCCGTCCTTGTCGAGCGAGAATTGCCCGTCGCGGGTGTAGTTGATGATGCCGCCGTGACTCATGCGGAAGAACCCGCCGCCGTTGATCGCCATGTCCAGCGGACTGCCGGTGATGGTGATGTTCCCCTGCGTGAACTGCTGGGCCACCTTGGACAGCTGAGTGCCGATGCCGATGGTGATGCCGCCGGATCCGCCCGCCGCGTTCGCATAGAGGTCGGCGAACTGCGCGGTCGATCCCTTGAATCCGACTGTATTCGAGTTGGCGACGTTGTTCCCGATGGCGTCGAGATTCTTTGCCGCCGCGTTGAGGCCGCTCAACCCTGACTGAAAACTCATTCTGTAGTGCTCCTTATAGGAACTGCTTCACCTGTGCCAGGCTGACCTTGCCCAGCGTGCCCATATCCAGAGTGGTACCGTTCTTCCCGGACGAGACGCCGAACACGTGCCCGACCATCAGCGGATCCGCGATTACCTGGACGTCCTTCGCGGCCGCACTCACGCTGAATGTGTAACTCCCGTCGACGGCCGTCGCGCCGCTGTCGGTGGTGCCGTCCCAGAGCAGCTGCACCACCCCCTGCGGCTGAGCGCCGAGGTCGACCGTGTCGATCACCTTGCCGGAGCCGTCGATGATGGAGACCTTGAGGCTGTCGACGGCCTGTGGCAGGTCCACGCCGGCAAGCGCCTTCCCGCCGGCCAGCTGTATCTGGTTTCCCGACGCCATGACGTCGTGACCCACCAGGGCCGCGGCCTGCAGCGCCTGATTCGCGTTCAGGCTGCCGGCGAGCGCCTCGAGGGTGGCATTGAGCTTCTCGATGCCCTGCAACTGGCTCATCTGCGCCATCTGGCTGGTCATCTCGGCGTTGTCCATCGGGTTGAGCGGGTCCTGGTTCTTCAGCTGCGTCACCAGCAGCTTCAGGAACCGGTCCTGCTGCTCGCTGCTCGTGCCCAGGGTGGCACTCGCCGCGGTGGCGGCACTGGTTCCGCTTACGGCATCGATAGCACTCATGTTCTGTCCATTCCTTGGTCTCCTCTGGCCCTCCCGGCAGGTGCCGGCGTCAATTGCCTAGGTTGAGCGTCTTCAACAACAGGCTCTTCGCCGTGCTCATCATGTCGGCGTTGGTCTGGTAGGAACGCGAGGCGGAGATCATGTTCACCATCTCCTCCACGACGTTGACATTGGGCAGCGTGACGTAACCCTGTTCGTCCGCCATCGGGTGCTTCGGATCGTACTGGCGCCGCAGCGGCGAGGTATCCTCGACGACGCCGGTGACGCGTACGCCCACGGATTCCCGGCCCGCGTTCGCGACCGGCGTGGATGCGAACACGACCTGGCGCGCGCGGTACGGCTGGCCGTCGGCCGAGGTCGTACTGTCGGCATTGGCGAGATTGCTCGCAACGACGTTCAGCCGCTGCGACTGCGCGCTCAGGGCCGAGCTGGCGATGTCGAAAATATTGAACAGGGACACGGTCATTCTCCTTTCAACGCGGTCGTCAGGTCGCGGATCTTGGCGTTTAGAAACCGCACAGCGGCCTCGTAGCGCACGCTGTTGTCGACGAACTGTGCGCGCTCGACGTCCATGTCGACGGTGTTGCCGTCGATCGAGGGCTGCGTCGCGCCGCGGAACTGCACCTTGGCCCCCGCGGGCGCGGCGCCGGCGGCGGACAGGTGTCCGGGCGCGGTTGCGGCGAGCGGCTGCGCGCCCTGCGAGGCGTTCCTGAGCGCCGTCGCGAAATCGAAGTCGACCGCCTTGTAGTTCGGCGTGTCGCTGTTGGCGATGTTCGACGCGAGCAGCTGCTGGCGGTAGCTGCGCAGCTTCAGCGCCTGCGCCTGGAAATCCATTGCGTCGTCGAGCTTGCCGATCATGTGAAGCCCCTCCACTTGCGACCTTCGCAGTATGGTTCGGTGCGAATCCGATGCATAGTTCGAACAACGCGCCTTTTCGGCGGCAATTCCGGCCACGCCCGCAGCATCGCCCGTCCTATGATTGCGCCGATGACGTCGAATCGGTGCATCGCGCCCCGAGCGGCGATTCCTTGTGAAGCGGAGGCAACAGGATGAACAACATCACGCGTGCGCTGGTATTCGGCCTGCTCGCGGTGCAGATGACGTGTCTGCGCGCGGCCGGCGGGATGGAGGACGCGGTGCTTCGCTTCGTCCGCGAGCACACCTCGAGCATCGCCGGACGCGTCGACGTCCAGGTCGATACGCCGGACGCCCGCCTGCGCGCGCTCGCATGCGTGTCCTCGTCCTTCGAGCCTTTCCTGCCGGCAGGCACGCGCCTGTGGGGCCGCGCGACCGTCGGAGTGCGCTGCGCCGGCGGCGGCGTAACGGTGTTCGTTGCGGTGAGGATCAGGGTATACGCCCCGGCCGTCGTCGCCGTCCGCCCTCTCTCCCCCGGCCAGATACTGTCGGCCGAGGACCTGCGGGTCGAGGAAACGGAAATCGCGCAACCGGGGTTTCTCTCGCGGGTCGAGCAGGCGGCGGGACAACGCCTCGTTGTCGCCGTCAACGCGGGCTTTCCCGTAAGGCAGGAGATGCTCCGCCAGCAGCAGGTCGTCACCCAGGGGGACACGGTCAAGCTGCGCATCGCCGGGCCGGGATTCGAGATCACCGCCGAAGGCGTCGCCTCCGCCCACGCAATCGACGGGCAATCCGTGCAGGTCAGGCTCGAATCGGGCCGCGTCATGACGGGAACGGCACGTCCCGGCCGCGTGGTCGACGTGCGGCTCTAGCCCCGCCTCCGGGCACACTCAAGAATTGCATTCGGCAGCCGTTATTCACTGAACGGCAAAGGCTGTCGCGGGACCTCTCGGATCATGGGCCGATCGGGAGAGGACGGCCTTGCGACGCTGAAAGCAACCCTGGTCGGTTTCCGCGTCGCCGCTCGAGCATCGTAACGGAGGGCAATATGGCTGCCGCATTACTCAAAGACGTTGACGAGCGCACGCAACTCGCCGGCACCAACAAGCTCGAGGTCCTCGCGTTTACGCTCGGAAAGGACACACGCTCGGGAAGGACGGAGACCTTCGGCATCAACGTGTTCAAGGTCCGCGAGGTCATGCGCACCCCCGACATTACGCGCGCGCCGGACATGCCCCGCTCGGTCGTCGGCATGGTGAGCCTGCGCGGCGAGCTGGTTCCCGTGGTCGACGTGGTGCACTACGCCGGGATCCCGACGGAGGGCGCCGGCGAAGTGATGATCGTGACCGAGTACAACGGCCACACGCAGGGATTCCTGGTCGCGGCCGTGGAAAACATCCTGCGGCTCGAATGGACGGCGATGAAGGTCCCGCCGCAGATGCTGACCGAGCACATGGGCAACCTGGTCACAGCGGTGTCCGAACTCGATGACGGGCGCCTCGTGATGATGATCGACGTCGAGCGCATCCTCGCCGAGACGAGCGGATTCAGCGATGAAATCGCCTTCAAGGAGATCCAGCCGATCACGCGTGCCGACCGCACCGTGATCTACGCCGACGATTCCTCCGTTGCGCGCAAGCAGATCGATCGCACGCTGGAGGCCATGCACGTGCGCGGTCATGGGACCATCAACGGCAGGCTCGCCTGGCAGGAGCTGCAGCGCATTGCGGACACCGCGACCCTCGCCGGAAAGCCGGTCAGCGATTACATCCAGGTGGTGCTCACCGACGTGGAAATGCCGGAAATGGACGGATACATGCTGACCAAGTTGGTGAAAGGCGATGCGCGCTTCGCCGGCATCCCGGTGGTCATGCACTCCTCGCTCTCGGGCAACTCCAACCAGTCGCTCGGTCGCTCGGTCGGCGTCGACGAGTACGTCACCAAGTTCCAGCCCGGGCGGCTCGCCGAGACGCTCGCGCGCCTGTTGGCCTGAGTCCCGCATACCGATCCCGGGTCAGGAACCATTCCGGGACCGGGCTCGCAGGCCGGCAGCGGCCCGATGCATCGAAAAGCAACCGAATCCGCCCTGTGCTCCGCGGCTTTCCGGCGGGTGCGTGGGTGCTATGCTCACCCCAATACCCGGCAGTGAATCCCGGAACAGCGTCCAGACAATCCGTTTGGCTTCAATTGCTTAGTGAACGACGGTAGAGCAGCGGAAAGCGGAGCTAAAGATTTGCCGGATTTAGTCGATATCGATGCTAACGGGCCGACCGGATGCGGCGAATGGAGCGCGTATGAAGATCAATCAAACCCTTGAGTCATTGAAGGCGGGAACCTCGCCGAGCAAGAGTCTGACGGCCGGGGGGGCGAGCGAAAAACCGGAGAGCGCGGGCCAGAAGGCACCGAAGGCTGCCGGGGCAGACAGCGCTCCCGCGTCGGGCGAAAGCTCCCTCAAGCTCTCGCCGCTGTCCTCGAAGCTCCAGCAGATCGAATCACGGCTGGCGAGCGGCGAAGCCTACGACGCCACGCGGGTCAGCGAGATCAAGCAGGCAATCCGCGATGGAAGCTTCAAGGTCAACTCCGAAGCCGTCGCTGACAAACTTCTGGCCAGCGCCCATGATCTCTTCGTCAAGAGACACTGACACGACCACGGCAATCCAATCGGCTGCCGAGCTCGCCCTTGCCATCGGCGAGGAATCCGCCGAGTTCGAGGCGTTGCTGCAACTGCTGCGTGAAGAGCAGCAGGCATTGCAGGCCCAGGACCTGGATCGAATCTGTTCCCTCGCCCTGACCAAGAACGACCGTCTGGCTCGGCTGGGGGCGCTTGGCGCGGCGCGCAGCAAGTTCGTCGATGCAAACCGTCCCAATTCCAGCGGCGCCCAAATGCAGGCCTATCTCGACTCCGCGGTGCGCGAGAGCTGGCGGCGACTGCTCGCCCTCGCGGGCGAGGCGCACAGGACCAATGTCGTCAACGGCAAGCTGATCGCGGCGCAGATGCGCTACACCAGCGGCGCGCTCGCGGTGCTGCAGCAGGCTGCATCGAACCTGATGTGCTACGGCGCGGACGGGACGACGCAGAGCGTGCGTATCCGCCGGCCCCTCGCCAGCGCCTGAAATCCCCCCGAAATTTCCCTGGACGGCGTCGGGCTTCGCTTCGCTCAGCCCGACCTACCGTCTTGTCCGAAGGACAGGGCGCGCTGCTAAGCCCAGTCCTTGAGCTTGCCGCGCAGCCGGGCGACCGCCTGGCTGTGCAACTGGCAGACGCGCGATTCGCTCACCTCGAGCACGGCGGCGATCTCGCGGAAGTTGAGTTCCTTCTCGTAGTACAGCCCCATCAGGAGCCTTTCGCGCTCCGGCAGATCGTCGATGCCGCGCACGAGCCTCTCGCGAAGGCGCTCGTCCTGCAGGCACGCAAGAGGATCGCCACGCTCGTCCGGGCAGTTGCGGTCGAGGAAGCCGTCATCGTCGCCCGAGGTGAAGTCCTCGATGTGGAACAGCTGGTATCCGCGCGCCTCCTGCAGGAGTTGCTGGTACTCCCGGAGGGATACCCCCATCTCCTTGGACATCTCGCGCTCGTTGGGCGGGCGGCCGAACTTCTGCTCCAGCCTGGCCATGGCCTTTTCGATTTCACGCAGGTTCCTGCGCAAGCCGCGCGGCAGCCAGTCGTTGCTGCGCAGCTCGTCGAGCATGGCGCCGCGGATGCGCTGGGTCGCATAGGTCTCGAACTGCGTGCCCTGGTTCTCCTCGTAGCGGTTGATCGCATCCATCAGCCCGATCAGGCCCGCCTGAATGATGTCATCCAGCTGGACCGAAGGCGGTAGCTTGGCGAGCATGTGATGCGCCATGCGCTTCACCAGTGGCGAGAATTGCTCGATCGCCGCATCCTTGTCAAACAGTCCGTTTGGCTTGTACATGACCTGCTCCTAAATCGTCACTACCTGGCTGTGGCGCCGTGCCGCCGGGCGGGAGGAGAACTCCAGCCGCGGCAGCCGCCACGCCGTCGCGGCCTGCGCGATCTCCTCGACCGTGCGCGCCGCCGCAGGCACGTCGTCGAAGAACGTCCTGCCCGCAACGCCGCGCGCAAGCTCGCCCGCGGGCAAGGCACCGGCGAAGTGCAGCGGTGCTCCGATGAAGCGCGTCACGACCCCCTGCAGATGCGCGAACCGGGTCTGACGCGCCATCGAGGGATCGGAACACGCGAACGACAGCTGCAATGAAGGCTGCGGCCGGCGCGCGAGCAGGGACTTGATCGAGGCGTACGCCCCGGTCGTCGCGGCGGATCCCTCGCCGATGTTCAACAGCAGGTCGCCGGGGCCGAATCGCCACAGGGCGGATTCCAGCCCCGCCGGGCTCACCGGAACGACGAGCAACCCGTCGTGTTCGACGAACGCGCCGAGCGCCCGGGCAAGCGACCTCTGGCCGGTGCGCTCCTGCGTGGCGAGGTTCGCCGCCGCGCGGCGCATCGGCAGAACGACTGTCGACTCCGGTCCCGGAACGACGGCATCGACGAGGCGCCGGTCCCCGGCGAGCACGTGGGCGAGTTCGTAGCGGCAGCGTGCACCCCACAGGGCTGCCACGCTTTCGCGTTCGCTGTCCAGAACCACGACCTGTTCCCCGGCGCGCGACAGTGCAGCGGCGAGATTGAGCGCCATCCAGCCGCGCTGCGGCCACGCGGCATCGGCGACCAGCAGTACGCGCGCCGAGTGCGCGGCGAACAAGCGCCTCAGGCCCGCTGCCTGGTCGTCACGCATGCGCCGCTCCGTGGCCGGCGGACACCGGCACTTCGCCCGGCGCCATGACCAGGGAGAATTCTTCGTCGGAAAGCTGGAAGGCCGGCGCAGGCGGCGCGGCCTTCAGCACGCGCTGCACCAGGTGCCGCGCTTCCGGCTCGAAAAGATCCTCGGGTACGCGTTGCCCGTTGGCTATGAAGTGCAGCGGCAGGCGGTGGCGCAGCACCGCGTCGAGTGCACCGCCCATGCTCACCGATTCATCGGCCTTGGATACGATGCAGCCGGCGAGCGCTTTGCCCTGGAACGCCTGGACGACGTCCTCCAGCGTTTCCGGGTGGGCGGTCGCGTTCAGCACCAGGATGCGACTGGCGCCGGAGTTGGCGAGCATGCTCACCTGGTCGATGACGCGGCTGTCGCGTTGTCCCATGCCGACGGTGTCGATCAGGACAAGGTGCTTTCCGCTGAAGGACGCGATCGCCCCGGCGAGCCCGCTTTCGTCCTGCACCACGTGCACCGGAACGCCGAGGATGCGGCCGTAGGTCCTCAACTGATCCTGAGCACCGATCCGGTAGCTGTCCGTCGTCACCAGCGCCAGCCTGTCGGCGCCGAAGCGCACCACGCAGCGCGCGGCGAGCTTGGCCGTCGTCGTCGTCTTGCCCACGCCGGTCGGGCCCACGATGGCGTACACGCCGCCCTGGCTGACCAGATTGGCCTCGGGGGAAACGACGGGAATATTGCGTGCGATGATGTCGGCGAGCCACTTGCCGGCCAGATCTTCGGAGTAGTCGTCGGGCATCTTCGCCAGCACGCTCCGGACGAGCAGCGGGCTCAATCCGGCTGCAAGGAGCTGGCGCGTAAACTTCATGCGCAGTGGACTGCGGCGTACAGAATCGCCCCAGGCGAGCGTCGCCAGCTGCGTCTCGAGCAGCCCCCGCACGGCCTTCAGTTCCGCCATTACGGCCGCGCCGGCCTCTGCGTCAGGCGCCTCCTGCATGCCCACGCCGTAGGCGCGCTCGACGTCCAGGGCGCGCGTCCGGCCGGCATCCGGGTCCTGCGGGCGCGCCGATGCGGTGCGCGCATTTGGCTCGGCGCGCTGCGCTTCGTCTCGCCGCGGGCCGCGCACGACATTCCCGGCGTCGACTCGGGGAGGATGGAAAGCCTCGACGCGTTGCGACTCCGCAGCGGTCCGCGCGTTCGCTTGCGCATCGGCGGCGGGGGCGCGTTTCCTGTCGGCCTGCGGCGCGTTCCTTGCGCCGGTGGGCACGATCTTCGCCATCTCCTGCGGCGCCATCGCGACGATTTCCACGCCGTTTCCGGCAGCGCGGTTCGACAGGATCAAGGCATCCGGCCCAAGCGCCTCGCGGACCAACTTCAGCGCATCGCGCGAGCACGCACCCACGAACTTTTGCACGTTCACGTTCTACCTCCTACGACGGAACTGACCCGTACGGTCTTGGACTCGGGGATTTCCGAAAGCGCGAGCACCCGCAGGTTCGGGATGCTCCGGCGCAGCAGCCGTGCGAGCGGCATCCGCAGGCGGTCGGGAACCAGGAAGGCTGCCGGACGCCCGAGCATCTCCTGGCGGTCCGATGCCGCGCGGCACTGGCGCACGATTTCGTCCGCCAGCCCGGGCTCCAGTCCCGGCGAATCGGCGCCCGGGAACATCCCCTGCTGCAGCACGCGCTCGAGTTCCGGGTCCAGGGTGATGACCTCAGCTTCCGGCGCATCGGCGAAGATCTGCTGTGAAATGGCGCGCCCGAGGGCCACGCGCACCGCCACAGTGAGCTCGCCCGCATCCTGGGTGCGCGGGGCGTGTTCTGCGAGGGTCTCGAAGATGCTGCGCAGGTCGCGCACCGGCACCCCTTCCTCGAGCAGGAACTGGAGCACCCGCTGGACCGTACCGAGCGGCAGCAGCTTCGGCACGAGTTCCTCGACGAGCTTGGGCGCCACTTTGGCGTAATGCTCGATGAGGTTCTGCGTTTCCTGCCTGCCCAGCAGGGTTGCCGCGTGTATGTGAATCAGATTGGACAGGTGCGTCGCGACGACCGTGCTCGCGTCGACGACGGTATATCCCTGGACCTGTGCCTGTTCGCGCACCGCGCCCTCGATCCAGACCGCGGGCAACCCGAATGCGGGATCCTTGGTCGGCGCGCCGGGCAGCGTCCCGGTCACCCGGCCCGGGTCGATGGCCATGAACATGCCGCCCATCACCTCGCCCTGACCGATGGTGACGCCCTTCAACATGATGCGGTAGCCGTTCGGTTTGAGTTCGAGGTTGTCGCGGATGTGAACCGCGGGCGGCAGGAAGCCGATGTCCTGCGCGAACTTGCGCCGCAGGCTCTTGATTCGCGCCAGCAGCTCCCCGCCCTGGCTCTTGTCCACCAGGGGAATGACGCGGTAGCCGACCTCCAATCCCAGGACATCGACCGGCATCAGATCTTCCCAGCTCGCCTCGGGGGAGTCCTGGGCCTCGACCGCCACCGGCTCCGGCGCCAGCACCGTGGCCGGTCGCTGCCTCTGCTCGACGACGTAGGCCGCGGCGCCAAGCGCCCCGGCAAGAAGAAGGAAGGCGAAGTGCGGCATCCCCGGGATCATCCCGAGCGTCCCGATCACCCCGCTGGTCAGGTACAGGAGGCGCGGCCTGCTGAAAAGCTGCGTGATCAGCTGGTGGCCGACGTCTTCGCCGGTGCCCACCCGCGCCACGACCAGACCCGCCGCGGTGGAAATCACGAGGGCGGGGATCTGCGCGACCAGGCCGTCGCCAATCGCGAGCAGGATGTAGTTGTTTGCCGCCGCGGAGAAGCTCATCCCGTGCTGGAGCATCCCGATCGCCAGGCCGCCGACGATGTTGATGAACAGGATCAGGATGCCGGCCACCGCGTCGCCGCGCACGAACTTGCTCGCGCCGTCCATGGAACCGTAGAACTCGGCCTCCTGCGCGATCTCGGTGCGCCGTTTGCGCGCCTCGTCCTCGCCGATCAGGCCGGCGTTCAGGTCCGCATCGATCGCCATCTGCTTGCCCGGCATCGCATCCAGGGTGAATCGGGCGCTCACCTCGGCGATGCGTCCGGCGCCCTTGGTGATGACCACGAAATTGATCACCACCAGGATCGAGAACACCACCAGGCCGACCGCGAAATTTCCGCCAACCAGGAAATGCCCGAACGCGTCGATCACCTTGCCGGCGGCGTCGGGTCCGGTGTGCCCGTGCATCAGCACGACGCGCGTCGAGGCGACGTTGAGCGACAGGCGCAGCAGCGTGGTGAGCAGCAGGACGGTCGGGAACACCGCGAAATCCAGCGGCTTCAGCGTGTACAGGCTCACCATCAGCACGATCATTCCCAGCGCGATGTTGAACGTGAACAGCAGATCGAGGAGCACCGGCGGCAGCGGCAGGATCATCATGCCGAGGACCATGATGATCAACAGCGGCCCCGAAAGCGTGACCAGGGACGGACGGGGCAGAGCCGGGGTGGTGGACGCGGCGCTCACCGCTCACCCCGCTTGGAATCCAGTTCGGAAGGAACGGGCAGGTCGGTAGGCTCGACCGGCTCACGTATGCCGCGCACGCCCCCCGTGCGCCAGACGCGGAGCTGGTAGACGTAGGCGAGCACCTGCGCGACCGCGTTGTACAGCGGCGCCGGGATCTCCTGCCCGATCTCGGTGTGGAAATACAGCGCGCGGGCGAGCGGCGGCGCCTGCAGGATCGGAATGCCGTGCTCGGTGGCCAGGTCGCGGATACGCGCGGCGATGAGTTCCGAGCCCTTGGCGACCACGGTCGGGGCGCGCATGCTCGACTCGCGGTAGCTGAGCGCAACCGCGTAGTGCAGCGGGTTGATGACGACCACGTCGGCCTTGGGGACCTCCTGCATCATGCGCGACCGTGCGCGGTCGCGCTGCTCCTTGCGGATGCGGGACTTGACTTGCGGATCGCCTTCGGTTTCGCGCATCTCCTTCCTGACTTCATCGCGCGTCATCGAGAGGCCCTTCCCGTGGCGCCAGATCTGGAACGGAACGTCCGCCGCCGCGACCACGGCGAGGCTGGAGGCGATGATCAGGAACGCCCAGGTCAGCGTCACGCCGAACGCGGCGAGGCCGTGGTCGGTCGGGGTTGCGACGAGCCCCATGAAATCCCCGTGGGTGCTTCGGAATACGCCCAGCGTGGCGATGGCCACCAGCGCAGCCTTGCCGATGCTCTTGACGAGCTCGCCGGCGCCGTGCCAGGACAGGATGAGCTTGAGGCCGCGCATGGGCGACAGGCGCGAAAAATCCGGCTGCACGGCCTGCGCGGAGAAGATCCATCCGCCGACCAGGGTCGGCGTCAACACCGCGACGACGAGGAGTACGGCAAGCAGGGGCGCGACCGCGACGATGCCGTCCAACGCCATGCTCGCGAGGCGCGCGAGCATGCCGCCGGTGTCGAACGCCTCGGCGCTCGAGAGCGACAAGCCCCTGCGAAGCATCAGCGCGAAGCCGTCGACGATGCTCGGGCCGGCCGCGTAGAACACCAGGCCGGCGGCGAACAGCATCAGGCTCGTGGAGAGCTCGCGCGAGCGCGCAACCTGGCCCTCGTCGCGCGCCTGTTCAAGCCGCCTCGGTGTCGCATGCTCTGTGCGTGGGGAATCTGTCTCGTCAGCCATACGCAAGACCGCGTGTTTTCATCACGCATCTTGCGGCGGCGGCGGCCAAATCGATCGTCAAAGAAAGGGGGGGTTTGGGGCCCAATTCGGCCCCCCCGGCAGCGGCTGAGGGCCGGCGGCGGCACGCGCATCCCCGGAGGGTCGGGAAGCGCCGGCTACTGCGATTCGAACAGCTCGCGCATCTCCAGGACCAGGACGAGCGCGCCCTCGCTGGAAACCGTGGCCCCGGCGACGCCCTTGGGCTTGAATCCGGCCAGCGGCTTGATGACGACCTCGTCCTGACCGAACATCCTGTCCACGGCGAGAATGAAGGTCTGGCTGCCGCTGCTGGCCACGACGCCGATCCGGCCCGCGTCCTCGCCGCCCGGAGGTTTGCCGAGCAGTTTCGCCAGGTCGAGCAGCGGCAACACCTCGCCCCTGACCAGGATCGCGGGCTTCCCGGCGACGAGCTGTATGGCCCCCGGGGGGATGCTGATGATCTCGCGCACGATCGACAAGGGCATCGCGTAGGGCTGGGCGCCGACGTCGACGACCAGCACCGGCAGGATGGCGAGGGTCAGGGGCAGCAGGATCGTCACCCGCGTGCCCTTGCCGATCTCGGAATGCAGCTCGATGCGTCCGTTCAGCTTCCCGATGTTAGTCTTGACCACGTCCATCCCGACGCCGCGCCCGGAGACGTCAGAGATCTCGTTCTTGGTAGAGAAGCCGGGCCGGAAAATGAGCTCGAGCGCCTGCCGGTCGTCGAGCGAGGCGGCCTCTTCGGCGCTGATCGCACCTTTCTCCACCGCCTTTTGCCGCAGCACCTCGGGCCGCATTCCCCGGCCGTCGTCGGTGATCTCGATGACGATCGCATCGCCCGCCTGACGCGCCATCAAGCGCACCAGCGCGCGTTCCGGCTTGCCCACCGCCCGGCGCTCCTCGATGGTTTCGACGCCATGGTCGACGGCGTTGCGCACCAGGTGGACCAGGGGATCGTTCAGCTCCTCGATCATGTTCTTGTCGATCTCGGTCTCCTCGCCTTCCAGAACCAGCTCGACATCCTTGCCGAGCTGGCGGGCGAGGTCGCGCGCGAGCCGAACGTATTTCTGGAACACGCGGCCCACCGGCTGCATGCGCGCCTTCATGACCGCGTTCTGAAGGTCCGAGACCAGCATGTCGAGCTGGTCCACGACGGAGTCGAGGATCTTCAGCGAGTCGTCGCCACGGTACTTGCGGACGATTTCAGTCCGCAGGCAGGTGATCCGGTTCTTGGTCAGGCCGATTTCTCCGGACAGATTGAGGATCTGGTCGAACCGGCTGACGTCGATTCTGAGCGTGGTCTCTCTTGCCGCTGTCATGCCCTTCGCGCCCTGTGCCGGCGAAGGCGGCTTTGAAACCGGCGCGCGCGCGGGCGCCGGGACCGACGCCTGGGCGGCGATTCCGCCCACGAGCGCCTGCAACAGCGCGGACCACCACTGCGCGTCGTCGGGCCCGGCCTCCGGCGCAGCCTGCGCCGCATGCGCCTCCTGCACTGCGTCGGGCGCAGCCGCCGGGGAAGCCGGCACCGCTTCTGCGCGGCCCTCGAGCACCGCGTCGATCTGGTCGAGCAGCCCAGGGTCAGAGAGTTCGGGCTCGCGCTGGCCCTGCATCTGGGCGAACATAAGTTTCACCTCGCCGGTGGAGGCGAGGATGACGTCGAGGATCCCGGCGTTCAGCGTGAGTCCGCCGTTGCGCAGGCGGTCGAGCAGGTTCTCCGCGCGGTGGCACAGCTCTACGAGCGCGGTCGCCTCGAGAAATCCGCCTCCGCCCTTGATGGTGTGGAAGCCGCGGAAGATCTCGTTCAGCAGTTCACGGTCGTCGGGCCTGCTTTCCAGCTCCACGAGCTTCACGTCGACGCGATCGAGCATTTCGCCCGCCTCGGTCAGGAAGTCGTGCAGCAGGTCCTGGTCGGCAAAGACTGTCATGGCGTTCTACGGTCCCCTCTTCGGCGCTTGGCGCACGCCTAGAATCCCAGCCTCTCCAGCAGTTCGTCGACCTGCTGCTGATTGGCGACCACGTCGGCCCGCCCGTCGGTGTTGACCACCGGTCCGGTCAGGTGCAGTTCGAGCTCCATTTCGGCGCGCAGGCCCAGGGGCGTGGTCTCCAGCAGCAGCTTGAGCAGCTGGTCCTCCATATAGGTCGCGAGAGTCGCGATTTTCTTGATGACCTGACCGGTGAGATCGTGGAAATCCTGCGCCATCATGATGTCGGTCAGCACCGCGCCGATCTCGGTGGACCGTCTCGGCACCCCGTTGAGGAAATCGCGCGTGCGTTCGGCGATCGCGCGGAATTCCTCGGGCGACGTCTGCTTGTCGAATACGCGCTCCCAGTCCCCGGACAGCGCGCGCGCGCTGTCCGCGAGGGCTCCCTGCAGGCCTTGCCCCTGGTCGACCAGGTTGAGCGCTTTTTCCGCGGCCTGGCCGGTAAGCTTGGCGATGTAATCGAGGCGGTCGCGCGCGTCGGGCAGTTCGTGGATCACCTTGGTCACGGCCTTGTCATAGCCCAGCTCGCACAGGGTGTTGTGCAGGTTGCGCGTCAGCCGGCCGATGCGCTGATGCAGTTCCTCCTGTCCGTCGACCGCGACCGGTGCGCCCTGCGCGTCGTTGTCCGAACCGCCCTCCGGCTCGGCCACCTGTCCGATATCCCGCGTGCGCTGCTCCGCAATGCTGTCGAAAAGCGCCTCCAGGTCCTCGTCCGGACTGATGGCTTTTGGCTGGGCCGACATGACATTCTCTCCTATTGCACTTGCAGCTTGCTGATGATCTTGACCAGCTTCTCTTCCAGCGTGGCCTTGGTAAACGGCTTGACGATGTAGCCGCTCGCCCCGATCTGCGCCGCGTTGATGATGTCCTCCTTCTTGGCCTCCGCCGTTACCATCAGCACCGGCAGCTCCTTCAGGCTCGGCTGGGCGCGGATCTGGCGCAGCATCTCGAAGCCGTTCATGTTGGGCATGTTGATGTCGCTGATGACGAAGTCGTACTTGCCTTGCTTCAGCATCTGCAGCGCCATCGCCCCGTCCTCAGCCTCTTCGACGTTTCCGTAGCCGGACTCCTTGAGGAGGTTCCTGACGATCCGCCGCATCGTGGCGAAATCGTCGACGACGAGAAATTTCATGTCCTGCGTTGCCATGTTCTACCTCATCAATGCTTCAGCATGCCGGATATCGTATTCGCCAGGACAGTCGCATCGAATTTCGCCACGTAGGCATCCACCCCCACCTGCTGGCCCATCTTGCGGTTGGCGACCGATGAAAGCGAGGAGTGCATGACCACGGGGATGCCGTCGAAGCGCCTGTCCGCCTTGATGCAGCGGGTCAGCACATAGCCGTCCATTTCCGGCATCTCGGCATCGGTCAGCACCATGCCGATACGGTCGGCGAGAGGTATTCCTTCCTGCTCCGCCGACTTGGCGAGCTGCAACAGCTTTTCCCAGGCTTCGCGTCCGTTGTGCGCGTGCTGGCTGGGCAGGCAAAGCTTCTCCAGCACCTGCGATATCTTGCGCCGGGCGAAAGCGGAGTCGTCGGCGAAGAACACCGAGGATCCGGGCTTGGATTCCAAGGGCTCGAGGTGGGGGATCTGCTCGTCGCCGAGCGTGTCGGCCACTATCTGCTCGACGTCGAGAATCGAGACGAGCTTTCCGTCCGGAAGCTCGGTGATCGCGGTGACCAGGCTCGTTGCGCCCACGAGCATCGCTTGCGGCGCCTTCACGTGGTCCCAGTCCACGCGGATGATGCGGTCGACGTCGTGCACCAGGAATGCCTGGGCATGCCCGCTGAATTCGGTGATGATGAGCTTCGCGCCGCCGCCGTCGTGATCCAGGCCCACGAACGGGGCCAGCGCGACCACCGGAATGACCGATCCCCGAAGCGAAATGATGCCTTCCACCCCGCGCGGCATGTTGGGCATCTTGGTGATGGGCGGGGTCTCGCAGACCTCGCGCACCTTGAACACGTTGATCCCGAATACCTCGCGTCCGCCCAAGGTGAACAGCAACAGCTCCATCTTGTTGAAGCCCGCGAGCCGTGTCTTGTCGTTGACAAAGTTCATCAGGTCGCCGGCGGATGAATTCATGGCAGTTCCTTTGTTCCCGATCCTGATCCCGTCACCGATGCGTCCACGCCCGGTCCTCAGCGACGCGCAGGCCAGCCGTCTGAATTAACGGCAGAACCGGGCATTGCTTTAGGCAGAGCCGGCGCCGGCGGCTCCCTCTCCGGGGGGGCCATTACCGCCGCCGGGGGCACAAGCCCCGCTTCCGGAGCCGGGGCGGCCCCCGCCGCGGGCGCAGCTTCGCTCTTGATGAGCTGCTCGGTCTTCCTGTTCGTGACGATGATGCTGATGCGCCGGTTCGACGGGTCGTAGGGATCTTCGGTCTTGAACGGCACGGCCGACGAAAGCCCCACCACGCGCAGGATCTTTCTATCGTCCATGCCGCCCGCGATCAGCTCGCGCCGCGACGCGTTGGCGCGGTCCGCCGAAAGCTCCCAGTTGCTGTAGGCGCGCTCGCCGGACGCGTAAGGCTTGGCGTCGGTATGCCCGGAGAGCGTGATCTTGTGGTCGACCTCGTTCAGCAGCTTGGCGATGTCGTGCAGGATTCCGCGCGTATAGTCCTTGAGGTGTGCGCTGCCCAGGTCGAACATGGGGCGGTTCTGCTCGTCCAGGATCTGGATGCGCAGCCCCTCGGGCGTGAGGTCGAGCTTGATCTGGTTCTTGAACGGATTCAGGCTGGGCGAATCCTCGATCGCCTTCTCGACCCGCGCCTTGAGCTGCTTCAGCCGCTCCATTTCCTTGCGCGCCACTTCGGCCTCGTCCGCGCCCGTGTTCTTCTTGGTCATGTTCCGGACATCGACTGGAACTTCGCCGCGAATGATCTGGCCGTCCTTGCGCGCGATGTCGGTGCCGCCGCCCTGGATGACGCTCGACGCGTCCCCCGAGCCCGATCCGCCCGCCAACGACACGCGCATCGGATTCTGGAAGTAATCGGCGATGCCGTGCAGGTCGCCCTTGGAGGTCGATCCGAGCAGCCACATGAGCAGGAAGAACGCCATCATCGCGGTGACGAAGTCCGCATAGGCGATCTTCCACGCGCCGCCGTGCCCGGCGCCGCCGCCGCGCTTGATCTTCTTGATGACGATTAACGGTCGCTTGTCGTCGTTCATCGCTTTACCCTCAGCGGGCCTTGGGATGCCTTACGTGCTGCTCGAGTTCGAGGAAGGTCGGCCGCTCGGTCGAGTAGAGCACCTTGCGCCCGAATTCGACCGCGAGGGCCGGGGCATAGCCGTTCAGGCTCGCCAGCAGCGTCACCTTCACGCACTGGAGGACCTTGGAGGATTCCGCGAGCTTCTGCTCGAGCACATAGGCAAGGGGCGAGACGAAGCCGTAGGACAGCAGAATGCCCAGGAACGTCCCCACCAGCGCCGCGGCGATCAGCTTGCCGAGCTCGGCGGGCGGGATTCCGACCGATTGCATCGTGTGCACCACGCCCATGACCGCTGCGACGATCCCGAACGCGGGAAAGGCATCGCCCAGCTTGATGAGGGCATGAACCGGGATCTCGCCCTCCTGATGGTGGGTCTCGATTTCATTGTCCATCAGGTTTTCGATCTCTATCGGGTTCAGGTTTCCGCTCACCATCAGGCGCAGATAGTCGGTGATGAATTCGATGAGGTGGTGGTCGGCGACGATGGCCGGAAACTTCGCGAACAGCGGGCTCGAATCCGGATTGTCGATATCGCCCTCGACCGACATCAGGCCTTCCTTGCGCACCTTGGTGAGAATGTCGTACATCAGGCCCATCAGTTCCATGTAGAGCGCGCGGGTGTACCGGGAGCCCTTCAGGACCGTCGGCAGCGCCTTCAGGGTCGTCCTAACGGTCTTCATGGGATTGGCGACGAAGAACGCACCCGCGCCCGCACCGAAGATGATCAACAGCTCGACGGGCTGGAAAAGGGCGCCCAGATGGCCTCCGGCCAGCAGAAAGCCGCCCAGGACCGAAAGCAGGGTCAAGCCGTAGCCGACGATCACGCCCATCTTCTTTCCCGCGCCTCCGATTGCCTTGCCACGTACCCCCGCGCACCCGCGTGTTGTCCGGCCATACCCAAGGGCTCCGGACGCGGGCGCCGATTTCTACGATCTTTCGGCAACTCCCGGATTTTCTTTAGAAAGATTCAGAATCAGGACCAGGGGAATGGGACAACCCCGCGGTCCCAAAGGGGAATCCCGAATCGGGGGTGGAGGCGGACCGGGCGGCCGGGCCGGAGCACGCGCCCGCAGGCTCGCGCCGGGAGGGGAAGCAAGTCCCAGGCTTGTGCGGATCAGGCCGCTGCCAAGGCCTGTTGCGACGGCCTGGTCAGTGGGTCTGCAAGGACGACAGCAGCTTCGGCTTGCGGGTCTTGCCGGCGCGCGACGGAACGTGGCACAGGCCGCACACGAACCGGTCGTACAGATCCATGGAGTGGACCACGAAGTGCCCGCCGCACTTGGTGCAGGGCGCGGTCTGCAGCATTCTCGCCTCGAAGAACTTGACCAGGCGCCAGGCGCGCGTGACCGACAGCACGCGCTGCAGCTTATGCACCGAGAGGTGCTCGAGGTAGAGCTCGTAGGCCTTGATGACGGCGTCGATTCCGTCCAGCTCGCTGCCTTTCAACAGGCCATGGTAGATATTGATGAACAGCGAGGAGTGAATATTCGGCTGCCAGGTCATGAACCAGTCGGTCGAGAACGGCAGCATTCCCTTGGGCGGGGATTTTCCCACCATCTCCTTGTAGAGCCGGAGCAGCCGCTCGCGGGACAGCCGGGTTTCTGACTCCAGCACCTGGAGCCGCGCCCCGAGCCGGATCAGCGACATCGCGATCTGGATCTGGCGACCTTCGTTCACTACGCTGGGATGACGCATGGTCCCGCCTCGCCTGGATTGGGTTATGCGGCTTCAGCGAATTCGGCCGCGCGGAGAATCGCAACGTGCACGCCGGCGAGCTCGCGGTCCTTGCTGTGGCTGGTAAGCAGGCCCCATACCATCTCGTCATTGCACGCGAATCGGCACACGAGCTGGTTGGTGCCGGCCACCTTGACGAGCTGCACCGGAGTCAGCGATTCGATGATGCCGGCGACGTCTTCCGTGACGCCCAGGCGGTACATGGCCTGTGACTTGTCTTCGCGGATCATGTTCTGGGCCAGCATGAGATAGGTCAGGTTCGCTTCCCGGATTTCCTCGAGCATGCCGTTAAGGTTTGCTTCCATTGTCTTCCTCCATGTGCGTTGGTTGTCGATGAACGTGACGCCATGGTGCGCCAGCCCGGCGCGCTTCTGAATGGGCGATGCGCCGAATAAAGCGTGAGGAAGGTGCAGGACGCACTTGTAGGAAGGACGCCGACGCCATGCAGGCTACATTCGATACACGAACAGTGCCGCCTCCTGGGTGGTGCCCCACTGCAAGCGCTGAGTCGGGGTGACGCCGGGAACCGGAAAGCTGTTGCTGATCAAGATCGCCCCTTGACGCATCTCACGTTTTGCCTTAATCCAAAGCCGCGCCATGGCGACAGGCGACAGGTAGGCGAAAACGACGTCCGCGTGTCCCAGGGACCGGTTCCAGAGGCTGCCGTAGCACACTTCGAAGCCCGGCCGGGCCATCGATCCCCTCAGCGCCGCAACCGCCCAGGGAAGCGGCGCGGCTTCGATCCCCGTGCAGCGGGCGTGCCGGCGTGCCCTGCTCACGGCGGCGAGCACGCTGCCGAGCCCGCAGCCGATGTCGAGAAACGCGAGCGCGCCCTCCTCCGGCAACTGGGCGATCAGACGCGCGAGCGCGGCATCGTTCGACAGAAAGAGCGGCACGCGGCTTGCGTGCACCGCGCCGAAGACCAGTGCGAGCGCGACGAACGCGCCGAGGTACCACAGCGGATCGATGTCCAGGGCGAACGCAAGCACCACCAGGGGCGCGAACGCGAATTGGATCGGCAGCCACCAGGCCGGAAGCCGCAACGCGAGAGAGAAAACGACCGCGAGCGCGCCCGTTCCGAGGGCGAGCGGGAGCGCCGGCGCCTCCGCGAAAAGCGCGGCACCCGCGAGCGCGAACAATGCCGCAGCGGCCTGCGCGAGCAGGGCGTAGACAGCGACAGGCGTGCGTTCCAGTGGCGCCACGACGGCCCGAGGGCAACGAAAGACCAGGCGCTATTCTGGGGCCGCGCGGCGTACGGATCATCCGGAATACGCGTGGACACTGCCCGCAATTGTTTGGATGGGATGGGCGAATTGCGCCTCCATCTCGCGGCGCAGCCCGAGGGCTTCGCCTGCCGGGTCGATTTCGACGTCGGTCCAGCACAGCGGCCGGCCCGCGCGAACGGGATTGCGCAGCCTCACGTCGTTCGCGAGGCCCAGCGGCAGCCCGCCTATCGCCACCGAATCGGCTGCGCGCATCAGCTTCCCGTAGACCGTATACCCGCCTTCGCCGTCGAGCCTCTCCCCCGCTGCGAGATCGCGCTTCGCAGTCGCCACCGCATCGGCGCGAAACCCCGTCGCGCAGCCGGTCGCCTCGCGCCGCAGCCCGACGGAGGCGACCGAGATCCCGACTTCGAGCCCGATGAGATGCCAGCGCTTGTACATGCAGGCATAACGCCCCGAGGGGTCGGTGCGCACCATGTATTCCTTGAAGCAGTTGCGGACGTATTCCGTTTCGCCCTCGAACACGACGAAGACGCCGAAGCGTATGTCGTAGGGAATCGCCCTGCCGTCCTTCTCGAGCGACGAGATGACCTCCACCTGGCCCTTCTGGTGCAGCACGCCGCCCTCGCTCACGGGCCGGCACACGAATGGAATGTCGTCGACCGACGCGCTCGGATAGGTGAGGCCGTCGGGGGGCGCCGCGAGGCCCGTCGCATTGCATACGGCGGTGCACTCGATGGATGGCTTGGACCCATCGAGGAAGGAATTGAACATCTTGGCGTTGAGGCCCCCGTCGCGCGCCTGTTCCGGCGTGAGGCCGTAGTACCCCCAGACCGTCTCGGGCGTGGATAGTGCGAAATGCGGCAGCCACTTGTGCCCGCGCCCGGCGGCCACGACGCTGAACCCGGCGGCGCGCGCCCAATCGACGAGGTCGCAGATGATCGCGGGCTGGTCGCCGTAGGCGAGGCTGTAGACCACGCCCGCCTCCCGGGCGCGGCGCGCGAGTTGCGGCCCGCACAGCGCGTCGGCCTCGACCGTCACCATCACGACGTGCTTGCCGTTTCTGAACGCGGCGAGCGCATGCCCCACCGCGGCGACCGGGCTGCCGGTCGCCTCTATGATGATGTCGACCCCCGGATGCGCGACCAGCGCCTGCCAGTCCTCGCCGACATGCGTGCGCCGCTGCTTGAGCGCAGCCTCGAGCGACGGCGCGGAATGAAGCGCGGGTTCCCAGCCGACACGCTGCAGGTTGGCCTTCGCATTCGCCGGGGACAGGTCGGCGATGCCGACCAGATGGACGCCGGGGGTCTTGCGCACCTGCGCGAGGTACATGGCGCCGAACTTTCCGGCACCGATGAGTCCGATGCGCAACGGCCTGCCCTCCGCCTCGCGCTGCTGGAGCATGCTGTACAGATTCATGTACCCACCCCTTGAGTGGTGTTACGGCGGCTGTGTTACGGCCCCTTGGGGTTTGCCGCGTCCTGCGGCTGCCCGGGACCGGGCTCGACGATCTGGAAGAACACCTCGTCCTGCCTGATCATGCCGAGCTCGTAGCGCGCCCGCTCCTCGATGGCGTCCACGCCCTGCTTGAGGTCGCGCACTTCCGCATCGAGCGCGCCGTTGCGGCTCTGCAGCCCCTGGTTGCGTTCCTGCTGGACCCGGACCTGGCGGTCCAGTTCCCATACCCTCAGCCATCCGCCCTTCCCGAGCCAGAGCGGATACTGCAGCAGCAGTATCAGCGCGGCGAGCGCAAGGGCCAGGATGCGCATCGAGCCTTAGCGCAATTGGTAGAAGGCATCGCGCCCCGGGTAGGCGACCCCGTCGCCCAGGTCCTCCTCGATACGCAACAGCTGGTTGTACTTCGCGACCCGGTCCGAGCGCGACAGCGATCCGGTCTTGATCTGCAGGACGTTGGTACCGACGGCGATGTCCGCGATGGTCGTGTCCTCGGTTTCCCCCGAGCGGTGCGAGATGACCGCGGTATAACCCGCGCGTTTCGCCATCTCGATCGTCTCGAAGGTCTCGGTGAGCGTGCCGATCTGGTTCACCTTGATGAGGATGGAGTTGGCGACGCCGAGCTGGATGCCCTCGCGCAGGATCTTGGTGTTCGTGACGAATATGTCGTCGCCGACGATCTGCACCTTGCGCCCCAGCCGGCCGGTGAGTGTCTTCCACCCTTCCCAGTCGGATTCGGCCATTCCGTCCTCGATCGACACGATGGGGTACTTGTCGGCCCAGGCCGCGAGGTAGTCGGCGAATTCCGAGGAGGTCAGCTTGAGCTTGTCCGAACCGAGAACGTAGCGTCCGTCCTTGTAGAACTCCGAGCTTGCGCAGTCCAGCGCGAGCAGCACCTCGGCGCCGGGCTGGTAGCCCGCCTTGTCGATCGCCTCCAGGATCAGGGTGAGCGCGGCCTCATTGCTCGCCAGGCGCGGCGCGAATCCGCCCTCGTCGCCCACCGTCGTGGGCATTCCCTTGGCGTCGATTATCTTCTTGAGCGCGTGAAACACCTCCGCCCCGCAGCGCAGCGCCTCGCGGAAACTCTGCGCGCCCACCGGAACGATCATGAATTCCTGGATATCGAGGCCGTTGTTGGCATGCGCCCCGCCGTTCACCACATTCATCATCGGTACCGGCATCTGCATCGACCCAGAGCCGCCGAAGTAGCGGTACAGCGGCAGGCCGGACTCGTCCGCGGCCGCCTTCGCCACGGCCATCGACACGGCGAGCAGCGCATTGGCGCCCAGGCGCGACTTGTTCTCGGTCCCGTCCAGATCGATCAGCGTGCGGTCGATGAAGCTCTGTTCCTGCGCATCCAGCCCCATGATCGCTTCCGAGATCTCGGTGTTGATGTGCTCCACCGCGCGCAGCACCCCGCGGCCGCCGTAGCGCGTGCTGTCCTTGTCCCGCAGCTCGAGCGCCTCGCGGCTGCCTGTGGATGCCCCGGAAGGCACCGCGGCGCGCCCCATCACGCCCGATTCGATCAATACGTCGGCCTCCACCGTGGGATTGCCCCGCGAATCCAGAATCTCCCTTGCCACCACGTCGACGATCGAGCTCATAGTGTCGTGTCCCGTCAGTTCAGCAGTTGTTGTTCGGCAAAGCCGTGCCGCTTCACGAGCGCGTCCAGGTCCCTGAGCGTCTCCAGCAGCGACTTCATCATCGAAAGCGGCCATGCATTGGGACCGTCGGAGAGCGCCTTCTCCGGCTGAGGATGCGTTTCCATGAAGATCCCCGAAACGCCGCTCGCCACCGCGGCACGCGCGAGCACCGGAACGAATTCCCGCTGTCCGCCGGACACCGTGCCCCGGCCGCCCGGCAGTTGCACCGAATGCGTGGCGTCGAACACGACCGGGCATCCGGTCTCGCGCATGATGGCGACCGACCTCATGTCCGAGACGAGGTTGTTGTAGCCGAAGGAGGCCCCGCGCTCGCAGACCATGACATTGTCGCGGAATCCCGCCGCCAACGCCGCCTCCCTCGCCTTGGCCACGACGTTCTTCATGTCGCCCGGCGCGAGGAACTGCCCCTTCTTGATATTGACCGCGCGCCCGGCCGCGGCGACGGCGCGTATGAAATCGGTCTGCCGGCAAAGGAAAGCCGGCGTCTGCAGCACGTCGACCACCGCCGCCGCCGCCGCGATCTCGTCGCGGTCGTGCACGTCGGTAAGTACCGGTACGCCGATGCGCGCCTTGACCTCGGCGAGGATCTCGAGCCCCGCGTCCCTGCCCAGGCCGCGAAAGGACTGTCCGGAGCTGCGGTTGGCCTTGTCGTAGGAAGACTTGTAGATGAACGGCACGCCGGCCTGCGCGCAGATCTCCTTGAGCGTGCCGGCGGTGTCCATGGCGAGCTGCCTGGACTCGACGACGCAGGGACCTGCTATGAGGAACAGGGGTTTGTCCAGGCCGACTTCAAACCCGCAGAGCTTCATGCCGCGACGGGGGCCGGGGGCTTGGTCTTCTCCGCCTGATGCTCGATCGCCGCCTCGATGAAGGCCTTGAACAAGGGGTGCCCGGAACGCGGCGACGACGTGAACTCGGGGTGGAACTGGCAGCCTATGAACCACGCCTCGCCCGCCAGTTCGATCACTTCGCACAACTGATCGGCCTGCGTGAGCCCGGAGACGCGCAGGCCCTTTTCCTTCAGACGCCCGATGTACTGGTTGTTCACCTCGTAGCGGTGCCGGTGGCGCTCGTTGATGATGTCGGTGCCGTAGATCCTGCGCGCCAGGCTGCCCGGCTCGAGAACGGCCTGCTGGGCGCCCAGGCGCATCGTGCCGCCGAGGTCGGACTTCTCGCTGCGGTGCTCGATGCGGCCGTCGCGGTCCTGCCACTCGGTGATGAGGGCGATGACCGGGTGCGGCGTGTCGGGATCGAACTCGGTCGAATTCGCGCCGGCGAGCCCGGCCACGTTGCGCGCGAACTCGATCACCGCGAGCTGCATTCCCAGGCAGATGCCGAGGTAGGGAAGCTGGTTCTCGCGGGCGTACTGCACCGCCTTGATCTTGCCTTCGACGCCGCGCTTGCCGAATCCCCCGGGGACGAGCACGGCGTCCACGCCCTTCAACACGGCGGTGCCCTCGCGTTCGATCAGCTCGGAATCGACATAGCGGATGTCGACCTTGCTGCGCGTGTGGATGCCCGCGTGCACCAGCGCCTCGTTGAGCGACTTGTACGAATCGGTGAGGTCCACGTACTTGCCCACCATCGCGACGGTGACCTCGTGCTGGGGATTTTCGAGCGCCTCCACGAGGCGCTTCCATACCCTGAGCTCGGCGGGCTTGGCGATGATGTTGAGCTTGTGGCAGACGATCTCGTCGAGCATCTGCTGGTGCAGCATCCACGGAATCTTGTAGATCGAATCCACGTCCCAGACCGAGATGACGGCGTTGGCCTGCACGTTCGTGAACAGCGCGATCTTCTTCTTTTCCTCGTCGGGAATCGGCCGGTCGGAGCGGCACAGCAGCGCGTCGGGCTGGATGCCGATCTCGCGCAATTCCTTCACCGAGTGCTGCGTCGGCTTGGTCTTGAGTTCGCCCGCGCCCTTGATGAAAGGCACGAGCGTGAGATGGATGTAGCACGTGTTCCGCTCGCCCAGTTCGAGGCGCATCTGGCGCACGGCCTCGAGAAAGGGCAGCGATTCGATGTCGCCCACCGTGCCGCCGATCTCGACGATCGCGACCTCGGCGTCGCCTGCCCCGCGCGTGACGAAGGCCTTGATCTCGTCGGTGATGTGCGGAATGACCTGCACGGTGCGCCCGAGGTAATCGCCGCGGCGCTCCTTCTTGATCACGGACTCGTAGATCTGGCCCGTCGTGAAATTGTTCGACTTGCGCATCCTGGCCGACTGGAAACGCTCGTAGTGGCCCAGATCGAGGTCGGTTTCGGCGCCGTCCTCGGTGACGAACACCTCGCCGTGCTGGAACGGGCTCATCGTTCCGGGATCGACGTTGATGTAGGGATCGAGCTTGAGGAGTGTGACCTTGATGCCGCGCGATTCGAGGATCGCGGCGAGGGAGGCGGCGGCTATCCCCTTCCCCAGGGAGGAAACCACACCGCCCGACACGAACACATATTTCGTCATTTACGAACGGGGAGATAGGATGGTGAATGATATCCCAAAAGCATGGATGCGACAAACGATCCGCGGCGTCGCGCAAGCGGGATTGCCCTCCGGTCCGGGACAGCCGACAATGTTGGGCTGACCCGACGAAAGCGACGCATGACCGGCACCTATTCGAGCCTTGCGCGGCGCATGCCTGTGAGCTTTTTCCCTATTGTCATGGGACTGGGCGGCCTGGGCCTGGCGTGGCGAGCGGCGACGCGCACCCACGCGGGCCTCGCGCCGATCGGCGACGCGCTGGTGCTGGCCGCCGCCTTGCTCTGGATCCTCCTCACGGCGAGCTACATCGCGAAATGGGTGATCGCGCCCGGCGTCGCACGGTCCGAGGCCGCGCATCCGCTGTCGGGCGCGTTCGTTCCGCTGGTTCCGGCCTCGCTGCTGCTGCTCCTGCCGGCGCTTGTCCCCTGGCTCGGCGCCGCCGGCGGCGCCCTTTTCATCGCGCTGGTTGCGGCGCAGATCGCGACTACCGCCGTGTTCCTCGCGCGCTGCCTCGGCGGCAGGCTCGAGCCGGCGGCGATCACGCCGGCCTGGCACCTCGCCGTGGTGGCCGGCCTGTTGTTCTCCAGCGGCGCCGCGGCGGCGCTCGGTTTCAAGCTCACGGGGTGGTGCTTCTTCGGCGCCGGCGCACTCGCCTGGCTGGCGATCGACTCGCTCGTGCTGCACCGGCTCGCAACCCAGGGGCCGCTTGCGCCGCCGATGCGCCCGTTGCTCGCGATCGAGCTGGCCGCGCCTGCGGTGGTGCTCATCACCTACACCGCGCTCGCCGACGGAGAAGCCGACGCGCTGGCGCTGGGATTGTTCGGCTGGACGCTGTTCGTCGCCGTCATGCTGTCGGCACTCGCGCGCTGGCTGTGCGAGGCGCCGTTCGGGGCGGAGTACTGGGCATTCACCTTTCCCGCGGCGGCGCTCTCCATCGCGGCGTGGCGCATGGCGCAGGCGACCGCCGCGGATCCCGCGCTGCGCTTCGCCCTGGTGCTGTTCGTCGTCGCCAACGCCGTGATCGGATTCGTCGCCGTGCGCACGCTGCTTGCCCTCGGCCGCGGCCGCTTCCTTCCCGCTTGACAGCAAAAACGGCCATGCCCGATGATCGGCCCCCTGCATCGCCCCGGCGGCAACGGGGAAAGTCGAGCGTGACGTCATGATCCTGCCCAGCGTGCTTTCCGAGAACGCCTACCTCCATGGCAGCCTTCCGGCGATCCTGGATCATGACGCGACGCTCACCTGGGCCGAGCTTGCCGGGCGCGTCGCGCGCGGAGCGGGAATGCTCAGAGGGCTTGGGCTGCGGCGCGGCGAGCGCTTCGCCACGCTCATGCGCAACGGCTTCCGGCAGGCCGAACTGCTCTGGGCGGGATACTGGTCGGGCGTGGTCCCGGTCCCGGTCAACTGGAGGCTGAGCCCGGTCGAGATCGCCGCCAGCCTCGAGGATTCCGAATGCAGACTGGTGGCGGCGGAAGAGGAATTCCTGCCGCTGCTCGAGGCCGCCGCGCTTTCGGCCTCGCGGCCCCGCGTGCTGACCGTCGAGGCGAGCGGCGGCCGCAGGGGCGATTACGAGTCGCTGCTCGCCGCCGCCGCACCGGTCCCGATCGAAGCGCTCCACGAGGACGACGACGCGATCCTGCTCTACACCGGGGGCACCACGGGGCGCAGCAAGGGCGTGCGCCTGTCCCATCGCAACATCCTCTCCAACGCCTGGCAGATCGGGCTGTGCATCGGCATCCACCGCGACGACGTGTACTCACACGTGGCCCCGATGTTCCACTCGGCCGACCTGCACGGCACCATCGCCTTCCTGCTCGGATGCAGGCACGTCTACGTACCGCAATTCATTCCCGGCGAGGTTGCCGCCACCATCGAGCGTTACCGGGTGAGCGTCGCGCACTGGGTGCCCACCATGGTGAAGATGTTCACCGAGTCCCCCGAGGTCGCCAGGCACGACCTGTCTTCGCTGCGCGTGCTGTTCTACGGCTCGAGCCCCATGCCCGTGGAATGGATGCGCGCGGCCCGCGAGCGCTTCCCCGGCGTCGCGTTCTATCAGGGCTACGGCCTGACCGAGACTTCCCCGATAGTCGCGGTGCTGGACGACGCAAGCCACAGGCGATGCTTCGAATCGGGCGACCTGTCGATGTTGAGGTCCGCGGGCAAGCCCGTCCCCGGCCTGGAATTGCGCGTGGTCGACGGCAACGGCGGCACGCTGCCCGCGGGGGCGACCGGGGAAGTGGTGGTGCGCGGACCCAATGTCAGTGCGGGCTATCTGAACCGCGCCGAAGACACGGCGCGCGCGTTCCGCGACGGTTGGTTCCACACCGGCGATGTCGGCCGCCTCGACGCGCAGGGCCATCTGTTCCTCGTCGACCGCATGAAGGACATGATCATCACCGGCGGAGAGAACGTCTACTCCAC
>Ga0080064_1001954_pt1 | contig 37959 bp, 37 predicted proteins | sample Subgrocontami54m_FD_69260 | JGI IMG/M metagenome (GOLD analysis project Ga0080064, IMG submission 69260) | Subsurface groundwater microbial communities from S. Glens Falls, New York, USA - GMW46 contaminated, 5.4 m (SPADES assembly) (version 2) ...
GACAACGCGAGCGCCGCCGCCAATCCGCCGATGCCTCCGCCGACCACGATGATCGGCAGGTCCCTGCCCGCCATGGCTTGCCCTCCGCAAATATTCGCGCCGGCGTGAGCATACCCAATTTTCCGCCTGCGAGTGATTTCCGGCCATTTTACCGCGGCGAGGCCAGGGCTGTTCTTGCGCGTATGACCCGAAGCCGGCGCAGCCGGAACCAAGCAGGCTGCCGTGATTCGCCATCCCGAATCTCCCGATTTTGTGAAGTTGCGAAGTTGCAACTTCACAAAATCGGGAGACCTGAGTAAACCCAAGTCCGTCGCCAGGTCCGTCAAGGCGTGATTGATCAGAGACAGCATCGGCCAACCGCCGACGCACGAGGCGTGACTAAATCCGCCGACAGTGCGAGTATCGGGGGAAAGACACCAGCCCGGACATGCACTTCAGCACTTCCCAACTGCTCAGAGGCGGCGCGCTGCTCGCCGGCTACCTGGTCGCCTACATCGCCCTGGACTGGGTGAGCTACGTGTACGCACTGCGGCCGTTCAACATCACGCCCTGGAACCCCCCGCCCGGGATCAGCCTCGCGCTGCTGCTCGTCTACGGTCTGCGCTGGTCGCCGGCGGTGTTCGTCGCCACGCTCGCTTCCGAGTTCGCCGTGCGCGGCGTGTCGGCGCCGCTCGGATTCAGCGTCCTGTCCTCGCTGCTGGTCGCAATCGGCTATACCGCGCTCGCCTGGGCCCTGCTTCGCATTGCGCGCTTCGACCCGCGCCTCGGACGGCTGCGCGACGTGACCTGGTTTTCGACGCTCGTGGCGATCGGCACGCTCGCCCTCGCGCTCGCGTACGTATGGCTGGTGCTCGCGGAGGGCTTCATCTCGAGCGGGCGCCTGCGCGACTACGTGCTGCGCTTCTGGATCGGCGACATGATCGGGATCATCGTCACGACACCGCTGCTGCTGGTCTACCGCAACCGGTACGAGTTCGACCGCATCACCCGCGCCCAGGTGCTCGAGATCTGCGCCCAGGTCGCCTGCATCGTGCTCTCGCTATGGGTCGTATTCGGGCTCCAGCCGGTCAATGCGCCGAAGTTCTTCTACCTGCTCTTCATGCCGCTCATCTGGATCGCGATGCGCCACGGGATCCACGGAACGGTCGCGGCCAACGCGCTCGTCCAGGTGGGGCTGATCGCCGGTGCACGGCTCGCCGGCAACGAGGCTTCATTGGTGCTCGAACTCCAGTTCCGGATGCTGGCGCTCGCCGTCACGGGCCTGTTCCTCGGCATGGCCGTGACCCACTGGCGCCGGGCGCAGAATGCGCTGGTGGCGAGGGAAAGCGAGCTGAGCACGATCGTCAGGACCGCGCCCGACGGGATCGTCGCCCTCGACGAGCGGAAACGCATCGCCTCGCTCAACGCCGAGGCCGAGACCATTTTCCGCGCCTCGTCGGCGGCTCTACTGGGGCGGCCGCTCGCCGAGCTGATCCCCGAGCTGCCCGACCCCCCGCGCGCGTTGCACGGCGTGGAGATGGCGGCGCTGCGCGCCGACGGCAGCCGCTTTCCCGTGGAACTCTCGCTTGCCAGCGCGGGCAGCAGCGGACGGCAGAGCTACATCTGCATCGTCCGGGACGTGTCCAAGCGCAAGGAGATGGAAGAGCAGCTTCGGGACAGGCAGATCGAGCTCGAACGCACGCTGCGCCTCGCAGCGACGAGCGAACTCGCCTCGGCGCTCGCCCACGAGCTCAATCAGCCGCTGTCGGCCATCTCGAGCTACGTCCGGGCCTGCAGGCTGATGCTCTCCGGCGCAGAGTACGATCACACCCTCCTGGTGAAGACGATGGACAAGGTGGTCAACGAAGTCAATCGCACCGGGGAAGTGGTGCACCGCCTGCGCGAATTTTTCCGCAGCGGGACCGTGCACAGGGAGCGCGTCAAGGTCTCGGACCTGATCTGGGGCGGCTTCGAGGCCTCTATGACGCGGCTCGAACGCCATGGCATCATCCTCCAGGTGGAAGGCGCAGACGCGCTTCCGGACCTGACGGTGGACAGGGTGCAGATGGAGATCGTCATCCACAACCTGGTATCGAACAGCATCGACGCGGCGAAGACGGGCGACCGGCGGGAGATCCGCATCTCGGCCGCGCCCAGCGGCGAGAACGAGGTCGAGATCCTGGTGGCCGATTCCGGCCCGGGCCTCAATCCGGAGATCGCAGACCATCTGTTCGAACCCTTCACCTCGACCAAGAGCGGCGGCATGGGCCTGGGGCTTGCGATCAGCCGCACCATCATCGAGGCCCATGGCGGCCGCATCGAACCCGTTGCCACTTCAAGCGGCGCCGCTTTTCGCGTTACACTTCCCGTAGCACCCACATGCCATGAAATCAGTGAAACCGAATAACGTGAAAGTGTTCATCGTCGACGACGATGAGGCGGTCCGCGACTCGCTGTCGCTGCTCCTCGATCTGAAGGGCCACCGCACCGAGACCTTCGCCTCGGCGGAGGACTTCCTCGCGGCCTGGCGGCCGGAATGCGGCGGCTGCCTCGTCCTCGACATCCGCATGCCCGGAATGAGCGGGCTCGCGCTGCAGAAGAGGCTCGCCGAGATGGCGGTCCGGCTGCCGGTGATCCTCGTCACCGCCCACGGCGACATCGCGGCGACGCGCGACGCGTTCAAGGCGGGCGCGGTGGACTTCATCGAGAAGCCCATCGACGACCAGGCGCTGCTTGCCGCTGTCCACACGGCCCTCGAGCGGGATGCTGAGCGCCGGCGCATCGAAGCCGAGCGCGAGGAAGTCATGGCGCGGCTCGAGCGCCTCACCGACCGGGAGCGCGAGGTGCTCGATCTCGTCGTCGGGGGCCAGCACAATCGCGAAATCGCGGCCGTGCTGGGGATCAGTCCGCGCACGGTGGAAGTCTACAAGGCGCGCCTGATGGAGAAGCTCCAGGTGCGGCGCTCCTCCGAGCTGATCCGGATGATGCTCAACCTGAGGCAGGCGAGCGCGGCCTAGCCACTTATCACTCGCGTATAGACAGAATTGGCGAAGATTTTGGCTTTATCTAGGTCTCCCGATTTTGCGCAGTTGCGAATTCGCAACTGCGCAAAATCGGGAGATTGGGGATGGCAAATTACGGCAGCCTGTTTGGTTCCGGCCATGCCGGCTTAGCCGTTATACGCATTAGTACGTACGCATGGCCCGGCTTTTCTCGGGCCGCCGCGGTGTCTATGATAAGGCTGTCTTCCCTAGACTATGGAATGCGCCGCGACGTTGCCGAACGGAATCGCCATCCGCGCTCGGTAACGTAGCGGCGCCTCTTCCTCCCACCCCCTCCGCCCACGCGCATCGCGGGCATGGTTTAATCTCCCGAGCCCACTGCAACCGAAGGTCAGTTCCATGTCCGACGCGCCGGCCGTCACGGAAGCATTCCGGAGGACGCCCGTCATCGCGGAGGCCGAGGTCGTCGTGCTCGGCGGCGGCCCCGCCGGCATCGCCGCCGCCTGGGCGGCCGCGCGCCAGGGGCGCTCCACGCTGCTCGTCGAGCGCTACGGGTTCCTGGGCGGCATGGGAACCGCGGCGGGGGTCACCAACTTCTGCGGCCTGCACGCGAACGTCCACGGCGAGATCCGCCGCGTGGTGCGCGGGGTCGCCGACGAGCTGCTCGAGCGCATCGATCGCCTGGGCGGACTCAACGCGCCGCATGCCATTTTCGGCAAGACCCAGGCGCAGGCCTACGACATGTCCGCCTACAAGTGCGCCACCGACGATCTGGTGCTGGGCGCGGGCGCGCGGCTCCTGTTTCACGCGCTCGCCGCGGGCGCGGCGATGCGCGACGAGCACACGATCGACGCCCTGCTGGTGGAGACCAAGTCGGGCCGGCGCGCCGTGCGCGGCAGCGTGTTCGTCGATGCCTCCGGCGACGGCGACCTCGCGTGCTGGGCGGGCGCGCCCTGGGAAAAGGGCGACGCGGCGGGCAAGCTGCTCTATCCGACGCTGATGTTCCGCGTCAACAACGTCGACGCGGCGCGCGCCGCCGCCGCCATGGCGGACATCGCGCGGCTGATGCAGGAGGCGCAGGCGCGCGGGGAATACCGCTTTCCCCGCAAGGGCGTGATCCTGCGGCCGCAGAAGCACCCGGGCGAATGGCGCGCCAACGTGACGCAGCTCGGCAACGCCGACGGGAGCGCCGTGGACGGCACCGACGCGCTGCAGCTCTCCGCGGGCGAGGTAGAGGGGCGGCGGCAGGTGCGCGACTACATGCGCTTCCTGCGCGAGCGCGTGCCGGGCTTCGAGTCGAGCTACGTCCTGGACATCGCGCCGCAGCTCGGGATCCGCGAGACGCGCCGCGTGGTCGGCCTCGCCATGCTCACCGCCGAGGACGTGCTCCAGTGCCGCAGCTTCGACGACTCCGTGGGCGTGAACGCCTGGCCGCTGGAGCGCCACGTCGCGGGCGACGTCGAATGGACCTGGCCGCCGATCCCGGAATCGCGCGGCTTCAACCACCTGCCCTACCGCATGCTGGTGCCGCATCGCGTGCGCAACCTGCTCGTCGCAGGGCGCTGCGCGTCGATGACCTCCGAGGCGCAGTCCGCGGCACGCGTCTCCGGCGGCTGCTTCGCGATGGGCCAGGCGGCCGGCACCGCCGCGCATCTCGCGCTGCACGGGGGCGTCGATCCTTCAGGCGTCGCGGTCGAGGCGCTGCAGGCGCAGCTCGAGCGCGACGGCGCGTATCTCGGGACGGCAAGCTAGCCCGTCGAAATTTCCAACACTATCGGGAGTCAAGCATGAAACGATGGATCGCCGCGCTGGTATTCGTCTCGGCAGCCTCGATGTGCGCGTTCGCGCAAGCCGCGCCTGCGGGCGCGCCGGCATGGCCGGCGAAGGCGATCCGCATGATCGTGGTGTTTCCCCCGGGCAGCTCGCCCGACCTCGTCGCGCGCATGCTGAACGACAAGCTCGGCGCGGCGCTCGGCCAGCCCGTCATCGTGGAGAACCGCCCCGGCGCGGGCGGCAATCTCGGCACCGCGCTGGTCGCGAAGGCAGCGCCGGACGGCTATACCATCGGCCTGTCGATCGGCGGGCCGCTCGCGGTCAACAAGGTCCTGTACGCCAAGCTCGGCTACGACCCGTTCAAGGACCTCGCGCCGATCACGCTGGTGGCGGCGAGCCCGAACGTGCTGGTGGTCGATCCCAGGCTCGGCGTCGCCACGGTGAAGGAGTTCACGGCGCTCGCCAAGTCCCAGCCAGGCAAGCTCAACTACGGCTCGATCGGCAACGGCAGCGCATCGCACCTGACCATGGAGCTGCTCAAGGCCCGGGCCGGCGTGGACATCGTGCACGTGCCCTACCCGGGCAGCCCGCAGGTGAATGCGGCGATCGCGAGCGGCCAGATCGCCGCGGGCTTCGTCGTGCCGGCGACCGCGATGCCGCTGGTGCAGGCCGGGCGCCTGAAAGCGCTCGCGGTCACCTCGAGCGGCAGGAGCCTCGTGCTGCCCGAGCTTCCGACCGTGGCCGAGTCCGGGTTTCCGGGCTTCCAGTCCACCGCGTGGATCGGCATGGTCGCGCCCGCGGGAACGCCGCCCGCGATCCTCGACCGCCTGTCGCGCGAGCTGGTGCGCATCATCCGCTCCGACGAGGTCAAGACCCGCATGCTGCGCATCTACTTCCAGGCCGTGGGCACCGCCCCTGAAGGCCTGGCCCACCTCATGCGCGAGGAAGTCGAGCGCTGGGGCAAGGTGATCAAGCAGACCGGCGCGAAGGCGGACTAGGCGCATCCTGTCATCCCCGCGAAACTTGTCCCCGCGCAGGCGGGGAGCGGGGATCCAGCAGGTAGTAAAGATTCCTGGATTCCCCCTCCGCTTTCGCGGAGGCTAGAGGCCGCGGGAATGACGGATGCGGCGTTACCCGGCCGTGCCTTGCGCCGGTATATGCATCTGCATATACTGGCCCGAGGAGGAGGAGACCATGCGGATCGCCGTGCTGGGCGGCGGCCACGGCTGCTATGCCGCCGCCGCCGACCTCACCGAGCAAGGCCACGAGGTGCGGCTGTGGCGCCGCGACGCGGCCGCGCTCGCGCCGCTCATCGAGCGGGGCTCGATTGTCCTCGAGGACGCCGCGGGACGCCGCGAGGTGCGCATCGCGCTCGCGACACCGGACATCGGCGCGGCGGTGCAGGGCGCCGACCTCCTGCTCGTCCCCTCGCCCGCGTTCGCCCAGGCCGACATCGCCCTCGCCATCGCGCCCCACGCCTGCCACGGACAGGTCGTTTTCCTGCCGCCGGGCAGCTTCGGCAGCTACGCGATGGCGAAGGTCCTCCGCGACGCGGGCTGCGCAGCCGAGCTCACGTTCGCCGAGACCGGCACCCTGCCCTACCTCGCGCGCAAGCACGGGCCCACCGAGATCGCGATCACCATGCGCGCCAGGCGCCTGCCCACCGGCGCCTTCCCCGCCAACGACAGCGCGCACGCCTTCGAGGTGATCCGCCGGGTCTACCCCGCGATCGAGCCGATCGAGGACGCGCTCTCCGCGGCGCTCATGAACGCCGGGCCCATCATCCATCCGCCGCTCATCCTCATGAACGCGGGGCCCTTGGAGCACTTCGAGCGCTGGGACATCCACAAGGAGGGCACTCAGCCCTCGATCCGGCGCGTCACCGACGCGCTCGACGCCGAGCGCATCGCCGTGCGCGAGGCGCTCGGCTACAAGCCCTACCACTTCCCGCTGCGCGACCATTACACGACCGACCGCTGGATGTACGGCGATGCCCACGACCGGCTCACCGAATCGGGCGACTGGCGCGAGCACATCGACCTCGCGACCCACCGCTACATGCGCGAGGACGTGCAGTACGGCCTCGCCTTCCTCGTCTCGGTGGCCGTCTGGGCGGGCGTGCCCGCGCCGGTCGCGGCCGGCCTGCTCGCCCTCGCCGGGGCGGTCGCCGGCGAGGATTTCCGCAGCGGCCCGCGCACGCTCGGCTCGCTCGGCCTCGCCGCGCTCTCGCGCGACGAAATGAAGCGGCTGCTCGAGGAAGGGCTCGGGTGAGCGCGCTGCCGGTCATCGCCGCGCTCGGCGCCGGGCGCATGGGCCGCGGCATCGCGCAGGCGTTCGCCTACGCCGGCCACCAAGTGCTGCTCGTGGACGCCAAGCCGCGCAGCGCGGCGGACGCCGAGCGCCTGGGCGCCGAAGCGCTCGCCGAGATCGACACGAGCCTCGCCTCGCTCGCGGAGCTGGGCGCCTTCGACCCGATCGAGCGCGCGGGCATACTCGCGCGCATCCGCTTCGTGGCCCGCGACGCGGCGCCGCTGGCGCTCGCGTGCGCCGACGTGCTCTTCGAAGGCGTGCCCGAGGTCATGGAGGCCAAGCGCGAAGCGCTCGAATTCGCTTGCGCGCACCTGCGAGGCGACGCCATCGTCGCATCGACCACCTCCACCTTCCTCGTCGGCGCGCTCGCCGGGCTGGTCGCCCGGCCGGAGCGTTTCCTCAACGCGCACTGGCTGAATCCCGCCTACGTCATCCCCCTGGTGGAGCTTTCGCCGCACGAAGGCACCTCGCGGGAGGTGCTGGAGCGGATGAAGTCGCTGCTCGAGGCGATCGGCAAGGCGCCGGTGGTGTGCAAGGCCGCCCCGGGCTACATCGTGCCGCGCCTGCAGGCGCTGGTGATGAACGAGGCCGCGCGCATGGTCGAGCAGGGCGTGGCCACGGCCGAGGACATCGACCGCGCCTGCCGCTACGGCTTCGGCTTCCGCTACGCCAACATGGGCCTGGTCGAGTTCATCGACTACGGCGGCAACGACATTCTGTATTACGCCAGCCGCTACCTCGCGCAGGCGCTCGGGGACGCGCGCTTCGCGCCGCCTGACATCGTCGTGCGCCACATGAACGAGGGCAGGAACGGCCTGCGCGACGGCAAGGGCTTTTACGACTGGGCGGCCGTGGACCCGGTCGCCTACCGCCGCGAGGCGCTCGCGCGCCTGGTCGGCATGCTGCGCTATACCGGAATGCTGCGCCCGCCGGGCGCGGCGCTCGATCGCAACCCCTGAGGAGGAAGTAAACATGAACCGATTCGTCTGCAACACGCTCGCCGCCGCCATGCTGCTCGCTTGCGCGCTTCCCGCGTTTGCCCAGGGCGTGCCCGTCATCCGCGTCGGCTGGACCATCCCCGCGGAGGAGGCGAAGTACTGGGTGATGCGCCGGCCGCAGGAATTTCCCCAGATCGGCAAGAGCTACCGCATCGAGTGGGTGCAGTTCCAGGGCACGGCGCCCATGGTGCAGGCCATGGTCGCAGGCGCCCTGGACTGCTCCACGCAGGCGCCGCTGTCGCTCGCCCAGGGCGCGGTCGAGTCCGACCTGCAGGCCTACATCGTCGCGCAGCACGTCGGCGAGAAGCCCGGCTCGTTCTCCGTGTACTGGGCCGTCAAGGCCGATTCGCCCATCAAGACCGTCGCCGACCTGAAGGGCAAGACCGTCGGCATCAACGTCTATGGCTCGGGCATCTACTACCCGATGGCGCTGCTCCTGAAGAGAAACGGCCTCGATCCCGAGAAGGACATCAGGCTGGTCGAAACCGGGTTTCCGCCTTCGGAGGACGCGATCCGCTCGGGCCGCGTCGACGCCGGCGTGCTCAACCAGCCCTTTGCCGCGCGCGCCGAGGGCAAGGGGGGCCTGCGCAAACTGTTCGCGCTCTCCGACGCGCAAACGAACATCGTTCACATCCTCGAGGTGTGCAAGAAGGAATTCGTCGACAAGAACCCCGCGCTCGCGCGAGCCTATGTGCGCGACCTGACCCTCGCCATGAAGAAGGCGGTCGCGAACCGCGCCGAGACCATGCAAGTGGTGTCGGAAGTCACCAAGGCGCCGATCGCGGTCCTCGACACCTACCTGCTCAAGCCGAACGACTTCGCGCGCGAGCCGGGCGCGAAACCGAATTTCGAGGGTATCCAGGCGATGTTCGACCTCTACCACAGCGCCGGGCTGCTCAAGCGCACTCTCGACGTGAAGCAGTTCCGGCGCAACGACGTGACCGCGCCGCAGGAGTAGGACCATGTGGACGCCGTCATTCCGGCCAAGCGCAGCGCGAGCCGGAATCCAGCCTGGCCTGCCGCGAACGGCTGCTGGATTCCCGCTTTCGCGGGAATGACGTAGCGCGACATGATCGAGATCGAGCGGCTGTCGAAGACTTTCCGCACCGAGACGGGCGCGGAGCACGCGGCGCTGCTCGACATTTCGATCGCCGTGCCCGAGGGCCAGTTCCTGTCCATCCTCGGCCCCAGCGGCTGCGGCAAGTCGACGCTGCTCTACATCGTCGGCGGCTTCGTCCGCGCGAGCTCGGGGCAGGTGCGCGTCGCCGGGCGCGCGGTCAGCGGGCCGGGGCCCGACCGCGGACCGGTGTTCCAGGAGTTCGCGCTCTTCCCCTGGAAGTCGGTCACGGGCAACGTGATCTACGGCCTGCTCGAGCAGGGCGTTCCGCGCGAGGAGGCCGAGCGCAGGGTGGCGAAGCTCCTCGAGGCGGTGCACCTGAAGGGCTACGAGAATTTCTATCCGAAGGAGCTCTCCGGCGGCATGAAGCAGCGCGTGGCGATCGCCCGCACGCTCGCCTACGATCCGGCGATCCTGCTCATGGACGAGCCCTTCGGCTCGCTCGACGCGCACACCCGCACGCTGCTGCAGAACGAGCTGCTTTCGATCTGGGAACGCGACAGGAAGACCGTGCTCTTCGTCACCCACAGCGTCGAGGAAGCGATCTTCCTCTCCGACCGCGTGTTCGTCATGACCGCCTCGCCGGGCCGTCAGAAGGCGGTGATCGACATCGACCTGCCGCGGCCGCGCGTCAGGAGCGAGCTGCTCCTCGACCGGCGCTACCAGGAAACCGTGGTCGAGATCGAGCGCCTGATGGAGAACCCCGTGCAATGAGGCTGCGCGGCCTGTTGTCGCTTCCCGGCGTGCCGCCGCTACTGTCGCTCGGCGGGCTGCTCGCGCTATGGCAGATCGCCGCGGGGGCGATCGGCATCGAGGGCCTGCCGAGCGCTTCGAGCGTCATCGCCTCGCTTCCCGGAGTGCTGTTCGACCTGGAGTCGCTCGCGGAGATCGGCGCCTCGCTCCAGCGCATGGCGCTCGGATTCGCGATCGCGGTCGCCACCGCCATTCCGCTGGGCCTGGTGATGGGGCGCAGCCGCGCGGTGGCCGGATTCTTCGGTCCCCTGCTCACGCTGATCTATCCGGTCCCGAAGGCGGCGCTCATGCCGATCATCATGCTCTGGTTCGGTGTCGGCGACTTCTCCAAGGTGCTCGTGATCTTCCTCGGGGTGTCGCTGCCCCTCATCTACCACAGCTACGCGGGGGCGCGCGCCGTGGACGAGAAGCTCGTGTGGTCGGCGATGGCGATGGGCATGCCCGCGCGCAGGCGCGTGTTCTCGATCATCCTGCCCTCGGCGCTGCCCGAGGTGATGCTCGGCTGCCGCGTCGGCATCGCCATGGCGCTCATCGTCATGGTGAGCTCCGAGATGATCGCGCGCCAGTCCGGCGTCGGGAACCTGCTGTTCAATTCGCTCGACATGGCGCAGTACCACACCGTCTACGCGACGATCCTGGTCATCGGCGCGATCGGCTTCGCGCTGGACGCGCTGTTCGAGAGGGTGCGGCGCCGGCTCACCTTCTGGGGCGAGACGGGCGAGGAAACCGTGGCGGGGGGCGGCTGATGGCGAGGGCGCTCAAGCTCGCACTCCTGCACCTCTACCCTGTCGCGCTCCTGCTCGCGGCCTGGGAGGCGAGCGTCGCTGCGGGCCTGGTGAGGAAGATCCTGCTGCCCGCGCCGAGCGCGGTGTTCGCGCGGCTTTTCGAGCTGCTGCAGACCGCCGCCTTCCTCGAGCACGTCGCGCAGACGCTGGTGCGCCTGTCCGCGGGCCTCGCGATCGCCACGGCGCTCGGCCTCGCCCTGGGCCTCGCCGCAGCGGCAAGCCACCCCGCGGGCCGGATGATCCAGCCGCTGGTGCGCGTGCTCGCGCCGATCCCGAAGATCGCGCTCTACCCCGCGCTCATCCTGATCCTCGGCTTCGACCACGCCTCGAAGATCGCGCTGGTGGCGGCGGACGCCGTGTTCCCCATACTGTTTGCGACCTACCACGGCGCGCGCATGGTCGAGCCCAAGCTCCTCTGGTCGGCGCGCGCGGCGGGCACATCGCCCCGCGCCTGCGTGTTCAAGATCGTGCTGCCGGCCGCGCTGCCCTCGATCCTCACCGGCTTTCGCATCGCGCTGGTGATCTCTTGCGTGGTCGTGTTCCTCGCCGAGATGATCTCCTCCACCGACGGCCTCGGGCACCTGCTGATCCGCGCGGCGCGCGCCTTCCGCACCGTGGACATGTTCGTGCCGCTGGTGACCATCTCGCTGCTCGGGCTCGCGTTGAACGCGCTGGTGGCGGCCGGCCGGCGGCGGCTGCTCGCGGGCTACGGGGAGGCGCGGTGAAGGCGCGCGCCTACCCGGGGCACAGCCGGTTCCTCCCGTACCTGCTCAACCGCGCCACCAGCCTCATCAACGTCGCCTTCAATGACGCGCTGCGCGGGCACGGCATCACGCTCACGCAATGGCGCGTGCTCGCCTTCCTGCACGAGCGCGACGGCCTCGGGGTGTCCGCGCTCGCCGACGCCACCGTGACGGACCAGGCGACGCTCTCGCGCGCGCTCACCGGAATGCAGACGCGCGGCCTCGTGAAGCGGCAGGTGAGGAGCGCCGACAACCGCTTCGTCGAGGTGCACCTGACCGCGATGGGGAAGAAGCGCTTCCTCGACCTGCTGCAGATCGCGCTCGACCTGGAAGCGCGCGCAGTGCGCGGCATGTCCAAGCGCAAGATCGACCAGCTGCGCGCCTCGCTCGAGCGGCTGGCTTCGACCATCGACGGGGCGGGGTGACCCTTTGTCGTCATCCCCGCGGAAGCGGGGATCCAGTCGAAAATTGAGATTCCTGGATTCCCGCTTCCGCGGGAATGACGCAACTAGCCCAGCGCCGCGATCGCGCGGCGCAGCTCGAACTTCTGCACCTTGCCCATGGCGTTCTTGGGCAGCGAGTCGATGAACACGACTCGCCGCGGGTGCTTGAAGCGGGCGAGCCTGCCCTCGAAGAGCCGCATCACGCCGGCCTCGTCGAGCACAGCTCCGGGCTTGCGCACCACCGCGGCGACCGCGACCTCGCCCCACTTCGCGTCCTCAAGCCCCACGACCGCGGCCTCCGCGACCTCGGCGCAGTCGGCGAGCACGTTCTCCAGCTCCGCGGGATAGATGTTCTCCCCGCCCGAGATGATCATGTCCTTGGAGCGGCCGACGACGTGATAGAAGCCCTCCTCGTCCTGGAAGGCGAGGTCGCCGCTTCTGAACCAGCCGTCGCGGAACGCGGGGTTATCCGGGTCCTTCCAGTAGCCCTGCATAACGTTGGGCGCGCGCACCAGGATCTCGCCCACCTTGCCCCGCGCCACTTCGCGGTCGCTCTCGTCCGCGAGGCGGATCTCGGCGTGGATCGCCGCCTTGCCCGCGGAGCCCGCCATGCGGCGCGCGTCCTCGAGGCGCAGGTAGATCGACACGGGCCCGGTCTCGGTGGAGCCGTAGATCTGCGTCACCGTGACCCCGCGCGCGTGGAACGCCGCGATCAGCGAATCGGGGATGGTGGAGGAGCCCGCGGCCGCCATGCGCAGCGACGAGAGGTCGGCGCTCTTCCACGCGGGGTGATCGACGATCGCGCGCATGGTGGCGGGAACGAGCAGCGTGAGCGTCGGACGGCGCGCCGCGACGTCGGCGATCCAGGCGCCCGGATCGAAGCGCGGATGCAGGGTCACGCTCGCGCCCGCGTGCAGCGCGGGCAGGGTCTGGATGCACAGGCCCCCGACGTGGAACATCGGCAGCACCGTGAGCACGTGATCGCGGCTGGTGAGGTCGTGGTAGTGGGTGGAATTGACCGCGTTCCAGATGAGCCCTGCCTGCGTGTGCACCGCGCCCTTGGCCCGGCCGGTGGTGCCCGAGGTGTAGACGATGAGCGCGGGGTCGCCATCGTCCCCCGCCGCGCCGGCCCCGCCCGCCCCGGCGCAGACCGAGCGCCAGTCGAGCCAGCCCTCGCGCGCGCCGTCGAGGGCGACCAGGGTGAGCCCCGGAAGCGCGGGTCGCAGCTTCTCGGCGTGCTCGAAAAATCCCGGCTCGGCGAGGAGCGCCTTCGCGTCCGCGTGCTCGAGGATCGCCTGGTGCTCGGGCGGCGCGAGGCGGAAGTTGAGCGGCACCAGCATCGCCCCGATGCGCGAGAGCGCGAACAGCAGGACCAGGATCTCCGGATGGTTGTAGCCCAGGTAGGCGACGCGGTCGCCCTTGCCGATCTGCAGGCGCGCCGCGAGCCCCGCGCTCGCCGCGTCGATCCGCGCCCACAACTGCGCGTAGGAGATATCGGCCCCCTGGAAATGCACGGCCGTCCTGTCGGGCTGGAACGCCGCCCAGCGCTCGACGATGCGCGAGAGGTCCATGCTCAGACCACCCGCTTTCCGGCCGCCGCGTAATGCCCGTGCAGGAACAGCAGCGGCTTGCGGGTGCTCGAAGTGAAGCGTTCGACTTCGCCGATCATCAGCACGTGGTCGCCGTGGCGCTCGCGCGAGACGATGCGGCACTCGAACCAGGCGGCGCAGTCCGGCAGCAGCGGCGCCCCGCCCGCGCCTTCGCGCACCTCCAGGCGCGCGAACTTGCGCGCCGCGCGCGAGGCGAAGCGCCGCGACAGCGCGAGCTGGCCGTCGGCGAGCACGTTGACCGCGAAATGCGAGGCCACCTCGAAGTGCTTCCTGAGCGTGGAGGCGAGCCCGAGCGACCAGAGCACGAGCGGCGGATCGAGCGACAGGGAATTGAAGGAATTGACGGTGAGGCCCACGTGCGCGCCCTCCCGCGTGGCCGTGGTGACGACCGTCACCCCGGTCGCGAAACACCCGAGCGCCCTGCGCAAATCCCTGCCGTTCAAGTGCTGCCGCGACACGCGCTCTGCTCCCTCTCGATTCCTCGGCCGGATTCTATCCCGCCCGGAACAATGGAGCGCAGGCCTAGCTTGGGCTGAGCCTGGCGAAGCCCAGCGGCTAACGGGCACCCGACTTGCCCGAGCCCGCGCACGTGATATAGACTGCGATCTCCCAACCACGAAAGGAGGTGATCCCGTGAGAGACCATAAAGGCAGCACCGGCCCACAAGGCTCGAACACCGGATCAACCCGCGGTTTCAGGACGATCCACAGCCGCTGAGCCGGCGCGCCTTACAGCAGGACAGCGCCCCGGAGAGAAATCTCCGGGGCGTTTTCATTTTCCGGCACGTCATTCCCGCGCGGCAAGCGCGTAGGTCGGGCCGAGCGCAGCCCGATCAGGAATCCGGAGTCAACGACGACGCTTTTCACGCACGTAATCGCGGTAGCGTTTCTGGCGGCCCGCGCGCGCCCTGCGTGCCGGCGCCGCCCCGTCAAGCGGCGGCAACACCGCCTCCGCGAGTCCCCCCAGTGTGGGCCCGGTCTGCACGGCCAGATACTGCGCCACGCTCTGCTGCACCACCTGGCTGCGGGTCTCGCCGGTTTGCGCGCAATGGCGATCGAGCGCCACGGCCAATGCCGGGTCGAGCCGAACAGACAGCGGGGGACAAGTCGTTGTCATACTATGGAGTGTATATTGTATGAGAGCCGGGGCCACTGGGCTTGGATAGACCGATGTCAGACCGTCGCGTCCACAGAGAAGACGCATAGCCGGGATTCGGCGGTGGTAGACTGAACAGCCTGATACGGAGGCACCTTGGCACAACTGTTTGCTCTCACCCAATCCCAAAGGCGGCGCCTGGAAAAGCTCGCGCGCGACGCAGGGCGCACTGCCGCTGAAGCGTTTTGCTTCGTCTTGCGGGACGGGTTCGAGTTCTGCGAATGGGAAGTGCGGGAAAGCCGCGCCGCGGACGGGGATACGAAGAGGCGTGGCGCAGTACCGCACGAGGATGCCCAGCGCCGGGCCCTCCAGGTGATCGACGCCGCACATGCCCGCCGGCGGTCCCGGAAAGCGGCTTGAATGGGCGCCACGTGCGCTCGAAGCGTACCTGGCGACACTCGCTCACATCGCGGGTGAAGATGCGTTCACGGTCCAGCAGTTCGTCGAACGCGTCGAACGCTCGCTTGCCCTGATCCTGACGCAACCCGGGATAGGTACGCCGGCCACGCGGCGAGGCGAACGCCGATATCCGATCCCCAACACGGGGCACGTGATCAACTATCGGGTGACGCGGAGCGCCGTCCGGATTCAACTCTGGTATCGCGCACGGCAGCATATCGCGCGACGGTAAGTCGCGCTTCACCCAAGAAGTCATCGGGCAGATCGAACTCGCGAAGATCGGCTCCTGGCGCCGCTTTCCAGCCCTTTCCACCCCGTGCGGCGCTCGCCGCGAGCGCGCGCACGATGTCGTCGTGGAGCTTCGCCGACAGCACCCGGGCGACGAGGTCGGCGGGCCCGCCCGCGGGGAAAGGCACGATCATGCGCACCGGCTTCGCGGGATACTGCTGCGCGAGCGCCGGCTTGCGCGCCCTGCCCCGGCGGCGCAGAATGGCCCTGCCAGCGCGAGGACGATCACGCGAAGATCGGCTGCTGGCGCCGCTCTCCGGGCAGTCAGCGGCCCGGCGATCGATGCAGAACCACGGGCTTCGGCCCGACAACAAAGGAGGAATGACCATGGTAGAAGCGGAAAAAGAACCGAGACTGCTGATTCCCCAGCTCAAGCCGTTTTACGATTGGGTCGCGCCGCTCTCGTGGACGCTGATCCGCGTGACCGTCGGAGCGATGATCCTTCCGCACGGCTGGCCCAAGTTGATGGCGGGGATCGCTGCGACCGCGCAAATGGCGTTAGTCAAGCGCGGCATAGAGCCGGCCGAGCCCCTGGCCATCGTTCTCATCCTTCTGGAAACCGTCGGCGGGCTGTGCGTGGCCCTGGGCCTGTTCACGCGCTTCTTCGCCGCGGCCATCACCATCGAAATGATCGTGATCGCCTACCACCATCTGCCCAAGTTCGGATGGACCGGTCCCGGCTACGAATACCCGCTGATGTGGGGCCTGGTCATGTTCGCAGTGGCCCTGCGCGGCGGCGGCCCATGGTCGCTCGACCGCAAGATCGGCGTGCAACTCTAGCTGCGAGAGAGCGAGGCGGGGCGGGGTCATGCATGCAGACCTCGCCCCGGCCGGCGCCGGGAACGCTGCCGGTCAGCTCTCCTGACCGCCGTCCTGCACTGCGATTGCGCTCAAGCTCACCGACGATATCCCGCTAAGCTCTGCGCCGGCCACGACGACCGCGGGCAAGTCGGTTCGAAAGCGCGAACGAAGGATCTTCTCCAACCGATCGACCCAATAGATATCCCGCAAGTACACGTCCAGTCGCGCGATCGCGCCCAGCCCCGCTCCACAGCTACGCAGACGCTCGACCAGGCTATCGAGCGCATTGTGGATTTGCTTCTCAGGGTTGTCCGCCAGCTCCCTTAGCGGTTGGGTCGTCGTTTCGTCCAGGCCCCCCAGACATTCACCGACAAAAACGAGGCCGCCGCCACAAACCGCAGCCACGCCCGCCCCGTTTGCCCTCTGGTATACCTTCTTCCGTCCTTGTCCCGGGGCCAGGGCCAGCGCGGTAATCTCGATTTCCCCTCGTGCGCCCAACGGCAAGCCCACGGTCGTCGCCGCGCACTCGACCTCCCCGAGCGCGCTGCGTCTCGCCTCGATCTCCTCGCCCGAACGATGGACATCTCTGAGGAAGCAATCCAGCCGAAGGATATCGTCCGTCGTTGCGCCGCACTGGCTGAGAATCGCCTTCATGACCTCGTAACAGATCCTGACCTGGGCTTGGAGGGCGTCGGGCGTTTCCTCCGGTGCCGCCACTCCCGACCTGGGATCCACGGTACCCCGCAGGCCCGAGATAAACAGCAGAGGCCCCGCCAAGACCGCTGAGGAGATGTTTTCCATGCGGTACGCCGGCCCGCTGACGAGAATCTTCTTTTCCTCAGGCGGCCGTACTGCGATCACCGCTGTCGTCAGCATATTGATCCCCGCCATCTTCGCGGCCACCCCGGTGCTCGCCAACGGCGCGGGCTTCCCGAAGAACCTGGCGCGGATCGCCTGTCGCCGCGGCAGCCAGTCTTGGCTGCTCGTAAAGTGATCCAGACGCACGACGGCATCCATACCGAGATTGGCCTGCCGCAACAGACTCGCAATCGCCCCGTAGGAATTCTCACACTGGGCTTCGGCCGCGCCGGCCAGGGCGGGAACTATCCGACCCGCTTCCGGTTCACGGGCGCCGTCGCACCCCGACGTGAACAGGAACGGACCAGCCTCGACGAGGCCCGCGCCCGGCCCGGTATGCTTGCCAACGAGTATGCGTTTCTTGAGCATTTGACGAACTCCGTTGTCACTCCAACAGTGGTGAACGATTGCTTACGCCCGCGTCCCCTGCGTGTCTTGCGTCCGCCTCGTGGAGAGGCTCTTCATAACCGTGACACGCCATATAACGTCCTGGCCCAAGCTCGCGTGCGACCGGCCGCTCCCGAATGCAGACCGGCGCCGAGTACGGACACCGCGGGTGAAAGGCGCACCCCGACGGCAGGTTCAGCGTATCCCCCGCTTCGTCTGCCTGAAACAGAGGGTTCTGATCCCCTCTTCCTTTCCATCGAGGGATCGCCGCCATCCTGAGGAGCTGCGTATACGGGTGCTTCGGCCTCGCCAACACCGCAGCCGCAGGGCCCTCCTCGATGACGCGCCCGAGATACATGACCATTACGCGCCGGCACAAATACCGCACGCTGCTCAAGTCGTGAGAGATGAACAGATACGCCAAGCCGGACTGCGCTTGGAGCTCGCGCAAGAGGTTGAGGATCTGCACTCGTATCGAGACGTCGAGGGACGATACCGGTTCGTCCAGGATAATCGCCTTCGGACTGGAGGCGAGCGCCCGGGCGATCGCGACCCGCTGGCGCTGGCCGCCGCTCAGCTCATGCGGATAGCGTTGCGCACTTCCGGCCTCGAGTCCCACCCGTTCCAATGCCTCGGCAACGCGCCGCAGCACATCCGTTCCCGCCAGTTGTCGGCTCACCACGAGCGGTTCGGCCACGATCTCTCCAATCCGCATCCGAGGAGAGAGCGAACTGTACGGGTCCTGGAACACCGCCTGTACGGTCTGCCTGAACTCCCGCACCCCGGGTGGAGCGAGTTCGTCGACGGCGCGTCCCCGAAAACGAACCGTTCCGCTGGTGGGCCATTCGAGCTGCAGGAGCAAACGCGCAAGCGTGGTCTTCCCCGATCCGGACTCGCCTACGACGCCCACCGTTTCGCCCTCATGCAGCCGAAGGTCGACGTTGCTCACCGCGTGAATCACAGGCGGGCGGCCAAATAGCCATCGCTTCCGTCCATGGAAAGTTTTCGTCAGCGACTCGGCCGACAGCACGATATCGCTCATGCCGGACGGCCGTGCAACCAGCAATTGACCCGGTGGCTCTCTTCCAGTGCCGTCTCGGGCGGGTACGCGCCAGCGCACAAGTCGAACGCGTGCGAGCATCTGGGACCGAAGCGGCAACCCGCTCCCGGCTCGATCAGCGACGGCGGAAGACCTGGGATGGGCTCCAAAGAGTCACTCTCGTCGTCAAGCCGTGGAGCCGCCTTCAACAGCGCACGCGTGTAGGGGTGTGCCGGCCTGGTAAACACCGCTTCAACCTCGCCTTGCTCGACGATCCGGCCCGCGTACATGACGGCCACGAAGTCGCAGATGCTGGGAACCAGGTGTATGTCATGCGTGACGAACAGCATTGCAAACTGCTCTCGCTGCTGGATCTCCTGGAGCAACGACAGGTAGTGCATCTGCACCGTGACATCCAAGGAGGTGGTCGGCTCGTCGGCAATGAGGAGCCGCGGATTGCAGGCGAGTGCCGCCGCGCCCACCGCCCGTTGACGCATTCCACCGCTGAGCTCGTGCGGATACGCGCTCATGCGCTCCTCGGGTGCCCCGATCCGAACCTGGCGGAGCAAGTCGATCACCCGCTTGCGCAGGACATCACCGCGCAACTTCTCATGCTCCCGGAGCGGCTCGCCGACCTGGTATCCGACTTTCAGCACCGGATTCATCGAACTCGTCGGGTCCTGGAGTATCATCGCGATCCCTTTGCCGCGAACCGCCTGCATGTCCCGCTCCGAGAGCTTCAGCAGATCCACTCCATCGAGAAGGACTTCTCCAGCCACGATGCGGCCCGCCGGCCTGGGCAGCAACTGCATGAGAGCCAGGCAGGTCATGCTCTTGCCGGACCCCGATTCGCCCACCAGTCCGAGCGTCTTGCCCCGAGGTATGTCGAAGCTCACTCCGTCCACTGCCCGGACCGCACCTCTCTTCGTGAACAGATAGGCCGTCAAGTCCCGAACCTCGAGGCCGCCGGAGACCATATCTAGACTTGCCTGAGGCGCGGGTCCAGCCTGTCCCTGAGCCAGTCGCCAAGGAAGTTCAGGCTCAGGACAACCAGAAGAATCGCAAGACCGGGGAAGAGGGATACCCACCACGCGCTCATCATGTGCGCCCGTCCATCCGCAACCATCGAGCCCCACGCCGGTGTCGGCGGAGGTACCCCGACGCCCAGGAAGCTCAGTGACGCCTCGAGCACAATCACCCAGCCCACCTGGAGCGTTCCAACGACAATGACGGTATTCAGGATGTTCGGAAAGATATGCCGCACGATGATTCTTGTCGTGGAACTCCCCGCAATCCGCGCGAGCGACACGAACGCCCGTTCCCGCAGGCTCAAGACTTCTCCGCGGACCAGCCGCGCAAATCGCGCCCAGATCACGACGGACAGGACCAGGATCACATTCCACGCGCTCGGTTCACGTACGGCAACCAGCACAAGCGCAAGCAAGATCACGGGAACGGACAAGGACCCATCTACCAGCCGCATGATCGCGGAATCCGTCGTGCCTCCGACATACCCCGCCACCATTCCGAGCACTGTCCCGACCGTGCCTCCGATGCCGATCGTCGCCAGCGCCACCCCCAGCGAGGCCCTCGCTCCGTACATGAGCCGCGATAGAAGATCTCGACCCACCTGGTCTGTACCAAGCAGGTGCGAAGAGTCGCCGCCCGGCAACCAAAACGGGGGCACCAGTCCCTTCGACAGGTCGGTCACATAGGGCGAATACGGCGCTATGACGTTCGCAAGCAACGCGTCGAGAACCAGCACCACGAAGATCGCCAGCGGCAACACCGGCGGTCGCCCGGGGCCCCCGCTATCACCCACCGTCGCGCTCTGAGGCCCGCCTGATTCCATCGCCTCACCGGCCCCGGATGCGGGGGTCCGCGTATCCGTACAGCGCGTCGACGAGCAGATTGGCGGCGAGCACCACGGCCGCGGTGATCAAGACAACGCCCTGCACCACGGGATAATCACGCGTGATCACCGCCTGGTATGCCAACCGGCCCATGCCCGGCCAGATGAACACTTCCTCGATCACCACCGCGCCGGTCACGAGAATCCCAAGATACAGACCGGCCAAGGTCATCACCGGGAGCAGAGCATTCCGGAGCGCATGCAGCCAGATCACCTTCCATTCCGGCACACCCTTGCACCGGGCAAATTTCACGTATTCGCTGTCGAGCGCATCCAGCATGCTCGAACGCACGAGACGCATGATCCCGGCAATGATGAATGCGGCAAGCGTGACCGACGGAAGCACGTAGTACGCGACGCCGTCCGTGTCGCCGAATGGAAAGACTCTCCACCACACGGCAAACACCTGAAGCAGGATCAGTCCCAGCCAAAACGACGGTACCGACTGTCCCAGCAGCGCTATCAATCTCGCTCCCAGGTCGATATACGTCCCCTTCTTCACGGCGCTGAGAACCCCGAGCGGCACTGCGAGGACCAGCGTGAGCGCTATGGTGGCCCCCGCAAGTTTCAGGGAATTGGGAAGCCGCTCCATTACCAACGGCAATACGGGCCGCCGCGCAGTGATGGAATTGCCGAGGTCTCCGCGCACGGTCCGCCCGATATAGATCAGGTATTGCTTCCACAGCGGTTGATCGAGCCCGAATTCGTGCCGCGCGGCGGCAAAGTCTTCCTCCGTAGCCTCCGGGGGGAGAATCAAGGACAGGGGATCGCCACTGAGCCGCCCCAGCAGGAACACCACCATGCTGACTACCAGCAAAGTGGCACACAACTGGGATATGCGGCTGATCAAATACGCAAGCATCTAGTCATTCCTCGCCCTCGTAAGCAGGGCATGAATCTCCGGACTACGGCTTCTTCAGGAACTCCCGGTCGATCACCCGACGCACGCTTTCGTCGTCCAGGCGATTGGCTTCCATGAACGGGCGGGCATTCTGAATGATTCGTTCGCTGTCTCCCAGAAGCCGGAATTCCTTGTACTTGTCCTCGTATTCCCCGATCCCCAGCGCCTCGCCAAGCAAGGTCACGAAATTCTTCACTTCAAAGGGATAATTTCGCTCCTCGACGCAGAGATCTCGCTGGCAGCTGTGATACGGGGTCACCAGGACATCAACGCGCGCAGCACTCGCCGCCTCGAGGATGCGCTTCTGGGCCGCTGCCTTCGCGGCCGGCGCGTACGTGAGACGGCTGCACATGTATCCGTAATCGGCGAGCTGATCCACGTCCACGACCGTGATACCCGGAATCGCTTCCACAAGCTTCCGGATATTTTGCGCGGCACCCTCCAGTCCGTGATGCTCATGCATCGCGACACGCTTCTCGATCCTCTTCGCCCACTTTCCCTCGAAGAGCTCCAAGTGGTCCACGAGGTACTTCGACACATGTTCAACCGGATAGCTGAACTCCAGGAACCGCGTCAGGTGCTCGTCGTACTGAACCTGGCACGAGGGACACCAGCTCAGAACGACCTCGGGTTCGAACCCGTCCAGGTTCCGCTTCAGATTCGTCGCGATCTTCATGCGCGTCTTACTGTCGCCCGCCCAGAAATGCACGATCCCGCAGCAATTGTTCAATCCACCGACGACCTCGCAATCCACTTCGAGAGTCGTGAAGATGTCCTCCAGCGTCAGTACGAGGTGCGAGGTTCGCGGCAGGTTGCACCCGATCCAGAACACCACCTGGGCCCGCTCCTTGCGGACGTCCTGGCGACCGGTAAGCCGCTTCATTCCTTCGCTGTCCACCTGCAGTCCGGCCACGACTTTCGTCGTTTCGCCCATCGACTTGAAGTAGCCCGCAAAGTTGCCCCCGCCGGTGCGTCGATTCTTCGAGTACCTCGCCAGCTCCATCATTCGCCTCGGATTCACCGGCTCCGGACACGCCTTGATGCAAACACCGCTGCCTGCGCAGGCCTCCACCCAGGCCGCGGCAGCCGCATTGCCTTCGTTGCCGCGCAGGAGATCCAGCACCCCGCCGATGACCAGCTTCGGGTCCGTCCCGCTGGCGGCTGTATGAGGAACGATCGGGCACACTTCGACGCAGCGGCCGCACAGCGTGCAGCCCTCGAGTATCGCCCGAGTCTCCTTCTGGATCGCGTCGTCCATCGATGCGTCAGCCACGCGCGCCTCCTTAACAGCGACTCGGACTTCGGAACCGCCTACAGAGCCACCACCTTGCCGTGCTTCACGCACTCGAGCATCCCCAAGGTAGCCTGCACTGCGGCCATTCCGTCAACGCCCGTTGCCATCCTCTCGCGAAAAGCTTCCGGCATCGCGTTGCTCGCCCACCGGTTGAACATTTCGACCAGCGGGACATACAGACCCAGGTCGGACGACTCGAACTCCCTCTCGATGTTCAGTTCGCTCGTTACCACTTCCAGGCGGCCGGTAAGCGATGTCTCGAGGCCATCGTAGAGCGTCGCTCGCCCCAGGCTCCCGCACACCACAAGGTCGTTCCTGATGTCGGGCAAACGCCGACTCGCGCATACCGTGGCCAGAGTCTCATCGCTCAGGCGGAGTCCGACCACGGCGAGTTGCTCCAGGGGTCGCGCCGGCGCACTCGCATCGGTCAGGGCCACTATCTGCGCGATCTCGTGTCCGGTGAGGAACCTGATCGCGTCGACGCAATGAACGCCGGTACCCACCATGGCTCCCGCCCCTACCATTTCCGGATCATTCCACCAGTCCCGCAGCCCCGTCCGCGGGGCCGGCGCCACTTCACCCCGGGTACCGCGCGCGAAGGTCGTCTGGATCAGCGCCAAGGTCCCCATCCCGCCGGAGGCAATCAGCTCCCGAAGCGCCAGAATACCCGGATGATTGCGCAGATGGAAAGCCACCCCCAACTTCACTCCGGCCCTGTCGCACCCCTCGATCATCCGCTCGCAGTCCTCCAGCGACAGCGCCATCGGCTTTTCGCACAGCACGTGCTTGCCCGCCCTTGCCGCGGCAAGCGTATGCGTCGCGTGCAGCGCGTTGGGGGACGCCACGTATACGACGTCGACACGAGGGTCCCGCAACACGTCGTCCAGGCGGACATACGGTGCAGCGCACCCATCGGTGAATTCGTCCGAGAATTGCTTCGCCCTGCCGATGTCACGGCTCATGACCGCAACGATCTCGCAGTCGGCGGCGCGCCGAATGGCGGGTGCCATCTTGCGCCGGGGATGTTGGCCCGTTCCGATGATCGCCCAACCTAGGCTCATTGTCCCTCCTGGTCGCGACGCGGCTTGCCACCCTGCACCTATTGAGAATTACGTAACTGCGCGACACTTTTCCCTCATCCCCACCCTTCTCCCGGGGGGAGAAGGGCTTTGCATCCCTCTCCCTCCGGGAGAGGGACCGAGGGTGAGGGAAATATGTCGGAATCGTTATTCGGTGTCATGGAGTTGGGTAATACTCAATAAGGCATTACCGCGGTGACCTCGATTTCCACAAGAACGCCTGGCAGCATGAAGTCCGCCACCTGGAGCACCGCTCTGGCGGGCGGCGCCGCCGGGAAATAGCGGCCGTAGACCTCGTTGAATCCGGCAAAATCCTCACGGCTCCTGAGATAGCATGTCGCTCGAACCGAGTGGTCCAGCGAAGTGCCCGCGGCAGCCAGCGTCGCCTTGATGTTGTCGAGCGTCCGCTCGGTCTGTTCCCGGATGTCTTTCCCCACCACGCGCCCGGTCCCGGGATCCCGGCTGGTCATGCCGGAGACGAACACGAACCCGTTCGCCCGAACAGCCTGCGAAAGCGGCACGATCGGTTTCGGCGCCTCCGTCGTGGATACGATCTCCCTTGTCATGCGTCTCTCCCGATGAATCTTCGCTCTGAACCAGGCGCTCCTGCACCAGGCTAGCGCGTGTACAGCGGCTCCCAGCTCGGACCATTCGGCACCATGCCGACATCCCACTTCCCGATCTTGGATTGAACGGCCCACGAGGTGCTCACCCATACGATCGGGAGTACGAGGTACTGCTCCTGGACGTGGCGGTATGCCTTCTGAGCCGCTTGTTTGGCCGCCTCAAGATTGGGCGCATCGAGCGCCGCCTTGAGAAGCGTGTCGTTGGTCGGATCCTCCGAAACGGAGATCACCCCTTTGGTTCCGGTTATTGCGTTCAGGAACGGCACGGTCCAGTTCTGCGCGAGCATCAGTTGGCCGCCAATCGCGCCGGCCAACTGCCTTTTCGCCATCCGGTCGCGATACGCCCCGTAGTCCGCGGTAATGATCTTGGCGTTCACTCCTATCGCCTGCCAGTAGCCTGCAATCGCTTCCGCAATGGTTCGCGGATTTGGCCAGCCTGGCCGAGGGCTCAGCCAAAAGTTGATTTCGAATCCATTCGCATACCCAGCGGCCTTGAGCAGGCTGCGAGCCCTCGCCGGGTCGAATTTCAGCGAGTGCTCGATACTCTTGCTGTACGCGATATCACCCGCATTCACCACGCTATTCGCAGCGTGCGCGAGACCCCTGAACACTTTCTCGGCGAGCTCCTCCCGATTGATGCTTATGAGCAGGGCTTCGCGCACCTTGGGGTTCGCCACCGGAAGCGAGCTGTCCCACTGATTGTTCGGGAACAGCGCAAGGCCCGCCTCCAGGTTCGTGTCCGTGACAACCTCCAGTCCCGACCCTTGCATGTCGCCGATCATGTCGCCGTTGACCGCCCCGATATCCAGCCTGCCCGTCTTCAGAAGTGCCAGGCGCGCCGTATCGTCGCGCACCAACCGGAAGATCATTCGCTCGTACTTGGGTGTTCCCACTCTCCAGTGGCCAGCGGCAGCCTTGAAGGTGATGTGGTCGCCTATTACCTGGCTCTCGAATGCGTACGGGCCACTCCCGACGGGTGCGGCTGCAAACGCCTTGTCCCCAACGCGTTCGATATATTTCTTCGGGACGACGTAGCTGTCAGGCCCGACGCCCGGCGACAGCAAGTATGGAAGCAGCGGCGTTCCGGTCGTGCGAACAACCAGCGTATTCGCGTCTTTGGGCTCGAGCGAGAGGATATTGTCCTTCCAGAACCCTTTCCGCCCGGAACGGGAGATGTCGCTTCCCAGGCGCCTCATCGTGAACGCCACGTCCTCAGACGTAACGGGGTCTCCGTTGTGAAATTTGGCGCCTCGCCGGATGTAGAACGTCCATACCTTGGCATCGCTCGAAGACGTCCAGCGTTCCACGAGTCCGGATTTCGTCGACAGCAAGCCCTGGTTGTCCAGCGCTATCACGGGGTCATACATCAGCTGAAGATATAGTTGGCTGGAGGTTGGGCCGGAAATCGGGTCCAGATTCTCGCCCCCGAGCAATCCCGCGCCGATTGTGAGAGTGCCTTGCGCCTTGTCCTGGGATCTTGCAGCGAGGGGCGTGAGCGTCCCGATCGTCAATGCCAGCACCGCAGCCAAGACCATCATCCTCGTGCGCATCATCTCGAACCCCCTATTTGTCTCGCATCGACTCCAACCAAGTCCCGGTAAAGATGGCCCGTTCCGGGCGACGAAATGCGAGCTTTCCGCGTCACCCATGGAGGCGGCTCTGCAAACGATGGCATCAGGGAACCGTCGTTGACTTGGCGGCCGTGATCCAGATCACGGCCACGCACACACTACACCGCAGCATTTCATGGAGCCGTAATGCTCATCACGTTTCTCGAGAATTAAGTCCGTGTACCCCGCGAAGGTCTCCTGCCGGCCGTCATGCGGCATCGACGAAGGACTCCAAATCCGCTTGAAGATCTCGCGAAGAGCGGCTGCCGGTGCGGCTCTTCGGGCAGTTCCGATGTGCGCGACGAGTGCGGGGAACACGCGCCGGCTCCGCCCGGCGCCCGGCGATGCTAGCATTCGCCTTCCCCCATGCGCATCGAACACCTCCGGCAACGCCTGCGCGATCACGGCGCCAAACCCTGCCACGAGCAGCTCGCGCTGCGGGCCTGGACGCAGGCGCTGCCCCTGGACAGCGGCCGGCGCCGGCCCGAGCACTTTCTCCCCGCGCAAGTCCGCGCCGCGCTGCCCGCGATAGCGGCGGAGCTGAAGGCGATCGCGCGCCCGCGTTCCGAGCACCCCGGCGAGGATGGTTCCGCGCGCCTGCTGCTCGAGCTGGCCGATGGCCGCACGGTGGAGAGCATCCTGCTGCCCCGCGCCGGCCTGTGCGTCTCGACCCAGGCCGGCTGCGCGGTGGGCTGCGTCTTCTGCATGACGGGCCAGGACGGGCTGCAGCGCCATCTCGGCAGCGCGGAAATCGTCGCCCAGGTGGCGCTCGCGCGCGCCCGGCGTCCGGTCAGGAAGGTCGTCTTCATGGGCATGGGCGAGCCGGCCCACAACCTGGACAACGTGCTCGAGGCGATCGACCTGCTGGGCACCGAGGGTGCGATCGCGCACAAGAACCTGGTCTTCTCCACCGTCGGCGACCGGCGCGTGTTCGACCGGCTGCCGCTCGAGACCGTGAAGCCGGCGCTCGCGCTGTCGCTGCATTCCACGCGCGCCGAGCTGCGCGCGAAGCTGATGCCGCGCGCGCCGCGCATCGATCCCGCCGAGCTCGTGGAGCTCGGCGAGCGCTACGCGCGCGCGACGAGCTATCCGATCCAGTACCAGTGGACGCTGCTCGAGGGCGTCAACGACGGCGACGACGAGCTGGATCGCATCGCCGAGCTCCTGCGCGGCAAGTACGCGGTCATGAACTTCATACCCTGGAACGCGGTCGCCGGCCTGCCCTTCAAGCGCCCCACCTGGGAGCGCGCAGTCACCCTCGCGCGCAGCCTGCTCCAGCGCGGAATACTGGCCAAGCTGCGCCAGTCGGCGGGGCAGGACATCGACGGCGGATGCGGCCAGTTGCGCGCGCGCACGGTCGCACTGGCGTCTGCCTAGAGGCGCAGGTCGGGCTGAGCGCAGCGAAGCCCGACCTCCCCGCGCTCCGCTCCAGGCATGAGACTCACACGAGTATCCATCGTGGCGGAAAAAAGGCCGGCATGAGTTTCGCCGAGGAGTACATCGCCCAGCTCGAGCGCTTCGCCGCGCGCTCGGCGCTCCCCCGCGTGCGCGCGCTGCACCTGCCTCCCGAGGTCGTTCCCGGGGCGGACAACAAGGGGGAGTTCTGCGCCCTCGAACTGGAGGACGGATCGCTGGGCCTCGCCTTCGTCCTGATCGGCGACACGCTCGCGCAGTTGCGCGCGGCAAGGGAGGGATCGGGACTGGCCGGCGCGGACGCCCTTGCCCTGGCGCGCCGCTACGCGCAGGGCGAGGCTATGGCCCGTACCCTGGGCTTTGCCGCGGCCAATGCGCTGACACGCTGCTTCTTCGATCGCGCCGCGTATCTTCCCGGCTCGAGCGCCGATTCCATCGGCCAGCTCGATCCGCAGCCGGGCGAGCGCATCGGCATGATCGGATTGTTTCCGCCCCTGGTGGAGCCCATCGTGGCCGCGGGGGCCGAGCTCGTCGTGGTGGAACTGAGACCCGCGCTGGTCGGGGACCGGGGGCGCTACCGCGTCACGCTCGACGCGAGCGAGCTCGCGTCCTGCGGCAAGGTGGTATCCACCAGCACCCTGCTGCTCAACGACACGCTCGACGCCATGCTGGCCCACTGCCGGCAAGCCCGCTGGTTCTCCATGATCGGCCCCAGCGCGGGCTGCCTGCCCGATGCCCTGTTCGCGCGCGGCGTCACTCTCCTCGGGGGAAGCTGGGTGCACAACCGCCAAGGATTTCTCGATGCCCTGTGCCGCGGCGAATCGACAAGCCGGAACACCCGCAAGTTCGCCATCGCCGCCGCGGGCTACCCGGGGTTCGAACGGCTGCTTGAGCATCTGTAGCGGCGCGGATGTCCGGCCGGTCAGCGGCGGCCGGCTTTCACGTAGTCGAGCGAGGCCTGGAACAGCTCCAGATCCTTCTCGTAATCGGCCGCATCGGCGCGGTCGATCTGTATCCATTCCCTGGTACTCGCCACGCCGCCGGGCTGAAACGGGACCACGTTGTCCCGCGAGAACTGCAGTTCGGTCGCGACGGCGGCGGGCAGGCGCACTCCGATGCCATTGCCGCTGATGCAGGCGAACATCTTGTCGCTGACGAAGTAGGCGTCGAGGCCGTTGATCTTTCTTGCGCTGACGCCCGGGAGCTCGAGAAGCAGCGCGTCGATCTGCGCCTTGCGAGTGGATTCGGGTGTATCGGTAGTCAAGGGGGATCCGCCGTCATGAATAGAGCGATTGAATCATAAAGCAAAGGAGGCCCGCGAACTCGTTCGCGTCAGGAGCTTCTGTACACACGGACTTGCCCGGCCCTGCAAGCCGCTCAAGCGCCGAGGTCATGTTCGGTTCCGATCACCCAGACCTTGGGCTGCCCGAGCACGCGCTTGACGAAGGCGTTGCCTTCCTTGATGCGCTTCGCCAATTCCCTGCGGCTGTAGACGGTCGGGTTCACCATCCGCCCCAGCCTTGCCCCCGGTGGTTCGAGGGTTCCGAACAGGTCCGCATAGGTGAGCTTGTCGCTCACGACCATCAGGTCTATATCGCTGCGCGACGTGTCGCGCCGCTTCGCGACCGAGCCGTATATAAAGGCCGCCACGATGCGCCGGGCAAACGGCGCGAGCGCCTCGCGCAAGGGCTCCGCCAGGCCGAAGGTCTTGCTCGCTATGCTGACCAGTTCCCCGAAGAGCGGCGACACGGGATTGGCCTGATAGTGCTTCTGCGTGCCCACGCGGTGCACCGTCACGAGGCCGCTCGCCTCGAGCCGGGAGAGCTCCCGCTGGACCGCGCCCGAGCCCGCACCGGTCAAGCCGATCAGCTCGGTGGCGTAGAAGCTGCGCCGCGGCTGGCCGAACAGCAACCCCAGCACGCGCTGCTGCGTGTTGGAAAAGAGCGCATCCGCGAGGCTTTCGCCGCGGCTGGCGGTTCCGGCTGGTCTACCCATTTTGGGCATGTTACTACCCAAATTGGGTATGTTGTCAAGCCGGAGATCAGGCGTAGGTTGGGCTGAGCGAAGCGAAGCCCAACATCGTCAACCGGCTTGCACGCCCCGCCCCGCCGGCGCAAAATGGGCGTGCCAACAGGAGGACGATCTCGCGAAGATCCGCTACTGGCGCCGCTCTCCGGGCGCTCAGCGCGGAAAATGCGGGGGAGGGATCATGACCAAGACGGCGTGGCCGGCGCTCGGCCTCGCGCTCGCCGCGGTGCTCGCGGCCTGCGCCATGGTGCAGCAGCGCGGCGCGGATGCGCGCAAGGGCGGCGAGGACCTCACCGGCCCCTATGAGGTCGTGCCCAACTGGCCGCAGCCCATGCACGCGCCGGGCTGGACCTGGGGCTCCACCGCCGCGGTGTGGGCGGTGTCGCCCGAGCGCGTGTTCGTGTTCCAGCGCGGCGAGCTCGAAGTCCTGAAGGACCCCATCGGCCCGGGCGGACTTCCCCGGCGCGCCGCCACGAGCGCCAAGCCCCGCTGGCAGAACTGCCTGCTCGTGTTCGACCGCGAAGGGCGCGTCGTCGAATCCTGGCGGGCGCACGACGACAAGTTCGTGCGCCCGCACCGCATCGTCATCAGCCCCTACGACCCCGAGCGGCACGTGTGGCTGGTGGACGACGGCGCCCACCAGGTGTTCAAGTTCAGCCACGACGGCGCGAAGCTCCTCATGACGATCGGGGAGAAAGGCAAGCCCGGCAGCGACGCCTATCACTTCGCCCGCCCCACCGACATCGCGTTCCTGCCCAACGGGGACTTCTACGTCACCGACGGCTACGTCAACACGCGCGTGGTGAAGTACGACCGGAACGGCAAGTACCTCTTCGAATGGGGCAGGCCCGGCAAGGGTCCGGGCGAATTCAACCTCGTGCACGGCATCTCGATCGACGCCGAGCGCGGCCGCATCTACGTCTCGGACCGCTCCAACTCGCGCATCCAGGTGTTCGACCTCGAGGGCAGGTACGTCGAGGAATGGAACGGCATCACCTCGCCCTACTACCTCGCGCTCACCAAGGACCGCCACCTGGTCGTGTCGGACGGCGTGACGCAGAAGATCCTCAAGTACGACCTGGAAGGGCACCTGGTCGCCTCATGGGGCACCTTCGGCCCCTTCGCGGGCGGCCTGTGGGGCGTGCACCAGGTGAGCGTGGACAGCGAAGGCAACCTCTACGTCGCCGAGGTGTTCAACGGGCGGGTGCAGAAGTTCCGGCCGAGGGCGGGCGCGGATCCGGCGATGCTGATACGGGAGACGACGCACGGTCTGTAGCGGGACTGACGTCGCCTGATCGGCGTGGCGCTTCGGCAGGAAGCGGGGTTGATCTTCCTGTCCGTATCCCGTATCTATTGAGCGCATGAGCATCCTGAATCTTCCCAACGCACGGCCCAGGGTGATGCTGTACGACTGGCACGCCACGCTTGTGGACACGCTGGACGCGATGTATCACGCGGTGGACGATGTACTGCCGAAGCTCGTGGAGATGGGCCTGATCGAGCGCATGGTCAGGCCCGAGGATTCCAAGACGATCGAAGACGCCCGGCTGGTGATGTACGTGCGCGACCAAGCCCGGCTGCACCCCAAGATCAAGGCCGACCGCAAGATTTCGCGCACCGACATTTTCGAGCTGTTGTTCGGGCCGGACGAGGAGGCGAAGCGCATCTCGCACAAGGTGTTCGACGACGCCTACCGCAACCACTACGGCGAAGTACGTCCCTTCGAGGAGGGCATCCGCGACATGCTGGCGGAGTTTCGCGGGCTCGGTATCAAGCTGGGTGTGCTCTCCAACCGCAAACGCGAGTTCATGGAGTACGAAATTCGCGCAGTCGATGGCGGCCGCTGGCTGGAATATGTCGACACCATGGTCTGCGGCGATGACGTGCCGCTACGCAAGCCCGCTCCCAACCAGCTCTTCAAGGCCCTGGAAAATCTCTCCGCACCGAGCGATCACAGCTGCTGGTACGTAGGCGACAGCACCACCGACGTGATCGCCGCGAACGACGCCGGTGTCACTTCGGTCTTCTACAACGGCGCGAAATGGGATCGGTCCTGGCTCGACCGGATCTTTCCCGATACCATCCGGCACCCGCACAAGCCCGACGCGGTCGTGAACGATTTCAAGGAACTTCGCCGGCTGGTTCGGTTGTTCCTCGACTAATTGCGGTTGCACGGCTGTTCGCTCCGCCGCACGCCGCCCCGGGAATGACCGCCGCCTCTCGCAGGCCCGGCCTGATCAGCCGATTTTCTTGCCCGCAGTGGGGCCGGGTTTGAGTGAGTGAATCTCGATTATATGGAGGAGTGCGACAGCCTTCGGTGCACGCATTCCGTTCTTAAGTGAAAGCTCCTTCGCCTGCTCGTAGACGGCTCCCTCGCTCTGGAGTTCGGCATCGCAGAGGAAGCGATAGCCGTCGGGGATTTCGCGATTGACGAGGGCGACCGAGACCTTCGATCCGTTCAGGATATTCTCATAGGTTGCCCCGCCGGTCCCTTCGTTGAAGATGAGCGTCTCATCGTTGAGGACCCGTGTCGACCGTTTGGGTGCTACGTTCGGGGTACCGTTCTTGTTGACCGTCCCGATGAAGCACTGGTGTCCGGCGATCATATCCTTCATTTCTTGCGTCAGTTTAGACATGACTACCTCCTTATCTCTTGAGAAATCTTATCACCTGTCACTGGACGCATCACTATCCGCTGGGCCGTATCAGCATGGCTGTGACCTGTCCAGGATTTCAGGACCGTTCGTAACTTGACAGAACGGCTCCCGCAGCCGGAAAGGGAACCGATGAAGAAGAGTCGATTCACCGGGGAACAGATGGCCGCGATCCTGCGCACCCGCCCGCACGCGAGCGCTCGGACGGATATTATTGGCAAAAGAATCACCACCAGGGAAACGCCTCGCATGGCAGACAAGCTCAAACTAACCATCGGCGTCGAACGCTACGACCGGCACTTTCCGTTCTTCGACCACACGGTGCCGGTGCCCGACGGAATCGACCTCGAGGTATTCCAGGTCGGCCAGAGCGTCACGCTGCGCGACGGCGCCGATCGCCACGGCCGCATGCTGCACGGCAAGGAGTTCGACGTCGCGGAATTCTCGATGTCGAGCTACCTGATGGCCAAGGGCCGCGGCATGCCGATCGCCGGCATCCCCGTGTTCCCCCGGCGTCTGTTCAGCCAGAGCCAGATGTGGGTGCACGCCGAATCGAACCTGTGGCACCCCAGGGACCTGATCGGCAAGAAGGTGGCGCTGTCCTCGTTCCAGACCACGCTGTCGCTGCTCGCCAAGGGCGACATGAAGTTCCACTACGACGTGCCGTGGGAAAAGATCCACTGGCTGCTGACCACCGAGGAAAAGGTGAAGTTCAAGGTGAAGCAGGGCGTGAAGCTCGACTTCATCGGCGGCCGCAAGGACCTCGGCCGGGCGCTCGAGGACAAGGAGATCGATGCCTTCTTCCTGCCCCACCCGCCCCATTCGGTGGCCTCGGGCAAGAATTCGGCGCGGCGCCTGTTCGCCGACTGCAAGGCCGAGGAGCTCGCCTATTACGAGAAGGTCGGTGACTTCCCGATCATGCACGTGGTCGCCATCCGCCAGGAAGTGGTCGACAAGAACCCCTGGGTGGCCAAGGCGGTGTTCAAGATGTTCAACGACGCCAAGGACATCGCCGAGAGCTACTACGAGGACCCCAACTGGTCGCGGCTCGCCTGGGGGCGGCACTACTTCGAGGAAGAGCGCGCGCTGTTCGCCAGGGACCCATGGGAGAACGGATTCGCGCGCAACCGCAAGAACATCGAGCGGTTCATCAAGTACTCCCACGACCAGGGGCTGATCGACGCGCCCTACGCGCCCGAGACCCTGTTCTGCAGGGAGACCCTCGATACCTGAGCGCCCGCGCGCCGACTAAAGCGGCAGGGCGAGGCCGTCGCGCAACGCGGCGCGGATGCCCGCAAGGGCAGCGAAGAATTGAACGGCATTACCTCGCCCTACTACCTCGTGCTCACCAAGGACCGCCACATGGTCGTGTCGGACGGCGTGACGCAGAAGATCCTCAAGTACGACCTCGACGGCCACCTCGTCGCCTCATCGGCGTGGCGATTGGCACGAAGCGACTCCCAGCAGTCATTCAACTAAGGCGTCGCGACTGGCCGGTTCTCGGCCGAAGCTGCCGCTGTCACTTTGATCCGGCAACGTCCGCAACGCGATCGAAACCCGCCGTTGATTGAGATAGTCGAGCTGAATGGGTGCTTTGGCGGATTCGATTCAGCAGGACTCGACCCGTTCCAATCGCCCACGATTCTTAGAGAACTCCCATTGAATCACCGTTCGGTACCTGGATGCCTAAGGCTTCTTCTTCCGATTGCGCGCCTTACTCTTCTTTCTGATCCGTTCCTTTCGCTTCTCCTTACGGCCATTTGCTCGGGACCTCACTTTTCGCACTGGACTCTCGTTGTGTGCAAGTACTTCGTGGGTTGCCCGGCCGGACCGATCGGCGTGTCGCGGCGGCACGAACTGTGTTACGCGGTCATTGAACTGCTGAAGCTGATCCGTGCCAAAGAAGTTCCACAGATTGTTCTCCGCTTCATAATAACTACGCATCTCCTCGGTCCACGTCTCGCACGGCATCAAGATGAAATCTTCCGCGTTTGTGCCACCTGCGAACTTTGGGGCATCGATACCAATGCCGATCACTTTGACCAGGTTGGGAAACTTGTTCTTTGCTGCACCACACGCGATCTCCAGAAGGGATTGGCGCATCTCTCGGTAGTCTGGTTTGGCCCTATAGCGATCAGGCACGCGGAGCTGCAGCAAGACGTACCCGACATTGGGCTGCCACGACGGCAGAAACGTGACTTGGCGCGTAGACGCGCTTGGGTGATCAGGGAAGCGCTCAACGGCGGTCAGCATCTTTTCGGCCAGTCCTCGCCGCATGAAGCGCGGCTCCTTCACCATCTCGAAGATCGCGCTATGGCCGTGGAAGAGGTCCGAGTTGCCGCCGAGCGTGCCGTTTAGGGCATTTTGGCAGGTCCGCTGGATCAGTTCATCCCAGAAATACGAGACTTGATCTTCCCTCTTGGTGTTCTTGTAGAGGGTGGTCTTAACGAAATCGTGCCATTCACCTTCACCGATCATCACGCCGCTGACATCGCCGTGCTCGCGCCCGGGCCCGATTACGTGACGCAATAAGACCGAGTCGTAATTGAGTAGGTAGTGGGCTAACAGGTCCTCTTCTCCGCAATAGACCAGGTAGTTCAATTTCGCCACTGCCCGCAGTTTTTCGTCTAAATATGCCGAAAAGTCGGTCACTGTGTCCAGTTCGGACAAGACAATTGTCAGGTTGTGACTGTCGAGGATGTGTACTGGGTTGCGCCTGTCAATCTCGACATGAAATGGTTGCGTTGGGCCGCTATCAGCATCGCCGTAGGTAATCGCCAGGCTTCCATAGACGTTCTGGCTTGATGCGCTTTCGCATGCCTCCTTTGCACCGTGTGCCACGATGATCTTGTGAAAAACTGCCTTCGATGGGTCAATTTCGAGGGGAAATGGCATTGCTCGCTTGGCATCCAAGAAGATGGGCTGCCCACTGCGGATGTAGCGTTCGGCGCCGTGCGCGGTCTTGATCTGCCGGTCAATCACGTTGCGTTTCCAGCGGTCCCACAACATCTGCAAGTCCTTGCCACCTGTTCTCGGTAGACTGTTCTCCCGATCGAAGAAGATGAACACGTGGTCGCCAAAAACCGCCAGTAAGTCGCAAAGCTCGTGGCCGTCAGCCTTGTACGAATTCGGATACGTCCATAACTTCAGAAATGATCGCTCACAGAACGCGGCGAGAAGGCGCTCTGTCTCGGTAACTCCGCTTGACTTCTCAATCATTGAGATGCCACTCTTTCAGTTCGCTCACATTGTCTGACGAAACGGCTTCCGGAGTTCAGACTCGTCCGGCCTCCTGATTGCCAGCAGAAGTGCCGGAGTTTCAAGTCGATTAGGGGACCGTTCGTGTATGGACCCATCCTTAAAGCCTGATCCGCGTAGGAAGGGCTCCTACTATCGGAGAATAGAAGATATCGCGCGTGCGCTCGAAAACCTACAGAGCGATAAGCTTTCCGAGACGATGCTATTCCTCCTTCTGTACTTTGGCTGCGAAAAGATCGCTCGCGGCCTTGTCGGAATACACGTGCGGTTCCCGGCGACAGAAGCATACCGTCCCGGACGACCGATTCAGTTGAAGGACATAAAGGCGTCGGCGGCTGCGTTAGGGTTGCCAGTCTTGGAGCAAGACCTAGACTGGCTTTTTGCCAGCGACAAGCAACAGCACATACTTCACCCAACCGCTGACTTGACAAACTCAGCTAGATACTTGCGGAACCATCTGACCCACGATTTCGGGCCAACCAACGTGGCGCAGATTGCGAAGCAGGCACCGTTCCTCAACCCCAAAATGAAGTTGTTCCTTGGATGTGTTCCAGCGGTTCTCGCCTATCAACATCTTCATTTCTCAAAGGTTGCGTAGATGCGACCATTACTTCTGTCCAGAAATAGTGCTGTGGACACATTGCTGCCTAACAACACCGTCGCAAGGGACGGCAAGCGTCGCTTCGCTCCCTTGCTCGCGCCTTTCAACGCGTGCGATGTGCGGTATTCGACGCCGCGCGGGTCTCGCCCGGCAACGGCCACTATCCGCCGTGAGTATTTGCCCGGCAACGCCCACTCTGGCGAATCTAAGACATGGCGTTTCCCAGAATACTTGCGCCCGCGGATGAGTGCGCGTTCAGCACGTATGGATCACTAGTCTGGCGTTGACAGGTTCGTCAGGAACCCGGCCAGCACGGGGAGAACGGATGAGCAAGGGCGCGAAGAGGAAGGGTAAGAAAGGAGGGAATGTCGGAATTCGACGAAAGGATTCGCGCTTCTCCTCCCTGAACATCAGCTCGATTGATCAGCATAAGCGCGTCGGGAGCAAGTTGGTCCCTCCGCTGGCACAGATCCCCAAAATGACGACATCATCTTGGGCGGATCACCATATGCCAGAGCTGCTATGGGCGGTCCTACTCGCCGGTGTCTTAGAGCGAAGACAATACCTAAACCTACTGAGGAAGGTGGCGGTTCGGTGCCGCAGCTGGTTCGCGCGCGAAGATGACGAAAGCGACGAACAGCACATTCCCGATCCAGAGACTGGCCTCGACTTCTCAATTGTCGTCGACCAAACGAAGTTGGCCGAGGTTGCGGACGACGAGTTCCACGATTTCATCTCAATACCCTTAGCTCACCCGCTGGGCTATGCGGCGCTACGCCCAATTCTCCTTATTGACGATCTTCCAGGAATTGCGAGATGGAAAAGGGAGATCGGCATTGAGCCGACCGGGGACGACTGGAATACGCTTGCCCTCGCGATTGCCAAGGTACTGGATCATCAATCAGAAACATCTACGGATATTCGATGGTTCAAGGTCATTATCGCGATCATCTCTGGTCGAATGCGATTTGACGCTTCCTTCGCGGAGAGGCTTGAGGAAATAAGGTCATTCCCCGACAAAGGTGACATGAGGTCAGTTCGGCCCTCAATTCGGTCTATGGAAATGACCCTCCGCCGCAACCATCCGGCGGAATGGATTGGGAAGTTCTGGGCACAGGGGCTACGCGATACACGGTGCATTGATCCGTCTGAGGGACAGGTCTACACGTTCATCGATACCGGCATTGACCCGGAGACTCTCTATGCCGCACGCGACGGCGTCATAGAGCGCTTCCGGCGGAACATCCGGGCAGAGCGCGTAGACGCCCGACTGGACTCAGCATTCGGATTGGTGCTTTACGCGCTCAGCGTCCTTGAGGAGATTGGGATGCACCGCATCCACACGAGGATCGTGGGCGTAGTTTCGCTCAGATCTTTGGCGGAGGTCTGCATAACACTTATGTACCTCGCACACACTGATTCGCCTGCGATGTGGCAGTCGTACCGTGTCTATGGAGCAGGCCAGGCGAAACTAGCGTTTCTGAAGACGCAGCAGGCGCATGGGGATCTGCCAAACTTTCTCGACGAGGCCACACTTCACTCAATAGCCAACGAGGATACGTGGCAAGAATTTGTGGAAATGGACGTTGGCCATTGGGCGAGTAGCAACTTGAGAAAATTGGCAACGGACTGTGGCGCCAAAGACATCTATGACAAGTACTACGACTGGTCTTCCGGTTTCATCCACGGAAACTGGGCGGCGGTACGCGACACAAACTTTGTAAGCTGCCACAACCCGCTTCATCGACTGCACCGTATACCAAGAGTGGCTCACCGGAGTTTAAATTCGGTCGAGCCAGATGCGATCGGATTGACCAATGAAATGATCACCGTCCTGGAAAGGCTCTTCCCCGGCGACGAGAAGATTCCTCGCGTTGCTGCAATGGCTCGGGATGCCAGCACTACGGCAGCGAACGCCGGGATGGCGACAGGCTCGTCGCAGGCTTGAACGCCGTCATGATGAATAACCGCTTTAAAGCAGCGCCAATTCACACGTTAAACGGCCGCGTTGGGTCGTGAGTAGTAACCGTCCGGTGAAGGCCATCTTGTTGGAGCAGTAGTTGGAGCCCAGGATGGTGTCCACCAAGTCGAGCAAGTGGACACCAAGATGGACAGGCGGGGGATGGTGGTGGCGGGCGAGCCG
>Ga0080064_1001956_pt1 | contig 37937 bp, 40 predicted proteins | sample Subgrocontami54m_FD_69260 | JGI IMG/M metagenome (GOLD analysis project Ga0080064, IMG submission 69260) | Subsurface groundwater microbial communities from S. Glens Falls, New York, USA - GMW46 contaminated, 5.4 m (SPADES assembly) (version 2) ...
CTATCCGGACGATCGTCAAGATAAACGTAAATATGGAAAGGGAAAATAAAAAAGGGTCTTTGGAGAGTTCGAATGGCGCCGTTCTGCTTACAGATTCAAATCCGTTCCGGTTTCGTAGATAGTCGGATCGTTGCCGCCGTCCGTCGCCGCTTGAGTAGTAAATTTCTGGCTCTCGAGCTTCGCGTTGATTTCAAATGTTTTATTGATATTAGTTCCCGCATAAGCATAGTAATAAAGATCATTTTGGACCGGGTCAACTGGCACAGAGCTTAATGGTGCTCCGGAAGGGATACTTATAAAATCTACCGGCACCCAGCCGGTACCGTTATTCGCCCGGGAGTTAATCGTGGTCGTCGTCCGAGATCCAATAAAACGGCTACCGCATTTCGCCCCCGATGCCGCACCAGTAAAAACGTAACAATTCGCGTCGTCGCCTAACGGATTAGTCGGTAACGAATCAACCGTCGCTAAATAAAAAGTAATAGCCAACTTTAGACTCGTTAAAGACGAAAATCTTTCCGAATCCCGAGCCTGTGCCAAATGCTCGGCGGGATTCAAAACCAAAACGACGAGCGTCGCTAAAACGGAAATAATAGCTATAACTATTAGTAACTCGATTAAAGTAAAACCTTTAACGTCTATCTATTGATATTACAATATGAGAAAAAATAAAAATAGCCCGGTTGGGGGCTATTTTTACGAAGGCTATCCTTTCTATTAGTTAACTATTTGAACATTCGTTCCTACCTCGTAGCGGCTATTATTATTTCCTCCATCCACCGACATCCTAGCAGTATACTTCGTGCTCTCGAGTTTCGCATCCGTTTCGTACTGGCCGCTACCGTTTACGAAATAATTATAGAAAAAGCCACTTGCTTGAGTATTTACTGGGTCAGAAGGCAAAACCGGAATTGGAGATCCTCCAGAAGTTGGCGTAAAATCTATAGGAATCCATCCAGTGCCGTTTGTGAGCTTTGAACCAGCGCCGCCGGTTGGGGCCGTATAAGTGTAAGGTACTGCTAATAATGTCCAAGTCGACGAAGAATAGTTACCGGCGCCTGTTGGCATACACTCAGCTAGCGTAGGAGCAGTTCCGGCTGTTGCACCACTTACTAAGCTTGTGTAGCATACCCCACCAGTACCAAATGCAGAATTACCGACTGCTGGAACTACTGTTGAGGTCCATAACGCAATTGCGCTTTTTATCGAATCAAAGTCACTCAACCTTTGCGTATCCCTCGTTTCCGCCAAGATCTGCGCTGGGTTCAAAACCAAGACGACGGTCGTGGCCAAGATCGCCAAGATACCGATCACAATCAGAAGCTCGATTAAGGTAAAACCTTTTTTTAGTGTAGTCATATTTTTTATTAGTATTCGCTAATAATGCAAATCTTTTCAAAATAATGCGAATTTACTTATTCGCGATATTTCGCCCTAATTCGCATTGTTCGCGATTACTCTATTTATTGTTTTCGACCATTTATGTGTTGTTAATTTCTACCTAGTTATTATAAAGCATTGATTTTCCCTACGCAAAAGAGGGGTGTGGATAAGTGCAATAGTGTAAGAAAATTCAAAATGTAAATCTCAAAATGGAAAATGACAAGGTGAAATGTTAAAATCTGGTCGCCGAAGGCGACTACCCAAAGTTTACACTTTGATTTTTACATTTTTAACTTACTTAATGTAGCTTTTAACTTTTTTCACCAAATCATCAATTGAGGTCCGAGCTTTGATAAAATAATCAATCGCGCCTAAGGATTTAGCCCGTTCAATATCGTTCTCCTGGCCAAGATTAGAAATCACGATCACCGGCAGGCCCTCGAGCTTCGGCTGGGATTTCATAAATTCCAAAATCTCGAAGCCCGATTTGCCGGGCAAAATAATATCCAAAAGCATCACGTCCGGACGAGATTCGCCGAGCGACTTAATAGCATCATTGCCATCCTTGACCGGCACGACCTCAAAATTTTCTTTTTTTAAACGATTCGCTAAAAGCGAAGAAAGAAAGAGATCGTCTTCAACAAGCAGGATTTTACTCATATACAGAGAATACTAACATAGTTTTTATGTAAAAAAAATCCCAAGTCGTTACTCGTAGAATTCAAAATGTAAATCTCAAAATGGAAAATGACAAGGTAAAATGTTAAAATTCGGTTGCCGAAGGCGACTACCCAAAGTTTACACTTTGATTTTTACATTTTTAACTTGATTGTAGTCAAACCAGGTAGTAGAAATTCGACTATAAAAAGCAATCTTTAAAAAAGGAAATGGTCGAATTTCACTCCCTGGTAAGACCGGGTAGTGAACTGCGAGGGTTTTATTTTATTATTTTCTTACGCTACTCATCTTATATTACGTTTTTTTCGACTAAAAACCTGCGAAAGAGAAAATTCCTACTCGCAGTTCTACTAACCCGGTCAAACGCTTTATAGCTGCCCCAAAGTAATCGAGACTTAAAGGCTCCTCGATCAAAACCTCTTGTCCTTCATAGCTTTATGCAATGAAGGGTTAAAACCGACACGGACAAAGTGAACCATGCTCCGCCGAAGCCCTTGCGGGCGAAGGAGAGCGAAGTTCGCTTGTCTAATGTAATTGATCCACGCACAGCTTCCGCTACGCGTGCCTTGTTACGACTTCTGCCATGTTACCGAGCTTGATGTAATCCCGCCGAAGCGAGACTTCCACCACTCCCGGCTCCCCTGCAGTGACGGGCGGTGAGTACAGGACTCGAGAACGTATTCACCGTGGTATAGCTGACCCACGATTACTAGCGATTCCGACTTCATGAGGGCGAGTTGCAGCCCTCAATCTGAACTGGGGCCGGTTTTTTGGGATTAGCTCCATCTTACGACTTGGCAACCCTTTGTACCGGCCATTGTAGCATGAGTGTAGCCCAGGGCATCAGAGGGCCATGCGGATTTGACGTCATCCTCGCCTTCCTCCCAGCTCGAAACGCGCTTCGTCGCGCTAAATGAAAAATGTAAATATCAAAATTAAAAATTTATGGAGTCCCGCTTTGCGGGACGATTCCTAAATTTTCCACTTTGATTTTTTAATTTTACACTAAGCACTTCTTTTGGAAGTGCGCTTTGAGCTGGGCAGTTTCCGACGACATATAAAACGCCGGATGAGGGTTGCGCTCGTTACCCCACTTAAGGGAACAGTTCAAACCACGAGCTGACGACAACCATGCAGCACCTGTGCTTCCGTCCTTGAGAGACGACGCACCTTTCGGCACGTCTTCGAAAGCATTTCAAGCCCTGGTAAGGTTCTTCGTTTGTTGTCGAATTGAACCTCATGCTCCACCGCTTGTGCGAGTCCCCGTCTATTCCTTTGAGTTTTAGCCTTGCGGCCGTACTTCCCAGGCGGCAAACTTAACGCGTTAGCTACGCCACTCCGAGGGTCGATACTCGAAACAGCTAGTTTGCATCGTTTAGGGCGTGGACTACAAGGGTATCTACAATTTTGTTGCTACGCAACAAAATTAATGCAAAATGCAAATATCAAAATGTAAAATTTTGGTAATCTCTTTTGCGATTAATTTTTATTACGCGGCGCAGATATTTCTACTGCGCTCTGCATATCGCTATGCAGTTCGGACTATATCATCATCGACAAAGGTGACTTGGGCTACTTGGAACGAATTCCGTTCGCCCGTTTTTCATGTACATTTCCTTTTGCCGAGCTCGGCGTATAGTCTCTGAGGGGAACTACTTCCTTTTCCTTCCGACAAAATACTTGACTAGTTTATTCAAGTATTTAACGGCCATTTTCAGGCCATCTAAATCTGAAGGTAACTCCTTATTGAATACATGTTCGGAAACAATCACTTCGGTCGGAGTTAGGCGCTTCACTGTAACCTGATACTTCACATTTACCTCCTTTAGTAGTAGTTCTTCCCTGCTGGTTGTCCGCACCAACAGATTTTTACCTTACGGTACTGTTGGATACTCCGGACTTTCCAGCATATAGCCAAGTTTTCCCCGAAAAGGACGTAAAGCGTTCTACGCCACGTCCCTCGGGGGGACTATCTCCACCATACCCATGGTGGGATTTCTTTCGTCGCACATGAGACGCCTGGAACTATTATGAAAATTATTTTGAGCTGGCTTTATTTCAGAGGGAACATCGCGCAGGCTGATATAGCTTGGTTTCCGACGAAGTCGGAATATATCAGCTGAGCGGGAAGAAAATTTTTCCGCCGGAGAAAAATTATTCTGGTTCCCGAAAAATAAAGTCGGATCAAAAACTTCGATAACAATTCTAGACGCCCCACGCGAAAACAAAAGAAATCAGTTAATCCTTTTTGCTCCCCACGCTTTCGCGCACTGAGGGTCAGGAATGTCCCAGCTACCTGCCTTCGCCTTTGGTGTTCCGCACGATATCAACGGATTTCACCCCTACACCGTGCGTTCCAGTAGCCTCTGACATCCTCTATCCCGTCCATCTCCTCGGCAGTTCCAAAGTTAAGCTCTGGGATTTAACCGAAGATGCGATGGGACCCCTACGCGCTCTTTACGCCCAATAAATCCGGATAACGCTTGGAGCCTTCGTATTACCGCGGCTGCTGGCACGAAGTTTGCAGCTCCTTATTCTAAGGGTACAGTCACTTGCGTTCCTCCCCTCAAAAAGCAGTTTACAACCCGAAGGCCTTCATCCTGCACGCGGCGTCGCTCGATCAGGCTTTCGCCCATTGTCGAATATTCTCGACTGCTGCCACCCGTAGGTGTACGAGCCGTGTCTCAGTCTCGTCGTTGGGGAACAGCCTCTCAGCTCCCCTACCGGTCATAGCCTTGGTGAGCCATTACCTCACCAACTAGCTGATCGGACCTAGGCCGATCCCAAAGCGTCTTGCGACTTTACAATGCACCTCACTAAAGCTCGGTGCTCAAAATGCAAAGATCAAAATGAAAAAATGTGGAATTTCGCGAAGCGAAACAATTCAATAATTTTGCACTTTGATTTTTGATTTTTACATTTCAAGCAGCTCACCTTAGTGAGATGCACTGGCCATCGGGAATTATCCAACCTTTCGGCTGGTTATGCCCGACTCTGGGGTACGTACCAGGGTGTTACTAACTCGTTCGCCACTAACTATTAAAATCCTCCAACTTGATGTAATCGCATTAAATTCAAAGAATAGTTCGTTCGACTTGCATGCCTTATCCACGCCGCCAGCGTTCATCCTGGACCAGGATCAAATCCTCGAAATAAATGCGATACTAATATACTAATTCATACTAATGCTACGAATAACTTACGAATTCGTAGGAGATTCGCATCATTCGCCGCGCCTTCCTTAGTATCTAAGTACGGCGGGCAGGCATGTGATTCGTATATTGGTATCACAATAGAATAAATTGGGACAACTATAAAATTTTTGACTCTAGTCTATTCAGTTATCAAGGGGCTGTCTTTAACGGGTACATATTAGTATAGGCATAGCGGAAAACTTGTCAACTGGAACACCCCCCCCTTTTTTTTCCTTTTCGAGCTTCGGAGGGTTATCCTTCGCGAAAGCGGATAAAAAAATCCTTGCCCGGAAGCAAGGAATCGTAGGAACTGAGAATCGGAAAGAACGGAAATCACTTGACCGGAACGGCATCAATCAACTTGCCGCTCGCTCGCCCGTTGCCGATGAAGTCCAGGAAGCCGAGGAACGTAGCGTGACGGTTCTCCAGAGTGTCGATATTCTGCCGACTACTCTGGGTGTAAACAACAACCCAATGCTCGTCGCCTTCCCCTCCTTTCTGAAACAGAATATCGTAGAAGTCATCGTGCCCCTGAGCGGTTGTGACCTCGTTCGAGAAATAGATCACGTCGTCGACCATCACGATGTACTTGTGCGGTATCCGATACAAGTAAAGATCGGCGTAGCTTTCCAAAACCGCCAACGCTTCCCCCTCAGTAACCGGCTTATCCCGCCTTCCTCCGAGGAGCGGCTCATTAGGAAAAATCGTCTGGAGCGACAACGCTCCGGAAGAGTAACCCACGTTCGCGTCTTTGAAATCAAAATCGGCTTTCCTCAAATCCGCGAGCGTGGTCTTGCCACGTTCGATCTTCACGAACGCCGCCTGCAATCTACCCCGATCACCGCCAAACATTCCCGAACTTTTCTCGCTCAACTTCGAAATCGCGCAGCCTGAGACCAGAAAACTACAAATACAGAGCCATCCGAACCCTCTCACCCGCTTCATGTGACGTTTTCCCTCCCGAGAAAAGGCAACACACGCCAAGAACTAAAACAACCCTAAGACTAGGACAAGTATCGGGACTTGTCAAAACCAAAAAACCCCGCTATACTCAAATCCATTATGAAAAAAGACTTGCACCCCCACTATTTTGAAAACGCCAAAGTGACCTGCGCCTGCGGGAATGCTTTTACCGTCGGCTCGACCAAGGAGCATATTTCCGTCGAAATCTGTTACAACTGCCACCCATTCTATACCGGCAAAGAAAACCTCATCGACACAGCTGGCAAGGTAGAGAAGTTTAGAGCCCGCCGGATGAAAGCCGCCGAAGTGGTCAAAAAAGAAAAGAAACCTCGAGTCAAGAAACCGTCAAGCGCGCGAAAAGAATCGGGTTAACTTTAATTTTCGGGATTGTGTATTCTTTTTTTATTTTAAAAAATGTAAAAGAAAACCCCGCCTGGATCGAATGATCCGAAGCGGGGCAATACGTCAGTTCTTGTCAAAGAGCGAAGTCTGTCGAGCCCCCTCCATTAGCTCTTCAAACTCGGCTTCCAGGTGGAGCCGGACGTCTTCCACGACCTCCCGCCACTCGTGCGGCGGAACCTTTTCCCGAAACTGCTTCAGAATCGCGTGGATAGCCGACCCGATCTGCGCCGCTTGCGCCTTCCTCGTCTTATCCGTCATCAGCTTTTTCATCCTCCTTTGTGATTTGCGAGAGCTCTCTTTGGCTTCCTGCGTCTCAAACGCCTTGCGGATCGAAACCGGATCGAGCGGCACGTTCGTGCTGTAATGGACCTGGGTTCCCTCGATCACTCGATTGAGAACCAGCTTCGGGTACGTTCGACCCATGAACTTCCCTCCGGGAAGGATTAGCTTCCTCGGCCACTCCTCTGGCTCCTTCATTTTCGCCATTGCCTACCCTCCTTTTTGCAAGGGGTTTACGTAGAAGCCAAAAAGCACAAATTTTCAAGGAGCGTCAGAATTCACTCACAGGATAAATGGGATTAGGACGCCCTGTCAATTCGTTTGAAAACTTAAGAAAATTGATCTTTCAAAAAAAGCCGCTCCCTGGATTAAAATCCGCGAAGCGGCGTCGTGTAACGGAGGATTGTAGCTTAGGTAGCGTGTTTCTCTTTCTCTCGGGCCTCTTTCCGCATCTTGGCCGTCCAGATGCGAAGTCCAACAAAAACGATCACAATGTACCCTCCCCCGACAGAAAGCACGTACCATAAAAAGGTGTTGAGTGGCTCTTGGACTGGAACAGGCTCTATCATAATTTCACCTCCTTAACCCCTGATCTTCAAGAGTTTCTTCAGTTTTTCGATCCAAGTCTTGCCTATAAAGCGCACACCCGGACCGCCGGTAATACCTGGCTTTATTGGAGTGGCTAGATCATAGACGAGGTCAAATACCCATCCCATTGTAATCAGGAAAACTGCGCCTCGCACAGAGAAAAGATCACCTACTGACCGGTACCAAGTCAACCAGCCAACTGATCCTACGAGAGCTGTAACGGGTTGAAGCCAGCGGATGACGCGCAACTCTCTCGAATCTTCGCTTTCCGGATATTCTGCGAGCGTGCGGTGAGCCCAATAGCCTCCCAAAAGAAGGACGACCGCGATATAGACCAGGAAAAAGATTTTTCCGCGGGTCACTTCCACTGCCGCGCCGTAGCCGCTAAAGGCGATCGTGAGTTCAGTGAAAAACCGACGATAATCGCCCTTCAACGGATTGCGTGCTGTCAGAATTCGCGCGTAGATCCAATCGCTCATCAGAAGATAGAAAACTCCAATCACGAGGAGAACCCGCGCAAGCTTGTCGAGACGGTGAAGTTGTTCGTCCAAGATCACTTTCGTGTACACTTCCTGCAGGATAAAACCAAAAATAACGGCGTAGAGAAAATCCATGAAAGACGAAAGGAATGAACTGATTCGTTGTTCTTCTCTGGCAACCACCCCTTGCCTCCTCCAAAATATGTCAAAGATCGATCTCTCGCTGATTGTTTCTTTATACTAATAAATAGTTTACCGCTTGTCAATTCGTTCGTTTAAAAAGCGCCGGAGCGGTTTTGATGGGCTGGGCATTAAAAATCTCCGCGATTTTTTTCGAGGCGGCGGGAAGAAACGGCTCGATGTCTTTTCCGATTTGGCGAATTTGGTTTACGGCCAAGGATAAAATTTCTTCAAGCTCTTTTCCCGATTTTTTCCAGGGCGCATTTTCATTTATAAACTGATCGGCTTCGGAAACAGATTTACGGATTGCCTCAATTGCCTGGGAAATTGAGAAAGATTCGAGGGCGGCAATTATGGGCTGTGAAATGGTTAATGTGAAATGTGGAAAAGAGAGATTATTTTTCTCGCAAAGCGTCGCGACTCGCTGGACCAGATTGCCGATGCCATTCGCGAGGTCGGCGTTGTAGGTTTCGGTAAACTTCTCCCAGGAGATATCGGCGTCTTCGTTCCAAGGGCCAAGTTTCAGAAGCACGTAACGGGCGCCGTCGGAGCCGAATTTTTCGACTAACTCACTTACTTTAATTACGTTGCCAAGCGATTTGCTGATTTTCTGGCCATTTAAATTAATAAACCCGTGCGCGTAAACCGTGTCCGGCAAACGCAGCCCGACAGATTTAAGGATTGCTGGCCATAAAAGCGCGTGCCAGCGCAGATTATCTTTGCCTAAAATATGGACGATGTCCGTTGTCTCGTCCCAGAATCCTTTCGCCACTGCCGCCGTATAGTAATTAATCAGCGCGTCAAACCAAACATAGATTACCTGCGTGGAATCATCCGGCACCGGAATTCCCCAGGAAACATTTTCGCGGGAAATCGTGATGTCTTCGATCCCCTGTTTTAAAAATGAGAGCATCTCATGGCCGCGCGATTCGGGTAAAATAAAACGCGGGTTATTTTTGAATAATTTTTCTAAAAAGCTTTGGTATTTTGACCAGCGGAAGAAATAATTTTTTTCGTTCACCTCCTGAAGTTTTTTGGTTGGGTGAAGGATGCATTTTCCGTCCACGATTTCAATGCTGGTTTTAAAAGCCTCACACCCATTGCAATACCAACCGGTAAAATCGCCGAGATAAATGTCGCCGCAGGCCGCGCTTTTTTTCCAGAATTCGATAACTCGCTCCTTGTGGTCGAGATCAGTCGTGCGGATAAAACGATCGTACGACACATTCAAAGAATCAAATTCCTTTTTGTCGGCTTTGGAGATTTCGTCAACATATTCCTTCGGCGAAATCCCCTTTTGGTTGGCGATCTCTTCAATATTCCCGCCATGCTCGTCAGTGCCAATTACGAAATAAACCTCGCGTCCGCTCGCGCGAAAAAACCGCGCGAAGGCATCGGCCGCAACTTTTTCATACCCGTGGCCGATATGGATCACGTCGTTCGCGTAATCAATGGCGGTGGTAATTAAAATCTTTTTCTTGTTCATATAAATACACAACGATTATAACCCGTTTTCTCTTACTTGACAAATAGGAACGATTGTCCTAGTATATACATAGAGTCATTTTGGGTATTCTGGAAGTCATTTCCAGGCCACGTCCAAATGGGAGGGACAGATGCTCTTTTACGTTTCGTTCTTTCGATGTACGCCACCGTCGCAACGAGTACTCTTCTTTGTCGCCTACTCAGAAGATCGTGACCATCGTGACGCAGTCACGAATCTCGTCGGTGAAAGCCGCATTGTCGAGACCGCTGTCACCTCAGGTCTGTCAGCGATGGCACGACGGCACACTGAAAAACCGCCGGGTGGGATTCGTTACGTCAATCTTGACGATCAAAAAAACGCATCCCGCTTCCCGTTCCTCTTCGAGTCCCCCGCTCGGTCGCGACCATAGTCGCGCCCGAGCCTTTTTTATTCTTAACCGCCAAAATGAGACAAAAAAATGTCTAGCTCAATCCGGACAACCATTTAATGACTCGCCCGCTACAACAATTTTCTAAAAGCTCAAAAGGTAATGAATCCTCAATTGACAAGCACTAAACGCCAGCACTATATTCAGAGAGGTAAATCAAACGGGTTCGTGAACTTACCTTGCGAAGCACCGATTGATACTAGTACAGACTAGGTAGCCGTTTAGTGGGCGGAAAATATTGATGATTAGGGCTCTTTGACACTTGTGGAGGGAACGCGTCATGAATATCATGCGCGTCGGCGAGGCAACATCTCCGTTGCTTTCTATCCTGATGTTGGTAGGTAACAAAGAACGGTGGAAGCGTTTCGTGCCGAAACGACTTCGGGAAATGCAGGAGTTGTTTACCGTCTGTCGGTTTTCGTTCGAAGTAGTGTTCGTGATCAACGGAGAATGTAATCGGGACTTGTTACTACAGGATCTAGAAGGAATGCCGTTCGCTGTCACGGTACTCTTCCACGGTATAAACCGCATCTCTCGTGCCCGCAATCTAGCGGCAGAGTACGCGCGTGGCGAGTTTGTGCTCGTCTGGGACGATGACGATGCTCTTCTCACGCCTGACGCATTACCGGAGTTTCTCGATCAATACAGCACGCTGCCCGTGGGAGTACTCTGCGCCGAACTCACGCTCGGCGACGGACGAGGACTCCATCCCCAAAATCCGGTCCTGATGCCGCAACGTCGATGGAAAAACCCGAAACTCTTATTGACCGGCATGCAACATACGCCGTTTGTCGCACGACGATCAATCCTCACGAGCTTTCCGCTTTCCGAAGTACGGGAACTTCGCGGGGAATGGTTGGAATGGTCCGTGCGGCTGTGGCGTGGAGGGATACCAATCGGCTATGTTTCCACTCCCTCGTGCGTCTTCAGTGACCAAAACGGCAAGGGTCAAAGCGCGACCCGACGGATGGACGCGTTTGCGTACACGCTCGTCAGCCTTCTTTGCATCAGTTACGAATACAGACTTATTCCCGGAACATTCGCCGCAGAAGTACTCTATCGCCGCTACGCAGAACAAGGGTTTGGCCAACACTGCAGAAAACCGCTTGAAGCCTGGATTCGTTTCCTTGAGGCTGGACAGCGCCTCGAGGATTCGAATAACCTCGTCACCGATTTCGGGAACGCGGGCCAATCATTTCAATTCGCCTGGGAATTCACGAGGCAGTCACGAGCACTCCTCGACCAAGGCCGGAGACGAATCGAGAAAGAGCAAGTCTACCCGATTTCTCCATTCGGTTTTTTCGAAGAAAACCATGGCGACTTATTCCATCATTGTATGGAAAACGCCCGTGGAAGACTCAGAACGTTTGATTCATGCCGGATCTCCTAGGGGGAACCGGCTTTTTTATGCTATGGTAAAAAAGAAAAATTATATATCCTACTCTGAATATGCGTATTGGATTTTTCGTTCCGACATATTGGGCCCGCCCCACTACCGAAAAACATCAACGGGGCGATCTCATTTTCGATCATCCTACTCCTATTGACGCTCCGGGAACTCTTTCACGAATACTTGAAAGTTTTACGCGTCTCCATGATCAAAAATGGACGCTTATTATCGGCATCGCGACGACGACCGAAACGATTACTGAAGCCGCGTATCGGCGCGTTCACGAAAGCATTGCGAAACTTCCGGCTACACTTCGTGAACGCGTCAGCGTTACCGGAGAAAAAGAAGTTCGGTGGCTGCAGGAACGACTCAAGGACAAGAAGGTGTTAGTGAATGAATCTCTCGTGACGTTTAAGGGATATCCGGGTATCCGCAATCTCGGACTACTTGCCGGAGTCGCGGCTGGCATAGAGGTACTCACAATGGTTGATGACGATCAAGTGTTTGAGGATCTTGATTTTGTAACACGAATTCGAGAAACGGCGGACACTTCTTTAGACGGGAAAAAAATCGAAGCATGGAGCGGATACTGTCCCGAGACAACAGGCTTTCTACGCGTGCGACCATTTGAGTCGTGGATGAAACACTGGGATAAAATCGGCGCCCAAAATGAAGCATATCAGGCGCTTATCGGGGTTGCCGAACCGCGATGGAAATTCACTCCGCTTGCTTTTGGCGGATGTTTTCTAGTAAAGCGAAACGTCTTTATGCGACTACCGTTCGACCCTCACGTTGGCCGCGGAGAAGATATGGATTATCTAATGAACGCCCGGATGTTTGGTATCGTCTTCTATCTAGACAATCGTCTTTCGATGTTGCACTTGCCGCCGCCAAGAGCTCATTCACAATGGCAACGGATGCGTGAAGATATGACGCGCTATCTCTATCAACGTGAGAAGATCAGGCGACAAAAATCCATACCCGGAATGATAACTCTTCGCCAGGATGATCTTTTGCCTTATCCAGGCTTGTTTCTCGGTGAAGATTTAGACGACCGTATTATTAAGAGCAACACTGATCTTGCTAAATTTTATCACAGGCAAAAAGACCCACTAGGAGAACAAGAAGCGCTTCGGAATATAGAGATTGCCGAAAGATCAAAGTATCCCGATGATCCATTCGAAGCATTAGTAAAACTTCAGAAAAACTGGGAAGATATTTGCCGAGTCGTCGACTCTGAAAAAAAGTTATGGGGAACACAACTTCTTAAATAGTTTTGGATCGTCCCTCTCGTTTCTCAACTTGAATGCCGTGAACCGTATCTTTCAGACTATACCCAGCTTTTTCAATTTTCTTTCGGAGCTGATCCGCCTCGGCGAATTGTTTTTTCGCCCGCATCTTCTCGCGCGCCTCGATCATCGTTTTAATCTCCTTGGGCAGAATGAGCTTTGGCGTTTTCCGAGTGGTCAAGCCAAGCGCGAATACGGTATCAAACTTTTTGAGTAATAATTCTTTGTGCGACGAGTCTACTGTTTCGTCTCTCACTAATTTCCAAATGAGCGCAATGCACTGCGGCGTATTTAAATCATCATTTAAGGCTGCCGAAAAATCAGCGAGGTAAGACTCAACAAGCGGTTTTTGGAGCGCGCTGTTCGTTCTGCTTTTCCCCTCCTCTAAAGAGTCCCGAAGATGACGAATAGCTTCATAAAGATTATGGAGACCGTTCTCGGCGGCCTCGAGCGAAGCCCAGGTAAAGGTCAGCTGGGAATGATAGTGGGCGCTCAAAACTAGATAACGAAAACTGAGCGGATTGATTTTGCGACTCACGATCGTCTGAAGGGTGATAAAATTTTCTCCGGACTTGGCCATTTTTTCCCCGCCACCGATGACTAAAAATTCGCCATGCAGCCAGAAGCGGACGAAAGGTTTGCCGGTCGCGGATTCCGATTGGGCAATCTCATTCGTGTGATGGACGGCAATATGATCCACGCCACCGGTATGGATATCAAAGGTTTCCCCGAGATATTTCATACTCATCGCCGAGCATTCAATATGCCAGCCAGGGAAGCCGTCGCCCCAGGGCGAAGGCCAGTGCATCGTGTGGTTTTTATATTTTCCAACCCGCTTGAACCAAAGCACAAAGTCGGACGGGCTTTTTTTATCCTCGTCTTTTTGGACAGCCGCGCCGATACGCTCCCCCGCTCCCGCGCGCTGTTCTTCAAGTTTTAGCTTCGCCAGTTTTCCATAGTCAGGAACTTTAGCGGTATCAAAATAGGTCGCTCGCGGCGTCTCGTAGGTAAATCCTTTTTTTTCCAGAGTTTTAATCAACGTAATTTGTTCTTTAATATGATCGGTGGCTTTTGACCAGACCGACGGCGGCTTAATATTCAGTTGCTTAATATCATTTTTGAACGCGGCTGTATAAAATTCGGCGACTTGCCAAACGGTTTTTTTCTCCCGCGCCGCTCCTTTCTCAAGCTTATCCTCGCCGGCGTCAGCGTCATCAGTTAGATGGCCAACGTCAGTGATATTCATCACGTGCTTCACCTTGTAGCCATCAAAGAGTAAGGCGCGTTTTAAAATGTCGACAAAAATATAGGTGCGCAAATTCCCGATATGGGCGAAATTGTAGACGGTCGGCCCACAGCTGTAGAGTCGGACGTTTTTATCCCGCAAGGGCTGGAACTCCTCCTTTTTTCTCGTGAGCGTGTTGTAAAGAATCATTAAATTTAATGTAGGACAGGTGAAGTAAAAGCACAAGGCGTCGAAATGTCTTACGCTTGACGAATACCGTGGCTATTTCATACTAAAAGTAGTTCCTCGACAAGTACATAACGCTGATTCGCTGAAAAGCTCAAACGATAAGAAACCCACAAAACTACGAACTCAAAAAGAAAGAGGTGCTTCATGCGGCGGAACTTCGGAAATTTGCTGTGCGTCACTTTTGTCCTCGCTCTCTTCTCTTCGGTTCTCGCCTCTGCCCAGACCTACACGGTGACCGACCTAGGGCCGATCAGTACCCAACTCGGCATCAACAACGCTCATCAGGTAGTTGGATCTGACAACCTGTCCCATGGCTTCATCTGGCAAAACGGCACGATAACGGACATCAACGCGCAGTTGAGCGGGCCTTACACGACATCGATCCAAGCGATGGGCATCAACAGTAGTGGTCAAGTAGCGCTGACGGCCTGGAACACTGCGACGAGTAAGAATAACGCCCTGCGCTGGAATAGTCGAGACGGAACATTTATTGTGCTCGGTGATCCGAATATTACCGCCTATGCCAACGCGATAAATGACGCTGGTCAGGTAACGGGATATGACGCTTCGTTCGGGGACGGATATTCCATAACGGCATTCCGCTGGGACCCAAACCAAGGACTCGTACATCTCATCAACCCGTACGGCACCGGCAATAGCGTCGCGCGGGGCATAAACACCGCTGGCAACGTTGTTGGAGATGGAGAGTTCTCGTCGTGTTGCGGTTATCCGCACGCCTTCCTGTGGAACGGCACAATCCACAACATAGAGCCTTATAGCGGTCAGAGCAGTTCCACCTACGACATCAATGACGCTGGACAGATAGTTGGAAACTACGGTACAAACGTCGGGCCAGAGGCTTTTATACGTTCGCCGAACGGTCTCATAACACCGCTCGGCTTCAGCTGGGCCTCAGCCATCAACAATCTCAATCAAGTGGTTGGCTCTAAATATAACGGGCAGTACCTCCCAACTAAGGCCTACCTATGGCAAAACGGTGTTGCCACTGATCTCAATACTATCCGACCAAACAGCTTCCCTCCTTGGCTTTGGGAAGCCACAGACATTAATGATAGCGGAGAGATCGTTTGTCGAGGAGGCGTTAGTGGGGATTCGCAGACACACGGATTTCTGCTCAGACCAACGCCGATCCAACAGTTGACGGGCAGAGTGGTCTTCGAAGATCAAACTACCGCGGTGACCGGCGCCGAAGTCGTGATCCGCGGGAACGTGGATCTCGCGACCGCTCCGGTTCAAACGGACGGCACCTACGCCTTCAGACCTGACCAGACTCCCAGTTTCAACCTGCTCGGCTACACCGTCTACGCGCGCTACAGAATTCCGGCCGAGTTCACCTATCCTCGCCCGGGTAGTTTGTACCAAGAATACGCGATCGAGCCTTACCTGCTACAACGGGGACGAAACTTGCAAGTCAGTCTAGATGGAACGCTTTCGCAAAGTCACTTCGATTTCACGTTCCCCTGGCCGGTCCTCATGCTCCATGGACTCTTGTCAGATCCGACCGGCGATGCAGGACCACCTCAACTCGAGTATTTCCAAAACTACCTGACCCGTCCCGCCTCCGGCCGAATCGTCCGACGCGGTTTCATCACCTTTGTCCCGAATCTCGGAGACCAAGAAGCGACTGGTTACTGGCGAAGAACGATCGAAGAATACCACTGGTCGTTACGCAATAAAGCTGGCCGGATATTCTCGCTCTTCCCGCCAACGACTAAGTTCAACCTCGTGGGCTACAGTCAGGGTGGACTGGTGGCACGGGAAGTTGTTGACGATGTCCTGCATGGTCGCGCCGCGGCACCACACATAGGGAAAGTGATCCAGATCGCGACGCCGAATAATGGGACATGCGTGGCGAATGACAATCTCGCGAGTCGTCCCTACATTGCCGATCTCCAAGTCGACCCGAATGGTAGAATCCCGGGGTCAATCTACGACTTCAACTACGGCAACAGCTCGCTCTTCATCCGACCGCACAACTACTTAGGGTCACGCCAAGGAATGCCGGGATCCCAAATCCCCTTCTACGTGATGGCTGGAGATCGGTTCACGTACTTCGATCCTAGTCTGTTCGTTTTCAACAATACCTGCCTTCTTAACTCCACGAACGCCCCGATGGGCAGTGACGGTGCCGTACCAGTAGACAGTGTTCTTTCTCTTTCAACGTTAGGATACAACTTCGACAGCACAAACCACTGGCAGATCTTTCACGCGAACCATCTGTCAATCTTGAACTCTCGCGAAGCAATGGCGCTTCTCTATCGCTGGCTTCTCGAAGGAAGCCCTTTGCAACAATAGTTTCGAAAGTCCGCAACGCGGACAAGCCGCATACAAAATGCGGCCTTTTTATTTTCAACGAAACAGTATAAAGAATATTCGAACGTTAAATAGTGAAAAAAGAATTTCTAGAAAAAAAATAGTCATGTAGAAAAATTTATTTTTAAAATCCTTTTTTTCTGAAACATACTTCAGGCCAAGACCAGCAATAGTAATAGTAAATAAAACTGCTAGCGCCATAACTGGCAACCAAAACTCTAAAAAAGGATTATTAAACGACCACCACCGTAAATTACTGAGCATTGCTCCTAAAGTACTCAAAATCAAATAAGTTTTAAGTTTTTTATCCAACTTCATACTTTTAGTCTACCCTGCCAAGAGATCAATCAGCAACTGCACTTATACACACTCAAATATTTCAAGGCTTGGAATCACGGTTTTTTCACTGCTTCGGAACCCAAAACGTCTGCTTATCCTGAAGCCATTGCATAACGGATAATTTTAATCCGATTGGTAGAATGTTTTCTTTATCAAGCTCTTTGATTTTTTTCAGCGTAAAAACAATATGAGATTCTAGAGAGAAAAACGAACCGCCATCAACGCACGCGTGAAAAACCATATTGATTTCGTGCTCTTTCTTCTTGTTTTCAAGAAACACATTTTCGACCGTACCAATATATTCCGCCTCAAGAAGTTTCGCATCCAATTCTTCTTTCAACTCTCGGCGCAAGGCTTCTTCTATTCCCTCCCCAAACTTAATTTCGCCGCCGGGAAAGAAATAAAAATTATCACCTTTCGGCTGACAGAGTAGAATTTCGTCTCCGCGAATAATTACCGCCCGCACCACTGGTCTAATTTGATTTTCCATCAAAAATTGATGATTTTTTATCTCTTACTAAGCCTGACGTAAAACCTAGTCATTTACCCTGATTTTCTTTGCGAGTTTAGCTAATTTTTTGTCATCAGCGCGTCTGTAATCATGAGAAGAAATATAACCTTCGTATTTTCCAAAATACTTATCTACATTAGATTTTAATAACTTCCATTCAGGTATCTTTGTCCCGTGCATCGGAAAAAGCTTTGCGTGAGCGTGATCAACGCCGAAACCTTCAAAAATCACCCCGGTACGTCCGACATCTTCCAGTTTAGCATCAAGTAATTTTGCCGTTTGTTTAGTAGCCTTCACTAATCCGATTAAAACTTCTTCTAGTAAATCAAAAACATACGAAGAATAGTGTTCCTTTGTAATAACAACTGAAAAACCCTCTGTGTTCGGAAAAATAGAAAGAAAAGCGATATGTTTTTCGTCTTCCCAAATTTTATGGCATGGCGCCTCACCTTTTACGATTTTACAAAAAATACAATCCATATCTCCTTTCCTTAAGAATATAACAAAATAGCCCCAGGAAAAAAAGAAGCCCCTTCACGGTGAAGGGGCTTGTGCTGGAGCGCTACGGGACGCGATGGTCAGCCTGACATGAATCGCACAGGAGGCCGAGTCCCCGGCCGCAATTCGCGCACGCGCGATTGACGGAGGGTGGATCGACGCGCACCCAGATCGCCGGGTACTTGGCGGCCATCCGCATGAAGGCAACAATACGCCGTGCGTACTGTTCATCGAAGCCAAACTTCTTGCATAGAAGCAACATCTCTATCGTGTCGCCACCGCACTTCCGAAGCATGTCAAAGAACCGCTTTTCCTCGTGCTCATTCATATACGTTCTCTCAAAGCAGGACGTAAAGGTGCATATGAGGGATATCTGACGGGCGTTCCGTTCGGGCCCTCCCGCGGCAGCCGCTCCGCACTGTACGGCAGTCGCGGGAGGGCAAAAAGAAACTCCCGCCTCGCGAGGCGGGAGTTTCTCTGTATGTATACGCTACTTAAAAACCTTAATTTCCCGCCTCATGAATAGAAGGCGGGCACGGGCAAACACATGATACAAATACGATATGGAACATATAGTCATTAACCTAGCAAAACCCTCCTTGTTTGTCAATTATTAAAAGTTAGCATATCATCGATATAATTCATGATTTCCGATATCGAGAAAAATAACATCGGGACCATGAAACTCAAAAAGTATTCGATATTTTCTATTAATCGAGAAACTCCACTGACGTTTTAATGGTCCGTGAAGTTTGTGGGCGTCAAGACGAATATCAAACGGATTTTCTCGAAAGATAATTTCTCTGGCTTCCGCTTTAGACTTGATGAGGCGCGATAATTTTCTATAAGATTTTTCAAACTGCGGATGATAATAAATAACCATCTTCCACTACTGCAAGTCTTTTAAGGAATGCAGTGTTGCTAGTTTCCCAGCTTTCTTCAATTTCTTAGCTTCTCGCGACCAACGTAGAATATCAGCCTCGCTCACGCTGACTTTATTTTTTGCGAGTTCAAGAAATTTTTCGTACTCCTTAAGCGGAAGAATAACTAATGCCTCGCCTTTAGTAAATTTTTTAGGAATTGTTACAGTTGCCATATCGTTATCCTATCATTAAAAAAGAAAAAAACAAGACGTGACAACAGATTTAGATTACCCCGCGTTAAGGACTTGACGAATCACTCGGCTATTTCATACTAAGAGGAGCAACTCGACAAGTAAAAAATGCTGCGACGCTGAAACACTGTTACGCTCTACACCGATAAACCTAGAAACTCAAAAAGAAAGAGGTGCTTCATGAATCGTTGCTTCGTCCGCGTCCTACTTCTCAATCTGTTGCTCGTTTTGACCCTTTACGTCCCAGCCCAAGCCGACACCTACATTATCCAGCCGGGACCCGAGGGGACGGACACTGCGTATGACTGCTTTCACGATTCGCAGGGCCCAAACAACTATTGCGAAGACCCGCCAGGGGAGGCCAATGCGCCATCGCTCCCCTTCGGCAGGCAGGAGTGTGTTGAGGTACTTAGCTTTTACGACTTCTTTCAGTTCGATCTTACGGGATCGCCAGACGCTACGGAGACGACGAGCGTGCGCTTTACGTTCTACGTGACCGACGCTCATTGGCAATGGTATAGTGACGGCCAGCCAATCTTTGAGCTTGACCGTCTCACACAACCATGGACGGAAACAACGCTTACCTCTCGCAACGCACCGCAGGGTCAGTTCATACTGACTATGCACGAACGACCGACGGTGGGCTGGCACTCACTTGACATCACTGAACTCTACCGGGGCTGGAAAAACGGCACCTATCCGAACTACGGTTTCAAGCTGCAAGGTTGCTTTTATTGTAGTCTGACTTACGGCACTCTTGCCTCTTCAGACAACGCCGATCCTACCATCCGACCGAAACTCGAGATTACCTACGCTCCGCCCACAACGCTGCTGAGCGGCTCTGTGCTCTTCGAGGATCGACTGACGCCGGTGCCCGGCGGACTCGATGCAAGAGGACGCCAGGTGCTCGAGATCGTTGCACGAGACGGCTACGCGGGGTTCGAAACGACAGCGCCCGTTGATGCAAACGGAAACTACACGTTCGCGGCGCCTCTTCAGCCAAGCTTCCTCAACTACGGCTATCACCTTTACGCGCGCTATCGCATCCCAGAAGGCTTCGCCGATCGTACGTACCAGGCCGAGTTCTCGATTCAGCCGTTCGATCGAAATCCAACGCCCGACCTCCAGATTGACTCCCAAGGAATTCCCTCCCGCACCGACTTCGACTTCGTCTTTCCGTGGCCGGTGTTCCTGCTCCACGGCATGCTACCGGTTCCTCCACCTCTTAGTATTCCTGGCCCTTGGCACTTCAACACGTTGCAGCGGGATCTCGCTGGCTACGATCCGTCCACTGGCGAACTACCCCGCTGGGGTTTCATTCCGTTGGTTCCGAACATGGGCCGTGGGACCTACCAGCAGTACTACAACCGGCTCGGCCCCCAACTTCGAACCCTCTTCAATCAAGGGATCTTTCCGCGTACTGCGAAATACTCGATCATCGGCTACTGTCAAGGAGGACTCGTGGCTCGGATACTCCTTGATGCACGATTCAACGGCGTTCCGGTGGCCACTCGCATCGCCGGTGTTGTGCAACTTGGGACACCGAACCACGGGACCTGCGTTGGTGACTACTTCTGCGATTGCGTTGATGGAACGCACTGTGACCAGGCACGTCTTCTCGGCTGCCAATGGACTGAGGCGTCGCTCGACGCCTTCAATCTCGGCGATGCCCATTCTCCGCCGCACAACTACCTTGGAGCACGCGCCTCTCTTCCAGGTAGCCGGGTGCCTTTCTATCTCATCGCTGGGAATCAATACGAGAGTCTGAGCTACCCCTTGTACCTCATCGGCAACTTCAACGCCTGCTTACCAGCAATGGGTCCTAGCGACAGCGTCGTGCCCGTGGCGAGCGTCTTTCATCTCCAGAATCTTGGGTACAACGTGACGGGCACCGAGCCAGTGACCGCGACCCATTACGATACCGCGGCTAATGCTGCCATCTTCAATAGCCAGCGCGTCAGGGATTTGGTCTACGCATGGCTCATTAGAAATCTTGGGCCGTAGCCGAACAGCGGATCGCATTGTCGCGCGGTTAGAAACCCGCTGTGAACAACCGGAAAAGAGTTCCGATCGGTAACGCAGACACCGCGGCGTACGTGACGAAGGCAATTAGGTACGCGCGCTCCTCACCGTCCGGTAGATGCTTCGATATAGTCAGCCACATCCCTAGAAAACTTGCGAGAAAAGCAACGCCGTCCATCAGGAGGAATAGATCATCTTGCTTTCTGGTCGCGTACAGGTACCGGCTCATCACGACGCTCGCACCGGCCACTAATGAGAAGGCTGTTGGAGAGAAGAATTTCATGAAGGTGTGTTTCTTCTATCCTAGCGCACCTCGCCGCCGTCGAGCAACCCGACGTTATCCCCAGACAACGAAAACGATGAGAGTTTGAACTCTCATCAAGCCGTGATTCGAAATCACGGCCTTTTTATTGCTTTGAAAGTCTGACGTAGAATCTGCTACCTTGTCTTTCACCGTGAGCAGTTACGATTTGCTTCGCGATGTAAAAATCCGAATCGGTTTATCCTAAGCTAGTCTAAGGATGTCCTGAATCTCTTTTCTTTGTTTTCGTTCTTAAGAACGCTTTTTCTTATATGCCTTACTACGATGTTCTATATAGCAAACAGTCATCAAGTGATTGCCTCAATTGGTTTTATAAAACATGCGCCAATCACCAACTCTCAATTTGTAAAAGTCTTGATATTCTCCAGTAAGATTGATAGGAGAGATATCGTCAAAATGACCCGTGAACCATTCCAGCTTTTGAATGACCCGCCGTCTGACGCTGCGGTCAATTTTTGCTAGATCTTTCTCCGCTTCCGGCAAAAACTCCAACGCCCAAAACGCCATTTTTAAAAATATTTCTTTTTGATCTCTGAAAAAGGAATGGCCTTTGCGGTTTTCCCACCGGACGCTTGACGTAAACGTTGTTTAGCTCGTTCAGATAATGATAATCCAAAATCAGGATCAGATAATATTTCCTGAACGGCTCTAACTACTAAATGACGGAGACTTACTTGATTAAAATTTTTCTTTTGGAGCAACGTCTTAGTCATGTTTTTATATAATAAACTAAAACAAACCGAAAGGTAAATATTTAATTTATCCTTTCCCCAGCCTGACATAAAACCGACTCCCCTGGCCTTCCCTGTCGCTCTCCGCCCAGATTTCCCCGTGATGGGCGGTTACGATTTGTTTAGCGATATAAAGTCCTAAACCCGTGCCTTGGATTTCCCGCTTGGTTTTTTCGTCGCGGACGAAGTAGTAATCCAATTCTCACTTCACGCTCGGCGCCAAACTTCGCAACAAAAACTCCTGCGCGTTTTTCCGTCCAAGCTTTTCGCTCACGCCAATCACTTCCAAATAGAGTGGTCTGTTCTTACTGTCTAAGTCAAGTAAAATTTCCGGCGCTATTTCCACGGTTTTCCTGACACGCCCGGCGCGGAACATGATATTAATGGCGTCTGCTTTCGGATCGTAGGTAATTTTCATACCAATGATGATACTACCTCGATTTCATTCTTGCAACCCAGTAGGCAGTAATCACAACGGTCTCGTTCTGTTCCGTCCTGATCACAACTGCGAGGTAAAGCTTGCCGAACCTTCTGTAACAGATTGAGCGTTTCGCATAGCTTGGCAGAACGCGGTCAGGATTCTAGATTGTGCGGACGATAAACTCACGTTTGATATTTCTCTGAGACAATTTTGCGAGCGCATGCTCTATAAAAATAATCATACCTTAACTATTTTGATGTCTGGATGAAAAACCTACTCCCCTGCCCTCTCTATCTCGAACCACGTCGAGGGACGCCGTCGGATTATTATTGGTATACCGAACCGCGCCAATCAATCCGTTCTACTAACACGGAATGATTTTCAAAATCAAATGCGGTAATAATTCGAAGTTTTCCTTTCCGAATCCGGTAAAATTCCGCCCAGTCACCCTTTAGTTTTCGAATATCAACATTCACGCGCTCGCCTTGAAAAAGATGAATCGCTTTTTCAATAAGTTCGAGCACGGCGGATTCGGGGAGATGGACTTCTTTAAGAAACAAAAGGGCGTCTTTCGAAAAATGGACGCTCCAATTCATAACCTGACTGTCGCCGTCTTCGCAACGCGTCGCGACGGCTTTCCATACCGCCGTTCAATGTCGCCCTGCTCTTTTTCAGAAACATTAAGAACCGCAAGCGCCCGGAGCTTCATGAGTTCTGCGGTTAACGCTTCTCTTACTCCTTCTTTGATAAAACGCTTTAGTTTTTGCTCGGTAATCGTTGCCATATGATTTCACTCTGCCATATGCACAAAGAAATTACAAGGTGGTGGACATCGATTTCTCAAACGAATTATTCTTTTTCTATCCGCACAAAAAACGTGCTTTGTCCTTCACCGTTATTGCGTGCGGTAACAATTCGCCTATTCGCGCGCCTGCCTGCCGGCAGGCAGGAATTAGAGAAGACAACTTCGATCATTTCGAAAGCCTTACATATACTTATGCGGCGGGCAGCCGGACGGTTTATGAGAATAGACGCTAATCGTTCGGTTGACGATGTGACAAGTGAAATCGTTGAAGCCATTTTGGCAATCGTGAAAAATGGGGGGTGATTTTTACCCCCCTCTTTTTTAAAAAAACTTCCCTTAAATATTTTAAGTTCTTGAAAGGATATTGATATGATTCTCAAATAAAAAATGCGGGGAGAATGATAATTTCCACGCATTTTGCTCTACTTAATCGCGACAACTCTAAGGGTTCGTACTCTCGTCTCAAGGTTCAGAGTACGAACCTCGCCAACACGTGCACCCTCTAGTGCTTGTGCCATTGGCGACACGTACGAAATCTTCTCGTAGCTGTAATCAAAAACTATGTAACTCCCAATCTTGTAGGTTTCTATCTCGCTAGTTGCAATATCTTGTATGGTGACCATAGCGCCAATCCTAACAGTACAGAAAGTTCCTGGAGGGTCTACTATAACTACGTCTCTCTGAAACTGCAAAAGATCTTGGAGATGCCGAGATAGAATAATTTGTTCCCGAACCGCAACTTCGTATGGCGCGTTGTCGTGGAAAGTTTCGGAGCTCTGTTGGCAGGCTTCGCCAAGGAGTAGACTTACCCGATCGAGGTCTCTTGAAACTTCATCAATCTTCTTATGGAGAATCTCTAAATCCTCCCTTAAGAAATATTGCGGCACAATCCCTCTCCTTTCTCAATGAACAGTTACTAACGTTCTTCTCTGAACTCATCCTGAAAAAAACCAACAATACCACAATTAATACTTTAGACTATTAGTCGTTCACCGTCAATGATAACTGTAGTTAAAAAGCGACGTACTATTTCCATAGTCTTACACAAAAACTCCTCACCCAATTCTCTATTACAAGCTTGTCGAATTGGCTCTCGGACTACCGCTTTGAAAGCCTGACATAAAACCTGCTCCCTTGTCCTTCCCCGTCACTCTCCGCCCAAATCTCGCCTTTATGCGCCGTAACAATTTGTTTGGCAATATAAAGACCTAAACCAGTGCCTTGAATTTCTCGCTTGGTTTTTTCGTCACGGACGAATTGCTGGAAAAGTTTGGCTTGTAATTCTTTCGACAAACCGTGGCCGGAGTCGGAAACCATAATCGAAACCTTATCGCCTTCGTCCTTCACGCTTACTTTGACGTAACCTTGATCGGTGTATTTAATAGAATTATCAATTAGGTTTTGAATAACCTGACGGATTTTTTCCGCGTCACCTTTTATTTTTATCGAAGGCACGGACGATTCAAACGACAACGCCAGGCCCTTAATTTTCGCAAGTGGCTTGTATTCCTCGACCATACTATTCACGAAACTAACGATATCCATATCCTGGAAAGTGAATTCCATCTTGCCTTCCTCAATTTTCCGTAAATCGAGCAAGTTATTGACTAATAGAATGAGTTGATCGGCCTTGTCTTTAATCTTTTTCGCTTTATCTTTCGCATCGTCTGAAACCGCGCCGGAGGTACCGTCGAGAATCAATGTCGCCCATCCTTTTACCACCGCCATCGGCGACTTAACCTGATGCGAAGCGAAAGAAAGGAATTCGGATTTTAGATTATCGAGCTCTTTAAGCTTCATATTCGCTGACTCGAGTTCCAGATTCGTCGCCTTGAGTTGGCCGGTTAGTTCTTGTAGCTTTTCGCGCTGCTCGACTTCTTTACGAACGCTACGAATAAGGAGAATACTAAAACCCAAGACGACAAGAAAAATGCCACTGCGTAATATTCGTATTGTTAAATTCTCTGCAAAAATAACTTCATAGAGTACGGCAATGGAAAGCACGAATGTCAAAATTTCTGTTGTGATTATCTTCACATTAAGGAAATGATGTTTAAGAATTGCATAGGCGGTAAGCATAATGAATGGAAATAGAAATATCGCCCCCAGCGGAACAAACCTGGAATTACCAAAAATGGCTGGTAAGATAAAATTGAATATCATAATCAAAAAAAGCATAAGGATGACTCCTAAAAGCACAATTTGGAGGGGTTGACGTTGCGCTTTATTTAAATTAAAGATCTTTTGAATTAGAAGAATAACGCTACCCAAATTAAAGAACGCTACCACGATACCAAAGAGCACAATGCCTGGCCCATGAGTAACTTGGATAATGCGTCCATCTGCGGATATTTCGACGATTTTGGTAAATACTAACGGAGTCAAAGTTAAAAATGCTGTAATAGTCGTCAAGGGGATAAGAATCCATTTATAGTAACGTGATAGGTCAACTGTTTCAGAAGGAAATACATACGAAAAGGTAAATACAAAAAAGGCAGACCAAACTGCGAAGAACATAACAAGCCGTAATATCCAAAAAGAGAGTTCAGTAGAGTGAATTTGATAAAACGAATAATTCACAATACCCCACGCGCTAGCACTCATTGCTAAATAAAGAAAGATGCGGTTGGAGACACTTTTTGAATTATTGAAGAATATGACGAATCCGAGAATCATCATTCCCGCAACCGCTATACCTATAGATAAAAGATCTAAATTCTGAAGATTTGAGAAAAAGGACGACATAATTTAAATTTTCCTACTATTGTCGCGAGTGAGTGCGAAATTTTTTACCTATTCCCATACTATTTCCGGTGGCCGTTTATAAGAAATCGCCAGTGGTTTATCAGCCCTTCCTATTCTAAAAGTCAGAGCAATTATTTTGTTTTTGACGTTAAAAATCTCCGTTAAATTTTTGTAAGCCTTGTTAATTGTGTCTTTTTCATTTTCCGAAAATATGCTCTTTTCTCCAAAGTTAACTTGTTGCCATAAGAATAAGACACCGGTTATTAGGTGAAAATTTAAGTCTAACTTCGAAGCTCGTAACCAAATATTTTCCATTAATCTTCCGGCCTGGGTAAAATTATCGTCATAATCTTCAACGACAATAGCCCCCATTAACGCTGCCGAGGCATTAGTTTTAGCACTTTCTTGGTATATTTTTTGTAGAAGCTTAATTTTGTTGAAGAATTTGGCCACTTTCCAATTTTTCAACAAATTGAAAAAGAAGGCTTTGGGTGGAGTCGCCTCCATCGTCTTTATATAAAGACCATGCCGGTGTTTTTGTTCTTCTTCTTTCCAGATAATTTCCTGAAAAAGTAACTTATGAAGAACTTCATTTTGCAGATTAATTAATATGTCAAAGGCTAAATTTTCAGCAACCTGATGAATTTTTTCTCCTTGAACGGTGATTAATTCACATTGAGTGAACCTGTTAACTGCTTGAAATAAATAATCTTTCTCTTTCTGTGGCAGAGGTTCTTTCTCGTAGGGTTTTCTGTTTGTATGTCGCTGGAAAATAGAATTATACAGGCCAACATCCTTTACTTCTTTTAATGGGCTAAGCGTTATTGTAGTGGAGATGTGTTTTTGGGGGAACAACTCAAATTTTGGTTCGTAGCCCAAAAATCTAGAAGCAATATCTATATTTTCCATCAAAGCTCCGTGCGCAATATGAGTTCCTCTGTTTCTAAAATTAAAAACTTTGTGATCTTTTTCTGGCAAAGTAACGACTTGAATGATATTGTCTTTAACAATAAATTTCCAAGGCTGAGAATTACTCCCTGACGGCGCATGGTTACCAGCCGCTATTATTTTTTCGATTATTTCTTTATCCATGATTTTTGCTGAAACCAACTGCTTCAAAAAACTTTTCTAATTCCATTGTCCTTAAATCTTTATTTTTTTCGTAATCAGGGTCAAATACTGAATCTAAATTAACCTCCAGCTTTCCTTCTTTAATCTTTTCTCCCAAGGCAATCCTTCTGGCGATATAAGCGATAATTGCTCCCGATAGCGTTGCTGCCGATGCGAGTTGGGGCCAGGAATATATAGTTTTGCCGACCTCTAAAACAGAATGCAAAACCCTGGGTGGCACCAATGATAAATCTATAATTTTCCCCATCGCTTCATACATTTTCTGAGGTGATCTTTTTATCTCCTTCACATCAAATCCTTCTAAATTCCCATGAAAAATAGCAAGATTGGGTTTTAAATCAAATCTTTCTATATCAAGAATTACATTATCCCCGTTATCGGTTGCCATCACCACGGGAATTTTTCTTTTTTTAGCCTCTTCCCGGATTCTAACTTTCATTTCAATGTCATCCAATTCTTCAATCAAGACATCCAATCCATCCATGAATTTTTCTATGTTTTTATCATTTATTCCTTCCGCATAAACACGGATATCTGCATAAGGGTTAAGCTGATAAATATATTGAGCAACTAATTTCGCCTTATTGATTCCTATTTGTGTAAAATCATACCTCGCCCTGTTTAAGTTAGAGGCAGAAATTACATCGGGATCAGCTAATTTCATTAACCTAGCACCGCCCATTAGGGCGGTGGTTATCGCACCATGACTCCCAACGCTTAAACCAGCAATACCAATCTTCAATTTATAGAATTTTTCTTGCTCGTCCTTTGAAACTAAATTTTTATTTCTTGCAGTTCTGACTTCTTGATGCAAGTCGTCTTCTAGATAATGGACCAAAGTTTTATTCCAAGGAAAATAAACCCATTTACCACAATTTTGCAGGGATTCCTTTTGTGAGTGTTCTTTCAAAAATTCTTTAAAATCTTCTTGATAGTTTTTATTGAATCTATATTTAGGGTTTCTAATCAAAAATAAGTCTTCAAGCTGTTCTTCATAGGTATCAATCACTTGATTAGTTTGATATCCTTTTTCAATCTCTCTAAATTTTTGAATCTTCGGATCAAAAATGATAGGATTTTCCATATTTTATGCTTTTTTCACCCAATTTTGTTTTATGCCCGGAGTGAAATATTTTGGATATTCATACAACCAAAATACGAGCTTTGGATATGTCCGCTCCTTTAAATTATCAGATAGTTCTCTAAATTCAGAACTTTTTTCTTTTAGAACCTCGACTATTCTTTTCAGAGCTATTTTTTCATAATGTTTTTTGAACCCAACCCCTTTTTTGAGTTCAAGGTTTATTTCTAAATATTGATTTTGTTTTCGGTCATATTTTGTAATCATGGTGAATTTACTCGTTAGGAATCGGCTTAATTTTTTATCAAACAAAGCCGTCTTTATAAACTCTGGGTATATTAATATACCGTATAGAGTGGCACATAAATTCTTTCTTTCATAGACAAAAACAAGAGGAAGTTCGTAGATATACTTGGAAATCCCAAGTTTTTTAGCTTCATCTTCTAGATTAACTCCGTTTTCCGATAATATTTCTTTTAATTGTTTAAATGTCAAAATTCCGCCATGATCACCTGATTGGTATTTAACTAAGGGGATGGTATTGTCTCCGGTAAAAAATAGCTCTCTATTGACACACTCAAAATTTATAAAATAAGGGATGTACTGAGCGAGAGTCGGTGTTTTTATTATATCCCCAAATAATCCTCTGAAAATATTTTGGTGCGTATGCGCCAACTTCATTACCAGAATAGTTAAAGGTGTCTCTACTGCCACGGGGCCAAGTTCGGATGTCCCGTAGGTGTTCATGGTATCAATAAGAATATTTTTAATTCTTACTTTATCTAATAAATAGTTTCTAAATTCTTCAGTAAAGGTTTCTCCGGTGAAGATAAACCTCAGATCAAATTTTTTTATGTTTATCCCTTCGTAGAGCGCATCGTCAATAACATCTTTAACAAGAGGAGGATAACCAGCTATGATCACTTGCTTAAAATTAGGGGCGAGTTTTCTTAAAATTTTAAGCACTTCGATTTTATTAACACCTGGCGAGATTATAGAAATAGGAAACTTATTTATATTTATTGCTAGATAAGACGCGTTATATATACCCATTCCTGCCGACCAAACCCCCATACCAAACGCAATCACAAGTAATGTAGGACCCGTTATGGTTATTTCATTATATCTGAAGAAGTTTTCGATAATTATCTCACGCCTTAGATCAAACTTAAGTTCTCGTTGAAAATAAGTGGGTTCACCCGTAGATCCCGATGTGGAATGGATTGTTATTGGCTTTTTGATATTGCTGTCCCAAACAAGTTTTCCATAGGGATAGGCCAGAAGATAATTATTTTTATTAATTAAAGGAACTAACTCAAAATCTTTGAGTGTTTTTATTTTCCCCGGATCAATTTTATGCTTTTTCAGGAAATCCTTGTAGGCGAGGACTCTTTCAGAAGTAGAATGGAAAAGCTTTAAAATTTCCCTTTCTCTTATCTGTTGCCAATAACCCTCCTTTTTGGTTTTCAGATCTTTGAGAATCTTATAAGGAGGTCCAATTTCTAGCATAGTTTAATTTCAAACGTCATTGCTTTAATTTTACCATAATTTTAGCTACCCGTAATTTATGTTTTGTATTCGCAGGTCATTTCCGGTCAAGGCAAGAAGCTTTGATTTCATATTACAATGTTTAATTGTATCACTAAACGCGTACTAAAACTAGTGTTAAAAGAGCGTACTCGCGCTGGCAGCGCGCACGAAACATCACGTTCCCAGAACCGAAAATTATCCTTCATAATTTTCTTTTATGCTTTTTCCTGATTAACAATTAAATCTCTCTTGCGTCTTTTTTGCCTTTTGAATAAATTTATTATTAAGGGAATAATCACAAAAGCAATTATAAATATAGAACCAATTATGGCTATACCGATATCCAAAATACTCGTGCGCACTGAAGCAGAAACATTATAAAGTAATATAAGGCGTACAAAGGTAGCCGTGATTCCGATTAATGTGGATATGACAATTATAAACGAAAGTGTTTTAATCTCACGTATTTTTGCTTTACGGAATAGTTGCATAAATATATAAAAGAGGGCGCTTAAGCTGATGAGGAATAAATAGAATGTCGTGATAGCAAATAAGAAATTCATATTCCAATCGATGCCGTTTTGAGGAGTTACAAACGGCTTCGATGGAACACTAATATTGGTTAATAAACCAAGAATGCTAATAATACTTGTTATGATAATTGCAGAATACGGCAATCGCTGGGGCAGAAAAATGTAATAAACCGTGTAGATACTAACTACGGCAAACAGTGTTAAAAAGAAATGAGCAATGATTGAAATGAGATAAAGTGCTTCGGAATTATTGGCAAAAAAGAGCGCCCCGAAACCAAGTATGCCGTTATGGAGCGCAGTCGTGGCGAAACAGAGGCCTAATAATAATCCCGTCTTGCTATTCGCCGCTGGATTTTGAACTTTCCGAAAAGCCAGCAAAAACCGCCACCCTAAAAACGCGAGTCCCAGAGAAAGAAGAATAAAAGCGGCTGCGGTTGTGGTAAATACCATATCGAAAATTAGATTTACTGAGCGTTCTTATTATTGGTAATTTTCGAAACCCACCCGGTCACAAAAGGAATAACCAAAAAACCAACAATAAAAAGAATGCCAATAACGCCGAGAACTTTGTCAAAGATATCTGTCCGTAAATTACCCTCTTCATAAAACAACCCTGAAAAAAGTATCGAAACATTTATCATGCCTAGGGAATGAGTTAGCACAATAATAAATGAAACAATTTTAACGTCGCGAGAAACGGATTGGAAAAGGTTCCTCATAAAAATCAAAATTGGCGCAACGAGGCTAAGCATTAAAAGAAAATAAATAGATAATTCTGCTGGGCGTTGCATATTCCAATCAATACTATTATTTGCGTCAATAAAAGGTTGCGGATGAGTAAAAATAGTAAGTGCGGTCCCGAAAAAACCGAAAGCGAGGATCATAAATGTCGCTGGCCAGGACGATATTTTTGGAAAAAGTATATAAAACGCCAAATAAGTCCCGAGAGCGGCAGCAACCGCTAAAATGAAATGATTAACAACTAAAATAGCGTAGAGCGCATCTGGCATAGTAGCAAAAAACAAACCGCCAAACGCAAGTAATGCATGTTCAAACGCTAAACTGAGGAAAAAGACGCTCAGAAGAATCCCGACTCGGCTGCCAGATCTTAAACCTCCAATTTTTTGAAATGCCTTAAAAAACCAAAATCCGCACAAAATCAACCCCAAAGATGAAATCGAAAACACGACTCCAGTCGTAGTAATCACCATTTCTTTGTATTAACTATACGCCCTTAGGGGTTCTCTATCAATAATGAATAACGCCTACAGTTATGCATTATTGTTGTCTACTATTGACAACAAGTAGATCTAGAAATAAGATACTCATATGACCTAGGGATAACTCTGGGTACATATTCTTAGATAGAGCTCTTTTACAACCAGAATAAGAGGTACAGATGAAAGCGGCTAGTTTTGTGGTTTTTGGGAGCCCTTCTGCCCAGATAGTTGTTGCCCCGCCACTTGGTGTGCAGGGTGCGACATTCTGGCCTCAAGCCAATAATCAGATCTTGTGGGGATGGAAGCGCGATAGCGGGATGCAAAGTCGTACTGTGTACTTCTCTGGGGTCTTGAAGTCGTCGCCACAGGGCGTGTTGCTTTGCGACAGCTTCTTCTACTATCGACACCGGACGAAGTCAGTAGATGCCGTGAGGTTAATCGTAGCTCTACGTCAAGCAATTCAGTTACTGAAAAAAATCGGTGTTTATGGTCGCCCGTGCATCACGCAGGATCAAAGCGCAAGTCTCACCACCATCAATTTCAATTTTGGTGTTGGCAAACCGGCTGACGTGGATCGTGTTTCGAGACTGATTCTGCGTCGGCGGCGTATACGCATCGATCCAGGTCACCGGCCCGACGCTTCGGTAGCGCTCGACGCACTTCATCATGCGCCGTACGACCTGTACGCCGGGTCGGGGTTGTCCTACGAGGCTGGTCTTCCGACGCTCTGTCAGGTGCACGACTTCTTCTGCGTGGATAACCATGCGACAAGAGAGTTCACCTATGGCATATCTGACCAACTTCCTCGCTGGATCGCCGAAGATCCTGATCGAGTGCTCAAGACCTTCTGCGAGCTGCATTTGAAAGCACTGCACGCCTTTCCAACGCGTGCCCAACGGATTATCGCGCAGCTCCATAGATCAAGACAAATCGGAAAGGTATTCAGCGACAACGTGGACAATATGTTCGCGAAGGTCGGGTTACCATTCGAACGCACCCGCGGCAGTGGTGTGTTCAACGAACGTTACCCCGCAGTCTTCGAGAATGGTGCATTGTTAGTTGTGGGTGTCGCAGCTGATCGGCGACAGATAATTCAACAGGCGCGTGGGAAGGGAATGAAGATCATCGTGGTGGATTCATGTGCAAAGGTCTCTCATGGTGTACAGCATCTCAATTATATGCGGCGTGGAGATATGTTCATCCGCACAACCGCAGATGAGTTCTTCTCCGCAATCGCGCCTCACTTGATCGACACGATGGTGTAAAAAATGTTACCTGAACTCACAGCGCTACGACAACGCTACATCCAATGCCGGTCAGATCTGCGAACGGCCATCAACGATCTCCCCGATCAAACATTTCAATGGGTGTTGGTTCCGGATATGATGACGATCGGCTCTCACGTACTTCATATTCTAGGTTATGAAGTACTGCTGATCAGCGTTCTTACCGGGTACGATGCTCATGAGGTGATTGCATCAGGACAGTGGCGTCCGTATCTTCCAGGATTCTATCGGGAGTTGGATAGGCCACAACAGTTCGACGTGACACACGCGCTTTGCATGAAACAGCTGGATGAGATTGGAGATCTGGTCCCTCGTTTTCTGGAGTCGTTGACCCAGACGCAGCTTGAATCGAATAGCTGTTTCTTCGCACACGAAGCCGCGTTCAAGAACGTCCCACTAGTCGAGGTGCCGAATCGCGTTCTCGTCTTGACCCTGCTGTATCATCAGGAGTATCATCGTGGACAAGTGCGACTCATGTGCTTTCTATGGCGAGAAACTTCTAAGCATGGTCAGTAGGACACATGCCGCCCCGCGGTTATACCAAAGGGCGGCAAATTTTTTGTTATACTATTCAGCATATGAAGTATTTAATTCTTGGTGCATCAGGTTGGATTGGACATTATTTATGTATTGCCGCGAAGAAGTTAGATCTAGATGCTTCAGTCATTGGTACACATTATCAGAATCCTATACATGCACCGGTGCGATCGGTAATAGTTGACTACCGATCCCCAGATGTTTTATTTAATCTCATCGATAAAGAGAAGCCAGATGTAATCATTAATGCACTCGCGGGCATCGACGAACTGTTATATAAATTTCATGTCGCATTAATTACGGGCATTTCAAAAACAAATATTCACTACGGTTTTATTTCATCTTCAATGGTTTTTGATACTGATCTATCGCGTCCGCATAACGAAACCGATGCTATTGGCGCAAGTAGTGAGTATGGAAAATTTAAGGAGCAGTGCGAACGAGCCTTAACTGTGCGCGGTAATCTTTACATGATATTTCGCTTTTCAGCGACCCATGGATATTCGCCAAACCGTATTTCTCGCACAGAAAAATTTCTACAACGACTGTCAAGAAATGATGAAATTGACGTGGATAGTGGTGTATTCCAAAATCGATTGGGGGTGGCAGACTTAGCAGAAACAATGGTCGCGGTAATGCAAAAAAAAGCGACTGGTGTTTTTCATGTAGGCAGCACGGACCAAAGCGATGAAGTTTCTTTTTTGCGGAAAGTTGCGGTTACGTTCGGTTATTTACCTGAAAGAATAATTGAAAAACCGGGCGTGCCAAAATATTTGACCACCATTCCAAATGCTGTTTTAAATTTATTGGGATTCGGTTATAACCGAGTTGAAACGCAGACCGTGGAGTATATCGCGAGCCTACCGGAATTTCAGAAATATCGTCTATAAAAAAATGTGGCTACCTAGCAAGGCTAGGCAGCCACGTGGTTACTGAATCCTCATGTGACCGGAACTGTTGATGCGACCAACTCCGACGTAGGTGAAGCCAGCCGATCTAACACTGTCGGGATCGAGCACGCCCGGTCCGTCGAAAATCGCGGCGCGGGTCACAACCTGCTTGAGACGCCTGAGGTCGAGCAATCGGTATTCGGGCCAACCAGTCAGGAACAGCTGTGCTTCCGAATCTTTAGCAGCAACCCACGGGTTCGCTTCGCAAATCAGGCCAAGATTCGTGAGTTCCTCGTGGGCGAAGTCAAGCGCAGCAGGATCTGTGACAATCACAGTGTGTCCACGGTCCCTGAGGGTCTTCGCAACGCGCACCGGAATGGAACTGCGCACGTCGCTGGTTCCCGCTTTGAAGGATACGCCGAACACGGTGATTCGCCGATTGCCCCCTTTGAGAACACTTTCGATGAGCTCGATGGAATGCGTGAACTGAACGCTGTTCTGGTGGGTGATCGCCTCACATAAAATCGGGTGGAGGATGCCTGCCTGAAGAGCAGTGTAGGTGAGCGCCGCCAGGTCCTTGGGGAGGCATGCTCCACCGAAACCCATTCCCGCGGTCAAGTAACCCTTTCCAAACCGCTCGTCCAGGAGTATGCCACGCGAAACGTCGTGCACATCCACGCCATGCCGTTCGGCAATCTGCGCGATCTCGTTGATGAACGCGATACGGCTAGCGAGGAAACTATTGCTTGCGTATTTGATGAGTACTGCTGTTTCTACCGTCGTGTAGATACGCGGGCCCGGGATGCTCTCGAAGAGGACGCCGACGTTCCGAGCCTCCTGCTCGGTGTCCGCACCGAAGATCGTACGCGTCGGATGGAAGAAGTCCCACACCGCGGTACCCTCGACGAGAAACTCTGGGCATGCGACGAGCGCGAGCGAAGACTGTCCGGCAGTTTGCGTCTTGAGCATCTCGCGGATCATCTTGAACGCACCGATCGGAACTGTTGACTTCACAATCACAGTGAGGTGCTGCTTCGCGATCTGCCGCAGGTCGGTGATAACAACCTTCAACTGTGACAGATCTGGGTCACCCGACGACATCTGTGGCGTTGCCACCGCGACGATCACGAACTGAGCGTCACGGATTCCATCATCGAACGATGTCGTAAAATCGAGACGTCCCTCGTATACACCTTCTTGAACGAGCCCCACTAAGTCTGCCTCGAAGAAAGGCATGACGCCATGCTTGAGACCATCAATCTTGGCGTGGTTGTTATCGACACACATGACGCTGTGTCCCAGTTTTGCCAAGCCCGCACCCGTGACGAGACCGACATAGCCGGTCCCTACTATACACACATTTTTCACGAATACCTCCAATCTACATAAGGGTCGAAATCAAAAAACTATGAAAAATAGTACTCCCAATACATAAGCCCGTCAATAACTACGACTCTTAGTAGCCCCTAACACACGCCGGGAGGCTTTTTTTTTATTACCAATCACTCCTCGTTGTCCATCAAGATAATCTCTTATAATCTCCGGGTGACGAAAACCAGGTGGAAGTTTAATAGGATCAAAGTATCGAATATCGCTAATCTCAATTCCATCAGCTTGAATATTACCCCCAATCAAAGTACAGACGAAAACAAAGAAAATGACCTGTGCCTGATCACCGTTCGGGTATATCTCAAGAGATGGTTTCGTATAGACGCCAAATAATCGATCGGTTTTAACCTTAAGACCAGTTTCTTCCCGTACTTCCCGCTTCACCGTTTCCTCGACGGACTCCCCAAGCTCCATCATGCCGCCAGGCAAACCCCAGACTTCTTCCTTACGATCACCACGCTTAATCAGAAGGATCTCGCCATTTTTATTTAAAATAATAGCCCCAGCAGCATTCAAAATTATCGGATCGTGCCCGACCCGTTCCCGTATCCATTTAATATAGTCTGCCATGGTGATATCTAAATAATCACCTTATCGTTAGGCAATCCCCTTAGCGGTTTTTTCCGTTCCCACCAATGATTCTTTACCGCCTAGTTCCTTCCGAGACGTTTCCAGTATTTTTTTCAGTTTATCAGCTAGCTCACGGCTTTCAACCACCGCGGCGAACTTTTCTTCAGGTGATACTAAAATAATTCTATCGCCGTAGACAGAAATAGTCGGCAAGTTACCAAACTGCTCCGGGGAAACAGGGAAGGTTTTCAATGCCTCTCGTTTTGAGGCGTGAATGCGAATGCTTTCAAGCGACGAGAGCGTATCTTCATAAACCGTCCGAATCCCCTCTCGCCCCTCGAAAAGCTGAACTTTTGGCCGAGAAGTTTCCTCTTTTTTGTCCTTTTGCATTTTACGCACCGATTCTAAATCAGGCAGTATTTTTTTAGCGGCGGCTACCAAACCGCTATACTGCTTGGCCGTTTCTTCGAGGTGTCGGACTAATTGATCTGGTGAAGTTGAACTGTATAATTTTACGCCGCGGCGTTCCATAACATTAACTAAGCCCCTCTTTAAAAGCGACTCAATAATGATATAAGTAGTACTGCGATTAATGCCCGCTTTTTTAGCGATGTCACTCGCGACCGATGATCCTAACTCAAGCAAGGTCAAGTAAACACCGGCTTCTTTCTCGGAAAAGCCCAATTCCTGAAGCTTCTCTTTTTTAATAGCCATATTGTTAATAATACTTGACAACGATTATTTGTCAAGATTCTGCCAGCATAAACTTTTGTATTTTAAAATCTCTTCTTTGATTTTTTGCCTTACTTCTACCGGATACACGATTCGCTTATGGAAATCGGAATAAATAACCTTCTGAGTTTTTTCGTCATCGCTTTGAAAAACTGCGCCGGCAAAAGTAATCGGCCGCCGATATCTCGGAACAAAATGCCAATGGATATGCCCTTTGTGCAAGAATTCTTCATTCCCGAGTTGAGCTTGATTGATCTTATCCGGATTGAAAGCTCGCGTAACCGCTTTTCGCCACAAGCAATAAATCTCATGCTTTTCGGCGGCTTCCTCGGCAGTCAACTCAACTTCGTCAACCTTGTGAGATTTCAGGATAAGAAGCGACCGACCAAGAAACCCCTGCTCCCAGTTCAGCGCGAGGAACCAATACTGAAATTTTTTAATAAAGTCCGTTTCTTGATTTTGAAAGGTATTGAAACAACCGCAAGTCGCCATGGTTCCGTACAGTGTTTCTGATTGTTTATTCATATGTTTGAATCTACCACAAAAACATCTCTACTAGAATCAATTCCCCTAAAGACATGTGATGAAGTTATCACAAAATTCATTGCGCCATGGAGGCGACGCAAGAATGTACTTGGCATTCTTCTTACTGGAAGTTACGCTACCGGGCTCGCAACACCGCAATCTGATATAGACATCTTGATAGTTGTGCGAGATATTGTGCGATATTGGCAGCGTGGTAATGTCACGATATCTAGTTTCCTTGTAGAATATTTGGTTTATCCAATATCTCATTTAATATACCTCCAAGAGAAAGATCTAATAGAAGGAAAACGTCTACGCACTCGCATGCTAGCAAAAGGTGGCCTGACCCCCATATATTAGACACAAAGGTCGACGTGTCATAGCATGGGGATCATACCATGAAAAAACATTATCGCATCGCTCCCGAGGTGCGGGAGCAGATACTCAAACGCATTAAGG
>Ga0080064_1001957_pt1 | contig 37931 bp, 40 predicted proteins | sample Subgrocontami54m_FD_69260 | JGI IMG/M metagenome (GOLD analysis project Ga0080064, IMG submission 69260) | Subsurface groundwater microbial communities from S. Glens Falls, New York, USA - GMW46 contaminated, 5.4 m (SPADES assembly) (version 2) ...
GAGTTCGAGATGTTCGCCGCCGAATGGCGCGAGCATGAGGTGCGCTATGAGTACGCCGAGGAATGGGTCGCGCTGCTGCGGCGGCTGTGGTCCGAGGACCAGGAATTCGATTTCACAGGGCGCTTCTTCCAGTCCAAGCGCGCCTGGAGCCAGCCCAAGCCGCTGCAGCAGCCTTTCCCGCCGATCATGAATGCCGGGGGATCCGATGCCGGCCAGCGCTTCGCCGCGACCGTGACCGACATGAATTTCGTGATACTGCGCAACCAGGATTTCGAAGGCGGCAAGGCGCAGATCGACAGGCTGAAAGCCATGGCGCGCGCCGCCGGCCGCGAGGTGCAGGTGTGGATTCACGTCTATGTGGTCTGCCGCGACAGCGACGCCGAGGCGCGGCGCTATCTCGACTATTACGTCCGCGAGAAGGGCGACTACGAGGCGGTGAATAACCTGCTTGGCATTTTCGGCATGCAGTCGAAGACCCTGGAGCCGAAAGTCCTCGACAGTTTCCGTTTCCATTTCATCGCCGGCCATGGCGGCTATCCGCTGATCGGCACGGCGCAAACCATCGTCGCCGAACTCGACAAGCTGTCGCGGATGGGCGTGGACGGCTGCCTCATATCGTGGGTCGATTACAAGACCGAACTCAAGCAGTGGATCGATGAGGTGCTGCCGCTGATGGAGCAGGCGGGCCAGCGGCAGCCATACCAGGCCGCTGCCGCCGCATAGCCGATATTTTTGAAGTCATATTCGCGGGAATGCCCTAGAATTCCTCAGCCGGCGCCGGCGCCGGAATGGTCCTCTTCCATGCGGGTAAATTAAAGCGTTCTTATCGTGTCCCAGCTGAAAGACATTCGTGTACTCGACCTCGGCACGGTGATCACCGCGCCGCTTGCCGGGATGATGCTTGCCGATCTGGGCGCCGACGTGATCAAAGTCGAAAAGCCCGACGGCGGCGATACCTTCCGCAGCTTCAACGGCGGCCTCTACAGTCCGTACTTCCTCGCTTTCAACCGCAACAAGCGATCGCTCACGCTTGACTTGCGCAAGCCCGAGGGACGCTCGGTGATGGAAAAGCTGCTGGCGGCCGCGGATGTGATGATCGAGAACTATCGGCCAGGGGTCATGGACCGCCTGGGAATGGGGACTGCCCGCCTGAAGGAACTGAACCCGCGTCTGATCCACGCCACCATCACCGGTTTCGGCAAGGATGGTCCCTACGCCGACCGCCCGGCCTTCGACAGCGTCGGCCAGGCGCTCTCGGGCATGGCCAACCTGTTCCTTGATGCGAACGACCCGCGCCTGCGCGGTCCGACCATCGTCGACAACGTCACCGGCATGAACCTCGCCTACGGCGTCCTGGGGGCATTGTTCGAGCGCGAGCGCACCGGAGTCGCGCGCCGGGTGGAAGTGAACATGCTGGAATCGGCGATGGGATTCATGCCCGATGTGTTCGCCAACTTCACCCAGACCGGCGCCGCCATCGACTCGTACTCGCGCGTGGCCGCGTCGCAGAGTTATGCGTGCCGTTGCGCCGATGGCAAGATGGTGGCCGTCCACCTGTCCTCGCAGGAAAAATTCTGGCATGGCCTGACCGCTGCCCTGGAACGGCCGGACCTCGCCTCGGACCCCCGCTTTGCCACGCGCATGGACCGCTTCAAACACTATCAGGCAGCGTGCGCTGCTCTGGCCGGGGCGTTCGCCAGGCGCGAGCGCGCCTACTGGCTGCCGCGCCTGGAGGCGAACGATGTGCCGTTCGCGCCGATCCACGCCATCCCGGACGTGCTCGAGGATCCCCAGGTGCAGCACCTGGGTTCGTTCTACGACCGGAGCCATCCCACCCAGGGACGCCAGCGGGCGCTGCACCGGCCCGTGACCATGGATGGCAGGCGCGAGGAGCAACTGCACCCGCCGCCGCTGCTCGGCGAGCATACTGATGAAGTGCTGAAGGAGATCGGCTACGACGCGGCGGGCATCGCGGCGTTGCGCGGCAACGGCGTCGTCTGAACTGCCGGGACGCGCGCATTCCCGGTCACGGCACGGGGGACAGGCAGGACCGGAAAAAGGACGGGAGATGGACGAATCGTTTGAAAATCATTGCTGGCGCGATGTCGTTCCGCCCGACATCCTGACGCTTTACGCGCATTACGCCCGGGAAGTATGCGTCGGCCCCAGGCCCGCCCTGCTGGCTATCGATCTCTATGAACTGGCGTACCAGGGCGGTCCGCATCCGGTGGCGCAGGTGTCCAGAACGTACCCGAGCTCCTGCGGCGAGTACGCGTGGCGGGCCATCGCGCCCACGCAGCGGCTGTTCGGCGCCGCGCGCGCCGCCGGCATCCCGGTGTTCTACACGACCTCCGACACCCGGCCGATGAGCAGCCCGGCGGCCGTGGTTGCGACCAGACGCAGGGGCATCCCGGTCGATCCGGAGTTGTATCGGATCCGCCCGGAGTTCGAGCCGCAGCCGGGCGAAGTGGTCATCACCAAAATGCGCGCGAGCGCGTTTTTCGGCACACCCCTGGTCGCGCACCTCACGCAACTCGGCGTGCAAAGTCTCATCGTCTGCGGCGAGAGCACATCGGGCTGCGTGCGCGCGTCGGCGGTTGAAGCGTATTCCTACGGATTTCACGTGACGCTGGTCGAGGAGTGCTGCTTCGACCGCAGTCCGCTTTCCCACAAGATCAATCTGTTCGACATGCACCACAAGTACGCGGACGTCATGACCATTGACGCCGTGGAGACACATGTCCGGGCGTTACGCCGGGTGGAGAAAACACCGTGAACCTCACCCCGGCAATTGGTTTCCCCGCCGGCCGTAAACTATGATGGACCACTATCGAGGGGCCGGGTGTGATCGCCGGTCCGGGAAAGTCAAACAACCCTCGCAAGCAGTGGTGTCATGAGCGGCAATTCGGTTCCCGTCATCGATATCGAGCCCTTCCGGAAAGGCACGCCCGGCGGAAAAGCGGCCGTGGTGCGACAGCTGAACACCGCCTGCCTGGAAACCGGATTTTTTTCGGTGCTTGGCCACGGCATCCCGGAATCCCTGACACAACGGACACGCGACCTGTCGGCGTCGTTCTTCGGCCTGCCCCTCGATGAGAAATCCCTGAGCCTGCCGGCCCGGCGCGCGCCGCGCGGCTATAGTCCGCCGGGCAGCCGCTCCCTGTCCTATACCCGGGAAGGGGTTGAGGCGCCGCCCGATCTGCAGGAAAGTTTCGCGGTCGGACCGCTGGCCCCGGGCGCCGCGCCGGCGGGCGCCAATCCCATCGTCAGCGGCTTTTTCGCGCCCAACATCTGGCCGGCGCACCCGCCGCAATTCCGGGCGGCCACGAGCGCCTATTTCGAGGCGATGTCGAAGCTTGCCGATAGCATCATGCAGATCTTCGCTCAGGCGCTCGGCGTGGACGACGCGTATTTCGCCGACAAGATCGACCGGCATCCCAGCGTGCTGCGGCTTACCTACTACCCGGCGCAAAAGACGGCGCCGCTTGCGGGCCAGGTGCGCAGCGGCGAACATACCGATTACGGCAGTCTTACGATCCTGCGCGGCGATGATGTGCCGGGCGGGCTGCAGGTGCAGACGCGCGACGGCAACTGGATGGACGTCCATCCGCTGCCCGGAGCATTCGTCTGCAACATCGGCGATCTGATGATGCGCTGGACCAACGATTACTGGATCTCGACGCCGCACCGCGTGGTCAATCCGCCGCGCGAATTCGCACACCAGGATCGCATCTCGCTGGTGTTCTTCCACATGCCGAACCACGACGCGGTCATCCGCTGCATCGAGAACCGCGCCGGGCATGCGGTAAAATACCCGCCGGTATCCTGTGGCGATTATTTCGCCGCCAAATATCTGCGCTCGGAATTGCAGCAAACCCAAGTCGATACCAGCAAAGAGGTCGTCGTCGCACGCTGACTCGTCACACGCTGACCCCATGCGCGACCCAATCCAAGGCCGCGGGGAAAACCAAGGGAGAAACACAATGAATCAAAATCGGACGAATCGCACTCGGTTGAATCACCTTGCGCGCACCGCCATGTATCGGCTCGTTACAGCCGCCGCGGCGCTCTTCGGTGTCCTGGGCACGGCCGTGGCCCAGGAGCCGATCCGCATCGGCATCGTTTTGCCCCTGAGCGGCGCCAATGGCGAATACGTCAAGCAGTACATGGTGGCCGCCACCGAGTTTGCCGTGAAGGAAACCAACGACAAGGGCGGCGTGCTGGGCAGGCGGGTTCTGCTGACCTCCGAGGATTCGCGCAACGACCCGGCGGGGGCCGTCTCGGCGCTCCGCAAGCTGGCCGACGTTGACAAGGTCCTCGCGGTGTTCACCGGGTTTACGCCGCTGACCCTGCCGCAGCTCCCGGTAGCCGAGGAGAAGAAGATTCTGGTGATGGCGCCCTCGACCGAGCATCCCGATCTCACCAAGAGCCGCTGGGCGGTGCGCATGACACCCACCGCCGACAAGACCGGCATCAAGGCTGCGCAGCTCGCCGCCGGCCTGGGGCTGAAGACCGCGGCGGTCATCGCCGAGGATAACGAGGCGATTCGCGTGTCAGAACGGGCCTTCCGCGCCGAGTTCGAAAAAGGCGGCGGCAAGGTGGTGGGCTCGGAGACCTTCAAGGCCACCGACACCGACGTGCGCGGCCAGTTGACCAAACTGCGCGCCAGCCGTCCCGACACCCTGTGGATCATCGCCTCCTCGGGCCGTCCCACGGCGCTGGTGATCAAGCAGTTGAGCGAAGTCGGCTTCAAGCCGAAACAGATACTGGCCAATCACCTGATCGAGGACAAGGAAGTCCGGGCGGTCGGCGCCGCGACCGTCGAAGGCGTCATCTACACCACGCTGCGCGTGGACCCGGCATTCGCCCGGCGCTTCAAGGCCGCCTACGGCTACGATCCGGACGCCAACGTCGGCAAGCATTATGACTCGACCATGCTGCTGTTCGAAGCGATCCGGCGCTCGGGCTCGACCGATCCGGAAAAGGTTCGCGATGCCATCTACAACTACGGCGAGTACAAGGGCGTGCTCGGCAGTTTCCGCTTCTCGGGCAGCGGTGAGCCGGGCGTGCTGCCATCGGCGAAAATGATCAAGGGTGGCCAGTACGTCGATTACGACAAGTAGCATCCTACACAAGGAGACTCTCATGGGATCCGCAGGCAACGAAAGCGTTCTGAGGCACGGCGACCGCTACGCCGTGCCGGCCAACCGGTTGCAACTGAGCGGGGTGGACCACGTCGGCCTGGCATGCCGCGATCCGGACATCTCCGGCGCGTTCGTCGAGCAGATACTGGGCGGCATCGAGCTGTTTCGCGCCGGCTACGACGATGAAGACCGCCGGCTCGGCCGGCTGCGCCATATTTTCTATCACGTGGGCACGACCCAGGTCGAAGTGGTGGAGCAGGAGGACGGCGTCAGCTATCCCGAGCGCACCAATCCGGGCGGCGCCAATACCAATCCGCACTGGGCGTTCGGCGCCACCCCCGAGGTGCTGGCGCGGTTTGCCGAACACCTGAAGCGTGAAGGCATTCCTTTCGACGGACCGCGCAGCCATACGGGGGTCGCCGCAGTCTCGGTGTATTTCCGCGATCCGGACGGCAACAATCTCGAGGTGACGACCTGGAGTCCCATCCCGGATGGCCTGATGGAACTGACGCCGATGGGCGGCAAGCATGGCTTCATTCCCTGGGCGTCGCTGGCCCACAACTGGCGGCCCCGTACGGGCTGACCGGTCAGCTACATCGGCGCGGCAGGCATGGCATCGGCTCCCCAGCCCGGCTCGGTGGCGTACCTGGCCGGCATCGCGGGACAGCCCGGCATCGCGCTCAAGGCGTTCATCGATGCGCTCTACGCCGATACGACCCTGACTCCGAAGGTGCGCGAACTGGTGTTTCTCGGTGTGCAGACGGCGCTCGGCCTGGAGGAGTCGGTGCGGGCGCACGTGCCGCGCGCCGTGCTGGCGGGCGCGACGCGCGACGAAATCGTCGCGGCCATGATGATCTCCGTGGCCAACGGCGGCGTTTCGGGGGCGTTGCGCCTCGCGCCGCTGGTCGATGAAATTCTGGAACAAAACCGGACGCGCTAGGTTCGCGGCGCATGTCACTTGAAATGAGCGCCCGCAGCATGGTCCGTGCCAGCCCTCGGCCTGGCACGACGCCAGCGGGGCGGCGATAAATGCTCGTCCTGCAATTCCTGGTCAACGGACTCACCGCCGGAGCGCTGTATGCGCTGATGGCGGTGGGGTTCGCGCTGATCTACAACGGCACCCGGGTGCTGCACCTGGCGCACGGCGCGGTATTCACCTTCGCCGGCTACGCCATGTACGTGTTCGGCATCGCGCTGGAGCTGCCGGTGGTAATCGCCTTCGTCATCGCGGTGGCGCTGACCGCCATCCTCGGCGCGCTGTGCGAAGTGCTGGTTTACCGGCCGCTGCGGCGGCAGGGCAGCGGCGCGGCAGCCGACCTGGTCGCTTCGCTCGGCCTGTTGACACTGTTCGAAGCGGTGTTCGCGCTGGTATTCACCACCGATACCAAGAACCTGCACCAGGGATCGCTTTCAACGTACGAGATCGGCGAAGTCATCGTCACCAACCTGCACATCGTCATCGCAGCCGTGGCCATCGTGCTGTTCCCGTTGCTGCAACTGTTCCTGTCACGCACCAGATACGGCCGCGCCATCCGTGCACTCGCGGACAATCCCCGGCTCGCCCTGGTGCTGGGCGTGGACACCGAGCATCTCTACATCCTCATCTTCGCGCTTGGTTCCGCCCTGGCGGGTGTGGCGGCCTGCCTGATTTCGTATGACCTCGGGGTGCGGCCGCAAATGGGCTTTTCCATCATGTTCGTGGCGCTGGTGGCGCTGATCATCGGCGGCATCGGCTACCTGCCCGGCGCCGCCGCAGGCGGCATGCTGCTTGGCCTCTTGCAGCAGGTTGCCCTGTGGTATTTGTCGGCCCGCTGGCAGGAAGTGGTGGTGTTCGGGGTGCTGGTGACTTTTCTGGTGCTGCGGCCTCAGGGCATGTTCGGCGGCAGGCTGATTACGCGGCGCGCCTGAAGATCTCGCGGAATAGAGACGCCGGGGCAAAGGAGCGCAAGACAGCATGGACTATGTCGTACACCTGCTCACCCTCATCTGCATCTACATCGCGCTGACGGTGTCGCTTGACCTGTTGATCGGGCACACCGGCATCCTGTCCTTCGGGCATGCGGCGTTCTACGGCGTGGGCGCCTACGCGACTGCCATCCTTGCGGTCTCGGCCGGCTGGAACTGGTTTCCCGCGATGCTCGCCGCCTTCGTCGCCGGCGCGGTGCTGGCGGTGGCGATCGGCATTCCGACCCTGCGGCTGGGCGGGGACTATTTCATCCTCGCGCTGTTCGGTTTCCAGTCCATCGTCCTGACCATCATCCTCAACTGGGAGTCGCTCACCAACGGGCCGTTCGGCATTCGCGACATTCCACGTCCCTCGTTCGGCGGCTGGGTGGTGCCCAGCGGCTGGGGCATCCTGCTGTTTATCGCGGTGATCACTGCCGCGATCCTGCTGATCCACTGGCGCCTCGCCAGCTCGCCGATGCGCGCCGTGCTGCACGCGGTGCGCGACGATGAAACGGTGGCGCAGGCGCTCGGCATCGACGTGGTGCGCACCAGGATCGTGATTTTCGCGCTCGGCGGCGGGTTTGCCGCGCTGGCCGGATCGCTGATCGCCTTCTATTTCCGCTTCATCGATCCCAGCAGTTTTTCGCTGAACACCATGATCCTGTTGTGGGCCATGGTGTTCGTCGGCGGCAGTCAGAGCATCGCCGGCGCCATCGTCGGGCCGGCGATCCTGATCCTGTTCCCGGAATTGTTCCGCTTCATGGGCGTGACCGGGACCCACATCGCCAATATCCAGCAGGGCATGTACGGGCTGCTGCTGGTGCTTTTGATGCTCTACCGCCCGCAGGGCCTGGTCGGCCTGCGGCGTCCGGCCGGCGCCTGAGAGGCTCCTGTGCCGATTCAACCGAGACACCCTGTGCCGGTTCAACCGAGACACTTTGTGCCGTTCCGATGAGCAACATCCTGCAGATCGAGCGCATCTCGCACAGTTTCGGCGGCCACCGCGCCGTCGATGAGGTCAGCTTCACGGTGGAACAGGGCGCCATCACCAGCCTGATCGGACCGAACGGCGCGGGAAAGACCACGGTGTTCAATCTGATCTGCGGCATCCTCGCCACCGAGTCGGGCGACATGCGCTTTCGCGGCGACTCGATTCACGGCCTCGCGCCCTTCCGGGTCGCGCGCCGCGGCATCGGCAGGACCTTCCAGGATCCCCGCGTGTTCCCGGAAATGAGCGTGCTGGACAACATGATGGTGGGCATGCGCCAGCGTGGTGAAAGCCCGCTGTGGGCGCTGTGGCGCGGCGAGCGGGTCAATCGCGAATGGCGCGCGGTGCGCGAGCGCGCCGAAGCCACGCTGGACGCCGTCGGCCTGCTGGCGCGGGTGCACGACAAGGCGCGCGACCTGTCCTTTGGCGAACAGCGTTTCCTCAGCATCGCGCGCAGCCTGATGGCAAGCCCCCATCTGGTGATGATGGACGAACCGACCGTGGGCCTGGATCAGGCCGCGCTCGCCAAACTCACCGGCCTGATGAACACCCTGGTGGCGGGACAGGGCGCAACCTTGCTGGTGATCGAGCACAACATGGACGTGGTCATGTCGATTTCCAAAAAAATCGTGCTGCTGGTCGGGGGCAAGGTCGTTGCCAGCGACACGCCCGAAGAAATCAGGAAACACCGCAACATGGTGGAGGCGTACCTTGGGCGAAAGCATGTTGCTGCAGGTGTCTGAACTCGATGCGGGCTACGGCCAGAAGCGCGTCATCCATGGCGCCAGCCTGAACGTCGGCGAGCGCGAGATCGTGGCCGTGCTGGGCCACAACGGCGCCGGCAAATCGACCTTGCTGAACGCCATCTTCGGCGTCATTCGCCCGACCCGGGGCCGGGTCGTGTTCAGCGGCCTGGACATGACCGGATGCAAGCCGTCGGCCAACGTGCCCGCGGGAATGGGCTACGCGCCGCAGGGCGCGGAAGTGTTCAAGACGCTCAGCGTCACCGACAACCTGATGCTGGGCGGTTTTGCCATCGATGACCAGGCCCGGGTTGCAGAAAGCGTCGAGCGCATCCAGCAGCTTTTCCCGGCGCTGCACGAGCGGCGCCACAACCGCGCCGGGGCGCTGTCGGGCGGCGAGCGGCAGATGTTGTCGCTCGGCATGCTGCTGGTGGCCGCGCCGCGGCTGGTATTCCTGGACGAGCCCTCGGGCGGACTGTCGCCCCTGTTCGTTGACAAGGTATACGACTCGATCAAGGCCATCCGCGACACCATGGGTGCTTCGGTGCTGCTGGTCGAGCAGGACCTGAACCATGCGCTCGAGGTGGCCGACCGGGTCTATGTGCTGGCGAACGGACGCATCACCTACGAAAGCGCCACCGCGGCGACGGGCGGGGTCGATGAGCTGGGCAAGAAACTGCTGGGGTTCTGAATTTCCCGGCGCCCGCGGCGCCGGCGCTTCACTTGCGCAGCACGCTCACGTCCTCCGGACCGATCATGTCGGGCGCGGTCCAGCCATCCAGGTCGTACTCCGCCATGTACTGGTCGGCGAAACCCTTGAACCGGTCGAGGTCCCCGGAGCGCGTGGCAATGGCAAGGGCGCTCAGCCGCGCGTGGTCCGAGGTGCCCGCGTAGTTGATTTCGTAGAGTTCATGACGCGAGCCGAACTCGGTGCCGATCGCATCCCACAGCAGCTTCATCACCTTGACCCGCTCGACGGCATCGACGCCGCCGCTGCCGCGCACGTAGCGGTCCAGGTACGGACGGATCTGCGGGGCCTTGAAGTCCGAGGCGTGCGAATTGAGATAGATGAGGCCGCTCGCCACCACCTTTTCGATGATGTTCTTCACCGCCGGCATGATCTCCGGGCCGAAGGTCTGGTAGGCCACGGCGAAGGCCGCATCCGGGCGCACCATGTCCTGCCACGGCACGGCGCTCTTCGCCATGGCGTCGGACAAGGCCCAGCACAGATTGCGCCAGGCGATCACCTCGCCCAGCCTGACCTGCACGCCGTGAAACGCATCCGTGCCGGTGATGGCGAGGGCCTTGGCGAGCAGCCCGCAGATGAAATCCAGCTTGGTGGCAAAGCGCGTGCAGGCGTGCAGCAGCGAGCGCTCGCGCATGCCCGAACCGGGGCCGAAGCCGTTGGCCTTCTCCACGCTGCCGTACATGAAGACGTTTTCCCAGGGCACCAGCACCTGGTCGAACACGATGATGGCGTCGTTCTCGTCCAGGCGGCTGGAGAGCGGGTAATCGAAGGGTCCCCCCAGAACCGCGGCGCGGTGTTCATTGGAGGTGCGGCAGATCATCTTTACGCCGGGCGCGCCGGTCGGAATCATGAAAATCGGCGTGCAGGCCGGATCGGCCAGCGGCGTCTGGCCGAAGCGCGCGACGAAGGTGTAATGCGTCAATGCCGATCCGGTGGCGACGACCTTCGCGCCGCTCACGATGAGCCCCTTGTCGGTCTCCTTCGTCACCCGCACGAAAATCTCGTTCTCGGCCGCGGCGCGATGGCGGTCCACCGGCGGATCGATGATCGCGTGGTTGACGAAGGCCGTGCGCTGCTGCGCCTCGCGGTACCAGCGCCGCGCGTTCTCCTGATACGGTGAGTAGAATTCGGCATTGCCGCCCAGGGTGGCGAGGAAACTCGCCTTGAAGTCCGGCGAGCGACCCATCCAGCCGTAGGTGATGCGCGCCCATTCCGCCACCGCATCACGCGAGCGCACCTGCTCCTCGGCATTCTTCGGAGCGACATAGAAGCGGTGCGTGTAGCCGCCCCATTCGGTGGGCATGGTCAGGAGCTCCCTGCGCGCCGGATCGTGCAGGGAATCGTACATGCGCGCCAGCATGCGCGCCGAGTTGCGGAATGCCGGATGCTCGGTAACCTTGCGCACGCGCTCGCCGTAGATCCACACCTCGCGTCCGTCGTCCAGGCTTTCGAGGAATTCCTTGCCTGTATAGGGTTTCGGCTCGGTGCGGGCGGAGGACGTCATGCTGTGCTGCTCCTGGGTTGATGCGGTGTTGTCGTTCAGGCGCCGAGCGGTGAGGCGTCCATGTACACGCGCATGCTCGACACCCTGCCACTCTCGCGCTGGAGCATGGTCACCGAGGGAATCGTCACCACCGCCCCGTTCTTGCGGGTGTACACGGCGCTCGATTCGACCACCGTATGGCCGGCATTCTGCACCACGTTGAGAAAGCTGCGCTTGGCGCCCGCCAGGCCCGACCACAAGCTGCTCACCGAAGCGCGCACCGCCGCCTTCCCCGTCACCGCAGGCCGGTTGCCGAACGCGAATTCGACGCCGTCGGTGAGCGCTGCCAGGAAATCCTCCATTCGCATCTCGTCGAACTGCCTGTAGAAACCGATGTGCCAGTCGCCCGTGGCGCCCGCCCAGCACGGCGAGGGAACGATGAGATTGCTGCGGATGTCCATCACCAGGGGTGAAATCCTGCCCATGCATTCCTGCCACGGCTTCATCGCGTTCAGGGTCGCGCGCCGTTCCAGTCGATCCTCGAAGCTTGCGTAGCGCCACATCGAGATGATGCGAAACAGGTTGCCCGCTTCGGTGGTGTAGTGGCCGACGCAGGGCGTGTGCGCACTGTGCACTTCCCAGCCGTTGTCGCAGTACTCCTGCATGTATTCGGCCACCCGGCCGGGCTTGATGGTGTAGGTGCGGTGCTCGATGAACATGGTGCAGGTTCCTTTTATCGGGGACGCGGCGGCTACAGCCGGGGCGCTGCCGCCACTATGATCTGCTTGTTCCGGATCAGGGTTTGTTGGCGACGATCTGATCGCGCATCCGGCCAGTCAGGTTACGATGCAACACCCGCTGCGGCGAGTCAACCCGGTACGGGAGGGCAGCACAAAAATCGGTGGCGAGCCACGATTGTACGGTCTTCCGCGTTGTACGGTCATCCGCGGAGCGCCGCTGTTCCGGACCCGTCCCGGATGGAATTATCAAAAATGGTAAAACAATGTCCCGTAGAATACCGTGGATGTGGCACTTTAATGAATATAAGTCGAAGAATATCGGCAATCATCTCGCGTGGTTCATCCACCTTCACTACAGTCGCGCCGGTCGCGGATTCCATAGGACAATAGCGCACATTGTGCGGGAGGGCGTCTTGGCCGCGTGTCCTGGTCGCCGTCAACGAGGCATTGGTGGCATAATTTCCGCGGACTCGGCCATGCCAACCTTCATCGACCCACAACTCGCGGAAGTTTCCGCCTTGTGCCGCCGCTACGGCGTGCGCAAGCTGGAGTTGTTCGGCTCCGCAACCACTGGAGCCTTCGATCCACAGACGAGCGATCTCGACTTTCTGATCGATTTGGACCCCGACGGCGAAAGCCTCTTTCACCGCTACTTCGACCTGAAAGAAGCGCTCGAAGCGCTGTTCGGCCGCAAGGTCGACCTGGTGATGGTCGGCGCGCTGGAGAATCCCTACTTTATTGAATCGATCAACAAGACGCGGCAAACGGTCTATGCAGCCCCGGTCGCCGAAACTGCTTGAAGACATTCGCGACGCCGCCGCGTTCATCCGCGAGGTGGCGAACGGTAAGAGCTTGGCCAACTACGGCGCCGACCGCCTGCTGCGGCAGGCCATCGAGCGCAATTTCGAGATCATCGGCGAGGCGGTCAAGCGCCTCGCACAACACGATCCCGAAACCGCCGCACGCATCGATGACTACCGGCAGATAATTGCGTTTCGTAACGTCCTGATCCACGGCTACGACCTGGTCGACCACCCACTCGTGTGGAGCACGATCGAAAGTCAGATCCCGACCCTTCTTCGAGACGTCGAAACCTTGCTCGCGTCGAATCCGTGATCGCAGCGCTCGATCGCGTCACCGCGAGTACGCACCGTGTCGCTGTCCGAAGCGGTCAAAATTCAACGCGCACAGCTGGTCAGTTTTAAACGCGCGCCGACACCGCTGCAGGCGTTTCGCGTGAGAGTGGAGAAAGGCGCCTGCGCCAATTTCGCCGAACTGAGGGCGACGTTTCGCGGTGTCGATAAAGTTGGCACGCACTACGTGTTCAACATCGGCGGCAACAAGTACCGCGTGGTCGCCGGAATTGCCTTTTCGGTGCAGATGCTCTGGGTGAAGGCCGTGCTCACGCATGCGCGGTACGACGAAGGAGATTGGAAATGACGCTTGCAGAAATTACCGCCCCCTGGCTTGCGCTGCATTCCGCGCTGGGCGTTGCTGCGCCGATCCGGGACGAAGCGCACTATGCGCGCCTGGTCGAATTCTCCCGGCAGCTGGCCGAACGCTTGCCCGATGATGCGAACGATCCGCTTTGGGCCTTGGTTTCGCTGATTGCCGGGCGCATCGCCGAATATGAACGCGGCAATCATCCGTGGCCGCAGATCGCGCCGCACAAATTGCTCGCGCAGCTGATGCTCGAGCATGGTTTGTCGCAGAAAGATTTGCCCGAGATAAGCCCGCAATCGCTCGTTTCAGCCATTCTCTCCGGAAAGCGCAAGCTCAATCTGCGCCAGGTGAAAGCTCTCGCAAAGCGCTTCAGCGTGCCGATGGAAACGTTTGCAGAGTAAAGCGAGCGGGCCGGGATAGAACCTTGGCGCGCGGTGGCGCGCACCCCATCGGGCAGCCCTGCCGCCCGGTCAGCGTATGGTCTGGCCGCCGTCCACCACCACCGATGCCCCATTGAAGAACGACGCTGCGTCGGAGGCGAGAAACACGATGGCATTGGCGACTTCGCTGCATTCGGCGAGCCGGCCCAGGGGCACCATGTTCTTCACCGCGTCCCCGTTCACCGCGTTGCTCTCGACGTAGCCGCGCACCCGTGGCGACAGGGTCGGGCCGGGGCACACCGAGTTGCAGCGCACGCCCCTGGGACCGTAGTCGACCGCCAGCTGGCGGGTGAACGACAGCACCGCGCCTTTCGCCGCGCAGTACACCGGCATGCTGGGAAAGCCTATGATGCCGAAGGTCGAGGCGACATTGACGATGGCGCCGCCGCCCGGCGCTTTTTCCAACATCGGCATGAACGCCTTGCACAGGTAAAAGACGCTGTGCAGGTCGATCGCCATGAGGGTGTGCCATTCCTCGCTGGGGAGATCCTCCAGCCGTTTGACCAGGTTGGTGCCGGCGTTGTTGATCAGCGCCTTGAGGGGCCGCCCGGACTCCGCCATTTTTTCCTTGAAGGCGAGCACCTGGGCTTCCACCGCCACGTCAAAGGCATGCACTTCGCTTGTGACGCCTTTCTTGTCCAGCGCGGCCTTGACGCGCGCAAGCTTCGCGGCAGTCTTGCCCACCAGGACCACGTGCGCCCCCAGTTCGCCCAGCGCCTCGGCGCAGGCCTCGCCTATGCCTTGTCCCGCCCCGGTGACGATGACGCAGTTGCCGTTGAATTTCAGTTCATTGATCATTTTTCACGCCAATGCGGAGGTTGAGGAAAGTTCGAAGCCGGCATAGTGCTTGTCGGTCAGCGCCTGCAGCGCCGGCGCCACCTCGCCGGCGAACAGGCGGATGTTGCGCTCGGTCAGGTCGCGCGGCAGGGTGCCGAACTGCAGCAGGGCGACGAATTTCTGGAATCCGAGAACACGGTGCACTTGCGACAATTTCTTCCGCACCGTGTCGGGGCTGCCGCAGACGATGATCTCCTGCTCGATCAGGCTGTCCACCGTCACGCCGCCGGATATCTGCTTCTTGTGCGCCGCCATGCGCTTCGCCGATTCAAGCGACAGGTAACCGGGCGGGAACAGCATCTCGAAGGGCAGGTTGAGGAACTTGTTGAACAGCGACTCGATGTGCACCCTCGCCTCGTCCCGCGCTTTTGCATCGCTGTCGGAGACATAGACCGGCGCGGCCCAGCCGATCTGTTCGGAAGAGGCGACATAGCCGTACTTGCGCTCGGCTGCCTCACGGTAGGCGTTGAGAAATTTCATCACCGATTTCACCGGACTGTAGTTCTGCAGGTACACGTACTTGCGGTCCGGGTGGGCGGCCCACTCGATGGTTTCGGTACTTCCTGTCGAAGGACACCAGATCGGCGGATGCGGCTGCTGAAACGGGCGCGGCCAGACGTTGACGTAATCGAGGTGGAAAAATTTGCCGTGGAAGGAAAACGGACCCGGCTGGGTCCACGCCTTCACCACCAGGTCGTGCGCTTCCTGGAACCGCTCCAGCGAATGCGCCGGATTGACCCCCATGGCGTGGTACTCGGCGCCGATGCCGCGCACCATCCCGGAGATCATCCGCCCGCCGGTGATGTTGTCGATCATCGAGTGCTCTTCGGCCAGCGTCAGCGGATTGTCGCGCAGGCAGAAGCCGCTGCCGAGTATTGCGATTTTCGCGCTCCTGATTCGCCGTGACAGCGCCGCCGCGGTGACGATGGGCGAGGGCATCATGCCGTAGGCGGTCTGGTGATGTTCGTTCACCGCCACCCCGTCCAGCTTCAGTTCGGCCGCGAGTTCCAGCTCGTCCAGATAGCGGTTGTACAGCTCGTGCCCCTTCACCGGGTCGTATTCCGAATTGGGCATCACCACCCAGGGGGAGGCCCATTTGGACTCATAATTCATGTCCATGTAGGCATAGGGCATCAGGTGAAACATGAAGACTTTCATGCGGATCTCCGGGGAAATATTTGTTCAGGCACGGATTGGGTCCGTCAAGGGTGTCTGCGCGAATCACCGGCCGGCAAGGATCGCGTCGGCGAGCGCCGCGGGCTGCTCCATGTGGGCGAGATGGCCGCACCGCTTCAGCAGCGTGAATTTCGCCCCGGGAATTTTCCGCGCCAGCGCCTCGCCGTAGGCGGGCGGCAGCACCCTGTTCGAGTCGCCCCAGATGACCGACGTCGGCGCCTTGATGCGCCGCAGCCAGCGTTCCAGCCGGGGATCGAACAGACGCGGGCTCCATGACAGCCTCGCCGCCATGACCCGATTGGCATGATAAGCCGCGCCGTCGAGCGCGGCGATTTCCTCGTCGAGCAGCACCCGGCCGCGCTCCGTATCCGCAAACAGCAATTCATGCACCCGGTCGGACGTGGCCATGAAAAAATCACCGAGAAGCACGCCGGGCACATGGATGCCGGCGGCGTTCACCAGCGTCAGGCGCGCCACCGAGGAGGGCGAGCGCACCGCCATTTCCAGGGCGGTCCAGCCGCCGATGCAATGGCCGACGACGTGCACGTTCTTCAGACCCTGCTGCTCGATGAAATCGAGGTAAACATAGGCGAGGTCGGCGATATCTTCCACCGGGCCGCGCGGCTGCGAACTGCCGAAGCCGGGATGGTCGGGCACCAGCAGCGCCGAATGCCCGGCCAGGCGATCGAAGCAAGGCCCCCATTTTCCGATTCCTTGCGCGCCGTGCAGATAAAGCAGCGGCGTACCCGAGCCGGCGCGGCGCAGATGGAGCGCGCAACCGTCGATGTGGATGATCTCTTCGCTGATCTGCATTGAATTCCTCGCCCTGTCATTCTGCACTGTGTGATCGCGTTTGCCGGAAGACTGCGGCCGCTGCTTTTGACCGCATCGCGCTGCAACTCATGGCTGGCTGGGACAATTATATCGGGCGGTGCGGATGGACGCTGCAACTCCTCGGATCACGCCGGACCCACGTTGATGCGCAGTCCTGTAGAACCCCGGTGCGGCGTTGGCAGTGCCAGCAGCAGCCTTGAAACGCAAGCGGCTTGACGGAAAACTCGCCCATTCCGGTCATTACGATTGACGTAACGGCTAGGCGGTTGCTATGCTGCCCCAATCACCCACCTGCTTCGAATGGCCGGAGTCCTCGCCCGGGCCGCGTCCTGGGCCGATGAGCGTCGAGATCGTGGCCTATCACTGAGGGAACAATGCATGGCACGCACCGCTATCCATCCCGGCCAACACCTCGCCGGGCAGCTCAAGGAACTTGGCATGAGCGCGGCCGAGCTCGGCCGGCGGCTCAAGGTGCCGACCAACCGGATCACCGGAATCCTGAACGGCCAGCGCGCGGTTACCGGTGACAGCGCCCTGCGGCTGGCGCATTTCTTCGGCACCAGTCCCGAGTTCTGGCTGAACCTGCAGAAACTGTACGAGCTGCGGCTGGCCGAAGCGAAATCGGGCGCCGCGATCCGGCGCCTGCCGCGGCTGCGGGAAAGCGAGAAAGCCGGGCCGCGCAGGAATCGGGCCGGTAGGGCCTGATTGAAGGGCTGGCGAGCAACGCCAACCCCGACCGGGTGCAGAAAAAATGAAGGAAGCGACAGCCCGCATCAAGATCAACAAGCTGCTCGAAGCGGCCGGCTGGCGTTTCTTTCCGGAAGGCAACGCGCCCGCCAACATCCGGCTGGAGCCCAGCGTCACGATCAAGCCGGCGGACCTGGACGCGCTGGGCGAGAACGTCGAGGCAGCGCAAGGCATTGAAAGCGATGCTCAAGATGGAACTGGAATCGAGGAGATTGACATGAAGGCACAGATTAAGGCCAAGCGTGATTTGTTCGCAGAGTTGAGCGAAGGCATGACGGCATTGGCGGAGGCCCGGCAGGGAAAGCGCACATTGCGCACCCATGCCGTTGAGTTCAAGCCGGCGCCGGAGATTACCGCGCGGGAGGTGGTCCGCGTCCGGCAGCACCTCAAGCTCTCACGGGCACTGTTCGCGACCTACCTGCGCACGAACGTCCGCACGCTGGAAAACTGGGAGCAGGGCCGGGCGAAGCCGAACGCGCAGGCAGCTTTGCTGATCAATCTGGTAAGACGATTTCCGGACACCGTCGAACGGCTCGCCGCCATTTGAAAGCAAGCCCACACCCTGAGTTTCAGAAAAAGTCGACGCGAGGCATCAAGACCCCGAAACACGAGATCGATTTGATCAAGGACCGGTTGATGCGACTGAAGGAGATGCTGCGATGAAAAAGGAACCGCTTGAGCTTGTCCGCGGGAGCGGAAACATCTATCGGGACTTCGATGTCCCGGATGCCGACGTTCGCCAGTTGAAGGCGATCCTGGCGGCGGAGATCATCAAGACGCTCGACAAAAAGGGCCTCACCGTAAGAAAGGCGCAGAGCCTCACCGGGATCGATGCCGGAGATTTCTCGCGCATCCGCAACGCGGATTTCCGGCGCATCAGCGCCGAGCGCCTCATGGCGATGATCAACGGGCTCGGGTCGCGTGTGGAAATAGCGGTGACGCTGAGACGTGCGGAGGCGAGACCCGCGGCGGCGGCGGCGTGAACCAGGAAAAGCGGGTACAAAATGCACAGTTCCGGGCACATTGTGAGCAGCGGCGCTGGGTTACCGGCGCAATTGCTGTTTAACGGCTGAAGGAAAATTCCAGACTTCGCAGGCATTGTCTGGAGGCCACTGGAATCGTAACGTCACGTAAATAAAACGATTCAACGTACGGATCGGTCGATGAACGCCGCGCGGCATAGCCGGTTGCAGCGATAAGTGTACCGACGCATGGTCGCGGCATCCGACTTCACGACAGAGCTTGAGGCGAAAGTAGCTCAACAGATCAAGTCGCAGCGCGTCGGCTATCCACCCGGGGCAGGTTCCTCGGACCTTGACGTGGACGTCATCGTGAAGCGGTGGCATAGCCAAGAGCGATGCACCGTCCACCAACACGGGTCAACACCATCGCCGGTTCCCCCGATCCGGTGCTCTGTGATAAAGTGGTCATTACTCTGACTAGTATAATTGGGAGGCGCGAATGCAAAGCTGGCCCGTACAGGACGCGAAAGCGCGCTTCAGCGAGCTGCTTGAGACCAGCCTCGCCGAAGGCCCGCAACTTGTGACCAAGCACGGAAAAGCGGCGGCCGTGCTGGTGCCCATTCGTCAATGGGACGCACTGCAAGCCGCGGGCAAGCGCGCGCTGAAGCAGGTCTTGCTCGACCCCGCTGCGCCGACGGGGATTGCGGTGCCCGCCAGAGGCGGCTTGAAGCTGCGGCGCGTTTGATGTATTTGCTGGACACGAACATCGTTTCCGAGCTGCGCAAGCCCAAACCGCACGGCGGTGTTGTGGCGTGGATTTCCGCGCAAGATGCTTCGTCGCTGTACCTCTGCGCCATGACGATCGCCGAGCTGCAGCGCGGCGTCGAAATGACCCGCGAGCGGGATGGTGAAAAAGCCGGTCAAATCGAGGCCTGGCTGGAGCAATTGATGTTCACGGGGCAGGTGCTCGCGATGGACGCCGCTGTTTGCCGCGCATGGGCCAGGCTCATGCATCGCCGCTCGGCTACGCTCGTTGAGGATGCGTTTATCGCGGCAACCGCGAGCGTGCGTCGCCTGGTGGTGGTGACGCGCAACGTGCGCGATTTCAAAACGCTCGGCGTGGACACGCTCAATCCGTTTGAGCGGAGCTAGCCGGCCCGCGGATCGCGGATGAGGCGGCATCCTGCGAATACCTGCCGCGCTCGTTCAAGAGCCCGATGGAATAGGAATACGTCGAGTACCTGTGGGATGCCTTCGAAACCAACTGCACCCCGAGTGCGCACCATGAAGAACCCCGCACCCACTGAACGGCAGGGTCAGTTCCTTGCCTACATTCATCAATACGGTATCGTGAACGAGTGCGCTCCATCGGAAGCGGACATGCAGCGGTATTTCCAGGTCACGCCGCCAAGCGTGCATACGATGGTGCTCACGCTGGAGCGGCGGGGCTTCATCCGGCGCGTGCCTGGACAGGCGCGCAGCATCACCGTGATCGTCCCGCCGGAATCCCTGGTCCCTTTGAAACGCATCCAACGCCAGCTTGTTTGATTCATGCCAGACGAAACCACGAAGCCAGGCAGCAAGCACGGCGGCTGGAGCGCGGTCCGCCCGCACCTCCTCACCTGGGAGAAATCCGCGCTGCTCGCCCTGGTGAAAGAACTTTACGACGCGCTCGCCGCGAACCGTGATTTGGTCGAGGCCCGCTGTCGGCTGGAAGACGGCGGCGCGGTTCTGGAAAAGTATCGGCGCAAGATCGTGGAACAGTTCTTTCCCGCGCGGGGCGAAGGCAAACTGAAGCCGGGAGAAGCGCGCAAGGCCATCCGCGATTACCGCAGGGTGACGCGCAACGTTGCCGGAACGGCGGAACTGCTGATGACTTTTGTGGAGAATGGCACGAGATTCACCCACGAGTATGGGGACATCGACGAGCGGTTCTACAGCAGTGTGGAGTCGGCCCTGGATGAACTGGCTGCCCTGTTGCGCGGCGAAGCGCGGGAGATTTATCCACAGCTCAGCGGCCGGCTTGCGAAAGTGGAGCAGATGACCGACGGCATCGGCTGGGGGTTTCACGATTTCGTCGCCGGCGTCATCGGGCGGCTGGAGGAGGATCTGGGGCAAGGGCAGGGCTAGCGAGTCTGAAGGTGCTCTGAAGAAATGCAGGGAGCCAACTGAAGGAGCCCCGAAGATACAGGAGGGGCGGGAAATATGAATACACAGAAGAGACAGGAAACATGAACTCAGCCCCGGCGCACTCGGCGCTCGCCGATCTGGAGAAAACCGCCTCGCGCACCGAATCCCCCTGCGGCGAGGGCACCCTGGTGGCGCGGCGCTGGGGTGCGGGGCCGCCCATCGTGCTGCTGCACGGCGGCGGCGGCAGCTGGACGCACTGGGTCAGGAATATCCCGGTACTTGCCGCCACGCGCAGCGTGTGGGTGCCGGACCTGCCCGGTTTCGGCGAGTCGGCCTTGCCACTCGATGGATCCGATGCGGACGCGATGACCGAGCCGGTGGAAAGCGCGATTCGCCAAGCGTTCGGCGATGAAGCCTGCGACATGGTCGGTTTCTCGTTCGGCGGCATGGTCGCGGGATTCATCGCCGCAAGTCACCCGCAGCGCGTGCGCCGCCTGGTCCTGGTCGGCACGCCCGGGCTGGGCGTGACGCCGGAATCGGAGTTGCCTTTCATTTCGTGGCGCAAGCTCACCGATCCCGCACAGCGCACCGCGGCGCACCGTCACAACCTGAACGTGCTGATGCTTCACCATGCGGCATCCATAGACGATGTTGCCGTGGCATTGCATGCCGCCAATACCGCGCGTGACCGCACCAAGGGCCGCAAGCTGGCGTTTACCGACACCCTGGCGCATGCGCTGCAGCGGGTGAGCTGTCCCGTCTATGGCATCTGGGGCGAGGAGGATGTGCTGTACCGGTCGCGCCACGACCGGTTGCGCGCCGCGCTGAAGGCGCCCGATTGCCGCGAACTGACATTCATTGCCGGCGCCGGACATTGGGTCCAGTACGAAAGGGCGGCGTCTTTTAACGAGACGCTGCTGCGCATGCTGGCAAACTGACGACTCGCCCGGCCGCTATGGCGGCGGCGCGCCCCGCGTGTCCTTACCCTTGTGCCCCGACAACTCGGCCCCCGCGTCCGCCGGCAGCCGGGTATTCCAGAACACCGACACCGCCGACACGATCGCAATCGTCACAAACGCCGGCCAGAAGTCCGCGGCGACAATTTCGCCGTGTCCCTGCAGGGCGCTGGAGATCTCCAGCGCATAAGCGCCCACCGCCACACCCAGGCTCTGCGCCAGCCGCTGCAGCATGCTCGACAGGCTCGAAGCCTGGCTCATGGCTTCCTTGCCGATCTCGGCGAAGGTCACCACGTTCAGCGCGGTGAACTGCAAGGATCGCAGGCAGCCGCTCAGGATCAGGATGGCGACGATGAGCAGCTGCGGGGTCGTCGCGGTAAACAGTCCGTACACGGCCGTCATGGCCGAAGCGATGAGGGCATTCACCATCAGCACCTGGCGGAACCCCCGGCGCCTGAGGATCGTGACGGTCAGGGTTTTCATGAACATCGCCCCGAGCGCGGTGGTGCAGGTGATGAGGCCCGAGTGGAACGGGTCGAGGCCGAAGCCGAGCTGGAGCAGGAGCGGCAGCAGGAAGGACGTCGCCCCGATGCCGATGCGAAACAGGCTGCCGCCGACGATGCCGGCGCGAAACGTGGGGTAGCGCAGCAGGCCGAGATCGAGGAGGGGTGCGCTCACGCGCTTCGCATGCCAGGCGTAGGCGCAGAGGAACAGCCCGCCCAATGCCATGCAGGCCGCGGTGGCCCCGCCGGGCAGCAGATGGCCGCCCAAGGCGGACAAGCCGAGCATCAGCAGCGACAGCCCGATCCCGAGCAGCACGAAGCCGCGTAGGTCGAGCGGCGGCAACGCGGTTTCGCGGATGTTCGGGATATGGCGCAGCACCAGCCCGAGGCCGAGGATGCTGATCGGCACGTTGATGAGGAAGATGCCGCGCCAGTTGAAGTACTGGGCGATCAGGCCGCCGAGCGGCGGTCCCATGATCGGACCGATCAGCGCCGGGATGGTGAGATAGTTCATGGCGACGATGAGGCCGCTCTTGGGCACGGTTTTCAGCAGCACCAGGCGGCCGACCGGCACCATCATCGCCCCGCCGATGCCCTGTACGAAGCGCGCCAGAACGAAGGCGGGCAGTGTCCCGGACACCGCGCACAGCAAGGAGCCGCCCATGAACACCACGATCGCCGCGGCGAAAATGGTGCGCGAGCCGTAGCGGTCGGCCACCCAACTGCTGATCGGGATGAAAATCGCAAGGGCGACCAGGTACGCGGTGAGCGCCAGCTTCAGCGCGAGCGGATTCTCGCCGAGGCCGTTCGCGATTGCCGGCAGGGCGGTGGCAAGCACCGTCGAGTCCATGTTCTCCATGAACAGGGCGCAGGCGACGATCAGCGGAATCAGGATCTGGCGCGGCATTCGGCAATCGAGGTTGGCAGGTGTGATGCCATGGGCCGGAGGTGCCCGTTCCGGTTGCCGCGACTCTATCAGGTTGGGGGCGGGAGTCGCCTGCGTTTTGCCGCAAGCGATGCGGTGCGTTCCGCTTACCTCGATCTGCAATCGGCAAGTGATGAACTTCCTCGCCAACTTCCGGCACGCGGCGGGGTGGTTCTCCGGGATCAGCGGCAAGCCGCGGGCGCGGTGCATCATCGATCGCCTGCTGCTCGAGCAGGATGCGGCCCGCGGCGGCGCCCCGGATGCCGCTGATGAAGCCGGACAGACCCGCAGGGACATAGTCCGAGATGCTCAAGCCCCCGACGGATGATTCCAGAGTGGCAGAGGCGGGCACTCGCATGCAGGTTCGCCTGCTGCCCAAGCCCGGCCCGGCGCCAGTACCGCCGGTGGCATCCGAGGGATAGGCAAATCAAGTCCGGCCGCCAAGTCCGAGGGGCTTGCCGGCGCGCGGCAATCCCGTGCTTGAACCCGCCGCGAACGGCGCGCAATGGGCCTTATGTTAATTTCACTCCTCTCCGCACCCCCTGGAGGAGAGCGATCGGAGCGGGTTAACAGTAAATTAGATGCGTTCCAGCACCTCGATATATCCGGCGACCTCTTGTTCATCGCGTGTCTTGAACGATTTGATCCGCATATTGCGGTAAAGCGCGTCAACCTCTTCGTCGCTCAGGCGCTTGCCGTCGATTCGGGGCCCTTGCGACTTTGCGTCAGACGCTCACCTTATTCCCGACAGCCCCCTTCCACGGCTTGATACGCTCAATGACCCGGCCCGCCGCGTCCTCGGCACATTTCACATCGTAGTTACTTTGCAGGTTCAGCCAGAACTGGTGGGCAGTGTTGAAGTACCTCGCCAGCCGCAGCGCGGTATCAGCGCTTATGCCGCGCCGCTCGCGCACAATTTCGTTGATGCGCGCGGGCGTCACGTTCAGTGCGCGCGCCAGCGCATTGCTGGAAAGTCCCAGCGGAATCATGAACTCCTCGCGCAGTTGTTCGCCAGGGTGAACCGGGGGTAGTTTCTTGCGCATATTCATGCTCCTTCAATGGCAGTCCGCAATTTCAACGTCTTTCGGGCCTTTCGGCGTCCACACAAAACAAACGCGAAACTGATCGTTGACGCGGATGCTGTGCTGCCCTTTGCGGTCACCGCGCAGGGCTTCAAGCCGGTTGCCGGGCGGCGACGCCAAATCGCGCAACTCGCCCGCCGCATCCAATTGATCCAGCTTGCGCCGCGCCACCGCCTCGGCGTTCGTTCACCCAACGCGCCGCCTGGCGACGCTGGTGCAGCTGCGAACCTGAAGATCCACGGGGCGCATGCTCGCTTACTTCGCGCCTGCGGATGCATTGATCCCTCGCTTACAATCAAGTGATTTTTCCGCCTGGAAATGAGGGAGACATATGGAGAAGAAGCGTTTCGCCGCGGCGGCAGCCGCCGTCATCGGCGCGGTAGCCGGATTGACCTGCGCCACCCTTCCCGTTTACGCGCAGCAAGCGCCGATCGAACGGGTCAAGCTGACCGACAACGAGCTCAGCTGCGCGCAGATGCACGCCGAAGCGGCGGAAATGGACAAGGTCGCGGCCGATGCCAGGGCCATCGAAAGCCAGGGCAGCACCACCGCAATGGCCGGCAGCGCGGGAAATGTCGCCGCCGAAGTCGCGGGGCGCAGCGGATTGTTCGGCGCGCTGGGCGGGCTGACCGGTGCGCTGTTCGGCCAGGTCGCCGCACAAACGGCTGCCGGAGTCGCCCAGCAGTCCGGACAAATGACGGCGCGGGAGGCGGTCGAGCGCGCGCGTCAGGCCGGCGCGCGCAAGGAGCACGTGAGCGGACTGTTTCTCGGCAGGGGCTGCAAGGCATCCGATCTTGCCTACAACCCGCCGGCTGCGGTGCGCACCGGCGCGCAGGAAAATGCGCCGGCGAACACGCAGGCCAGCGCCCAGCCCGGCGCGCCCCTGCAACTTGCTTCCGCAGCAGCGAGCGCGGCGGCACAGGCCGCGACAGCGGCGCCCGCCGCCGCCATTCTCAGCCTGCCGAATCTCGACCCGGACAAATACTTCAAGGGCCAGACCGGTGGCACGTTCGGCAAGAACGTGGTCGAAGTCCTGCCCGGCAACAAACGCGTGGCGGTTACCGGATTCCGCGTCGCGTTCATCACCAGCAATACCGCCACCGCCCAGGTGCGCGCCAGCTACATGCCCGGCAGGGATACCAGCGGCGCCAGTTCCCGGCTGACCGTGACGCTCGGCGGCGTCGATGCCGCCGCTTTGCAGGCCCTCACCGATCGCGCCTATGCGGATTTCGTCGCGCAATTGCGTCTTGCCGGACGGGAGGTGGTGCCGCAGGAGGAACTGAAGGAATTCCACGCCGGTGTGGACGCCTCGCCATCCTCGCCCGGCAAGCCCTACATCAAGGAGGCCAACGCGCAGACCGCCATGATCTTCGCGCCCGGCGGCATGCCGCTGTGGTTTCACAACTGGGACGGCGCATGGTCCGACAAGGGACCGTTCGATCAGAAGAACATCCGCAGCCAGAATGATTACTCGAAAAAACTGAACGCCATCGTCGTCTCGCCGATGATCGTGGTGAACTTCGCCAACATGACCAGCAGCGGCAATACGTCGGGCTTCACCTCGAGAAGCGCGGAAACCGGCGCAATCCCGGGCTTGAGCGTCAGCGCCTTTTCCAGCAGCGTGGTGCGCGCCGAAGAAACGCGCACCGGGCTGGTGACCAAGGGCGATGAGGCGAGCGTGTCGCTCACCGCTCCCTTCGTCAGCGAGCTGCAATTTGGCGCGATGAAGGATGTCGCCGAGACGGACAACAGCGCGGCAAAAGGCGTATTCGACGTGCTGGGCAAGGCGATGGGCATGGCCAACGCCGGCGGCGCCGCAAGAAGCAGGAAGGAGAGCGTTGTTGAAACGAGCAATGCCGCGTATGCCGCCGCTGCCGCCGATGCCCTGGGGCGCGCCACCGGCACCTTCGCCAAGTGGTTTCAGAAATACCCGGCGCGTTAGGGCGCTGTACTGCACGCCTTCCCTCACCATCGGGACAAGGGCAGAGGTGAGGAAAAATTCGGCATGGCGCCGGCAGTGTCCGGCTGCGTCGTCAAAGGCCCGGAGGATGAGGGGAGCGATCTTGACCTGCTCGTGGACGCTCCTCCGGGACATCGTTGTTTGGTCTGGCGCGTCCGCAAATGGAAATTGAAGCGGTACTCGGGATAAAAATCGACGTTCGTACCGAAGGAGAACCGCATGGCCGGATTCGGCCGCGGGTTCTGGCGAAAGCGCCGCCGGTCTGGATGACCGGTGCGAATATCCTTGCGCAACACTAAGCGGCGCGACCCACCCAGCATCCCCACTCTGCCATCGCTGATCGAGCAATCGATGAGCAGCGGTTTCGACCAACCGGGCCGCAGGCGCGATATCGTGACCATACCGGTGATCCGCATCGCCTTCGCCGCGTCGCTGCTGATGCATGGCGCAGTGCTGTGGCAGTGGCCGCCCGAGATGCTCAAGCCCCCGATGGATGATTCCAAAGTGGCACAGGCGAGCGCTCGCATGCAGGTTCGCCTGTTGCCCAAGCCCAGCCCAGCGCCGGTACCGCTGGCGTCATCCGCGGCGCCTGCCCGGCCGGCGACACCGGCGCCGCCGAGGGTGGCCCGCCCGCCCAAAGCGGCGGCACGTCCGCCGTCTTCGCCTCCAACTGCGCCCTCTCAGCCGCCGGTGGTTGCGCTCACGGTGCCGGAGGCGCCGGTCAACACGCCGCCCCCGGCCCCGACGCCGCGCCCCAGTCAAAGCGCGCCGGCGCCTCCGTCCGTTCAGGGCGACATGTTGTCGATGCTCGAGGAGAAGCGGCGCGCCCGAGGTGAGGCCGCGCCCGACGCGCCTCCGCTTGAAGACGAGAAAGCGCGCCACAACCGCATCGTCGCAGAGAGCCTGGGGCTGAATCGTCCGCAGGGATTTGGCTACGATCCGAAGATGGGCGGCGGCGTGTTCCAGATCGAGCGCATGGGCTTTGACTCGGCCGAGTTCCTGTTCTTCGGCTGGAACAAGGACATCCGCCGCAACACCCGGCAACTGATCGAGGTGCGCCGGGGCGCGCACAGCGACACCCGCATTGCCGTGGTGCGCAGGATGATCTCCATCATCCGCGAGCACGAGCAGGGCGACTTCATCTGGGAATCGCGGCGCCTCGGCCGCAACCTGGCGTTGTCCGCCCGCCTGGGCGATAACGCCGGGCTGGAGGAATTCCTGCTGCTGGAATTCTTCGAGGACCCGCGCCGGCCGCGATGAGGAATCGGTGCTGGCCGACGCTGAAGGGTGCGGCGGCCTTCTGTCAGGCGAAGTCCCCGTGCCTGCCGGCGCCGCCGTCATCGCTCGGCCGTTGCATGCCGCGCACCGCGCGCACCACTGCCGCCATGTGGAATGCGCCTGCTTCGGGCGCGTAGTTGAATTCGCGTCCGACGGGGCAGGCGCGCCGTGCCAGGCAGCCGCGTTCGCGGCAGTTGCCGCCGGCCGAAGCGGTGACGTGATCCACGCACGCCACGGCATCGAAGCGGTCCGGCCGGATCGCACCGGCCGGGCACGCCGACAGGCAGGGCCGCTCGGCGCAGCCATCACACGGACTTGCCGCGGCGGCGCGCGCCGCGAGCTCGAGCCGCCCGGCAAACAACAGCACCGCGCGATACGCATGAAACAGCCCGAAGCGCGGATGGATGAGCAGACCGATGGGCGAGGCGTGCACGGCTTCGGCGCGCTGCGCCCAGCGCTGCACCGGCGGATAGGGCTGGCGCGCCGGAAAGATCACCCGGGCCGCGCCGGCCGCGCGCGCTGCCTCTTCAATCAGCGGATCGAGCCAGGCTTCCAGCGGATTGCTCCCCCGCGGCACCGGCCGCGCCGCGCGAAATGCGCGCCACATGGCCATGCCCGCATTGCCGATCAGCAGCACCGTCCGGGCCGCGCGTCCGCCGGGCAGCGCCGGCACATTGTCGGCCGGCTCGGGATGAAATCCGCCGCGGGTAAACAGGCCGCACGGCAACAGCGCGTCATCAAGACGACTGAGGCCGTCCGTGCCGGCGGGACGATCGCTGGAACAGGCCATGCACCGTAGGATGCGCTCAAAGCGAGGCGCGCGCTCGCCGGTCAGCGCTCCACCTTGTCGATCGCCTTCCTGCATAAGACGACGATGCGCTTGTGGGCCGTCTCCCGTTTCTTGCGCCCGGAATACTCGGGAATCGATTCGACTTTCTTGATGATCTTCTTGCACGCCACCAGCAAGTGTTTCGCGCCCGCGACGAGATTGGGATTCTTTCGAATCAGGGCGATATCCTTCCGCGAAAGGAGTTCCAGCGCATGCCGCTGCGCCCGCGTGATCATCACGTTTTTCATCGGCCCCCCATGGCGTTGCGATTGTAACCGCAAGCGCGCGATCTGCCGGCGATGTTACGCTGCGCGGCAGCAAAGTCACGCGCGCTGAATGGCGGTCCCAGCATGAATGCCGCGCCGGCGCGAGTGTTTATTTTCAAAGCGGCGCACGAAACTACTCACAGATTCTGTGGGTAAGTTTGTGCACGAATCTTCCCTAGAAAAGTAACCGGCGGTATTCAAAGGGTTTCTCCCTATCGGCTCAAAAAGCAAGCAGCGCTCCATTGCGTTACTGTTTTATGACATTGAATGTGACACTGCGGCGGGCGGCCTCAAGCCGATCGAAGACCGTGCGCCCCGGGAGATGGCCTGCGCGCAACAGCGTTCAACCAGGCGGGCGTCGATTTGCGCTGCCGGCTGTAAAATTCCCGTGCTTGCGGCGATCCGGCGTTGCCCGCGCCGCGCCGGCCGGCCATGCCGTTCCTGCACCTCAAACATCACATCGATCGAATCCTCATGACTTCCCACGCATTCACCGGCCGCCTCGAAGACCGGCGCCTCCTGACCGGCGCCGGCCGCTACGCTTCGGACAATAATCTGCCGGGCCAGCTCTACGCCGCCTTCCTGCGGGCCGACCGGCCGCATGCCGAAATCGTTTCGATCGACAGCGGCGCGGCGCTGGCAATGCCGGGTGTGCACGCAGTGCTCACGGGTGAGGACATCAGGGCGGCCGGCATCGCCTCGCTGCCGACGCAGCTCGCGCTCAACGGCCGCGACGGCAAGCCGCTGATCAAGCCGCACCGCCCGGCGCTGGCGCAGGGCAGGGTGCGCTTCGTCGGCGAGCCGGTGGCCTGCGTGATCGCCGATTCGGCTTACCTGGCGCAGGACGCGGTCGAGGCGCTGCTCGTCGATTACCGCGAGCTGCCCGCGATCACCGGCGCGCGCGACGCGCTGGCGGCGGGCGCACCCCGGTTGCACGACAATGTGCCGGGCAACCGGGTGATCGATCTCGGCGTGGGCGACGAGGCGAAGACCAACGCGGTATTCAGCACGGCCCAAAAGACGGTGCGCCTCAGGCTGTATAACAATCGTGTGGTCGGCTCGCCCATCGAGCCGCGCGCCATACTGGCGCATTACGATGCGGCGAAAGACCACTACACCGTTCATTCCTGCACCCAGGGGGTGAACAACCTGCGCGCCCAGATTGCCGGCGCGATGGGCATTGCCGACGACAGGATCGACGTGGTGGCGCTCGACGTCGGTGGTGGATTCGGCCTGCGCTCCAATATCTATCCGGAATATTGCGCGGTGGTGCTGGCGGCGAGAAAGCTCAATCGCCCGGTGAAGTGGACTTCCAGCCGCTCCGAGGCATTTCTCGCCGACGAGCACGGCCGCGACGTGTTCACCGAGGGCGAAGCGGCGCTGGACGCGAACGGCCGCATCCTCGCTCTGCGCTTTGATTTCGTCACCAACCTGGGCGCCTACTGCGCCCCGGCCGGGCCGTTCATCAACAGCCGCTCGCTGGCGTGCTTCACCGGCGTGTACGACGTGCCGGTCGCTTATGCGCGCAATCAGATGGTGCTGACCAATACCGCGCCGCTGGCCGCCTACCGCGGCGCCGGACGGCCGATCATGTCGGCCATCCTGGAGCGGCTGATGACGCTGGCGGCGCGCGAACTTAACATCGATCCGGCCGAAATCCGGCGCCGTAACATGATTCCGCGAAGCAAATTTCCCTACACGCTCGCCAACGGCAACATCTACGATTCGGGCGATCCGATCGCGGTGATGGACGATGCACTGGCGGCGGCAAACTGGCACGACACGGCGGCGTTCGACAGGCGCCGCGCCGAATCGAAGGCCCGCGGCAAGCTGCGCGGCCGCGGCATCGCCTGCACCATCGAATCGACCGGTGCCGGCAATGCACCGCACGACGAAGTGCAGGTGCGCTTCGACGCCGACGGCAGGATCACGATGTATGCCGTGTCGCACTCCAGCGGGCAGGGCCACGAAACCACCTATGCGCAAATCATCTCGCGCATCACCGGCCTGCCGTTTGCATCGTTCCGGTTGCGGGAAGGCGATCCGCAGGTACGCCTGGTCGGCAACGGCACCGGCGGATCGCGTTCCACCCACGGGGTGGGCAGCGCGATGAAGGTGGCGGCCGATGACGTGGTGAAAAAGGGCATGGCGCTGGCCGGCCGGGAACTTGAAGTGAGCGAGCTCGACCTGGAGTTCAGGGACGGCGCTTATCGCATCAAGGGCACCGACCGCAGCGTCACGCTCGAGTCGCTGGCAAGGAAACATGCCGGCGCGAAGCCCCATCCGCTCGACGTGCGCTCGGTCAACACCTCTGGCGTCACCTACCCGAACGGCTGCCATATCGCCGAAGTTGAAATCGACCCGGTCACCGGCGACACCGATATCGTCTCCTACATCGCCTGCGACGACGCCGGCAACATCATCAGCCATGAACTGGTCGAGGGGCAGATGATGGGCAGCCTCACGCAGGGCGCGGGGCAGGTGCTGGGCGAACACGCCTACTACGATCCGCAAACCGGCCAGCTTCTCACCGGCAGCTTCATGGATTACCCGATGCCGCGTGCAACCCTGGTGAACGGGCTGGAATTGCTCGACCACCCGGTGCCGACGCCGACCAATCCGCTCGGCGCGAAGGGCGTGGGTGAGTCGGGCGTCACCGGCTCCCTGCCCACCTTGATGAACGCCATCACCGATGCGCTGGCGCAAGCCGGCGTAAAGCAATTCGACATGCCGGCCACGCCGCTGCGGGTGTGGCAGGCGATCGAAGCGGCAAAGGCGGGCAGGCCGGCGGCGATGGCGCTCGATCAGTCGTAAGCAGTCGCGGATCGCCTGCCGCGCAGGAAATCCTGCCACGCCTGTAAACGAGCAACGTCCAGCATTCAGCGAATTGGCGGTTCCGGCATCACGCGAACTCTCCCATCAGTTTCCCCAGCGTCCGTCGTTCCGCTTGCGGATCCACCTGCCTGCGCCGGGCCTTCACCTGATTCGCCAGGCGCGCCAGAAACCGCGGCTCGGTGCGCGCGCGCTCCATCAGCATGGCCAGCGCCCGTTCATCACCGGCCGGGTAATAAGCCGGGTAGTCGTCTCCCAGCAATCCGACATTCCCGGGAATATGCGAGGCGATCACCGGCACGCCGGCACTGATGGCCTCGGACACCACGTGTGCGCCGCCTTCCATGCGGCTGGAAATCACCATCATGTGGCTGCGCGACAGCCAGTACATGGTCCGGGCGTGACCGAGTTCGCCCAGCCAGCGGTAGCGCGGCTCGGCACGCATGCGCCGGCGCGCTTCGGTGGCGGCTTCGCGGCTCATTGCCCCGCCGAGGTGAACCACGCGGATTGGCGTGTTTCGCGCCGCGTTTCCGGCGGCGCCATCGCGCAGGTGCGCCAGCGCGCGCGCCGCGCAGAACGGGTCCTTTTCGTCGCGCAGATGGCCGATTACGGTGACCAGACAATAGCTTCGCGGCGGCTCGCGGCGTTGGTAGGGCTTCACCGACTGGAATATCACGCCGGCTTTCGCGCGCTGCTTCGCCTCGAGTTCGTCCAGGGCCTTCGGCTGCAGCACCACCAGGCGATCGGCGAGTTCGAGTGATTCGCGTGCCTTCGCGTCCGTGTGGATGTCGCGATAGACATCGGTGCCCGTTAGCACCAGTACCAGCGGGCGTTCCGGGTGCGCGGTCTTCCATGCCTTGATGGCTGTGTGACTGCGCCGCGCGTGTAGCGCGATCATGATGTCAAAGCGCTTCGCCTCAGGCTGCCATTCGACTTTGACGTCAACCCGGTGGCCGAGCGCGCGCAAGTGGCGTGCCCAGCGCTCGGCGGTGTTGCGGTTGCCGTGCCGCGAACCCCGTTTGGCCGGGGTTATAATGACGATACGCATGGTGGGGGTCACGCCCGCCATCTCTCTATTCCCTGATCGCTACGCATTGGAAAGGCAGCGGGTTACTTGCCAGTGAGCAATATAGCAGATGCACCCGGCCGAATCGGCTGGCCGGACTTCGCGTGCTTCGGACCGCGACCGGCGAATGCGGCGCTTGCCGCGTGGCTGGCGCAATCGCATGCCTTGACGACCATCCTGCTTGCGCCGATCGACGAGGCGCGGCTGCTGGGGCCGATGATGGCCATCGTCAATCCGCCGCTATGGGAATTGGGGCATGTCGCCTGGTTTCATGAATTCTGGGTGCATCGCGGCGGTTCGTTCGACGTGCCGCCGACGCTCAAGGGCGCCGATGCCCTGTACGACTCGGCGCGCGTGCACCACGACACGCGCTGGTCGCTGCCGTTGCCGGACCTGCGGGCGACCCGGCGCCAGGTGGATGAAGTGATGGCGCGCACCCTGGCGGTGCTCGACGGCGCGCCGCTCTCCGACCGGCAGGCGTACTTCGTGCAACTCGCCATCCTGCACCAGGACATGCACAACGAAGCATTGTTCTATACCTGCCAGACCCTGGGGTATCCGGTGTCATTGCCGGCGCCGCCCGGCGCCATCCCTCAATCAGGCGCGGCGCCAGGTGCGACCGATGCGGCGCTGCGAACCGCGGATGCGGCGATTCCCGCCGGCACCTTGCAACTGGGGGCTCCCCCGGGAAGCGGATTTGTCTTCGACAACGAGAAATGGGCGCATCCGGTCCAGGTACCGGCATTTGCCATCGCGCGGCAGACGGTGACCAACGCCGAATTCCTCGGGTTCGTCGAGGATGGCGGGTATCGGCGCCGCGAACTGTGGAGCGACGCCGGATGGCAGATGCGGCAGGGTCTCGCGCTCGACGCGCCGCGCTACTGGACAAATGCAGGCGGCGCCTGGAACCTGCGCCGCTTCGATCGCAAACTCGCATTGCCGCCGGCCGAGCCGGTGGTGCATGTGAGCTGGCACGAAGCCTCGGCCTATTGCCGCTGGGCGGGGCGGCGCCTGCCAAGCGAAGCGGAATGGGAGCGTGCCGCCTCCGGCGCCCCTCACGCTGCGGCGAAGCGGCGCTATCCCTGGGGCAACGACATCGTCAGGCCGGTCAGCGAACTGGCGCAAATCGATGCGCGATCCGCCGGCCCGGTGCCGGCAGGTGATTTTGCCGCCGGTGACAGCGGCTGGGGCCTGCGCCAGATGCTGGGCAACGTCTGGGAATGGACTTCGAGCCGGTTCGCGCCCTATCCGGGATTCAGCGCCGATCCCTATGTCGAATACTCCGAACCCTGGTTCGCCCAAGACCACCGGGTGTTGCGCGGCGGCAGTTTCGCGACGCCGCTGCGTCTGATGCGCAATAGCTGGCGCAACTTCTACAAGCCCGACCGCGCCGATCCATTCTGCGGTTTTCGCACCTGTGCACTCTGATCGACCCCGCGGCGCGCCATGGCGCGTGGAGCCGCGGCCGACGAACACGTCGCTCCTTTTCATCTTCACCGGGAATAAGACATGAACGATATGACCGCGCCCATCAAGTTGACCTCTCTGGCACACGGCGGCGGCTGCGGCTGCAAGATCGCCCCCGGCGTGCTGACCGAGATTCTCAAGTCCACGCCGTTTCGCATCGTGCCAGGGGAGTTGCTTGCCGGCTCGGAAAACAACGAGGACGCCGCGGTGTACAAGCTGAACGATCAGCAGGCTATCGTTGCCACCACGGATTTCTTTACGCCCATCGTCGATGATCCGTATGACTTCGGCCGCATCGCCGCGACCAATGCCATCTCCGATGTGTACGCCATGGGGGGCAGGCCGATTTTCGCCCTGGCATTGCTGGGGATGCCGATCAACACCCTGCCGCTGGAGGTGGTCCGGCGCATCACGGCGGGCGGCGAGTCGGTGTGCGCCGAGGCGGGCATTCCGATCGCGGGCGGACATTCCATCGACACGGTCGAACCGATCTACGGCCTGGTGGTGCTGGGCCTGGTGCATCCGGACAAGATCAAGCGCAACAGCAGCGCCAGGGCGGGCGACAGCCTGATCCTGGGCAAGCCGCTCGGCGTCGGCATCCTCAGCGCGGCGTTGAAGCAGGGCAAGCTCTCCGACGAGGGCTACCGGCGCATGCTCGAGTACACCACCCGGCTCAACCGTCCCGGCGTGGAGTTCGCCGACATGCCCGGGGTGCACGCGCTCACCGACATCACCGGTTTCGGCCTGGCGGGGCATCTGCTGGAGCTCTGCCGCGGCGCCGGGCTGGGGGCCGAGTTGAAGTGGCACGACATCCCGTTCATTCCGCAGGCCGTGGAACACGTCAAAGCAGGCATCTTCACCGGCGCCTCGACCCGCAACTGGGCCGGCTATGGCGGCGAGATTCAACTCGGCGCGGGCATAGAGGAGTGGCAAAAGCAACTCCTCACCGACCCGCAAACCAGCGGCGGCCTGCTGGTCGCCTGTGCGCGGGACAGCGAGGCCGAGGTGATGGCGGTGTTCAGTCGGCACGGTTTTGCCGACGCACGCAAAATCGGTTCGATGTCGGACCACGGGTCCGGGATAGCGGTGATTTGACCGGCCGCTTCGTTTTGTATTCCCCGCGCCCGTCATCCGATAAAAAAGGCAAATGGATGAACGCAGGCTCCAGTGTCGCGCGCCGTTCATCGCTGCCCGGATTGCTTCTGGCCGCCTCGCTCGGCCTCGCGCCGGCCGCGCCGGCACAGACGCTGCTGAAGGTCTCGGCAATTCCAGACGAAGCGCCGACCGAACTGCAGCGCAAGTTCAAGCCGCTTGGCGAATATCTGGAAAAAGAAACGGGTGCGAAAATACAGTTCGTCCCCGTGACTGACTATGCAGCGGTGGTCGAGTCGCTCGCCACGCGCAAGCTCGACATGGCCTGGCTCGGCGGCTTCACCTTCGTCCAGGCGAAGCAGCGCACCAACGGCACGGCCATGCCTATCGTGCAACGCGCAGAAGACGAGAAGTTCCACAGCCGTTTCATCGTTCCCGCGGACAGCACCGCCGGATCACTGGCCGATCTCAAGGGCAGGACCTTCGCTTTCGGCTCGGCCTCATCGACCTCCGGGCACCTGATGCCGCGCCACTTCCTGATCCAGGCGGGTGTCAATCCGGAAAAGGATTTCAGGCGCATCGCTTTTTCGGGCGCGCACGATGCGACGCTCGCATTCGTCGCGGGCGGCAAGGCCGAGGCAGGGGTGTTGAGCGCGTCGGTGTGGGACAAGCTGGTCGAGCGCAAGGATGCCAATGCCGCGAAGGTGAGGGTGCTCTTCACCACGCCGGCTTATTACGATTACAACTGGACGGTGCGCGGCGACCTCGACCCGGCGCTGATAAGGAAAATCACCGCTGCGTTCCTGAAACTCGATCCGGCCAATCCGGCGCACAAGGACATCATGGCGCTGCAGCGCGCCTCGAAGTTCCTGCCGACCAGGGCATCGAACTATGAGGGTATCGAGAACGCCGCGAAGGCGGCGGGATTGATCAGATGATTTCCGGCTTGCAGAGCGGGACGGTGAAAAATTGAGCTTCCAACTCGTGGGAATCGACCTGGTTCACCCGAACGGCCACCAGGCGCTGCGCAGCGTATCGTTCGCCGCGCAGCGCGGTGAACGGATTGCGATCATCGGGCCATCGGGCGCGGGCAAGACCAGCCTGCTGCGCATCCTTGGCACGTCGATCCGGCCCAGTGAAGGCGGGGTGACGGTGCTCTCTCGCAGTCCCTGGCAACTCTCCGGCACTGAACTGCGGGCGCTGCGCAGCCGGATCGGCGTGGTCCGCCAGGTACCGCCGATTCCGCCGCGGCAGCGGGTGATTACAGCAGTGCTGGCCGGCAGGCTGGGGCAGTGGCCGGGGTGGAAAGCGGCGCTGTCCCTGCTCTATCCAATCGACATCGCCGGGCCGCGCGAGCAACTGGCGCGTCTCGATCTTGCGGAGCGGCTGTTCGATCGCTGCGACCGTCTCTCTGGCGGGCAGCTGCAGCGGGTTGGCGTGGCGCGGGTGCTGTACCAGCGGCCGGACCTGCTGCTTGCCGACGAGCCGGTGTCGGCGATGGATCCGACCCTGGCCGACCTGACCGTGAATCACCTGGTGAGCGAGGCCGCCACGCGCGGCGCCACCCTGGTGGCGAGCCTGCATGCGGTCGATCTTGCGTTGCGCTGGTTCCCGCGCGTGATCGGGCTGCGCGCCGGATCGGTGGTATTCGACCTGCCGCCGGTCAGGATCAACGACTCGATGCTGCGTGATCTGTACGCGTCAGAGACCGGCCAGCTGCCGACGCAGGACAATCAGCCGCTCGAGCTGCCGCCGGCCACAGGCAGCGTGCCCAAACTGATCCGGCCGCCGCGCCCCATCTGAAGCGCCGTGTCTTCATCCGCCGCTGCTTCGTCCGATGCCGCAATCAGCGCCGCTCCCAGGCGTGATCCGCAGGCGCTGCAGCGGGCCGGCTGGGCAGTGGTGGCAGTGGTGGTGCTGTGGCCGCTGCTCGTGGTCGCCGAATTCCGTCCGGCTGAGCTGTTCTATCCGGCGAATTTGAAGGTGATCGGCAATTTCGTGGCGCAATTTTTTCCGCCCAGAACGGATGTGGAGTTCCTGCGCCTGCTGGCGAAGTCAACGCTCGAGACGCTCGCCATGGCAACCGCCGGCATCGCGCTGTCGATGCTGTTTGCCGTCCCGCTCGGTCTGTTGTTGACCCACAGCTTGTCGATTTCGCGCATCGGTCCCGGACCGGGGCGACTGCGCGGCGAAACGATGCGGGGTGGCGCGCGGCTGTTGCTGCTGGCGCTGCGCGGCATACCCGATGTCGTGTGGGCGCTATTGCTGGTGCGCGCCTTCGGCCTCGGCGCGGCGGCCGGTGTGCTGGCGCTCGCCCTCACTTACGGCGGAATGCTCGGCAAGGTCTATGCTGAAATTATCGAGTCCGGCGACACCACGCCGGCGAGCGCGCTGCTCGAATCGGGCAGCGGCCGGCTGATGGCGTTCTGCTTCGGTCTGCTGCCCGGGGCGGCGCAGGAACTGGTGTCCTACACCGTGTATCGCTGGGAATGCGCGGTGCGCGCCTCGGTGGTGATGGGGTTTGTTGGCGCCGGCGGACTCGGTCAGTTGATGGACCAGTCCATGAAAATGATGAATGGCGGCGAGGTCTCGACCATTCTTGTCACCTTCCTTCTGCTGGTGTTGCTGGCGGATGCGATCAGCGTCTGGCTGCGGAAACTGCTGGCATGAGGCCAAGGAAATGAGTGCAGGCACAGGTACCCTCGCCCAGGGCCGGGATGCGAACGGCATATGCGTCGCCTGCTGGCTGACCCTTGCGGCCACCCTTGCCGCCGTATGGGGCAGCTTCGCCTACCTGTCGCTCGATCTGGCGCAGTTGTTGACCGCCGAGTCAGTGGCCCACATGGCCGGTTTCGTGCGGCGCTTTTTCCCGCCGGACTTGTCCGCGGACTATCTCGGCGCGATCGCCAAAGGCACGTTCGAAACCCTGGGTATATCGGCGATCGGTACCCTGCTCGCCGCGCTGGCCGGACTTGCGCTGTCGCTGCCCGCGGCCGGCCGCTTCGGTGCGCTGCCAAAGCACGTGGCGCGCTTCCTGCTCAATTGTCTGCGCTCGGTGCCGGAACTGGTGTGGGCCGCCTTGATGGTGCTCGCCGCCGGGCTGGGACCGTTCGCCGGCACCCTGGCGCTTGCCATTCACACCACCGGCGTGCTCGGCCGGCTGTTCGCTGAAACGCTGGAAAATGCCCCGCCCGAGCCGGCGCAGGCGCTGGCCGAAAGCGGGGCACGGGCGGGCTTTGCCTTCGCTTACGGCACCCTTCCCACGATCATGCCGCAGTGCGTCGCCTACAGCCTGTATCGCTGGGAGATGAAC
>Ga0080064_1001960_pt1 | contig 37869 bp, 32 predicted proteins | sample Subgrocontami54m_FD_69260 | JGI IMG/M metagenome (GOLD analysis project Ga0080064, IMG submission 69260) | Subsurface groundwater microbial communities from S. Glens Falls, New York, USA - GMW46 contaminated, 5.4 m (SPADES assembly) (version 2) ...
ATCGCCTGCAATACCCGGTTTCTGATTCTGCCCTGGGTTCAAGTTTCCTGCCTGGCCTCTCACATCCTGGGGAAAATGGTAAAGCTCCTGCCCAAAGATTGGGAGCGATTCTACCATCACCCCCTGCATTATCTGGAAACTTTTATCGATCAGGAGCTTTTTCATGGCACCTGCTACCGGGCGGCCAACTGGCGAACTATTGGTCAGACCACGGGTCGGGGGAAGAATGACCAGACCGGCCGCGCGAACCGTTCCCTCAAGGATGTTCTGGGTTACCCCCTGTCTAAGGATTTCCGCGATCATCTTTGCGGAGGTCAGGCATGAAGACTCCGAAGTTGATCGAACTGAAACCGGCGGATGTGGAAGCCCTCCTGGAACGTGTAGAAAAGGAGGCCCTGCAGGAAGGCGATTATGAGATCATCAAGGGTCTTATCGATGCCTTCGTCTATCTCAGCCAGTCGGTCGATGAGAAGGGCTCGGCGATCAAACGTCTCTTGCGGATTATCTTTGGCGCCAAGACGGAAACCAGGGAGAAGCTCTTCAAAATCGGAAGCAACCCGAAAGACGCCGGCACCCCGGCAGAGGAATCTGAACCGAAGAGGCAGCCGGGTCACGGGAGAAACGGCGTGGATGCTTATAAAAAAGCCGAGCGGATCAAAGTGCCCATCGAGGACCTGAAGGCCGGCGAATCATGCCGGGAATGTCCCAAGGGGAGACTTTATCCGGTCAAGAAGGCTGGGACTTTGGTGCGGTTCGTGGGGATGGCCCCTCTGGCAGCAAAAATCTACGAGCTGGAGAAGCTGCGCTGCAACCTCTGCGGCGAAGTCTTCACGGCTAAGCCCCCCGACAATGTCGGTTCCGAGAAGTATGACGAAACCGCCGGGGCCATCATTGCCACGTTGAAGTATGGCAGCGGCGTCCCCTTCTACCGGATCGAGAAGCTTCAGGAAAACCTCGGCGCTCCCATGCCGACGTCAACCCAGTGGGATATTACGGAAAACGCAGCCAACCTGATTCACCCCGCCTATCGGGAACTGATCCGTCAGGCCGCCCAGGGCAATGTTATCCATAACGACGATACCCCCATGAAGATCCTGGAGTTGGTAAAAGAGGTTAATGAAAAATCCTCTCGAACAGGGATGTTTACCACCGGCATGATGTCCATCGTAGCGGATCGTAAGATCGCCCTGTTCTTTACGGGACAGAAACATGCCGGGGAAAATATGACGGATTTGCTCAAACAACGGCAAGTCGAACTGGAGCCGCCGATTCAGATGTGCGACGCCCTGTCCCGCAATGCTTCCAAGGAGTTCGAGACCATCCTGGCAAACTGCCTGGTTCACGGGCGGCGGAACTTCGTGGATGTAGCGGCAAACTTTCCTGAAGAGACGTCTCATGTCATTGACCAGATCGCGTTGGTTTACCGAAACGATGAGACAGCAAAACAGCAGAACCTCTCACCTCAGGAGCGGCTCCTCTTCCATCAGCGGGAAAGCGCACCGGTGATGAAGAACCTCAAACAGTGGCTTTCTGAACAGCTCCATCAAAAGAAGACGGAGCAGAACTCCGGCCTGGGGAAGGCCATTGCCTATATGCTCAAGCACTGGGACCCGCTGACTCTATTCCTGAGAGTCCCCGATGCACCCCTTGACAACAATATCTGTGAGCAAACCCTGAAAAAAGCCATCCTCCACAGAAAAAACTCGCTCTTCTACAAGACTGAACACGGCGCGTTCATCGGTGATATGTTCATGAGCCTGATTCACACCTGCAACCTGGGTGGCGTCAACCCTTTCGACTACCTGGTGGCCCTCCAGAAAAATTCTTCCGAGGTCTTTAAAAACCCCGGCAACTGGATGCCATGGAATTACCAAGCCGCCTTACCCGTCAACGATTCCTGATGAGTATGTTCCACCCGATATTTTAAATCAGACGCGACCTACAGGGCTACAACCGGGAGGCATGGGGAACGTTTGCCTCCCAGCCTCGCCCCCGACAAACTTTTTCCCGCTACGCAGGCTTGCCGGAAGGACACGGTAAGCGAAGACTCTTATGCCTATATCTTTTCCATTGCCGCAGACGGTTCCGTAACCCTCCTTCTCCCCAATTCAAATACGCCGGACAATTTTATCAAAGCGGGAAGAGCATACCAATTTCCTCCAATAGATAGCCGTATTCATCTGAAAGCCATGTTTCTGCCGAACTACAAAGAAGCCTCTGCTGAAGAAAAAATCAAGATCATCGCTACCCGGCACAAAGAAGAGCTGCTTTCCATTGGTTTTAAAGAAGGGATTTTTCAGGTCTATGATGCAAAGTCAACCGGAATGATTAACGACCTTGTCAGGAGATTGAACCAGATCGAACTGACAGACTGGACAGAAGCCACAGCAGTTTACTATCTTACGAGATAAGAATAATCCAGATACTTTTTTTCCAGTGGAACATTGCTTTCTTTCACTTTACAGACATCGTCAAATAAAGTCCTAACTTGATTATCCTCCTTGCCCTGTGTTACAATTTCACTGGCACGGTATTCGGAGCATTTTGTTCATTACTCATTTAAACGTTTGTATACTAATGTATACAGATAACGAGGGCTTATTTGTTTTCACCACATAATACTGAAAAGGGGTTTGCAAGATGAAAAAGTGGGCCATAAGTCTTTTTACATTAATAATATCTGTTTTCGTAATCATGCTGTTTACTTACCAAGCAAACGGTGGAATTGCTATTTTTCTTAAAGATGGCAAGGTAATACAGGTTCCCGTAAACAAGGAAGATATAATGGGGATATCCTTTGAGGAAAGCACCGGTTCATCAGGCAATACGGCAGCATCATCAACTATACCAGTGACCAATGGCTTGCTCATGTGGCTTGATTCCAGCGATATATCCACCCTGTTTCAATCAGCAGATGGTAACAATCCGTTGTCGTCAGGCAACCAACCCGTTGGCTTGTGGAGGGATAAGAGTGGCAACGACAATAATTTTACGCAGACCAGGTCAGATGCAAGGCCTAGTTTTGTTAAAACGGGCATTGGAGGCAAGGCTTCCATTGCCTTTGAACCTGGAAAGTCGATGTCCCTGACAACGAATTTTCCTGCGCCGGTAACGATCATATATGTGGTTAGACAACTCGGCGGAACGAATAACCGCGTTTTATCAGCAGTGGCAAACAACTGGTTGTTGGGATTCTGGTCAGGTGCCAAAAATCAGGCATTTTACGAGGGATGGGTCAGCCCCTCTGGGAGTCCCCCTTCAGATACATTGCCTCATATATTTGCTGGAATAGTTAAAGGCAGAGGGCAAAATTCGGAAGTATGGGCGGATGGCATCATGGTTGCCAATAATCAGAATGGAATTACGGGGCCTAATGGTTTAGCCATTAATGCGGGGGCATACCCCGGAGAAGCTTCTAATTGTCAGGTTGCCGAGATTATTGTTTATAATAGAGACTTGCCCCCAGGTGAAAGACAAAAGCTTGAAGCCCATTTGAAGTCAAAATGGGGCATTAGTAGATAAGAGCGCTGGACAGATAACCAGCGATGCCTTTTGGGACAAGCATTACGGGTTGAAAGATGGCATTTTCGGGGGATGAGCGGGGGCAAGGGCTCCTTCCTGTAGTCAAGTATGCGCCGATTTCCAAAGATATGCATTCTTTCAGATGGTTATCAATGAAATGTTCCCTTGACATTTAGAGATAATTTAGTCATAGGAATAGCAACTTGTATCGGGCATTGTCAATCGGTTAACAGCCAACCTGACCCTCTTCAAAGGGTGATGCCATGAAAGGATTAGCGAAACCCCGTTTCTGAAAAGACGCGGGGTTTTGTGTTTTGATGATTTATTCGTTTGGGCAGAAAAGTGGAGCTCTGTACATAAAAATATTTGTTAAATCACTTTAGGGTTTATTCCCCGCCGCTTGCGGCGATTTGGGCAACGGAACCCTCACATTAATACCCCGCTGCTTGCGGCGGGGATGATTTATTATAAAGGGTATTTTCAACTTCTCAAAAGAAGTGGGTTTTTAATAATCTTTTTTAGAGTGAGGAGGAACGAAGTATGAGAGAACTGTATAGATGTATGATGAAAGTTTTATTTTGCTTTTCAGTAGCAATTATAGTTGGTTTTGCATCCACCGTTTCGGCTCAGCTAATAAACAATGGAGATGGTACCCTTACGCAAAGCAGGGTGGATGGAAAGATCCTTATGTGGCTACAAAGTGGAGGGCCCGTGATACTAGGTTGGGATTCAGCAATGAATTGGGTCAGCAATTTAAATGCCGCAGGTTATACGGACTGGAGAATGCCAACATTGGACGAGCTGCAGGTCCTGTATAATGAAGAGCGCACATTGGATAACTATTTCCAAAATATGTCTGATTATTATTATTTTACAAGCACAAAGTACCCTGGTCACAATGAGTGGGCTTATTGCATTATACTCGCAGGCAATCGCGCCGGTGTGGTAAGTTATTCGACTTTACCTGATGTAAGTCATGCCGTTTTACCTGTACGGGATGTTGCTGCAAATCAACGACCTACAATTACAAGTTTCATTGCCACACCGTCCAACGGGACAGCACCCTTGAATGTCACATTTACCGTGGCCGCTTCAGATCCTGATGGGACAATTGCCTCGGTTAAGTGGGATTTCGATGGGAATGGAACGGTTGATGAGACCACATCAGGTCTCACGACCTCCTTCACCTATGCAACATCCGGCACCTTCACTCCTATTGTGACGGTAATAGACAACGGAGGTTCTACAGCCTCAGCCACTACCGGGCTGACAATTGTTGAACCGGGAGTCACATGTTCTCAAACAGGTCTTATACATTTGTGGCCTGGGGATGGGAATGCTAATGATATTGTAGGGCCCAATAATGGCGTCATGATGGGTGGCACAACATTTACTGACGGTAAGGTGGGGCAGGGATTTTCATTTGATGGCAGCGGTGATTATATTTCATTGCCGCCCAATAATCTTCCCACATATCCTCATGAATTTAGCATTGATGCCTGGATTAAGACCACTGACCTTGGCGAAAGATACATCATTGAATATTATGGTTCTCGTCAAAGCCCTGGCACTTTTGTTGGGCTTGGTGTTTACGGTGGCAATCTCATTACCAGCCAAAGTGGCGATTATTTTACCGGGGGATTTGTTGCAGATGGGAACTTCCATCATGTCGCAGTCACCTTCAATGGCAACGCTCATTATCTATATAAGGATGGCCAACTGGTAAGTTCTAAAACAATGTTTACACAAGGAGATGCTATTACGAATGCGTTTATTGGTGGGGCCATAAATAGCAACACTTACTGGAATGGGGTAATCGACGATCTCGGCATTTACAACCGAGCGCTTTCTCAAGCCGAGATAAAGCAGATTTTCGACGCTGGGAGCAATGGCAAATGTTACAACGTCGCTCCATTGATTACAAGTTTCATGGCCACACCGTCCAACGGGACAGCACCCTTAAATGTCACATTTACCGTGGCCGCTTCAGATCCTGATGGGACAATTTCCTCGGTTAAGTGGGATTTCGATGGGAATGGAACGGTTGATGAGACCACATCAGGTCTCACGACCTCCTTCACCTATGCAACATCCGGCACCTTCACTCCTATTGTGACGGTAATAGACAACGGAGGTTCTACAGCCTCAGCCACTACCGGGCTGACAATTCAAAACCCAGCTCAATATACCCAGGCTCAGGTTGACCAAATTGTAAATCAAGCTGTAGCAGATGCAGTGCGTGCCAAAGATATAATTATTGAACAGAGAGACTTGACTATCACTAATCTGAATTTGGACTTAAACACTTGTGCCTCCCAGAACACTGCGCTGTCAGGACAAGTTAGCACCCTTACTGCCAATAACACTGCGCTGTCAGGACAAGTTAGCACCCTCACTGCCCAGAACACTGCGCTGTCAGGACAAGTTAGCACCCTCACTGCCCAGAACACTGCGCTGTCAGATCAAATTAATGGCCTTACAGCCGAATTAGATAATGCTAAGGCGAAATTGTTAGCCGCAGAACAGGAAATAGCGAATCTGACACATTCATTACAATCTGCATTTTCTGATCCACAGTTTTTCATCCCCGGTTCGAACGCAGAGAAACAAATGAATAACTTGGTAAGTGCCATTGTGAATCTCAATTACGGTCAACGCCAGGCTCTATATTTCAATCTTGGCGGAACAGCAGGCAAGGGCAAAACCAAATAGTTTCTTTGCATGGTTGATCTTCTGATACCCGAGGTTGTCTGAATATAACCAGCGGCCTTGGGTATCACTTATTTCAATTGATTTATCGGCATGGTCTGTGCGATTTTCCTGATACTTTTAAAGAGCAACAATTCGAACGGTAATCATCACTTCAATGCCAGATAGTAACCCCTTGACTTGTAGGTGCACATGATAACCAGCGATGTCTTTTAGGTTACGTATAGCAGATTGAAATCTGCAACACCGCCACTCACTCCCCAACTTCAATAATCAAATGATTCAAAACCTGAAAAAAGGAAGCCGAAAACTGTGGGCCTCACAGGCAATTTTTCACCAAAAAATGAAAATGTGCTACACTAAAAAGAGAAGGAGTTACCCTTACCAGGTAACTCCTTGTTATTATTGGTCGGGGCGGCAAGATTTGAACTTGCGACATCCTGCTCCCAAAGCAGGCGCGCTACCAAGCTGCGCTACGCCCCGTTTCTATATTTTTGCTTCTGCAGCCATGCCTTGAGTTTGGCCAAGGCCTGCCCCCGGTGGCTCAAACGATTTTTTTCCTCTGTCGGCAGTTGGGCCGCCGTCACATCCTTCTCAGGCAAGAAAAACAAAGGATCATAACCAAAGCCGCCTTCTCCCACCGGGGTATCTTGTATCCGCCCTTTCCAGCAACCGGCAAAAGACTCGTACGCCCCATCAGGTCGATAAAGGACCAGAACACAGTGGTAGGCGGCGCCCCGTTTCTCCGGCGGCACACCTCGCAACTCTGCCAGAAGTTTTTCAATATTACCTGCATCCGTGGCCTCGAGGCCAGCATAGCGAGAGGAATAAATACCGGGCGCACCGCCCAGCGCCTCAACCTCCAGGCCGGAATCGTCGGCCAGGGAAATCTCCCCTGTTATTTCGGCCGTCAGCCTGGCCTTTTTTAAGGCATTTTCCAGATAGGAATACCCGTCTTCCTCGACTTCCGACACCTGAGAGAAATTACTGAGAGAAAGAAGCTCCAAATCAAGATCTTTCAGCATTTCTTTGATTTCGCTTATCTTGCCACGATTCTTGGTGGCCAGAACGATCCTGGTCAGCTTAGTTCCCCCAAAACTTTTTTTTGCTCCTCCGCCAAAGCGGCGGTACCTTTCAGGGCCAGTTCAGTCATGGCCGCCAACTGCTCCCGGCTGAAGGACGCTCCCTCAGCCGTGCCTTGCACCTCTATAAAACGACCTGCCGCCGTCACGACAAAATTCATGTCCACATCCGCACGGGAATCCTCTCCGTAATCCAGATCGAGGAGCACTTCCCCATCCACGATCCTCAGCCGTGCCTTGCACCTCTATAAAACGACCTGCCGCCGTCACGACAAAATTCATGTCCACATCCGCACGGGAATCCTCTCCGTAATCCAGATCGAGGAGCACTTCCCCATCCACGATCCCCACGCTGACAGCGGTAAGATAACTATGCACCGGTAAATGTTCAATCAAACCGCTTTGCCGCAAATCACGGCAAAGCTCTACCAGGGCTACAAAAGCACCTGTTATGGAAGCCGTACGCGTGCCGCCGTCCGCCTGAATTACGTCACAGTCAATATGGATGGTTCTTTCACCCCAGGCTGTCAGATCGGTTACGGCCCGCAGGGAACGTCCGATAAGTCGCTGAATTTCATGTGTCCGTCCCCCCACTTTACCCAAAGTTGCCTCCCGGGGGCTCCGCTGCGCAGTGGAAGCCGGCAGCATGGAATACTCAGCCGTCAACCATCCCCGGCCCGTTTTTTTTAGAAAGGGGGGAACTTTCTCCTCGATCGTCGCGGTGCAAAGCACGCGCGTATCGCCCATCCCGATGAGCACCGATCCCGCGGACACTTTAAGATAGTGATTAGCGATGTTCAGCGCGCGGAGCTCATCGCATTTCCGGCCGTTTACCCGCAAGGGAGTCGCACCTCTTTCCATCAATTAATTCCCTTGAGCCGCATAAAATCGCTTATGCTTTTGCTCAAAGCATGTGCCACGGCCTGCTGGCCTTGCTCATCGCTGATTTTCTCTTTGTCTTCCAAGTTCGTGGCGAAACCGACCTCCACCGCCACCGCCGGCAAAACCAAGCCTTCGAAAAGGGGAAGCGGGGCGCTCCTTAGCCCCCTATCTTTGCGGGGGAATACCTCCTGCAAATCACGCAGGATATATTGGGCCAAGGCCACGCTTTCATTAAGGTACTTGTTACCCACCATATCTTTGATGATCGCTGCGGCGCCTTCTTTGCCGGCGGGAAGTTCCGAGAAGCCGGGGAAATAAACCTCATAACCCGTCGCTTGCTTGCCAAAACCGGAATTGATATGGATGCTGATCAAAAGCATGGCCCCGGGCGCACTCGCTATTTTTTGCCGCTCGGCCAGGGACACGTCCCGATCAGCCGTTCTGGTCAGCAATACGGGAATATTGCCGCGCCGCAGTTCTTTTTCCAAGACCAGCGCAATTTTCAGAGTAACGTCCTTTTCACGCTCGCTGCCGGAAACGCGCCCCCCCTCGTCGCCCCCGCCGTGGGCAGGGTCTATGATGACAAGGTTATGCGGACGAGGGCGCTCCGCGTGGGATGGAGTCAAAGCGACGAATAATCCGAGAAACAGGATAGTAAGACTGCAAACGTAATTAATAGCCCTTAGTTTGTTATTCACTTCTCACCTCTTTCAGATGTCGCGCTTAATACAGCAAAGACTGACGGCATGTCAATATAATATGGATTTTCTCTTATCTTCTGATTCTTTCCACAGACAGCACATTCTTCAGCTTTTTTATTTCCGTCACCACCTTGTCAAACTGGCTCAAATCATTAACATCAAGGGTGAATGAACATATAGCTTGATTGCCGGATTTTGTATCCACCTCGGCATGGCTGATATTGACATCCAGGGCCGAAATAACCGCGCTGATTTCCGCCAACACTCCTTTATAATCAAGGGAAACAACCCTCACATGGACCGGATAGGTCCGCTTTTCCTTGAGATCCCATTGCACATCCACCAGCCGTTCCGTGTCTAATTCCCTGAGGAAGGGACATTGTGCCGTGTGCACGGCAATGCCCCGCCCCCTGGAGATATAACCATAAACGGCATCGCCCGGAACAGGGTTGCAGCACTTGGCAAATCTGACCAGGACATCATCTATCCCTGTCACGGAGATGCCGGGCGAGGAGGGAGAGCGAAGGAGTTTCTTTTTCTTAACCTCGGCGCTTTGTTTTTCTTTATCCCCTTCCACGGCGGGAAGAAAACGATTGGTCACGGATTTCGGCGATAATTTCCCATAACCAACGAGAGAAAAAAGATCATCCACCCCACGAAGGGAATATTCCGCAAAGATTTTTTTCATTTCCTCAGACTTTAGCGTCTGAGTTAATTTCAAATGGCCTTTCCGAAACTCCTTTTCCAGCAGTTCCCGCCCCAGCGCCAGACTTCGTTCACTCTCCTCGGCTTTTATCCAACTTCTGATCTTGGAGATGGCCTTGGTGGTCACGACGAATTTCAACCAGTCCTTGCTGGGCTTATGGCCTGCCTGGGTGATGATCTCGACTGTATCGCCGTTTTTCAAGACATATCTAAGCGGTACAATATTCCTGTTTACCTTGGCCCCCACACAATGGCTGCCCACGTCCGTATGGACGCTGTAGGCAAAATCAACGGGCGTGGCCCCCTTGGGAAAAGATTTGACCTCCCCATGGGGTGTAAAAACGTAAACCGCATCGGGGAAAAGGGCCATTTTCAGGTTGGACATAAACTCGCGCGGATTGCCCGTTTCCTGCTGCAGATCAAGGAGCTCCCGCAGCTTTTTAATCTGGTCCTGATCCGCCGCTTGATAAGCGCCACCTTCCTTATAACGCCAATGGGCAGCAATGCCTTCTTCCGCCCAGTTGTGCATCTCCCTGGTCCTGATCTGAATTTCCACGCGTTCGCCGTAAGGACCGATAACAGTCGTATGCAGTGAACGATAGTTATTGACCTTGGGCATGCCGATATAATCCTTAAAGCGGAAGGGCACGGGCTTCCAAAGGGCATGCACGATGCTTAATACCTCATAGCAGGCTCGATCCGTGTCTGCTTCGAGAATGATCCGGAAAGCCATCAAATCATAGACCTCATCAAAGTTGAGGTGCTGCTCTTTCATCTTTTCATGAATACTGTAATAGTGCTTCGGTCGGCCTTCCACTTCCGCCTGGATGCCAATATTTTCCAGCTCTCCACGGATCAACCCCTTAACCTCCGCAGTGTATTGCTCCCTTTTTTCCTTGGATTTGGCAACCCTCGCCACCAGATCATTGTAGGCCACCGGCTCGAGATAGCGGAAGGACAAATCCTCCAACTCCGTCTTCATCCAGTTGATGCCTAAGCGACCGGCCAGCGGCGCGTAGATTTCCAGCGTTTCCTGGGCAATGTAGGACTGTTTCCCCTCGGGTTGAAATTCCAGAGTGAGCATGTTGTGCATTCTGTCGGCCAATTTCACTAACAGAATTCTGATATCTTCGGACATTGCCAGGATCATTTTACGGAAATTTTCGGCCTGTTGTTCTTCCTGACTGTGGAAAGAGATTTTGCTCAATTTAGTAAGCCCATCCACCAGAAAAGCCACATCCCTGCCGAAGGCCTCCTCGATTTCCACCGTGGTCGCCAAGGTGTCTTCCACCGTATCGTGCAGCAAGCCCGTCGCAATGGTGGCGCTGTCCATTTTCATTTTCGTCAGAATACCCGCAACTTCCAAAGGATGAGTTAGATAGGGCTCGCCACTGAGGCGCACCTGTCCCTGATGAACGGCCGCGGAAAAAATGTAGGCCTTCTCGATGATTTCCAAATCCGTTGCCGGTAGAAATCGTTGTGCCATATCAAGTATGTCTGTAACCCGCAGCATAACCGTCAGCCTTCACGCCAGATATATAGTCAACGATATAATTCTCGGCGTCGGCAAGAGGCACCGCCATTACCTCGCCGCTTTTCCGAACCTTGATCTCCACTTCACCGGCAGCAAGTCTTTTGGGGCCAATTGTCACCCGGAGGGGCAACCCGATCAAATCCGCGTCCATGAACTTTACCCCCGCCCGTTCATCCCGGTCATCCAGCAACGCTTCGATTCCCCGCTCCGAAAGCGCCCGGTACAAGCCTTCGGCTGCCGCAACCAGCGATTCGTCCTTGACATTCACCGGTGTAATCATGAGATGATAGGGCGCAATGGGCATCGGCCAAATGATGCCCTGTTCATCGTGGTTCTGCTCGATGCTTGCAGCCACTGTCCGGCCAATGCCGATCCCGTAGCAACCCATGACCATATTCCGTTCCTGGCCGTCTTTATCCAGATAAACAGCCTTCATGGCCTGGCTGTATTTAATCCCCAGTTTAAACACATGCCCCACCTCGATGCCCCGCGCCAGGCGCAGCCTTTGCCGGCAGCGGGGGCAAGGATCGGCATCTTTCACCAACTTTAAATCGGCAAAGGTCGGAACGGCAAAATCTCGTTCGGCATTGACGTTTAGCAAATGGTAATCCTCCCGGTTTGCCCCCATGACAAAATTGGTCATGCCCATGACGGAATAATCTGCGATAATCGCGCCCTTGAAACCTACGGCCCCGGCAAAGCCCCGCGGCGCACCAGTTGCCCGGAAAATCATGGCGTCATCGGCCAATTCAAGAGTCGCACAGCCCAGAAAGTTTTTCACCTTAATCTCGTTAATCTCTTCATCTCCACGGATAAGTACGGCCACCGGCGCCCCATCGGCGTTAAAGATCATGGTTTTTATGAGATTTGCGGATGTGATCCCGATAAATTTGCTGACCTCCGCTATCGCCTTTAATTGAGGTGTATGGACCTCCTCGCGCGGCAAGAAGGCGAGCGGATTTGCAGCCGGCAGGATCGGCCGGGGTGCTTCCGCCTTTTCGAGATTGGCGGCATACTCGCAGGCACTGCAAAAAGCCAAACCATCTTCGCCGGAAGCGGCAATTACCATAAACTCATGGGAAAAACTGCCGCCGATATTGCCGGAATCAGCCTCCACGGCCCGGAAATCCAAGCCACAACGCTGAAAAATACGCTGGTAGGCGGCGTACATTTTCCGGTAAGTAACATCCGTACCCTCTTCGTCGGCATCAAAACTGTATGCGTCTTTCATCACGAATTCCCGGCAACGCATCACACCGAAACGGGGCCTTATTTCATCGCGGAATTTGGTCTGAATCTGATAGAGGTTCCGGGGAAGTTGGCGATAGGTTTTGACTTCATGGCGAACGAGATCGGTAATGACCTCTTCATGGGTGGGACCGAGGCAGTAGTCACGGTCGTGACGGTCTTTAAAGCGCAGCAGTTCCTTGCCGTAATGATCCCACCGGCCTGATTCCTGCCAGAGTTCCGCCGGCAGCACCACTGGCATGGATAACTCCTGCGCGCCGGCGCGGTTCATTTCTTCCCGCACAATTTGCTCCACCTTGCGCACCACGCGATAGCCGAGGGGAAGATAAGAGTAAATGCCGCTGGTCAATTTTCTGATCATGCCGGCGCGGACCATCAACTGATGGCTGACCGTCTCCGCATCGGCAGGGATTTCCCGCACCGTGGGCAGGAACATTTCCGAATAACGCATATTTTCTCCTGTCTGAGCCGATTCATGTTTTCCTGATAATCTCTATTTCATCCATCAGAATGTCCACAAAGTCTGCTTCTCTTATTTTCCTGATCTTTTTGCCTTTTTTGAAGAGGAAACCGCAACCGCGCCCCCCGGCAATCCCGATGTCCGCCTCCGCCGCTTCGCCCGGCCCATTCACGACACATCCCATGAGGGCGATTTTCAAATGGGTTTTCATCCCCAGCAGGCGCTTCTCCACTGCTTCCGACAATTTTAGGACATCAATTTCGCAGCGGCCGCAGGTCGGGCAGGAGATGATCTCCGGGCCTACCTGCCGCAATCCCAAAGCGCGTAGGATACCGTAAGCAACCGGTATTTCCGCAACGGGATTGCCAGTCACGGAAACCCGGATGGTGTCGCCGATACCTTCGTAAAGAAGCAAACCGATGCCAAGGGAAGACTTAATCGTCGCCTGCAGGAGCGTCCCCGCCTCTGTCACTCCCAGATGTAGGGGATAGGTGCATTTTTCCGCTATGGCGCGATAGGCGGCAACCATCGTTAGAACATCGGATGATTTCAGGGAGAGTTTAAACGACAGGAAATCCATGTCTTCCAGGAAAGTGATGTGGCGCACGGCGCTTTCCACCAGGGCGGAGGCGGTTGGGCCGCCATGCCTGGCAAGTATGTCCTTTTCCAGAGAGCCGGCATTGACCCCGATGCGGATGACCGTGCCTCTTTCCTTCGCGGCCCGGACAACCTCCCTGATCTTGGCCTTGGCAATATTGCCGGGATTTATGCGCACCCCGTCCACGCCCTGACCGATGGCCTCCACGGCCAGGCGATGATCGTAATGAATATCGGCGATCAGCGGCACCGAAATATTTCGTTTTATCTCTCCCAGGACAGCAGCCGCCTCCCGATCGGGAACCGCCACCCGAACCAGCTCGCAACCGGCAGCCTCCAGCTCCTTTATCTGACCAATTGTGGCGCGAGCATCCCTCGTATCGGTACAGGTCATGGATTGCACAGCCACCGGGGCGCCGCCGCCGATTTGTACGCCACCCAGAAAAATGGGTTGTGTATTCTTTCTGACGATCATCTGCTGCAATCAAGCCCCCGTGAACAACCCCTTCGATCTTGACACATAACATGAAGATGGGAAATCAGGCAATGCCAAAAAATTCTTAAAGTTTCCCTCTCAGCCCTCCGATAAGGAACGTAAGGCTCTTGGTCGAACCGATTTTGTGCCAGGAGTATTGTTTAACGCGTTGACTAAGCAAAGAGGGGAGGGAGTAAGATATGGCGATGGATCAGGGAGTTGTGGCCGCGGTAAATCGGGAGGGAAAATATCTGACCTTCACGCTGGCAAGCGAGGATTACGGCATCGGAATATTGAAGGTCAAGGAGATCATCGGCATCATGGCCATCACTACAGTGCCGCAAACACCGGACTATGTCAAAGGCGTGATCAATTTGCGCGGGAAAGTTATCCCCGTGATAGACCTGCGGTTGAAGTTCGCCATGGAAGACATGGCCTACACGGAACGGACCTGCATAATTGTCGTGGAGATCAGCGGCGGCGGCAACAAAATCATGATGGGAATTCTGGTTGATTCCGTCTCTGAGGTTTTAAATATCAAATCCAGCGACATTGAAGACACGCCGAATTTTGGAAGCCAGTTGAACACAGACTACATCTTGGGGATGGCAAAAATGGGAGAACGGGTAAAGATACTGCTCGAAATCGACAAAGTGCTCAGCGATGCCGACTTTGCTGTGGTTTCCGTCGCCGCATAGCTATTAAACTGTCAATGGGCGCCGAGGCCTTTTAGGGGTTGATGAAATAAGGAGGGGATTATGAAGTTAGCAGAGATGAAAATCGGGAAAAAATTGTATGTTGGATTTATCGCAGTAGTACTTCTGTTTATACTATCGTCAGCCAACCTGATTAATAACATGGTGCGGCTCGCTAAACTGAATGATGAGGCCGGAGCAGCCCTGCGCGACGCTTTACAGCTTAGTGAAGGCGAAATAATGCTTGGGGATTTCTACGGCAAAATGATCGATATAGCCACATATGCCGTAACTTCTACCGGCACTGCGGACCTTAGCAAAATAAGAAGCAACCTTGCCGAGGACAAGGCAACCAGCCAAACCATCCTCAAGGCCGCGGAGACTATCAAGAAAAGCGGCGGTTCTGCCAAAAATAAAGAATGGGCGGAAAAACTCGCGGCGGACTACAATAAATATTTTACCCTTATGGAAAATGAACTTTTCCCCCTATTGGAAAAAGGTGCAGAAGCACAGATGGAAATTTCCACTTTTCTTGCTAATATTGATGTCACCATGACGGATATGAGGAAAAATCGCACTGTCCACAGTAAAGAAATTTCCCTGCAAAACGAAACGGCGACGAAAAACTTTGGTGAAGGCCGTGACGCGACGCTCCGGATGTCCGTCATCCTGAGCGCTATCGGCTGCGTCATGGCTTTTGTTATCGCCTTCTTTATTACGCGCAGCGTTACGGGCCCTCTAAGCAAGATTATTGCCGGCATTACCGACGGCGCCGAGCAGGTGTCCGCAGCGGCAAGTCAAGTTTCTTCTTCAAGCCAGCAACTGGCCGAAGGGACTTCTCACCAGGCATCATCACTTGAGGAAACGTCCGCGTCTCTGGAAGAAATGTCTTCCATGACCAAGCAAAATGCCGATAATGCAAATCAGGCCAGGGTGATGATGGGTGAAGCCGGGAAAATTGTGGAAAAGGTAAATCGGCACATGAAGGATATGGCCGGCGCCGTTTCCGAGATAACAAGGTCAAGTGAGGAAACTGGTAAAATCATTAAAACCATTGATGAAATTGCTTTCCAGACGAATCTTTTAGCCTTGAACGCCGCCGTCGAAGCCGCCCGGGCCGGAGAGGCGGGCGCCGGTTTTGCGGTGGTGGCCGATGAGGTGCGGAATCTGGCCATGCGTGCGGCTGATGCGGCAAAAAACACGAGCAGCCTTATTGAGAATACCATCGGGGCCGTCCGCAAGGGGAACGAATTAACGAATGCGACTCAGGAAGCCTTCAAGGAAAATGCAACTATTTCACAGAAAATCAGTCAACTGGTTGACGAGATTGCCTCGGCTTCCGTGGAGCAGGCGCAAGGCGTAACCCAGGTGGGCAAGGCAGTGACGGATATGGACAAGGTTATGCAGCAGGCAGCAGCCAATGCGGAAGAATCGGCCGCCGCTGCTGAGGAATTAAATGCTCAGTCAGAACAGATGAAGGATTACATCGGCGCTTTAGCTAAAATGGTGGGCAGCCATAATGGTAACGGCAACGGATGGAATGGCAGCCGCGCCGCCATAAGGAACTTGCCGCTTGTTAACCGTAAGGCGCCAACATCGCCGGGAAGAAAAAGCTACGGACGGCTCTTGGCCGACACCAGCCATGGCTCGACGAAGCAAGTCCGCCCCGACCAGATTATCCCCATGAGCGAGGAAGAATTTGCGGATTTTTGAGTAAAGCCTTAATCCTGAAACAAACGCGGAGGGCTGATCAGATGATCATACCTCCGCGTTTGTTTTTTTATGTCCGAAAGGGATATTACGAATTTGTACTTTTATATTCCTGACCCGGCTTCAGCACAATCACTTCGACATCCGGCGCCTTTTCCTTAACGAGTGCTGTAAAACGGGAGGCATCTGGCTCCAAAATCGGAAAAGTGCCGTAATGCATGGGAATAACTACTTTAGGTTGGAGCATTTTTACGGCCGCTGCGGCCTGCTGCGGGTCCATGGTAAAACAACTGCCTATCGGCAACAGCGCGATATCAATAGAATAAAGTTCTCCCAGCAGTCGCATGCTGCCGAAGATGCCGGTATCGCCGGCGTGATAGATCGTGGCGCCGTCTTCCGTTTTTATGATGTAACCCGCAGGCACGCCCGTCTCCGAAGAATGCAGCGCCTGGGTCATGGTGATGGAAATGTCCTGCGCATGGAACGTACCTCCTATATTCATCCCGACGCCCCCAAAAACTACCTGCCCCTCAGGCAACGCATGACCTGTCTTCAGCCTGCCGACCGTCTCCGGACAGCCAATAAGCAAAGCGCCCGTTTGCCTCACGATATCGGCGGCATTGGAGGCATGGTCGAAGTGATCATGGGTAACCAGCACCATGTCCGCCCGCGTTATGTCTTTCAACTGCCAGGGACAAAGTGGATTGCCCGTGATCCAGGGATCGATGAACAGCACCTTGTCCCGCGCCGTTTTTATCAGAAAACAAGAATGCCCCAACCACTTGATGGAAAACGACATCTTTTATTCCCTCCTGACCTGTGTTTAGTTACCGCTTTTCCTGATTATATCCCCTATTGTACTGCGGAAGTATTGATACCATAACACGTTAAGAACCACCTTATCCATACATATCAGCAAATATGCTGAACACTTCGACCTTGACAATTTTTGGCGACTATGGTTTACCTCAGCCCATAAAATCAGATGGGAGCAGTTTATGAAGAAGAATTTAACAAATTTTTCCAACACAAAAAGAAAAAGAACACACGGTTTCCTCGTCCGCATGGCGACCAAAGGGGGCCGGTTAGTGCTAAGCCGGAGAAGAGCCAAAGGTAGAAAAAAACTGGCTGTATAAGAGGGAGAGGGCATCAAGAGGGGCCCGCACGCTGCTTTGAAAGCTCTCACAAACAAGGAAACAGCGGTCTTCCGCAAAAAGGAAAGAATCCGCAAACGGGCGGATTATTTGTCGATGTACCAACGCGGGAGACGAACTCATTCTTGCCACTTCACGATTGTCTCCCATGAGAATCACCTAGGGTACGGACGTGTAGGGATCACGGTCAGCAAAAAAGCAGGAAACGCCGTCCGCCGCAATAGAATAAAACGTCTGATAAGAGAGTTTTTCAGGTTGAATAAAAGTCGGCTCGCCACATCGCGGGATATCGTTATCATCGGTAAAAAGGGTATCCCTCACCTTAGTTACCAGGATGTTTATGGGGAGTTGGCGCGCCTTATATCCTCCGGGGCTGGTGAGTAGCGCATGATGCTCCGCATACCAACCCTCATCACTATCGCTTTGATAAGGCTTTACCAGCTCTGCCTGTCTCCCTTCCTGGCGCCATGCTGCCGTTTCTTTCCCACCTGCTCCGCCTACGCGATCGAAACAATAAGCCACCACGGCCTCCGGAAAGGTCTGCTTTTCGCGGCAAAACGCATCCTTCGCTGCCACCCTTTTCATCCCGGCGGTTACGATCCTATCAAGTAAAGGAGAATTAAGTTGATGGACAAAAAAAGCATTATTGCAATCGTCCTTTCTTTTGCGGTCCTGTACGTGTACCAGACCTTTTTCGTAAAACCCTACCCGGCAATCAAGCCCGTCACGGCTCAACAACAGGAAGCGGCTCCAAATACGGCCACGGGAAAAAGCACGGCCAACGTTGTATCTGAAAATAATGCCCCTATACTGCGGCAGAGTAACGTGGTAACCGCCCAGGAGGTTCCCTTTGAAACGGATGAATATCGCGCTGTCTTTACCAACAGCGGCGCCGGTCTCAAATCTTTCCAATTAAAGAAATTCCGCGTCAGTATTGAAAAGAGCGCCGACTTCATTGAACTGGTAAACACCAAGGAAAAGATGCCGCCGCCGTTAAAAGTGTCTTTTGCCGGTTCAGATTTTACTATTCCGGAAGATGCGCTTTATGAAGTCCGCGCTGAAAACAGCCCCACGGAAAACGCTGCCACCGCAGGCCGCTTGATCTTCACCCTGGAATACCCCGGACATGTCAAAGTAGAAAAGATTTACACCTTTTACCGGGGGAAATATAACCTAAATCTGGAAATCCGGGTCACGAACCTTTCGGGCAGCACCTTGAATGAGCTTAACACGGTCAATTGGTATGAGCTTATTGACCCGGAAGCCAAAACTGACAGCTACAGCCATGACGGACCGATATCTCTGGCAGCGGGCAGCGTCGAACGGACGGATGTGAAAAAAATGGCGCCTGAAAAGATTTTAGGGCCTGAGGTTTCCTGGAGTGGCTTTGAAAGTAAATACTTCCTCGCGGCGCTGATTCCGAGCTCTCCCTCTTTAACGACGTTATCACTGGTAAAAGACGGTCCGGACAGAATAATTGTGAGCTTGAAAGCCCCCAGAAACATCATTCCGCCCGGCCAAACGGGCCTTACCAGGTACTCCCTTTATTTGGGACCGAAGGATTACAGCCTCCTTAAGGAACTTAAAGCGGGGCTGGAGAATGCCATAGATTTCGGTGACTGGCTCAAGTGGCTCGCCATGCCGCTCTTGATTATTCTGAAATTTCTCCACGGCAGCGTCGTGCATAACTATGGCGTCGCCATCATCATCCTGACAGCGCTGATAAAATTAATTTTTTGGCCGCTGGGCAATAAAAGCTATCGCTCCATGAAGGAAATGCAGAAACTGCAGCCCCTCATGACCGAACTGCGCGACAAATACAAGGAAGATAAGACGCGCTTGAGCCAGGAAATGATGGCCCTCTACAAAGCGCACAAGGTTAATCCCATGGGCGGTTGCCTGCCGATGGTGATCCAGATCCCCGTTTTTTTCGGTCTCTACAAGACCCTGCTTAACGCCATAGAACTGCGCCATTCCCCCTTGATCTGGTGGATACAGGACCTGTCTGCCAAAGACCCCTATTACATAACCCCGATTATCATGGGGGGGACCATGTTCCTCCAGCAAAAAATGACCCCCCCCGCAGGCGACCCGATGCAGGCGAAAATCATGCTTTTCATGCCTATCATTTTTACGGCGATGTTTTTAAACTTTCCCTCGGGGTTGGTGATCTATTGGCTATTCAACAACATCATCAGCATCAGCCAGCAATACTATATTAACAAAAGCAACTAATGACATTCTGCGAGGCATTTATATGCAATCATTGGACTTTGAAGGCAAAACGATAGACGAAGCGATTGAGAAGGCCTGCCGGGAATGGCAGGTTTCCCGGGAAAAACTGAGCATCGAAATCATCACGGAAGGGGCGGCGGGATTTATGGGACTCCTGGGCGGCAAAAAAGCCAGGATCAAGGCCAGCTTGCTGTCTCTGGAAGAAACGCTTAACGGCAACATGGCGCCGCCTCCCCTTGCCCGCACGGCTCCGGAAGCAAGAGGGAGCTCCGCTCTCCGGGCCAAAGAACTTCTCGAAGGCATCCTGGAACGGATGGATCTCACCTGCCCGGTCACCGTTGAGGAAACACCGGAGAGCATTGTCCTAAACATTAAAGGCGACGGGGGAGGCTTGCTGATCGGCAGAAGAGGACAAAACCTTGACGCGCTGCAATACATTATCAATAAAGCGGTGCATCGGTTGCCTCACAATCACAAAACGATTGTTGTGGACACGGAATCTTACCGTGAGCGCCGCATAGAATCTTTGAACGACCTGGCAGCCAAGATTGGCGAAAGGGTAAAAAAGACGAGAAAGGCCGTGACGTTAAACTATCTTAACGCCCACAACCGCCGTATTATCCACATGGCTTTGCAGAATGATGAGGGCCTTACCACCAAAAGCCGGGGCGAGGGTGAGTACAGAAAACTCATCATTGTGCCGACAAATAAGGATTAACGCGGTGCCGGATACCATTGCCGCCCTTGCCACACCTCCCGGCACGGGAGGCATCGGGGTTATCAGGATTAGCGGCCCCCGCGCCATAGAAATCGCCCACCGCCTCTTCAAACCGGGGAAAAACTTCATCGCTTTTGTAAGCCACCGTCTCTACCACGGCGACATTATCTCCCCTGCTTCCGGCGCCGTGCTCGACGAAGCGCTGATCACGCTGATGAAAGCGCCCCACTCCTATACCGGCGAAGACACTCTGGAAATATACTGTCATGGCGGCTTTTTCATCCTGCAATCCGTCCTTGAGGAGGCGCTTGCCGCCGGTTGCCGGGCTGCCGCACCCGGCGAATTTACGCAACGGGCCTTCCTGAACGGCCGCCTCGACCTTGCGCAGGCAGAGGCCGTTTCCGACCTGATCATGGCCAAAACCGAGCAAGGCCGGGAGCTGGCTCTGTCCCATCTGAAGGGCCAACTTTCGGAAAAAATCGAGACAATAAGGCAAGAAATTGTCGCTTCCCTCGCCCTCCTGGAAGCCGGCGTCGATTTTGCGGAGGAAGAAGTTTCTCCCGACTGCGCCCGTGAAGCCACAGCAGGCGCCACCGCGCTTACGGAAATCCTGGGAAAACTGCAAGCCCTCCTGTCCACTTACGAACATGGCAAGCTCCTGCGCCATGGGGCCAGTGTGGTTTTGGCAGGTAAGCCCAATGTGGGAAAATCGAGTCTCCTCAATGCCCTGCTGGGCGAGAAAAGGGCCATTGTAACCCCTCTGCCGGGGACAACACGGGATTTCATCGAAGAATTCATCAATATCGCCGGAGCGCCCCTCAAGCTTACCGATACGGCCGGCATCGGACCCACCGCCGATATTGTCGAGCGGGAAGGCATCGCGCTGGTACGGGAAAAGCTGGCCCTGGCAGATTTAATCCTTTTGATCCTGGACGGCAGCGCCGGGCTTGCTGAGGAGGACAGGCAGGTTATGGCCGATATCGCCGGCCAACCTTGCCTTATCGTTGTCAATAAAAACGACCTGCCCCGGCAACTTGATCTGGCTGAGGTCAGGACTGCCCTGCCCGATACCGAGGTGTTGCCGATTTCTGCCAAATATGGCGAAGGCCTGGACCTGCTCAAAGAGGCCATATATCGGGCGGTTCTTGCCCACCCGGAAAACAGGGACGTGGAAGTGATGATTACCAATCTCCGTCACAAGAGTGTCCTGGAAAACACTATCGCCTTTTTATCTCAGGCGGCGGCAGGCATGCAAAGCCAGCTGCCACCGGAATTAATCGCCGTCGAGCTCCGCGACGCCCTTGCCAGCCTGGGGGAAATGGTTGAAAAAACAACGAACGAGGAAGTTCTGGAGCAAATCTTTTCCCGTTTCTGTATAGGGAAATAGCCTGCGTCCGTTCAGACTTCGCGGTGGGCACAACCGTCCCATATCTCCTGGGGCAACACAATCCGACCCGTTCCCGGAATAAGGGGAATGCCCTTGCCTGAGTGCAAGTTGATACCCTCCCGCAGGTAGGCTTTGTAGGCGAGCTGGCTGCAATAGAAGGCCTTTTCCGTTCCAGAGTTAAAAAAGTTGATGTTATAGGGTTTTTCCAGGCGCGCCTGTTCCAGGCAATAAGAGGCCACTCGGTGCCGGATGGCATCCGTATCGGGAACGCTGCGGCCCTGCAGAGGATAGGCGACACCGTGCAAGGCGTCGATCAGCCGCCCCCTTTCGACAACCATCTGGTAGGCTTCCCAGCGGCCCCCCGGGATTTCAAAAGTGTTCACCCTTCCCTGCATGCCTGCTTCGACACAGCGCCCTCCCGGCCCGACATAAACGACAATGTGATCCACCTTGCCGGGGATGAGCGCTCCTACCACCCGCCAGAAAATACCCAGGATGCTCCTCCAGTCTCCGTCCGACGTGCAGAGCAGGTCGCCTGTTTTAACCGGCAGACCATTTATTTCATAGTCATAAATCATAAATTACCTGCCCTTTTCAGGAAGATGGATGGGCCACACCGGCAATGGCTTCGCCGAGCAGCTGGAGCCCTTCTTCCAACTCTTCCTGGAGAATGTTCAACGCGGGGAACACCCTGATCATGTTTCCCTGGGTCTGCCGGACAAACAGGCGCTTCTTAAAACAGAGACCGGCAATGGCGCCGGCCGTTTTTTCGTCACAAAACTCCAGCGCCAGCAGCAGCCCCCGGCCCCGCACCGCCGTGATCAGCTCCGGATAGGCTTCCATCCAGGCGTGCAGGCATTTCAGGGCTAAACCGCCCATCCGTTCAACATGCCCGGCAATGTTATGCTCGAGCAGATGCCGGATCACAGCAACTGCCACCGCACAGCCGAGGGGATTGCCGCAATAGGTGCCGCCGTGATCACCGGGCTCAAGCTTCGCGGCCACCGCTTCGGACATTGCAAAAGCGCCAAAGGGAAAACCACCCGCAATGCCCTTCGCCATCGTCAGAAAGTCCGCTTCGACATGCAGGGAATCGATCGCAAACATCGTACCGGTGCGGCAAAAGCCTGTCTGTATTTCATCCACAATAAGCAGGCTGCCATTTTCCTTGCAGAGCCTGCCAACCTCTTCGAGATAACCAGCCGCCGGGATTTTAACCCCCCCCTCCCCTTGCACCGGCTCTAAAATAACCGCTGCCACCTTGTTGTTTAAGGCCGTTTGCACGGCCGGCAGATCATCGTAGGGAACGAAGCGGTAGTTGGGCATCAGAGGATTGAACTTTTCCCGGTGCTTTGCCTGCCCCGTAGCCGAGGCGGTGCTGATGGTCCGGCCATGAAAACTCAGTTCCATAGCGATGACGTCCAGCCTGCCCGTCACTTTACGCGCCAGCTTGATCGCGGCGTCGTTTGCCTCCGCCCCGCTGTTGGAGAAGAAAACCCGCGTCAGGGGGGACGGCAGAATCGTGCCCAAGAGCGACATCAACCGGGCACGGATGGGAGAATAGGTTAAACCCGCATTGGGACTCTGCAGAAGTTTCTGACTCTGCTCAAGGAGGGCATTGGTGATCGCCGGATGGGCATGCCCCAGGCAGGTTACCCCCCAGCCGGAAGTAAAGTCTATAAATCTGTTGCCTTCCTCATCCCAGGCATAAACCCCGGCCCCCCTCTCAATGGAAACGGGAATCCTTGTGAAGAAAGGCGGCGCATATTTATCTTCCGTTGCTATCGTCTCGGCCGTTGTCATTACCTTTTTCTCCTCCTCATTCCCACCCTTCACCATGCGCCTGATCCGCAGGCTATTTATTATTGATAAACTCGTAAAAAGTCCGAAATCTCCTCCCCATTGACGGGGGAGGGTTAGGGTGGGGGTGATAAGGGACCGAATTCATGAATGTTATTTCCCCCCTCCCTTTTTTTCCCTCCCGCCAGGGGAGGGAAAAGCGACTTTTTACGAGTTCATCATTATTGATGCTCCCCAAAAATATTTACAAAGTGATGACCTAGCGTCATCTTCCCGCAGGCACATACGTTCCTGCATTTGAGGTTATACACTAAACAGAGAAAAAATCATCCCGTTAAGTGAAGGATAAGCGGATATTTATTTTCCCCTCTTGCTATGCCGAACGGCAAAAAAGCCGATCTAGTATTAGAGCCGCCACAACACCGACCACAAATCCGTTCCCGGCGATGGATTGGAGGAAAGGAGGAAAACCTGCCAGCGCTGTGGGGGGCAGCAGGGCAGTCACCGTCCCGGCAAGCAGGGAAAAGCCGATGACCAAACCGTCCTCAAAGGAAAAGGTTCCCGCAGCAAAAAGAGCAGCAAGACCGGCAGCAACCTGTCCGGCAAGGGTGTAGAGAAGGATTCCTCCCACTACCGTGGGCGGGATCGCCGCCGCCATCCCCAGGATCGCAGGGGAAAAAGCTGCCACCAGCAGAAGGACTCCCGCCGGAAGCAGCGGAAAACGCGAGCCACAGCCGACGGCGGCGACAACGCCGGGGCTGAGCGAATAGTCCACAGGGCCAATGACTCCAAGGATTCCAGCAACGGCATTGACAACCCCGGTCACCGTCATCCCCCGCCGGATGCGACCGACCATCCCCTCCGGTTGCAAAAGGGGCGCCATTGCTTGCATCGACCCGATTTCGTTCAAAGAGAGAGCCAGAAAACAGAAGAGGAAGGAGAAAATCACCCCGGCATCAAAGACCGGCGTCGTCATGCCGGTGAAAAAAATTGCCCAGGCAGCCTGACTCGCTGAAGTATCAGTACCGCCGAAAATGCCGACGAACCCTGCCGAACCCGCCACCATCCCTGCGATAACCAGGAGTGACCGGCCCGCGGCCGGGAGGAACCGGTGAGCCAGCAAGAGCGCCAGGAGGAAGATGGCCGCAAACACAAGTCGGTCGGCACTGCTGCCGTCGCTCCCTCCGGTCAGCAATCGGACAATCGTCGGCGTCATCGTGAAGGCTATGAGGAGCAGCACCGCTGCGGTCACCCGTAAGGTGAAGAGGCGGCGCAGGAAGCCGAAGCACCCTGCTGCCGAAAGAAGCGCCAGGATCATCCCGCAAAGCGCGGTGGCGGTATAGATTGCATCGGGGGACGTTTGGCTGCCCGCAACGCCAAGCAGCAGCGCCGCCGCGGGACCGGCAACCAGCGTCAGACGGTGGCCGCAAAGAGCCTGCGCCAGGAGCATCAAACCCGTAACGAAGGTTGCCTTCTGCAGATAAATCGTCCGGAGCGCCGGATCGCTGAAGTGGCTACCGGCAGACACCGTGCCAATGATGACGACAAAGGGAAGAGAAATGGTCAGCCATTGCAGGGCGTAAAGCGCCGTCTCTCCCCAGGGGGGCCGGTCGTTAAGGCCGTAGCGCAACTTCACGGCATGATATGGTGACCCGTTTTTATCTTTCTTGACTCTATCTGCCGTTTTCAAGCTGATCATCCTTCCCCTTCAGGCCCGCACATTTTTTGCCCCGTCCTGATTACGGATTTCCCCATAGCGGAAACAACCGACAATGTGATCGTTTACCATACCAACAGCCTGCATGAAGGCGTAACAAATCGTCGGCCCGATGAACTTGAATCCTCTTTTACGCAAATCCTTGCTCATGTTTTCCGCTTCGGGAGAGCTGGTGGGAATATCCCTCAGCTTTTCCCAGGAATTTAAAATAGTTTCACCGTTGACAAACTGCCAGATGTAGCGGTCGAACGTTCCAAATTCTTTACATACCTGCAGGAAGGCTTGTGCGTTGGTAACTGCTGCCTTAATCTTCAGGTTGTTCCTGATGATATCAGAATCAGCGAGCAACCGCGTGAGGTCGGCCTCGGTGTATCGGGAGATTTTCCCTGCATCAAAATTGTCGAAGGCCCTTCTATAACCTTCCCGCTTGCGCAGGATGGTGGACCAGCTAAGTCCCGCCTGGGCGCCCTCCAGGATAATAAATTCGAAGAGCAGGCGGTCATCGTGAATTGCCACGCCCCATTCCTGATCATGATAGGACCGTTCCAACTCACTCCTGACAGCCCATTCGCAACGCTTCATAAGCTCACCATAGCCTGTTATTAGCTAATCCAATCAACAACTTCAAGTATTAAAATAGGCCCATTCCGTTTCGCCTTTGGTACCTGTTAAGGTAAAATGCTTAATAATTCGTAGAAAGTGATGGCAACCAGCGCCACTTAGGTATATCAACAAGCAAAACAACCAAGGAGATATTTCGTACGATGCAGGCAAAAAAGGCGGCGGCGCCTCTGGATATAAACCCGCAGTTTCAACGTGCCCTGGAGCTTATGGAGCATAGCCAGCGGCATGTCTTCATCACCGGCCGGGCGGGTACGGGAAAATCCACGCTCCTTTCGCACTTCCGGAAAAATACGGCGAAAAGGGTGGTCGTCCTCGCCCCCACTGGTGTTGCCGCCGTCAACGTGGGTGGACAGACGATCCATTCCTTCTTCAGATTCAAACCCGATGTGACGCTCGCCGCCATCGGCGGCAAGATCAAGGACAAAAATAAGAATCTCTATCGGAAACTGGCGGCCATCATTATTGATGAAATCTCCATGGTGCGGGCGGATCTCCTGGACTGTGTGGACAAATTCCTACGCCTGAACGGTCCCGACGATCAAGCTCCCTTCGGCGGCGTGCAGATGATCTTCATCGGCGACCTCTACCAGTTGCCGCCCGTCGTCACCAGCCAGGAACGGGAGATATTCCGCAGCCGCTACAAATCGCCCTATTTCTTCAGCGCCGCCGCCTGCACCGCCCTCGACATGGAATTCATTGAACTGGAAAAAGTGTACCGCCAGAGCGACAATGAATTTATCCGGCTGCTCAATGCCATCCGGAACCGTACGGCAACGGATGGGGATTTTGATCTCCTCAACCGGCGCGTCGATCCCCAGTTTGAAGCGCCGCCGCAGGACTTTTATATTACCCTCACCAGCACCAACGAGCTTGCCAACAGGATCAACATCGAGCGTCTTACCCGCTTGCGCGGTAAGCTCTGGAAGGCCTCCGGCAGTATTTCCGGCGACTTCGGCAGGGAATACTTGCCTACCAACGTGGATTTGGAGTTGAAAAAGGGCGCCCAGATCATGCTCCTCAATAATGACTCCTGTGGACGCTGGATCAACGGCACCGTCGGGCGAGTGAAGGGATTCGCCAAGGATGAAGAGAGCCGGGACATAGTTCTGGCCAGCCTCGAAACGGGCGAAACGGTAGAAGTAAGCCCCTACACCTGGGAGATTTACCGTTTTATGCTGAAGGATGGGGAGCTCGCTTCCGAAACCATTGGTTCCTTTACCCAGTACCCCCTGCGGTTGGCCTTTGCCGTCACCATCCACAAAAGCCAGGGGAAAACCTTTACCAAGGTAGCCATCGATGTGGGCCGGGGAACTTTCGCCCACGGGCAAATGTATGTGGCCCTTTCCCGCTGCACCGACATGGAAGGTCTCGTTCTCAAGCAACCCATCCAAAAAAAACATATCCTTACGGACTGGCAGGTGTCCAAATACTTGACGGAGCTGCAATACGGCCAGGCGAAAAAGCAATATCCCCGGGAGGAGAAAATGCAGGCCCTAGCAGCCGCCATCCGCGACGGGCAGACCATCGAGATCCTCTATCTGAAGGCAAAGGACGAAAAATCACGCCGGAAGATCCAGCCCCTTACTATGGGTACGATGCACTACAATGGCCATCCCTTCACCGGCCTGGAGGCCCTCTGCCTGGAACGCCAAAAACGGGTTTTCAATGTGGATAGAATCCTGGAAATCTTTTCGTAACTTGACACCATACTTTCCCAAAATGCCTTCTTTTAAGTAACCGTCATTACATCGGGGCCTTAATTATAACCGGGGATTATCAAAACGATTCCCTTTTGCCGTTTAGTATCGTATAGAAAATAATCCCATGTTTGTGTATGATATTTTTGATAGTCGCCGGAGTCCGGCATGAATAAGAAAAAGAAGCAAATAAACAACTGGAGGCAAGCAAATGGCAGAAGATGATAGAGAAAAGGCGGTAACGTTGGCCATTACCCAGATCGAACGGCAGTTCGGCAAGGGATCGATCATGCGGCTGGGCGGGGGCGAGCAGATCTCCGACATCCCGGTCATCCCGACCGGCTCCCTCAGTCTGGACATTGCCCTGGGCACGGGCGGCGTGCCGCGCGGGCGCATTATCGAGATCTACGGCCCCGAATCGGGCGGCAAGACCACGCTCGCCCTACACATCGTGGCGGAGGCGCAGAAAATGAACGGCCTGGCGGCTTACATCGATGCCGAGCATGCCCTGGATGTCACATACGCCCGCAAAATCGGCGTCAGCACGGACGAGCTCCTCATCTCCCAGCCGGACACGGGCGAACAGGCGCTCGAAATAGCGGAAACGCTGGTTCGGAGCGGGGCGCTGGATGTGCTGGTCGTAGATTCCGTGGCGGCCCTGGTGCCGAAAGCCGAGTTGGAGGGCGACATGGGGGACGCGCAGATGGGTTTGCAAGCCCGCCTGATGTCCCAGGCCCTGCGCAAGTTGACGGGCAGTATCAGCAAATCCAAGACAACGGTAATCTTTATCAACCAGTTAAGGATGAAAATCGGCGTGATGTTCGGCAACCCGGAAACGACCACCGGCGGCAATGCCCTGAAATTCTATTCCACCATGCGTCTGGACATCCGCAAAGTAAGCGCCATCAAAGTGGGGCAGGACGTGATCGGTTTCCGCACCCGGGTCAAGGTGGTCAAGAACAAGGTCGCCCCGCCCTTCCGGGAAACGGAATTTGACATCATCTTCGGCGAAGGGATCTCGAAAGACGGCGATATTCTGGATCTCGCCGCCGATAATGGCATTGTGGAGAAAAGCGGCGCCTGGTATTCCTATAAAGGCGAACGGCTGGGCCAGGGTCGGGATAATGCCAAGGCCGCTCTCAAGGAAAACTCCGAGCTCCTGAAGGGCATCGAGGAGGCCGTGCGGGAAAAATTCTCCCTGAAACCTAAGCAGCAAGAGCCGGGGTAATGCCTGCCGCACCGACAGAGGATAAAGCCCGGCAGTATGCCTATCGCATCCTCGCAGCCCGGCCGCTCAGTGAAAAAGAGTTCCGCGCCAGGCTCCGGGGCAAGGGTTACGGCGGTGACGTGGTGGAGGCGGTGACGGCGCAGTTCCAAGAGCTGGGTTACCTGAACGACGAAAGTGTGGCCCGGCAGTTGGCCCGCACCTGCGCCGTCAACAAGCTTTGGGGCAACCGCCGGATTGAGATAACTCTAAAGGAAAAAGGCCTGGCACGGGAGCTGATCGATAGCGCCATCGCCCTCGTCCGGGAAGAGTTTACGGAAAGAGCGGCCGTCCGGCAACTGCTCGGTAAAAAAAGTCGGGGACAAAAGACTGCGGTTGCAGACAGGTTGGAAAAACGCAGACTTCTCAACAGCCTGATGGGCAAGGGGTTCCCGCCGGGCTTGATTTTTGAGATGCTGGCCATAAATGAGGAGGAAGAGTTGCATGACGGGGAGTGAGATCAGGGAGAGTTATTTACAATTTTTTGCCGGCAAGGGACATACGCGGGTCGCCAGTTCCTCGCTGATTCCGAAGGACGATCCCACCCTCCTTTTCACCAACGCGGGCATGGTGCAGTTCAAAAACTCCTTCCTGGGCCTGGAAGACCGCGGTTACACGCGGGCGGTAACGGCGCAGAAGTGCGCGCGGGCAGGCGGCAAGCATAACGACCTGGAAAACGTCGGCGTGACGGCGCGTCACCACACCTTTTTTGAGATGCTGGGGAACTTCTCCTTTGGCGATTATTTCAAGGAAGAGGCCATTGCCTGGGCCTGGGAGTATCTGACGGAAGTCCTGCACCTGGATAAAGATAAATTATGGATCAGCATCTTCCGTGACGACGACGAGGCCTGGCAAATCTGGCGCGACAAAATCGGCGTGCCGGAGGAACGCATCGTGCGCCTGGGCGAGGCCAGCAATTTCTGGATGATGGGGGATACCGGCCCTTGCGGTCCCTGCACCGAGATCATGTACGACCAGGGAGAAGGCGCAGGCTGCGGGCTGGCCGCCTGCGATGTGGAGTGCGGTTGCGACCGCTACCTGGAAATATGGAACCTGGTTTTTACGCAATTTGACCGGGACAGCGCCGGGACCCTGACGCCCTTGCCGAAGCCGAATATCGACACGGGCATGGGCCTGGAACGTTTGGCCGCCGTCGTCCAAGGACAGAAAAGCAATTATGATACCGATCTTTTTCAAGATATCATCGGCTTCATCAGTAAGCTCAGCGGCCGCCCCTACAAGCAAAGTGAAGAAACGGACATTTCGATGCGGGTCATTGCCGATCACAGCCGGGCCCTTACCTTCCTGATTGGCGACGGCATCATGCCCAGCAACGAGGGCCGGGGCTACGTCCTGCGCAGGATATTGCGGCGGGCGGCGCGCCACGGCAAATTGCTGGGCATGAATAAACCTTTCTTGCATGAGGTCTGCGGGGCGGTGATCGCGGCGATGCGCGCCGCCTATCCCGACCTTTCGGACAAGGAAGCCTACATCAATAATGTAGTGTTGAACGAAGAGCAAAGGTTCATCGAAACCCTGGACGGGGGGCTGAAGATCCTGGCCGATGAAGTCCAGACCTTAAAACGGCAGGGCAAAAAGGTCATCCCCGGCGAGGTGGTTTTCAAGCTCTACGATACCCACGGCTTTCCTACCGATCTGACGGCGGATATCATCCGCAAGGACGGTTTTGCCATCGATATGGAAGGCTTTCTGGCGGCGATGGAAGCCCAGCGGGAAAAAGCGCGGGAATCCTGGCGAGGCAGCGGCGAAGCGGCGGTGGGCGAAAGCTACCGGCAACTGGCCGCGCAGGGCGTCTGCGTCACCTTTGGCGGCCATGAAGGCGCCACGGAGGGCAGTTCCTCCATTCGCGCCATCCTGCAAAAAGGACAGCCCGTGACGGAGCTCGCCGCCGGCGACCAGGCGGAAATCATTGTGGGAGAAACGCCATTCTACGGTGAAAAAGGCGGCCAGGTGGGGGACCGGGGCGTTATCGAAGGCGCGGACGGCGGCTGGCTCTTTGAAGTACAGACCACCCGGCAGCCCTTGGAAGAGATCATCAACCACATCGGCTGCCTGAAAACCGGCCGGCTCAAGGTAGGCGACCGGGTTATCCTCAAGGTCGATGAGGAAAACCGGCGGGCCATCGAAGCCAACCACTCCGCCACCCACCTCCTGCAAGCGGCCATCAAGACGGTGCTGGGAGACCATGTCAAACAGGCGGGCTCCTTCGTCGATGCCGAACGGCTGCGTTTCGACTTCAGCCACTTTGCCCGCATCACCGACGCAGAAATGCACCGCATCGAAACGCTGGCTAATAACATGATCCGCAGCAATCTCCCCGTCCATACGAACGTTCTGCCCATTGCCGAGGCCTTGCAAACCGGCGCGACGGCCGTTTTCGACGAAAAATACGGGGAAGTGGTCCGGGTGGTGGCGCTGGGCGAGGCCAGCCGGGAGCTTTGCGGCGGGACGCACGTCCAAAGAACGGGCGATATCGGCTTCCTGAAGATCACGAGCGAATCCTCCATCGCGGCAGGCGTACGGCGCGTTGAGGCGGTGACGGGCCGGGCGGCCGTACAATATGTCGTCAGGCTGACGGACGAACTGAAGTCAGCCGCCAACCTTATGAAGGCCGGGACCTTCGAAGTTGCCGACCGGGTGGAAAAAACGCTTCAGCATCAGCGCGAACTGGAGAGAGAGCTGGCAACCCTGAAAGGCAAACTGGCCGCCAAGGACTCCTCCGACATCGTCCAGCAGGCGACGGAGATCAAGGGCATCCGCGTGCTGGCAGCCGTAGTGGAAGCCGCCGATCCCAAGGCCCTGCGGGAACTTGGCGACAAGCTCCGGGATCAGCTCCGCTCCGGCATCATCCTCCTGGGCGGCCGCAACGAGGATAAAGCCATGCTCCTTTGCCTGGTCACCGGCGATCTGACCGGCCGTTACCAGGCCGGTAAAATCATCAAGGAAATTGCCCCCCTCGTCGGCGGAAGCGGCGGTGGCCGCCCCGACTTGGCCCAGGCCGGCGGCCCCCAGCCGGAAAACCTGCCCCAGGCCATCGCTAGGATCAGAGAGATGATTTAAGAGGTGAAAAGGAAAGACTTTGCACATCTGGGACTTCTATCGGCTGGCCGGAGCGGGGCTTCTCGCCTTAGGCTCTACGGCCGAGGGCGCTTCTTAATGGTTCAGGCCGCTTTATATTGCCGAATATCGACCATAGCGCCGGAATGAGCTATTTGTTCGGCGGACTTCAACAGCTCACCCGTCACCGTTTCATCAACATAAGCCTCATCGCAGTTTGGGCAAACTTGCGCCGGCACGTTTTTAATTACGTAGGTAAAGCCATCGCGCTCCAAGGTAACGGTTGTTGTCCCAGGTGCGGTTTCAGCATGTTTGCAAATGACACATCTCATGGGATTCTCCTTTTAAAATCAGTGCTCCATTTTCTCTGGTCGGGTTCATAGACGGTAATTACAATCGTTTCATTGTCAGCAACATTATCGGCAATGACGACATGTAATGGCCTATCGTCCCGCCACCCCAGAATCAATCGGCTCGGATAGGGTGTATCATCAGGATATGCTTCGATCGTTTCTCCTCTTGCCAGAACATATCGGACATCAGTTTCATTTATACGCCGTTGAAACATCCGTTGAATAGCATGGGTACGAAATATTAACTTCCCGACTTCCGGCAATATTATGAGACTCCTTCATATGTGAAATTATGTGAAAGGTACCGCTTCGGAAGTATATGCAAGGCACAAGTTTCTGTCAATCAAATAAGCCTTGACCTTAACCGGAACCAGGGACATCCGCGAATAGCTCCCCTTGTCCCCGTGTAAATGTTTGCCACCTGCTTTAGTTCTATGTTTTCCATTTGACAATTCCTCACCGGCTATGAGATACGAAGGCCTCTTTAGGCGTACACATCTTTTCCAGGGTTACACATATTGTTGATCTGCTTTTAGTTGCAAGAGCTTCCGGAAAGGGATCTTTTCAGCATGAAAGTGTGCAAATTCCAGTTGCATATAGAACCCCGGCAACCAATCATCCTCCCGCCCTATAAAGGCGCCACGTTACGCGGCGGCTTCGGCAACGCCTTCAAGAAGGTCGTCTGCGCCCTGAAAACGAAAGATTGTTCCGACTGCATCCTGAAAGAGCAGTGCGTCTATTCCTACGTCTTCGAAACCCCCCCGCCCCGCGACGCCACGGTAATGCGCAAGTACCTTGCCGTGCCTCGTCCTTTTATCATCGAACCGCCGCCGGAAAAACGGATGGGCTACAAGCCGGGTGATGAGCTGACCTTCGGCCTCACCCTCGTCGGCAAGGCCATCGACTATCTGCCGTATTTCATCTACACCTTCGACGAGCTGGGAAATATGGGCATCGGCAAGGGGCGGGGGAAGTACACTCTGAAGTCGGTGCATCAAAAGAAGAACTCATCCCCAACCAACTGCCAGACTGTTTCCACGGAAGAAGATGAAATTCGGATATACACGTCGGAAACGAAGAAGCTCAATGCCTTCCATCCCGAAGACCTCATAATAACATCCTCTCCCTTGATGGGAGAGGGCAAGGGTGAGGGTGATCCCCGGACTACTTCAAAGCCTTCCAATGATGAAGATGGCCCGGCAACTGCTGCAACGCTGAACTTCCTTACACCTACCCGGATATATTACAACAGCGACCTTACCCACAATCTCGAATTCCACATCCTCATCAGACAACTTCTGCGCCGGATTTCCATGCTCTCTTACTTCCACTGCGGCGTCGATACTTCGCAATGGGACTTCAACGGTTTCATCAACAAAGCAAAGGAAGTAACCATAAAAAACACGAACCTCCAGTGGCACGATTGGCAACGATACTCGGCCAGACAAGAACAAAAAATCAACATGGGCGGCTTCGTGGGTAATATCACCTACGAGGGCAACCTGGCGCCCTTTCTTGCCCTGCTCAAGGCAGGCGAAATCCTGCACGTGGGTAAAGGCGCCACCTTCGGACTGGGAAGATACGAGATGCATAACATTTCCCCTGTCATTCCTGCGCACGCAGGAATCCAGGAATCATAGCAACTATTAGCCTAGGGTGGATAGGGAATACAGCTTCAGTAAACGTGTCTGCGGTGTTTTATGGTGAGGATACAAATGGTATGAGCAGCAAGTTCATAGACGATACGATAACTGCCGACCCGCAGGGAAAATTCCCCTTTATGGTTGCCCACAAGGGGTTTGCCTCCCCTTGGATTCTCCTGAAGGGATTCTATTTTCTTGATGATCCGCTCAAAAAGACGTCTGTCGGCTTCGGAGAGAAAATCGATGTCCGAAGCGGCCTCTTGGGAAAAGGTGATAGCATAGTTCATATCAAATCATACTTCTTCTTGATATTGTCCAATGAGACTGTTTTCCCCTCCCTCACCTGCTTCTTCGCTCTTGCAATTGCCTCCCGCTCTTCCTTACAGGAAAGGATGTCCAACGTTTCCAAAAGACCTTCATACTCATCGCTACTCATGATTACGGCCTTACTTACACCGTTTCTGGTAATGGCGAATCTGTCAAACTTCTCGTCAGCATCCTTAACAATAGCGGAAAGCTGCTTCTTGGCCTCTGCCAATGGAATCACCTTGTTCATTGCAACGCTCCTTTTCATATTTCATTTTGGTCATAATTATAGTCTATTGGTTAGGAAAGAGCAAGAAAGTATTTTTTTATTTAAAGGATAATAACCGATGCGTGTGCTCAGAAAAGACATGAAAGGGCCTGATGTAAGGAAATGGCAGTATTTCCTCATCGGCCAGGGGCTTATTCCGGGGACATAATATGGTTCTCTGCGCGTCGATGCCGTTAATTGCATTACGTCCCCGGACGCTCTTAATGGTTTAGGCTGCCTTATATTGCCGAATATCGACCATGGCGCAGGAATGAGCCATTTGTTCGGCTGAGCTCAACAGCTCACCCGTCACAGTTTCATCAACATAAGCCTCATCGCAGTTGGGGCACACTTGCGCAGGCACATTTTTAATTACGTAGGTAAAAACCGTCGCGCTCCAAGGTAACGGTTGTTGTACCCCGTCCGGTTTCAGCATGTTTGCAAATGACACACTTCATGTAATTATCCTTTAAAATCAGCGCTCCCTTCCCCCTGGTTATATATGCAAGGCAGAAGTTTCTGTCAGTCGATAGGCATCGGGGGGAAAAAAGAAAATAGACAGCAACTCATTGGCACGCTATAATCACGGGGTCATAAAAAGGAGTAATGCCTATGCTCGTATATATGGATCTGTGTTGCTTTAATCGTCCTTTCGACAATCAATCGCAGCCGCGTATTTATCTTGAAACGGAAGCAAAGCTCTTTATTCAGCGCAAGATCAAGGATGGAGAGATTGAACTCGCATGGAGCTACATGCTTGACTATGAAAACAGTGCCAATCCCGACATTGATGCGAGAAACTCAATTTACCTGTGGCATGCGATTGCTGCCAGAACGATCATTGCATCGGCGTCAATAATCGCAGATGCGTTACGATTTAATGAGGCCGGCTTCGGCATTAAGGACTCCATTCATATCGCCTGCGCACTCGGATGTAAGGCTGACTTTTTTATGACCGTGGATAAAGGCATTTTAGCGAAGCGGACGTCTGTCATTGACATAAAAATAATCAATCCGGTGGAATTCATTAATTTGGAGGTATAAAATGAAAACTGATATGTTGATCAAGCACGAAGGTTTCCAGGCTATTTTTGAGAAGCTTGATCTGGTCGAAGCAGAGCGATTCATAGCTCTCATCAAGCGCGATAATTTCGACTATACCGAATGGCGTAAAAGTCTCTGGGAAAACATGACGGTTGAAGATCTATCCCGGAAAGCCATGGAACATCCATACAAGTTTGTAAACGATAAAATAGAGCGCTAAAGTTCTCAATATTTATCATTTCTCATCCGTGAAGAGATGGCCGTACATCGCATCAAGGAATATTACGAACAAGGCTACCAATAGGTTGTAGCGGCAGATATAGATGCCTTTTCCGATACCGTTGACCACGACCTGCTCATGAGCAAAGTCAAAAAATGCAAGATGATGTCCCAAATTAAGCACGACTGCCGGAAGGATGCGGCCCGCTCAGGTCACCGGTTTTATGGGAATGGTTATAGGCTGAAATAAGCAACAAGGAGGTGGATAATGCCTGATATTCGCTATGTTTGCCTTTCGGATATGCACCTGGGAGAGGAGGACAGCCTTCTCACCAATCTTAAAACAGCCAGCTCGGATGTCGATCCGACCCAGGCCAGTCCCGTCATGGACGGTCTAGTGGCATGCCTGCGGCATCTCATCACGCACAACCAGGGTACGGATAAGCCGACCCTGATTCTCAACGGGGACATCCTGGAGCTGGCCCTGACGACGGACAATCAGGCATTCATGTGCTTCGAACGGTTCATCGAAGCGATCATGGCGCCGGGGCGGGAGCTCTTCAAGGAGATCATCTTCATCCCGGGCAATCATGATCACCATCTCTGGGAACTGGCCCGCGAGACGCAGTACATCAATCATGTTAAGGATATAAAGCCCGGTGGTTACCTCCCCATCCCCTGGCATACGACAAACATGTTTTTTGGCAATGGTTCAGAGCCGGTGCCCTCCTACTCGCTCACCAACCTCGTCCAGCGCCACATTCACTTGAGCGCCTTTTCCATTAAAACCACCTACCCCAATTTCGCTCTCTTTAATGACCGGACCAAGAAGTGCGTTATCTTCCACCACGGTCATTATGTGGAATCGCTTTACCACTTGATGACGATCTTGAAAAATCTCATCTTTTCCGAGCGTAAGAACCCGGGAAACATCTGGGATATCGAGGCCGAAAACTTTGCCTGGATCGACTTTTTCTGGTCCACCATGGGCCGTTCGGGCGAGGCCGGCCAGGATGTGGAATTGATCTATGAAAAGCTCCAGGACAAGGAGCAATTCCGGAAGCTCCTTTACTCGTTGGCTGACGGCCTGGCAAAGGAATATGACTTGCCTGGCTGGGGCGACCGGATGGAGGCAAAACTGGCAAAAGGGGCATTCGGCGCCGCCGTGGAAAAATTTTACGGTACGGAGAGGACAAAAGTTGAGCGCCCCTTGAGCGGTAACGCGGAGAAAGGCCTTTGGGCATACCTGAATGGACCGCTCAGGGAACAGATTATGACGGAGCGGCAAGGCAATATGCCTGCCGATGTGACCTTCGTTTTCGGCCATACCCACAAGCCATTTCAGGAAGACATGAATTTCAAAGGATACCCGGCCTGGGTAAGCGTGTACAATACCGGCGGCTGGGTGGTGGAAACCGTTGCTCCCCAGCCCCTGCACGGCGGCTCGGTAGTGCTGCTCGATGATGACCTGAACGCGGTGGCCCTGCGGATGTATAACGAAAATGCCGCTCCGGCGGGCTCTGTGGTGTCTCTGCAGGAGGCGCGGCACGTTGGCGAAACGGCAAATCCCCTCTATATTCACCTTAATGGCCTGATTAACCAAAGGGCCGCCCCCTGGAAAGACTTCCCGGAAACAGTGGCCCGGGCGGTGCGCGTCCGCGCCCAAAACCTGAGGGCAAGGATAAATGAGAAGCCTTGCTATCAAAGTAATTCCCTATGAAGACGGCTATAAGCATCAGGAAGGAAATGCGGCGGCCCATGTCAAGGCAAGCTTGATGGGATGCAGCCAACATGTTATTATCAAAGACGGCCGGCTTATCGTTGTAAATGTCCCGGCTGGGGTCTGACACGGCAAATATTATGACAAAACTTTTCCTCATCGGCATGGGCGGGTTTATAGGTTCCGTGCTTCGCTATCTGCTCAGCGGCGTCGCCCAGGGCCTTTCGCGGAGCGTCTCCTTTCCCTACGGCACGTTTGCGGTCAACGTGGCCGGTTGCTTTTTCATCGGCCTCTGCGCCCATCTGGCCGGTGCCCCGGCGAT